>Ga0206894_1115_pt1 | contig 17164 bp, 16 predicted proteins | sample Alteio_BWOrgHeat_54_FD_152953 | JGI IMG/M metagenome (GOLD analysis project Ga0206894, IMG submission 152953) | Enriched cells from forest soil in Barre Woods Harvard Forest LTER site, Petersham, Massachusetts, United States -... | ecosystem: Environmental > Terrestrial > Soil > Temperate forest >...
CGGGGCACATCGTGTTTCCCAAGAAATACGCCTCCGCCAAGCGCTTCACGGAATACCGTCATGAGCAAGCTTATCTGCTGACCAAAGGCAATGCGACACCGCCGCGCAACCCACCGCCCGACGTGATCCCGTGGGTTTATTCAGGAAACCGCCTGCATCCCACGCAAAAGCCGGTCGCGATCTTCAACCCGATCATCGAGGCATTCACAAATCCCGGGGACACGATTCTCGACCCGTTCTGCGGTTCGGGATCAACGCTGGTTGCCGCGCGCGATCTTAGTCGTCATTTCATCGGCATCGAGCTCGACGAGGCACACCATGGGACCTCGTACTGGCGCTTGCGATCCGACGAAGAGGACCGGTACGGCAAACCCTTTACCCTTTCGAGCGGCTTCAACGAACACGCGCCGAACACTCTGCGCAACGACGATTTCAGGCCGGCACCGCGAACCGCGCGGACAAACTTCAGACGAATGCCCGATTCGCCGCGAACCCCGACGCTGGCGCGGCTGGCGCGGGAGAAGCCACGCTATGGCTATCGCAGGTTGCAGGTGTTGGTCGAGCGGGAAGGAGAGCGAGTGAACCACAAGCGTCTGTACCGTGTGTACCGAGAAGCCGGATTGTGTCTGAAGCGGAAGAAGCGGAAGCACTGCGTCCGCAACGGATCACCGCGTGTGTCGCTGACGGCAGCCAACCAGGAGTGGGCTTTGGATTTTGCCCATGATGTCCTCGCAGCTGGACGGACGGTCCGGATGCTCAGCATCGTCGATGTCTTCACACGAGAGTGTCTAGCTCTGGAGGTCGACACCGGCTTCGCCAGCCGGCGCGTCACTCGTGTGCTCGATGAGGTCATTGGACGGCGCGGCAAGCCGCTGGCGATTCGCTGCGATAAAGGTCCCGAGCTGACCAGCCGTCATTTTTGGCCTGGGCACTGGAGTGGAAGATCGAGCTGCGTCACATCCAGCCCGGCCGTCCCATGCAGAACGGCCACGTGGAGAGCGTCACGACGGTTGCGCGAGGAGTGTCTGCGCACCAGCTGGTTCAAGAACCTCTTCGATGCTCGCACGAAGATCACCGACTGGAGAAAGGAGTACAACGAAGTCCGGCCCCACAGCAGCCTCGACTATAGAACACCGGCCGAGTTTGCGCCAGCGACCCAGAGCCGGAGCTGTGGCAAAGACGCAGACTTCGTCTGCTTGGAAAACGCCTCCGGCGTTTCCCGCTTTGCCACAGCTCCTACTACGGGATAAATTCATATCATCAACCGTGCGGAATTTGGGGGCAGGTCATGTCTCTCGCACTTTGCTTACTGTATAGCTATCTCCAAACGGTAGGGAGGTATATGTGCCCTCGACGGACCGGGCGTTGCTGGGCTGGTCAACGTGTCCGGGTGCGGAAATTTCGGGGCGCGTTCAATGCTAGCTAGTACTTCGCTTCTTGACCCGATGGAGCCACCTTCCTATTTCCGCCCCCGCGCTGTAAGCAATTGACGAAAACAGCGGGGCCGAGACCAGGGCTTCATAGAGACATTCTGAACTCTCGCATCCTGCCCCCAAATAATTATCTTTAATGTTATTTACGGCAGATTCACCGGGTACTCCGTATTTGACTGATATCCATACGCTGTATGCTACGAGCACAAGCGGTATCAGAAAGATAAGCCTGGATGATAGGGCTGTCAGAGACCTTCCGAAGCGGTAACCGAGTGCCAGTCCTAGTAAAATGGGCGCTATGAATGTAGGGCCAAAAAAGATATAGTCCAAGGATCTACTCTGAGGCCCTATCATTTTGCCGATAGCCAGCTCAATAGTCGAGTTGATAAGCAGAACCCCATAGCTAGCTATAACAACATGGCATAGATAAAGCAGTAGAGAAGCCCATTTGGGGATATGACTCATTTATCATCTGCTCCAAAGTCTTAGACTCCAACGCCTATTGCGACAGCATGCGCCAAGTAACCTGATAGGTAAAATTATCAAATAGTTGGTCAAACTCATCAGAATTGGCACTTATGCTACCCAAACCTCTATAAAATAACTTCGGCGTTGTGTTCGAACATGGATTTCCACTCTTGCTATTGAGAAGTGCAAGATTATTCTTAAACGCGCAATCCGCTCTATGATCACATCCAGTTTTTCCGTAGCGGATGCCAAGATCAAATAGGGAAGGTTCTTTGTTACGATCGCATCGATGAGTCCCTGACCGAGTAGAGCGGTAGTTTGCCCATTTCCCTTATAAAGATCGGTACCACCAGCCAGTCCCGGCGACAGGTACGTTACATTATTAATTCTTCCTGAGAGTTCTGGGTGCTCTTTCATCGCAGCAGTGAACGCCTCGGCACCACCGCTGAAGGTCGTTACGTTGATAGGCCCCGGATTTTCAGCGGCTGCCAAAAGTGCGTCTGCGGCAACGTCAGTAACATCTGTCGGTCCAGCTTCTTGAGCCTCGACGTCAGCAATGCCGCCCATTACAGAGCCTCCAGAATACGGGAATGCGCTAATTGCGCCAGTCGAATTTGCGAATTGTTGTTGTGCCGCTGTATCGGATATATTAGGAGATTGCGTAATACCCCCGATCACGACATCACAACGCCCTGACGGATCCGCCAGACTCAGCGGATTGTTTAATACATAGCTATAGCGATTCAAGCTTTGCGGATTGAAAAATTTGTAGCTGCCATCGTAGGGGTCAGGGGACATCCAATCACCCTGGGCATTGAAGTATTGCCGGAATTGTGCATGGTCGGTGGTGGTTTCCGAATCGTGATCAAGGGTGGCAAAGTGCGCGATGTCCCCGGCGACGCCGCTTACCGTATAGCCATCTCCAAACGGTAGTGAGGTATATGTGCCCTCGACGGATCCTGCGTTGCTGGTCTGCATACGTGCTGTGCCCGTCCAGTCCTGATGCCGGAAATGCGACGACCCGCCGGCATAGAATTCAAGTAGCATGTTGCCCCAATAGGCTTGCCCTTCAATCTGAGCGTGGGTAGAGCCGTCCCACTCCGAATCGCGATGCCCAGCCGCATTGAAAACGACCTCCTGCGCCTGGGTGCCGACGTCAGTTCTAACACGTTGGTTTAGCGGGTCTGTTGCATTAAGTGAGGGCAATGTATGGTGGGAGGGCAAGCCGAGGAGCCCCAGATGTCCATTTTTAAGCGCCGCCGGTTCCCAGTGGAGATCATCCTGATATGCGTTCGCTGGTATTGTAAGTACGGGATTACCTATCGGGATCTGGCGGAGATGATGCAAGAGCGAGGTGTGGAGGTGGACGCCTCGACGATCTTCCGCTGGGTGCAGCGTTACGCTCCTGAGTTGGAGAAGCGCGTTCGCTGGTACCAAGGCTATCGCTCCGGATCTTGGCGGGTGGATGAAACCTATGTTAGGGTCGGCGGCGAGTGGAAGTATCTGTTTCGCGCCGTCGACAAGCAAGGACGGCTGATCGACTTCATGCTGCTGGACCGGCGGAACACGCGCGCCGCCTATCGGTTTCTGGGCAAGGCGCTGCACACGATGGCCCATTGGCCTCCGCACTCGATCACCACCGATAAGCTCGGCTCTTACCCAAAGGCAATCCGTCGGCTGCATCGTGAAGGCAAGCTTTCCAAACATACACGCCATCGAACATCCAAGTACCTCAACAACATCATTGAAGCCGATCATGGTGGTCTCAAACGGGTGATCCGTCCCATGCGAGGCTTCCAGACAATGAGAACGGCCTATGCCACCATCAAAGGATTCGAGATCATGCGCATGATTCGGCGCCGCCATTGTTTCCTGTGCAAACCTAAAGTCGAGGGCGAAATCCAGTTCGTTAACAAGCTCTTCGACATCGCTGCCTGATCAGTCTGCGCGCATGCAAAGAACTGCGCTCCGCTCAAGTTAATGCAACAGAGCCAGTCGCTGGCTTGCTTAATTCGCAATACGAATTCAGCCGTAGAACTTTCGGCAATAGTAGCCACACTTCCAGCAGCTATTTTTTCCCGATTAAGACGTCAGCAGGCAGATGGAAACGGGCACTAAGCTTTCGCACCTGCGCCAAAGTGAGTTTTCGCTGTCCGGACAGAAACATGGAAACCGCACTCTCTGAGCCAAATTGAGGAATTAAATCCCGCTGTGTGAGGTGCTGTTGCTCGATGAGGAATCGGACAACCGCGAGCGGATCAGCTGCAGGGATGGAATAGTGCTCCCGTTCGTACTGCTCCACGAGCAGAGTCAGCAGTTCAATGGCTTCCGTTTCGGACGCGGAGGGATTCTCTAGAGCTGTTAACTGAAACAGAGCGTCGGTGTAGGCTTCCAATTCTACATCATTGTGGATGACACGCGGAGCACCGTGCGCAATCATCTCCGCCGGGTTAGCAAGGACTGTGCTCATTTGCTTCCGAACCTCCGATCCCAATTGTTCCGGTTGTCGTATTCCTTGTGTGTCAGAAACGACCGGATATACACATGCCCGTCAGTTTGCTTTTCCTCAGTCGTCTTGGCGTAATGGATGACGGTGATGAGCCGATAGCGATTTCGCCTGATGTTGAAGATCACATATCCATCTACGTAATCGGCATCTTTAAACATCTCGCGCACTTCCGTGAAACTGTGCCAACGGACCGCCTCAACGATGCCTGCCCAGGCTTCAATCTCACTCGCCGCATCCTTGTTCTGCTTCATGGCCTCAGTCAGATGCCTGCGGGTGACGATATGCACTCTCTCACCATACTTCACAATTTGTGAAGTCGTCAAGCGCAACATTTTCGCATAGGGCGGCTTGAGTGAGTTGAAGGTGTTAACCCCAAAGCTCTTCCCTTTCAAAAGACACGACATGACCATATCTTTTCAATAACTTCCATTGACAGCCCAGAGCCGTTCAGGGGAACAAACTGGGGAACAGTAACGTTCAAAGAACGCTTCTTTATGTGAAGAGCGTTTTGCCGGAATGCGCCGGAGTACCGGGGTCAGCGCTGGTTTTTTCAGAAGATGGATATTGATATTGCCAAGGAAGCGTATCGCGTTTCAGGCTGGAAGGTCCGGGAGGGGTTCGCGACCAGATAAGCAGCGACCATTGCGCTATACGGCTTTTCGGGTCGCACAGATTCTGCGCCGATGCACTGCGAAACCGAGTAGGACAGCGGCGATGCACAGCAGGACCGACATCAATACTCTCTCGTCAATCATTATTGGGGCAAGCCAGCGGAGATGACAGACGGTCTCGGCGTCCTGCTGCTGACGTGGAACCAATCATTTTACCGATATGGCCCATTCGATTTTCAGCGTTTAGAGGAGTGATTGCGGCCAACTAGCAACCTCTTCAGGCCTTCCGGCAGCGAGACATCTTCAGCTATGTCCAAGCGGATAATGACTATATCAAATCACTTTTCGTCAACTCTTAAATCCTTTGCGAATCTGCGACGGCAAGAAAAGATATAGCGAGCCCGGTTGCGGTAGCGAAGGCGCTTCATCTACTCGCGCCCGCCTATCTTCCTCTCTGGGATAAACGAATCGCGATTGGATATGGATGCCGCTATGCCTACCAACCCAACGAGAAGTATGTAGTCTTCTTGGGAAAAATGAAGCACATGGCTGAACAATTGACTGAGAATGGCATACAGCTGGGCGACTCCGGCAAAACGGCGCTCAAGGTTTGGATGAGTACAACTATGCGAGATACACAAGACGGTGGGTGTAGAGATTTGCGTCGGGTGTTCGGCGAAAAGATTGATTATCGAATCAGGAAACTTAAGAAACCGCATCGTCTATGCCGAAATCATGTATTTTTATCGAATTAGAAACTCGACCATTGGGCCGTTGCCCGGCAGTACGGACGGGCGTCGAACCCCTTACTTGAGCGCAGGACCGAGTGTTTCTTCTGGAGGCAGCGGGTGTCAGAATCAAATCTAAGTGTCTACGATTGCGTCGTGATCGGCGGCGGGCTTTCAGGACTTATCGCGGCTCGCAATCTGCATCGGTCGGGGAAAAGTATATTACTTATAGAAGCACGCGATCGCATCGGCGGTCGTATGCACGGCCGCCGTCTAGCATCCGGGCAATGGATTGATCTGGGAGGGCAGTGGGTAGGACCAACCCAGGATCGTATCCTGGCACTGCTTGATGAGTATGGGGTACGCCACTTCCCTTCCCCTGCTCATGGACGGACGGTGCTTCTGTTCAATGGCGATCGCCACGAGTTCCGTGGTTTATTTCAGGGCTTCCACGATTGTGAAGTGCCAGGTGTGACGGATGCTGAATGGCAGGATGTTACCGAGGCATGGGACCGCTTTCACGCGCTTTCGGCGGCTTTGGATCCGAGACATCCTGTTGCGGGCGATCAAAATCGACGACTTGACAGCGATACCTTTGCGCGCTGGATTGAGGAAAACACTCAGACTGACTTCGGTCGCTGGTACTTCGCGTACATGGCTCGTGCGGTTGGTTTCATGGGACCTGCAGAGCCCAACCAGGTGTCCCTTCTGCATGTTCTCTGGGGACAGAAGTGCGCTCCACAAGCTGAGCACCCGGATGCAGAACTCATTCATGGCGGAGCTGGGCAAATCCCAGAAAAGATCGCAGCCGAGTTAGGAGATCGAATTCGGCTCAACGAACCTGTCTTACGCATCCACCACCATGAGACCGGGGTCGAAATAGAAACAGGCCACAACCGCTTCGCCGCCAGGTTCACCATAGTTGCGACACCACCTCATCTCGCAGGCCAAATACACTATGATCCGCCCCTGCCATCGTTGCGGCAGCAGCTAACTCAACGGATACCAATGGGATGTCTGGCGAAGATCCTGGTTTCCTATGAGACCCCGTTCTGGCGTGAAAAAGGGTTATCTGGAATGGGAGTCGGCAACAGTTCGTGTTTTGAACTCTGTGCCGATAGTTCTGACCCAGAGAGCGGCAACGGTGTGATCGCGACCTTCCTTGTGGGGGATCGATACAAACGTTGGCGATCACTCAATGACAGCGACCGCCGTTCAGCAGTGCTCTCTGATTTGGCAAAGTACTTCGGAGAGGAAGCACTATCTCCTGTTACCTACGACGAGGCTGACTGGGCAGCAGATCCCTGGGTCGGTGGTGGCTATTCTGCCTTTATGCCGCCGGGGGTGTGGACCAGTTTCGGCGACGCACTCGCTGCACCGGTTGGACACATTTATTGGGCAGGCTCAGAAGTCGCTGAACGCTGGGGCGGCTTTTTCGAAGGGGCTTTATTGACAGGTGAAGCAGCAGCGAAGGCTATTTTGGCGGCCGGCTTGGTTGGGTGCTGATGTCAGCCAAAGATCTGGCCGTTAGGAATGTCGACGCGTGTAGCTAAACGACTCAGTTCCACAATTTTCCTCCGTCGATCAGACTAGGAATGAATGGGACTGTCGTCCAGACCTGGCGCACCCTCCGGATGGCCGACAACTCGAGAGTTGGCAGAAACATTACCGAATCGCATCTATTCTAGTTCGCTCGCAACGCATGGGTCGGATCCGCCGACGCCGCCCGTATCGCCGGCTGTGCTGATGCCAGGAGTGCCACCAGCAGCATTAGAGCTGCACTCCCCGCATAGACCAGCGGGTCCGTCGCACTTATATCGAAGAGAAATGCGCTCAACGTCCGCGACAGAGCCAAGGATCCAATCACGCCAAGCCCGCACCCCAACAGTGCCAGCTTCGCTCCTGATACTAGGATCAACCGTGCAATCCCCGCCCGCTGTGCCTCTTGGCTATCAACAATGTCAATCTGCTCAGTTCAAGGTAACGGGAGTTACCTAGTTGATCGCAATTCAAACATGTTGGATACCACGCTTGAATGCTGAGCTCATCGAGGGTGTTCAGATGCGACGGGCTGCGAGGCATGCTGGAGAGAATTCACTTCAGGACTTCGCCGATCTCATCCGACGGTGGAGAAAAATGCCGATCTAGCTCAAAGTTCAGCATACCTCTGCGTGCTCCCCCGCTCATGATGGACAGATATAAACCAACGGATTCACGCGGAGCTTTGGTTGCAACTGCGCTGTTGGCAAGAGGGTGACGCCGGTCACCTGACCACTTAGTCATGAGAGCCTCGCTGAGAGAGACTCGCCTGCCTTGTTTTCTCAAACGCAATAAATGCAGGTCAGCTCTGATCTAATAACCGCAATAGGCTCCCTTCGCGAGTTGGGGTCCCTTCAAAATTACCGACTGCTGGAAGCGCTTGAGAATGGGCTGGATCACGGCTAAGAGTGCAGAGGGAGCACGAAGCTCGACCCAATAAATCCCGTTCTCGCGCGGAACTACATTCCAGTAGACGAACGTGCTATGAGTCGGATGATATCCGCCACCCTCTACTTCCGTGATGTCGATGGACATACCACCAAGGTAGCCCGGGCCTAGGCGGTCATAGGTGACAGTCGTGCGATCGAACGCGTCGGCGGGATTGTGACGCTCGTGAGCAGCGCGATAGCGCTCAAACTCACGGTTTAGGACCTCCTCCATAGTCGCACACTGGACGAAATTGGAGGCATGGTTCTGGACTCCCGGCCGAAATTCGATGGCGAGCGATACAGCGCTGTTGATCGGATTGGAGGCGCGATACGATCGTGGCCCCGTTTGCGTCAGCTGCCAACCGGGCGGATAGTCGAAGGAAAAGTCAGACCCATCGTAGGTCTCCCACGAAGGTTCGATCGACCCAACGATCGGAGTAACCAGCTGGACGGCCTGGTCGAGTCGACCGGGAACATACATGATGAAATAGACGTAGACACGTCCATAGATATCAACATACGTGGCGGCCAGATCGGCGTCGTCCGTTGCCGAGTGCAAATTGGCATAAAGCGTGGGTGGGCCCTCGGCAGCACCGGGTTGGATATGCGTGCCAGTGACCTCCATCTTGCTCCCAGCGGCTATCGCGAAGATTTGCTTTTCGATCCCGTTAACGATGAGCTTCCGGTCGGGGGGCGGATTGAGGATCAGCGCTATCTCAAAACTGATAACGGCACTCTGGGGTTCACCCCCGACAATAACATCGGCCTCGTCATACTCGTGAATATCCCATTTACCCGGATAGCGGAAGGAGAAATGTTTGCCGTTGTACTGTTTCGATGTCTCATCCTGGGCCCGCAATGAGCATGCGCTGCAAAACAGAAGACAAATCAGGATCGTCCTCAGACCTATCTTGCTCTTTACGATCCGCGGTCTACGCTCATCGAGCGAATGACGCGAGTCATTGAACTTAACGATAACTTCACAAACCCCGCTTTGTAACCGGTACATTTGCGTTCATCCTATCGGCATTCCTCGTTCGATTAACACTATTCAACGCGCCGAAGTCCCCAAGTTTCCCCGCCTGCACGGTTTTCGAGCGTAAGGCCGCCCAAGGGTGCAAGATTGTAAAAGAAGGCGTACTGTTCGGTCGCTTCAATGTTTGGCAAATCGGCAACCTGCATCAGGCGAAGCTCCTCGCGTCCGGGCTTCATCTGAAATTGATCCGGTCTCAACATCAAAACGTCTGTGTAGCTTGGGTCCCCGGGCTTATGCCCGGGCTGAAGTTCATAGCCTCCCTCGAGTTTGAGAATCGTCAGATTTCCAAAACGCGCCTCCTGGAAAAATGTGCCATCGCCCCGAAACTCAAAGGCGAATTCTATAGTGAATGTGCCGCCGTTAAATGGGTTTCTTTCCGATCGCCGTCCATTCCAGACTCCTATCAAGCGATTGTCTCCAGAGATGTTCGATCGAGTGACGGCCGGTGTCGGAGAATTTCGAAAGCGGTCGGCCTCCGGCGCGTGCTGTGCACGCGCGACGTCTGGCAGCTCGCCTGAACGTTGAGGTGAAGGCGCCTTTGTCCTTGAGTCCGGAGAGCTCTTCGAGGTAGATCTTGGAATGTGGGACCCGGAAGCATGCTCATCTCTGGACTTGGTGTCGGGACTATGTATGGAAGAAGAGGTTGTTCGGGGGCTATCTGGAATCTGGAGTACCTGAGAACTCATCGCTTGTTCAGATCGCGCAATGTTTTCAAACGATCCGGTCGATGAGTGGGACCAATTATGCGCAGTTAGTACGACGATGATTGGCACAGCGATCACAGCGGAACCAAGAAGAATCTTCTTGCGGGACAGGCGCCGTTGCGACCCAGTTGCGGCGTAGCGCTTCGGGATCAATGCTGTTAAATCTGTTGATCGAGTTCCAACATCTTGTGTTTGCTCGCTTGGAGCTCCAGATGTTGGCCGGACAGGCGTGGACAGCGTTTCAGCCGGCCATTCAACCGTCTCCTCCGTTGGTGAAGGTATCCTTGGCTCCCTTACACTGCGAATTGCTATAAGCAGGTCGGCGGTGGTCTGGAAGCGATGGGTAGGATCTTTTTCCAGGCACTTCAAAACGAGATCGGAGACATCGGCAGGGATGTTCAGTTCGATCAGCTGCGGTTGTAGCGGAGATGTCCTTATTTGGTGCATCATTACACTCAGCGGCGTGTCGGAGCGGAAAGGGTGCTTCCCCGTGAGCATCTCGTAGAGCATCAACCCAAGAGAGTAGATATCGGTGCGTCCGTCAATCAGCGAGTCGCTTCCACCGCTGGCTTGCTCGGGCGACATGTATTCCGGTGTTCCGATAATCAGACTCTGCTGAGTTTGCACTGAGGTCATCCCGGCGAAGATCTGCGAGTTGCAAACTTTTGCGATTCCAAAATCGAGCACTTTGGTCCGGATCTGACCGTCGTTGGTCGCAACCAGAACGATATTGGCGGGCTTGATGTCCCGATGCACAATACCCAAAGCATGTGCCGCGCCTAGTGCCTGAGCTAGTTGCGAGGCGATTTCGAGGCAGAGCTCCACCTGCCAAGGGCCTGGAGTGGCATTACGCAATTGCTGCAGGGATCTGCCGTCCGCAAATTCCATCACGATGAATGAACGTCCGTCGTCGGTGTAATCAAAGTCGAGAATCGTGACGGCGTTTGGGTGGTTTAGCTGACGGGCGACAATCGCTTCGTTCCGAAAGCGCTTCAAGAAGGTCGAATCCCCCATAAACTCTGGACGAACGACTTTCAAAGCTTGTATCTCATGAAAAAAGCGGTGACGTATCTTGTACACGGTCGCCATGCCACCGGTGCCGAGTACGGTCAGAATCTGATATTTGCCGCGTATGACTTGCCCAGGAACGAATTCCGCACCCAGGTCAACGAGAGGCATCTGATCGCGCGGACACAGGCTAACTTCCGACGGGAACCTGTGCTCGCAAATTGGGCAGCGTTTCACGAAATTGAAATCCCCCAGAACGATCTAAAGAAAGCCATAAAGGCGGCCCTAAAAAACGTCCACGAGAATCCAGAACGATCATTCTGGATTCTTATTGTTCTTGACCGTCTCTCGATTGAGCATCTAATTCGAAATCCTCGGGTATGTCGGATATGACATTCGCCGACAGACCCCGCGGATGAAACAGAAGCTTCCGACCATAGAGCTGGCGGTACTTTGTCGGGTCCCCGATTCGTTCCAGGATGGCACGATAATGATGGAGGTCCAGGCGAATCGGGACGGAATCTACGACCCGGCATGTGGAGCCATCAAAGAATACATAGATCTGGTAGTAAACCCCGCCAACAAGATCATTTCCAGCAATAAATTCCTGCAATGTACCACTACCACCCTGGCGAAGTTGCATAAATCCCGGCACATCTTTGGCGTCCCGTCTCGTGCTCACGGCGGCATAGTCTGGGAAGAAGAGGTCGGGGTTGTCCTTCTCGTCAGAAAGACGAAATGGTGACAGAGGGAGAAACGAATGTTGCTCGAGGCCAACGATACGCCATCTGGTGAGATTACCGACATCGGCACCAGGAAGGGGTCTGATCTCCCAGGTTCGATGATAGCGCTTCGTCATGGGCACCTCTCTGCCGTTTTTGAAGAAACGTGAGTCAACATTGGCGTGACAGCCAAGTATGCCTTTAGCAAAGCCGACGATGGGAGAGTGAGCCATCAGGTTGCCAAAAGTGGCTGACCCGGGCGATAGATCCTGTTTTTCAAAGTTGACCTGAATCTGTTCTTTAAGCTTTTGCTCGATCGTTTTCTTTGGTACTACCATTTTCTTTTGCACGACCATCAGAGGGTCTAGTTCTGAGTGGTATGTACCTGTGTTGACGTCGACAGATTGGGTCGGAGGTGCGGATAAGGATTTTGCATTTTTCTGAAGGCCACCATTGAGTCGTGGGGATCTCTCTGTCATAGTTGCTCCGGTAATATTGTTTGCACCTTCGGTGCCGTCTAGTAGCGGATGGGTGCTTGCCTCCGTGGAGACCGCAGATCAATGGGCCGCACCCTATTGTTACGGGTGGAGGGTTTCACTCCAATTGGGCGTCTCCTGGTCATGAGCTGAATTTCGGAAATCAATTTTAAGGAAGACCATTTTTGCGGGGAAGGTACATTTGGATGCATGGTCAAGGCGACTTTCAGGATCTCTCACTTAAAACACCTCCGACCCCCGCCGTTGTCTGTCGAAGCTTAACCTATCAAGATCTCGGAGAGGTCTTCCGACTTGCGGAAGATCGGCCTGGTTTTGGGTCTCGGTTGAAAATGATCGCGTCGCGCTCCGCGCATATCAAACTATGGTCTGACGTACTCCGGCGGAAGGCGGTTCTTGGCGGATTGGCAGAGCTAGCGGCGCCAATCGAGGACGGCCGCGTGCTCGTCTTTGGCCTTGTGGGCTTCGTGCGTCGGAACTGGGCGAGAAATTTTCTTGAGAGGCCCTTTCCTTTTGTAGGCTTATACATCCTCGAGCGATTGCTCGCTGGAACCGATGACATACTCTTAAACGATACGGAGGTTCGCGACGCGAATTCGTCTGACGGCCTGCACGCCGTTGTCATGCTCTCTGGGTGGAAGTTTCACACAGGCCGGCCATCTTTCGAGTTGAAGGTAGCCTCCATGGAAGCATTTCTCCACACTTGTCGAGGATTTCGCTTGAAGGAGTTCATTAGTGAGGTGAGTGACGGACCCGAAGCCGAGTTCGCACTCTCGAATCATGCGTGGAGAGAACGAAAGCGATTCCAAGATCCGTATCCCTGCGCTGCTTCGCCGGGAATTGTCATCATTGGAATCAATTCCTCTGAAGTTCGTGAACCACAGCGTGAGACCTCAGTCCTAGCTTCACTCTTTGTCTGGCGTGAAATCCTATTCGGATTCACCCCGGACCAGCAGGCTCTCCTTTTGCTTGCGATGGAACAACTGCCCGATAGGGAGATCGCGCAAAGACTAGGCGTGGGTGCCGACGCGATCGGACGACGGCTTGACCGCATATATCGAAGAGTCGCAGCGCGTCAGCACACCCTAAATCAGGTTTTTCCGGAAGGTGTCGATAACTCACTCAAGCGAAGATTGCTGATCGACTACTTAAATAGAAATTTCCATGAGCTTAGACCGCACAATTTTCACCTAGTCAAAACCGTCCAAAATGACCGCCGAGCGAACTATTTGTCCGAGGTCTGACCGGATCAGTGGTTGCTTCACCGCAAGTTAGATAATTCGCAGATACTTGCGGCACCTGTGGGATTTTCTCCGTCGACCATCACTGCCAGCATAGAGTTCAGTCCTCAGCTCGTTGGGTTTTCGGCCAATCCCCGCTACAACACGCCCGAGAAGCGCAGAGCGTTCTTCGCTGAAACCCTCGACTGGCTGCAACATACACCCGGAATTCAGGCTGCAGGGTGGGTCGATTTCCTGCCATTCAGTAATTTGGAGATGATGACCAGCATCGAGATCCAGGGCTACCCGAACCACAAAAATCCGTTAGTCGAGGCCCGCCGTGTCAGTCCGGGTTATTTTTCCGCCATGCAGATCTCGCTCATCGGGGGTAGAGGATTCAGCGACAACGATGGGCCGAAAGGTCCCGAGCAAGTTATCGTGAACGAGGCACTGGCCAAGGAGTATTTCGGCAGGAGCAATCCGGTAGGGCAGCACATTCGCATATCACCACAAGATCCGTGGATCACGGTTGTGGGCGTGATCAGGGATGTACGGAATCAGGGCCCGGAGACTAGCGCTCTACCGCAAATCTATACTTGCCTGTCGCAGACGGATACGAACGCCGCGTCCGCAAATTCTGCTTATCTTGCCGTTCGCTCAACGCTCCCTGAACCTATTGCAGTCCAGGCTATCCGCACTGTGATTGAACGGGCAGACCCCGATCTTGCTGTAGCGGAGGTGCATACCATGAGGGGACTGGAATCCGAGGTAACGTCCCGGCGTCGGTTTCAGACAGTGCTTCTCACTGCATTCTCAGCGATTGCAATGGTGCTCGCCGTAATCGGAGTTTACGGATTGCTGGCATTTTCGGTCCGGCAGCGCACCGGCGAAATCGGGATACGTATGGCGCTGGGTTCGACGCGTAAGGGCGTACTCGGCCTTGTCCTACGGGAAGGGCTGATGTTGTTCGGCGCTGGCCTGGGGATTGGCATCGCAGCTTCCGTGGGACTGACGCGGCTCGTATCAGGCTTTCTCTACGGTGTACCAGCAATCGATCCCGTAACCTACGCGATGGTGCCGTGCCTGCTGCTCGTTGGGACTGTGGCTGCATGTCTCGTACCGGGCCTCCGAGCGGCAGGAATCGACCCGATGAGTGCATTGCGGTGTGAATAGCTAAAGGAATCTGCAAGCCTGGTAGCTGTTTGCAGTCACCCCTCAGCTAGCGCATTTTCGCCGATGCGCTCGGCGAGTGTTCGACATACGCATGGGAGGGCCTGCAATCGTCCCGCTTCCGGGCGGTTGACCGCCGATCTGGAAATAATCGGCGCGACCATATGGGTTGAACTACCGCGCTTCCCGCTGAGCCATGGGCATCCTCCCTTTCTGGTTTGGGAACATTTTCTCAGGCAGAAACGTAAGGGGGGATATGAAGACTCTCGCTATCGCTGCAGGCGCGACTCTCTTCGCCTGTAACCTGGTCAGCTTTTCCCAGTCGGATGTCCCGTGTGGCCAAACGCTTGATGCTCCACTCCAGCCGAGCGCGATGTTGACAATCGACTCACGGCCAGCGGGCATCGAGATAGTCGGGATAGAGCAGGAGGCGATTCATGTCTCATGCACGGCCGATGATACGGACAGCGCCAGACATATCTGTCTCCGATTCTCCGGAACTCCCACTCATGCCAAGCTCACGATCACGGGCGCTTATCTCAAGCACGGTAACCTTCAGATCCGCGTCGAGGTGCCTCGCAAGATGAATCTGGGGGTTCAGATGCCCGCTGGAGAAGTGAAGGTGGACGAGATCGTGGGGGATAAAGATATCGAACTCTACGCTGGACAGATTACGATTTCGTCGGATCGCGAGTGGGATTACAGGCATGTAGACGCATCTGTTGACATCGGCGAGGTAAACGCCCGGGTCTATGGCGCGGACAAAGGCGGGTTCTTCCGCGTCTTCCGGAAGGAAAACGCGGATGGCGAGTATCGGCTGCACGCGCACGTAACCACAGGACAAATCGATCTACTTGGCAAGAATGCACGCGCTGCAGCCGACTCACAGTAAGCAGCTGTGTAATCTTCTTTGATCTATCGTCGCCAAATATGGGCCAGATCCTCGACAACACCAGTGGCTGCCCCCGCAATTTTTTGGGAAGCGATTGAATTACACGCACCTGCGATGTTGACACAAAGATCACTTCCGAGTTGGCGACCATACGCCCGGGACTCGAGGAGAACGGCAGAATCGGCTCAACGAGCACATTGGCCGAATGCAGCGTTTGCCGGCGTATGATGAAGGTCAGATAGATGCGGCAGGAAGCTGTTCGACTGTGACTACCCCTTCGGGCAGTCCGGCGTAGGCTCGAGCGCTGCTCCATTCCCATTCCTCAGAACTGAACGCGAGCCCGGCCTTCACCGGCTCCGCGTGCATGGACGCTAAGCTGGCCGCGACAGCCGTGGCTCCCACGATGTGCGTGTCCGAGCAGTGGCTTTCCCAAACCTGCTCATCGGATCGGGCAGAGTTGTTGTACCTGCGGCGGTAGCGAGCCTGCAGTATTTCGACCGCATTGGCGGCAGTATCAATCTCGGGCTCGCGCATCAGCAGCCGGAAATGGTCCGGCATCACCACATAACCGACAACTGCGAAGCGAAACTTGACGCGCAGCTCTTCCATGAGGCGCACGAACACGTCTCGATGCTTCTCTTCCGCGAGCTTCGGCAGCTTCCGAAAGCAGGTGCAAGCGATGAGATGGAGATGGCCTTTGCCGTAGACGGCCTCACGGAGCTTAGACATAACATTCAGTGTAGGGGCTGCAGGCGGCCTCGTCAGCGCGAAACTTCTCAATGGGCGACAATACAGTCGCTACGCAGTTGATATTCGAGGAAGGCAGGTCCCATTTTCAGAACTTGTTGCGAGCACCTCAGTGCTCGACCACGCTCAGCGTGATGCCGGACGGATACGTGGATGGGTGGTGCACCTGGTTATGCGCTAACAAGCGGGCCAACCTTTGTCCGGGCGACGATTTTTCGTAATGAATTAAGCGTGCTGGGCTAGACTACTGAAAATGATTCGACCATTCTTTCTTTCAGTGCTGCTTTTGACAGCGGCTTCGGTGGTAGTTTTGGCCCAGAATTCCGATTTGACCTCCGCTCCAATGTCGCCTTCGATTGCTTGTCCTGCTGCGAGCGGGGCCGCCATCCCAAACTCCGCACAAATGGGTACCTGTATCGACTGGGGTAATGGCCAGAAACAAAATCCAAGGGAAAGATCCCAAGTACCCCTCGGATGCGAAGAAGGCTCATATCGAAGGACGTGTTGTACTCGAAGCAACGATCTCGGACTCCGGAAACGTGGAAGATCTTTGTGTCAGTCAAGGGCCAGCGGCGTTGCAGCAAGCTACAGTTGACGCAGTGAAGACATGGAAGTACAAGCCGTTTGCGCTGAATGGCCAGCCAGTAGAAGTGAAGACCCAAATCAACGTGGACTTTACACTTCGTTAGGGATGGCTTCTCATGTCTCGACTGGCGCTGACTTCGAAGCTTCCCGCTCATCTCCTGTCCGGATGGAAAGACCAGACGCTTACACTGTCTCCGACGCTCCGGTCGTGGCTCCGGAACCTGCGACAGGACACCTGTATCTCCGGTTAGTCAGTTCCTTATTGCCCTTCGTGTGTGAATGAATCTGCGGGCGGGTTCGCCCGCAGCCGCTAAAATTCTTCGAGAGGAGTGCACCATTTCAAATTTGCTCACCCCGCTTCAATCGTCA
>Ga0206894_1117_pt1 | contig 17159 bp, 12 predicted proteins | sample Alteio_BWOrgHeat_54_FD_152953 | JGI IMG/M metagenome (GOLD analysis project Ga0206894, IMG submission 152953) | Enriched cells from forest soil in Barre Woods Harvard Forest LTER site, Petersham, Massachusetts, United States -... | ecosystem: Environmental > Terrestrial > Soil > Temperate forest >...
AGAAATGAAAATGATTAAAAAAACAAAAAAAGGAACAAAAAGTAAACCAATAAAAACCACAAAAAATAGCTGTGGTTCTTGTACCTGCAAATAGCAGCTACAAAGTATTGTTGATTACCTCGTTATGAGGTGAAGAAGGGCGTGGGTTTTGTTGACCACAAGACACATGTCTTTTTTATTTCTTTATGCCGGCTGGCGGACCAGCAGTTTATCAGTAAACAATTCGGGGTGGCCAACCACGAAGTTGCGCAAGTCTAGAGGAGTCATCCATTTGGCGTCATACTTCATTTTGACCAGACGATCCAAGGCTTGGCGGTTTTGATACGACTTCACACGCGCCCATATGCCGCGAAAGAGCGCTTTTTCAAATGGGGTGCTCGCTTTTTTAGGGCCACTCTTATCGCCGATAATTTGCGGGACAACGGTTTGGCTTTCCACGGCCTGATAACAATAAGCTACGAAGTTGGAACAAATGAAATCCTTGGCCTTCATAAATGTGCGCGGCATGTCATTGTGTTTGTGATCGTAATATTGCTTAAAATAACGCTGCTTGGCGCCAATTCCAAAGGTGCTATCGTGCCACACTGAGGAAAAGGCGGTGAAATACGAATATTTATGGGCATGAGAATTGGTTTGCTTTTCATGCATTGGGGAGGCGGGCATAACGATACTACGAGCCACTTTTGCCGCCCTTTCAGCTAACGAGGCATCTCTGGAACGCGTAATCACATACTTTTCACCCTCTTCAGGATGTAATGCGAAACGACTATCAGCCAGCTTCAGAAGGCGCACTTGAATACCACCATCGAGTGCACACGCACTTTCCGCAATTTCTCCATTCCCCACGTACATGGCTGTATGGGAATATTTAAAACCTTCACGATCGCGCAATTCGGCTTTGTTAAAGCGCTTAAAGAAATTTTGGGCGGTCACGACGATTTTGTCCGACTGGGCGTTATTCTTTTTAAAGATGATATCACCAACCTGAAGCACCTTTTCCAAAGCGTCGGGATCGTAGTCAATGGTTTCCAAATGACAAAGCTTTAAATTGCTTAAGGTGGCTTTAAAGGTCTGGGTGGTTGGGTTCATGAAAAGATTGGAACTGCAGATACGTTCAAAAATATGTCTGATTTTGCCTATCGCAACGGGCTCGCCACGCACAGGACTTAAAACTTCTGTTAAGAGGGTGGTGAGTTTTTTTTGGTCTGTTTTTGGCCCACAGAAGTTGAAAGCTTTGAAGATTCTTTTGGCTAGTCCTCTTTTGGAGAGATAATAGATTTCGCCTTGGTCACCCATGATTTTCAGCGCTTTGCCAAAGCTTTTAAGCAATTTGCCACGAAATCCTGTGATTTTTTTGAGATCTGTCAAGAGGGTAGTCGAGGAGATTTTGTTGATATTAGCCGTTAGCTGGCTGATAGGCAAGAGTTCTCTCGGTTCAGTGTTCGCGTGTCGTCCAAGGGTAGGGGAATGGCTGATTTCGCAGGGAGGGAGGGAGAATCTGGCAGCATGAGCATCAATTTGCATGAGTAACTCCACTTTGTTTCTTTATGTGGCGCTATTATAATATTAAATTGTTAAGATTTAATTAAGTTTCAAGTAATTGTTGATTTTTTTTTAAACCGTGCTGGACATGGACGAATTGGACTGAATGGACTACATGGACTGAGTGGACTGCATGGACTTTATGGACTAAAAGCGGACAATAAAGCTGTCCAGTTCGTCCAGGTAGTCCAATTCGTCCAGTTCGTCCATGTCCAATGTTTATGCCCTTGACCGAAACTCAATTAATTACTCATAATTGTTTACAAACACGCCCTGTAAATAAGTGCCAATATTATGTTAAAATTACCGCCGGAAACCATTTTATATAATGATCAGTTTGTCATTCGCCCCTTTTCACCCCATGATGGAAAGGCGATCTATGAAACAGTGCAGCAGAGCATTGTCGAGTTAAAGCGATTTATGCCTTGGGCTCATAATGAAATGTCCTACGAGACGGCTATGAGAATCTATGCAGATTTTTATGCTAAGACTTATCGCGGACAAGAAGCTACTTTTGTGGGATTTGATCAAAAAAAGGGGACTGTACTTTTCTGTGCAGCATTACTACCTGAAAGTCGCTTAAATCCTTTAGCTCTAGAATTAGGCTATTGGGTAGCTTCTCGTAACACAGGCAAGGGCATTGGGACAACAGCCGCACAGATCATGATCGTTTTAGCTTTCCAACACTACGGAGCAGATCGATTAGCGATTTCCTGCAATCCTGAAAACAAGGGAAGCATGCGCATCATCGAGAAATGTGGATTTAAGCGAGAGGCGGAATTGCGCAATTATCAAGCTCTTCCCTCTGATAGCATGCTGAAAGACGGATTTTCGGCGCAACGCACTTTATATCGCTTTAGTTTGATCCCCGACGATATTCCCAAGTTAAGTTGGTTCAATGAAATCGCATCTAAAATGCAATACGAATACTAAAACCGGGTTTTACGTCTGATAATCCACGAACCTGAAATTAGCGAGCTTCTATAATGTGTAAAGAATGTGACTGGCGCAATGATACTGGGCAAAATCAGCACCGCTTTCGGCAACAATGCGACTGCGGACATGCCGACTGGCAACAAGTCGATCTCCAGCACATTCCTGAAAACCGCTTAAGCCTCGTTTATTGGGAAATTTACCGTTGCGTGCGCTGCGATAATTTGCGACAGGTGAGTAAACTTGCTAATCGTAAAGTGTACTGATTTTGTGATCAATATAAGCCGAAAGTTGGGCGTTGACCGCAGGATCGTGCTGCTTAATCCAATGTTTCATCTTATTGGCCACAAGCATGGCATCAGCCTTGGCATAGGTTTTTTCTTTCATTTCCGGCTTGCTTGCCAGCTTGCCCACATCAAGATGGATGATTTGTCCATCGACAAAGCCTACATTGCGCATCACAGCGTGGTCTCGATCATAAATGCCTTTAGCGTATTCTTCGGCATACAGATCGAAAACGTGACTGATGTGTTCTTGTACGGGTTCTAAGCGTCCTTGTGCGAGGAATTCTTTAAATTTCTGACTTAATGTATCAGCTTTTAGTTGTAGTACAAATGGGTAGTCTTGCAAGTTAAGTGCATGGGTTTTTCCAATTTTGTCTATAATGGTAACGTGGCGCGACGGATTTTCGCGCGCGTTTAGTTGCATATACACTAGGCCGCTGTCATGTCTATGGACCTCATACGCCAATTTGTAAGAGCGAAAAACGCCCCATAATTTGCGTTGTTTGCGCGCAGTTTGCTTGGCGTAGTAGTTGGTGAACAATCCCAGCGCAGCCAATTGTTCTGAAACAAAGGAATTTTTGAGGTGCTTGAATTTAAAAAATTTCAGCACATACTGCCCATCAGCGCTTAAAAAGGCGTACGATTGGGAGCCTTTGCCTAGATAATAAAACGTTTGGGCGAGAATTTCATTGACGTGTTGCTGCTGTTCAGTAGAAGTTGCAATTTCCCAATCGGTTTGATAGGGCATGGGATGGGTGATATTGGCTAAACGAAAGTCGTCTGTCAGTTTACCATAGAACCAACTGAGGCAAACAATAGCAAGGCATAAAGCCAAGCCACCCACAATCCACTGTGTACGCTTCTTTGATTGAGTTCTCATGCTGCCTCTAGAGTAAAACGTATGCTATATATATAATTTGTACGCAAAAATTAAACAAGCGTTTATTAAGCGGTAGAGTTTAATATTTCAAAGACTAACATAAGATATACTTGACTTTTTTTTATATTTTAATATACTTTTATTTCTTTTTATGTGATTTAAATACAGTGAAATCAAAATATTGAGGTAATTACATGAATGGGCCAATAACGAAATGTACAGGTTGTATACAACATAACATAAATTATCAGACGTTAAGTTTGAGATCTGATATTTTAAAAAGGTGGAATTTTTTATGAGTACTGCTTCAATGTCTTTATATAGTCCCTTACCTTGTAGCCCCTTACCTAGCGGCTGGGTTCCCTCTCTCTCCCTTCCTGTTCCTGCACGGGCTGATTCGGGATCTTTGCTGCCGATATTTAAGCGCAATGTATCAAATGTGCAAATCTCGCCAACGCCATTAAATCAACCTGCTGGAAGTTCTTTGTCGCCACCGTGCGTCATTTCACCAAGCTTAAGCCTGCTAACGCCAACCATTGTAGATCAGCTCACGCCAGTTGGTGTGATTGGATTTGATCCAGAATTAGCGCAACCAGTTATTTCGGAATCGCCCACTGTGGCTGTAGATGAAACGCCTCCCCAAAATGCAAACCTCCTATCTTTGTATAAAGTAGGTGTCCTGTCTTTGTATAACGTTGAAATGGATAAAGCTGTTGAAAACATGTCTCAAAGGCCTGTATTAAAACGAGAAGGCAGCAAACGCAAAGCTCGCGTATTGAGTAGCAATGAAAGTGAAGTCAATCCAGCGCTAGCGAGGCCAGCTCAAGTGGAACAACCCGTTGTTAGTTCAAATCAAAAATCTGCTAAACATGATAAAGTCTCTAAAAAACCAGCTCCTAAGCATAGAGACGGCCACAGAGCTAAAGTATTGACTAGCAGTGAAAAGGCAGCAAAAAGGCGCGCACAAAATCGAGCATCGGCTAACACAGCTCGACTCAAAAAGAAAGCATATCTCGAAGAACTGGAAGCACGAGTGGCGCACCTTGCAGCTGAAAATGCGAGTTTAAAAGCTCAGCTTAAGCAAAAGGATGTAGATCCCCTCCCACCTACACACACGTCAATAAGCGACTAAAAAATAACAAGATAAGCAAGATCGCAAGCGGCAGGATAAAGAGACTTCCTGTCAGTCTTAAAGCTTTATACTGTCGCTTAAGCGATCCTGCATATCGTGTTTTTCTTTTTTCTTAGGCAACCGCGGCCGCTTTAGTAACCACAAATTGGTTTTCCACATGACTCAATGCTTGCTGGTATGTCGTCTGAATTGTCTGCATGGTTGAAGTCAGCCAACTATGGTTTTGGGCATCCCTTCTGCCATAGTTTTCAGCCACTGAAGAACGCATGCTGTCCAATTCCCAGCGGCTCAGGATGTTTACTAACGAAGGTCCGGTGTATACAGTTCCATGCTGCTGTGTGGCATAAATTCTGTTTTGTTCATGTGCTTGAAGCGCCCATTCTTGTGTCTGAATATGGCTGTTTTGCTGCGATTTCCAATGGCGCAGGGCTGTATTCATTTTCTCGAATTCAGCTTGCGCTTTGCTGCGATATGCGTTGTATTCATTGACGATTTTTCCATGGGCATTGATTAATTCAACGCATTTGGCGTAAAAAACCGGACGCTTTTCAGCTTTGATGTGTACGACTCTATCCAGTAAGGCATAGTTTAGGATGTCATCATTAGATATGCGCGTCTCATGCATTTGTTTGATGTTCATTGAAGCCAGCGTATTCTGCGCATCGCTACGGCTTTGTTGTAGTTCGTAGTCGACTTTGGGGTTATAGACCGGCAGGTTTAAGACAGGTTTTTTCATGGCGCCTGGAGCTGCGATATCTGCTGCTAATTGAGCGACTTTCTTTCGGAAGATATGTGTGTAGTAGCTTGTGGGAGCGATAGCAACCAACCCAACGGCAGCCACGAAAAGGATAGGCCAAGTTTGGGTGGCTATGGCCACCGCTAGGAATCCAACGGCAGTGAGGATGCTGGCGACAAGCAATGTTATGGCGATGATTTTTTTCTTTCTGGCATCACCAATGACTTTTTCGGCGGCAACCGCTTTAACTGTGGCGGCTTGAAAGTCAATTTCAAATTGAGTTGTATCGGCTTCGAATTGTTTTTGCACTTGGATAACGGCGGCATTGTGAGTTTTTTTCATGGTGGTTTCAGTACCTAGCGGCAGATCCTTAATTGCTGCACCCACATTCAATGTAGCATTGAGTGGATCGCCACTCGGAAGCGAATACACAGGATTGATTGTTTGTGGAATTGAAAAAGCCATTATAACCTCATCTAATTTATTAGTTTATTAGTAAATAATTAAAAGTTGTTTAAAAAAATTATAATTAAAATTTTAATTAATTTCAACATTTTTTTAAATTTTTCATGGGAGGTCATGTGCATTCAATGGCGTCCATTTAAGCAAATGAACGACATGTATGGAATGGACGAAATGGACAGCTTTTGTCCACTTTTAGTCCATGTCGTCCATGTCGTCCATTCCGTCCATTGTAAAAATAACGTCGACATAAAATGAACCATTTAGTACTTTCCACTTTATTTTGTTTCCTAGGCTATTTACTTTTGCTAACTATAAAGAGGTTTATATGTTTAATCGTACACATGCAGCTTTAACTAAAATAGAAACAGGATTTAATGTGACCGGCAGCGTTCCAGTGGTCGGTATGTTTAGCGGGTCTGTGCGCTTTATTGCAGGTAAAGTCCAGGCGGTGGTCGGCGCTATCATGGCAGCCGTGGGCTTCATTGCACAAATACTGCATTCAGAAAATGCTAGGGACTGGAGAAAAATTAAGAATGAAGGGGTGCAACAGCTGACGCATGGCGCCCTCAATGCACTGCGCGGATTGGCGGAGGCCTTCCTTGGCTGGACAGTGCTGGGAAGTATCGGATTACTCGTCTACCAATTGGGACGCAATGAGAAGTTTGCTCCCCAATTTAAATATGCGCCAGCTTGCTGCAGGTGTCATGCTTAAATGCATGACGAAAGATAGCAAGACAAGTCACAACACTGTCTTGCTATTTTATCCCCGACTGATACACCGCCTGCTGCACGATGAGATTTGTTTCAAATGCTAAGAGCGGTTGCAGCTGTTTGCGTGCTAATGGATGCTTGAGGTTAAAGAAGAAGAACCCTTCATCCGCATAATGGGCTGTTAACACAAATTCAGCATCTAATGCAGCTGTCTGCTGGATGTGAGTTAGAAAAGCTGTTTGGGTGTGTTGGTTTGGTATATAGACGATGAACGTGAGATCTCTTCCAACATAAGCCAGCGCACTGAGCATATGGATCTGTTGCTTTTCTAAAGATTGCTCAAATGCCACTTTCCATAGTTCGCGATTATCAGCATTCCATACAACACCTAGAGGGATGCTAGCAATTCCATAACGGAACTCCCCTTCTTTGTAGTGTTTGTAGTCTTTTTTTAATAACAACTCCGCTGTCAGATGATCTGCAGCATTGCGCGCGTTAATCAAAATAGTATAAAGCTCGTCGTGGAAATAGCTTGCGGCTTTTGCTTTAAGCGCAATAGCTGTAGCGATGTCTTTTTCTGTGGTGACATCGTGTTTAGTGAGATTGCCTGTGTCGAGCAGAATGGCCGAAAGAAGCAGATAGGCTAACTGGGGAGATTGGATATCTGTCGTGGCCATGATCTTTTCGGCAATAAGGGTGGCATTGGACCCCGCTTTGGTAATCAATTTTTCTGTAGCAGGCATGCATGGATAATTGCCGGCCTCTTCTTTGTGGTGATCAACAATTCTTTCAACATAATCAGTGAAATATTCTTGGTCTGGCGCCAAGCGGTTATGATCGACAAGCGTGATACCCACGCAACCCTGTTGTGCAAGTTTTCGTAAAAAAGGAAGGTCTTCCTGGTAGAGAAGCGTATTTGGGTTGATCTGCAGCGTTTCGAAAACATGTAACACGTCGCCCCGCAACGGCAACTCATCACGTAGGATGTTGATGACAGGTACGTAAAATCCATTCTTGGCATTAGCGTAAGCGAATGCAATCGCGCTCACAATTGAATCCATATCGGCGGATTGATTACCCAATACAACGTGGATGATTTCTTGAGGCTCCCCTCCCCTCTCTTGCATCGTGGTCAACTCATGGTATACGCCTATCAGATAATCACTAATCGATTGTTGTGGAATACTTTCCTTTGTCACAACGAGTGATGAATCAAACGTCGAAGTTGAAAACGCGATACACGTTGGGGTCACCAAGCTATAACCTAGCAAGATGAATAGGTAAAAGCTTAATGGAATTAATTGTATTTTAGTTATTAAAAGCATTCAATATGTTAATGTTAATTAATAAAATATGAAGATTACCATATGTAAGTTTTTATTTAAAGTGAAAAATACAAATAACTGTCCACCTTTCGTCCACATGAGACGATTGCATAAGTCAAAATTTGTTTTTATCCTGTGTATCCTGTTCATCCTGTGAAATTTGCGCTTTATTGGATAACCTGTGAGCATTTACTTTTCTCCGCGTCACCGTGTCTCCCCGCCTCTGCGTTAATTTGTGATGACCCTTTTATTATTGTCCAATTTTGTGTTGTGCATCATCTAAAACAGCTTGTAAGTAATAATTAGCACCGCGCTCAGGATATTGCTGGGCCAAAATTTCAGCTTCACGATCTGAAATGATTTCACGTCCATCTGAAAGCCACAAATGATACAGCTGGATGTTGGCAATTAACGGATCAAAACGACTCGCTTTTTTATCCGTTGCGTAATACCAATAGCATTCATGGTCTATGTTAAAGTCTTTTAAGACAGCAGCTACAGACTCAACTTGGCTAAGTTTGTCGTCTATAAATACAATCTTTTTAGGCAGCGCTGATGTGGCAGAAGTATTTGCAAAAAGGGCTTTCAAATACTCCCCTTTTGGTTCTCGATTTGCGAAAAAAATGCCTCCAAAATACTCCTTGGCTTTCGTCAAATCAGGATAGGCTCTTTGAAAAGCATCGCCATCGAACTGAATGCCAGCTGCTTTGAGTTGCGCGATGGTCAATAGATCAACATCTTTGGTTGGGGTATAGTACCAGATCTGGCGTTCGCGCGCTGTTAAACCACATACCTCGTAGCCTTTCATTTGCAATTTTTTGACTATTTCTGAGGTTGTTGTTTCGACGGCACTGACGGGCAGTTTTTGTGCCAGGAACAGAGAAAATCTATCATGCCACTGTTGATCTGTCGCTTGGGTGATATATTTCCGCCAAGCTTTTGAACCAAGCATATGGGGAGAATCAAATAGGGTATCATCGATGTCAAAGAAAAAGACAGTATGTGTTGGGTGAGAGATGGGGAGAGCATCAATTGATTCGATGCTAACGATGTCTGCATTGGCCTTAGCCACTTCGGCTGTAAGGGAAGTTGGTTGATAGATCTGTAAAGCTACTAAAGCAGTGGCTATTGCGCCGGTTAGTTTCCGGACCACAGATAATTGCAAACATCTACTCTGAAAATCGAGGCAAGCTTGCTTTGGAAAATAGTTGAAAAGACTGTGGTTTTTAATGCTTTGGGCTGTCGATGCTATGACGCTACTTACTGAGGATTTTATAAACTGATATGAGGATGTTATTTTCAATGTGATTATATTTTGTTTTGTTGATTTGTGTTGTTGTAAATAGATTGAATAGAATAATAAACAAAACACCAAAAGAAATCAACTTATATTTGAGGTATACCAAGAAGCTTTTCCCACGCCATTTCTGCTTATATAATTTCCTTTTACAAGTGCTGCCAATACCTTTTTAAGCGTATTGCGGTTGGCTTTGGTCAAAAGAGCAATGTCGCTGATACCTAAACGTCCGTGGGCGCTTAAAAGTTCTAGAATCTGTTGACTTAGTGCTGGAAGTACCTTCAATAAGGTTGTTTCTCTTGCTATTTTTACTTCCAAATGCTGTTTTTGGCGCTGTAAGCACTGAAAGAAAAAAAGCAACCATGCATTCCAATCGGGTTCATTATTCTGCCACCCTTTTTGTGTGCGCTGTAGAGCAAGATAATAGCCTTCCTTATTTGCTTCGATCACACTTTCTAACGAACTATAGGGAGAGTACAGATACCCACTTTTTAACATCAACAGCGTCGTCAACAAGCGGGAAAGCCGGCCGTTGCCATCCTGGAAAGGGTGAATAGCGAGAAAGACGACGATAAAAATACCGATCACAATCAGTGGATGCAATGCTTTTTTGGCAAAAGCGTCATTGGTCCATGCCACAAGTTCTTGCATTTTGATCGGCGTTTCTAAAGGCGATGTTGTTTCAAAAATGATGCCAGCACTTTGTCCTGCTGCATCGAATGCTTCAATGCGGATGGGAATTTTTTTATATTCCCCTCGATGTCTATCGTCCTTTTCTGTGTATTGCAAAAGCCAAGCATGCAGCTGCTTGATGTAATTTTCAGATAACGGAAGAGAGGCATAATGGTCGCAAATTTGTTCACAGACGTACGCATAGCCAGCCACCTCCTGCTCATCTCTAGTTTGAAACGTTTTGCTATCGGCTTGTAAAAGGAGTACCTCAATTTGAGTATCGGTAAGTTTTGCGCCTTCAATTCTTGTCGATGAGCCAATGCTTTCAATGGTGGCAACTCGCTTAAGTGCCGATAAGCGATCAGGCGAGAGCCTGCCCATCTGCTGCCAAGCGCCTTTAAATTCATCTATTGCGGCAATGAGATTTAGCATTTCTGGTGTAATAATTAACGTAGCTAGTGATACAATATCCAAAAAAACACCCGTAAATACCCAGATTTATAAACAATACCCGTATTTATACCCAAATATACCCAAAATATTAATTTTGTGTCAAAAACAGTTTAAACGAAATCGGGCACGCTCTGGGCACGAAAATGCGGTCATTTCCAGGTGCGGATTTCAGGCACATCATCGCCTTACTGTTGGATGTAATTTTTGGGTCATCACAAATTAGAGTACCACACTATTTGAACGCGAAGGTCGCGAAGCAGGCGAAGTCAACGCGAAGATTTTTCTTCTGTGGATATGCACTCATAAATTCATGAAACTCAATTTCTTTCTTATATAAAATTAACAAGATTTTCAGCTGGGTTATTGATTAATTTCAAAGAGAGAATGGTCAAAGATGATACCAGAAGGTTTATCTTGAGCATGTGCTTCAATTAATAAAAAATTTCTTCGCGTTATCTTCGCTAACTTCGCGACCTTCGCGTTCAAATAGTGCGGTACTCTAATTTCCTTTAGGCGTCAATGTAAATCCACGTTTTCGGGAAGGAGCGTGACCATACTATAGTTGTCGAGTTTGAAGAGTTTTTTAAAGTGTTGGGTGACAGCCTCATGCCCTAAGGTCTCTAGATGCTTTTTACAGGCCTCAACGTTGTTGAGATCTCCATTCCATAGAGAACACTGCAGCATGGCATTAAGCCAAATTTTGTTGGTTTGAAAACCATCCACTAAATCTTTTGATAGATTTTTCTTAAAATCACTAAGTTCTTCGGATGTTAATTTACCTTCTTGTATGGCGCGGATTTCGTTGAGCAGTGCGGTTTCAAGCTCTTGCAGGTGGTTCTGATCACACGATAAAATGATTTGTGATGTCGATGGGCGGCTCGCGCTAAGAGTCGGTATCGCTGCCCTTTGGAAGCTACACGAAGGGGTGTATGTCTTGCCCAGCTGCTTACGCAGTACTTCAATCAAACGCCTATTCAAGAGCTCACAACACCAGGACGACAACCAATTTTCCTGCATCGTATCACCATGCGCCGCAGGAAAGGTCAAACATGTCACACACACCTCCTCCTTGCCTGCACGCACTTCGGCGTGTGTGATGCCAGGAGGGAAGGTAACGGGCGGATAGGTGTATTGAACGTGCCTTTCCCCTTTTTGCGGTAAGCTTGCCATATAGCGCTCAATCAATCTCTTAATTTCTGCTTCATCTACATTACCAACAATTCCAAGGGTGTAGTCGGCAGGGTTTGAAAACATCTGCTGATGTAAGTTTTTGCAAGTTTCGTAGTCAATTTCTTTAAGATCTTCGTCAGACATCGGTTCAAATTCGGGATGGTTTTGCGTGTTAACACTTACGACTGCTTTTAAAAAGACATTAAACGGATTGCTGTTAGGATTGCACATGGTCTGTTCAGCATTTGTTATCGCGGTATTAAATGCTTTTTTGCTATACCCAGGATCAGAAAAAGCTAAATAAAACAGCTGCAAGGCTGTCTCTAAATCCTTTTTTCCACTGCTAATGCTGAGTTCTGTTGTATAGCCATTTACCTTCGAATCAAATGACACGTTTTTTCCACTCAGATACTTAAGTAAGTCGCTAAGTTCAAAATGTGCAATTCCACAGCAGTCATAAAAATCTTCACTAAACATAGCTGTAAAACGCTTATCAGCTGGCACGCTGCGACTTCCTCTAAGAGCAAAGGCATGTAAGGCTACTTGATCGTGCATAAATGTTGTTGGTTTTACTAAAACGCGCATCCCGTTGCTTAGCATATATTCGGTGACCCCTGTTTCTTCATAGCGCCGCGCAGAGATGATCGTGCCTGAAACCGGTACTTGTGCAAGCAAGGGTCTGTCTAGCATCTCATCCACATATGGAGACACTGCTTCATTTTTCACTTCTTCCATCATCTTCTGCAGCACGTCGGGAGTGATTTCTTCCATCTCTGGAGTTTGAGGCAGTGCTGTGGCAACGAATTGTTTGTCTAGCGGAAGAGTAGCGAACAAGTGGTTGATTTCTCTAAGGGAGATATCCTTGAGAACATCTTTCTGTAATTCACATAACTTGTCGGGGGCGGGTGCTGGCACATTCTGTAAGAAAAGGTTTTTATAGATTTCAATAAAAGAACTTGTTGAGGTTTTATTTTTCTCGGCGAGCATATGTTCTAATGCAGCAAGCATATTGGCTTTGATGCGCTTGAATTCACTTTCGGTAAAACCATGCGTCTGAATCCTTTTGATCTCCATGAGCAGTTGTTTATAACTTTTGGCAAGTTCACCATCACGCCCCACCGCATTCAGGCCAAAATAAGGACAACGCGGGATGATCTCTCTGACCCAACCAGAAGCTCTGATAAATGGCGGCGAAGGTTGCGATTGCATTTCCTTGAAGCGTTGGTTTAGCATGCCAATGCCTAAAGCGGTGATCATGCCACGCTTTGTTTTGTGTAACGTGACTTTGCCATTGCGTTCTACTGGAGAAAGACGGTTATAGATCTCTACACTGCTATGCGTTATTTCTGGATCGGTAAAGGCGACGAATTGGGCCTCTTTCGACGCTTTAGTGATAACGTCATGCCTCGAAGGAGTATGGTTAGAAGTAGGCATCTTGCCAAAATGTTTTTCGATCATTTGCGAGACTTGCTCAGTATCAAAATCCCCTACCGCCACGACAGATATGTTTTCTGGCTGATACCACCGCTTGTAGAAATTGCGTACTGTGTCCGTTGGGCAACTTTTGATGTTGCCGATTTCACGCTCTAAATCAAAAAGTTCAGCATAGGGGGTTCCCTCAAGCAACTTTGGATTTATTGTGCTTCTATAGCGATTGCTGGCATTTCTATTGAGGCGCAATTCGTCAATGACAATTTCTCTTTCAGCCTCAATGATATTGTCAGACAATGTTGCCTTTTGAGCGACTTCACTTAAGATAAATAGAGCTTTATCTAATAATTCAGGTTCATCAAGCGGGATATTGAGTTGATACACTGTTGAAGTTGAATTCGTGTAGGCGTTGCTATCCCCTCCCCATGAGACCCCTTTAGAAGCAAGATACTTGTCAATTTCACCCTTGGTAAAGCTCTCTGTTTCATGTTGTGTCATATGTTCGATCAGGTGTGCAATACCCCGCTCAGCTGCTGTTTCATTCAAAAAGCCCGCGCGAACCACTAGTTCCAGGTGAGCACGTTGTGGAAATGGGTGGGCATTATGACGAATATAATAGGTAAAGCCATTATCCATACGCTTCGTCATAAGGGCTGGGTCTGACGGCAACAATGCTGCATGCAGTTGCACCTTCTTAGGCGTAAAGCATTTTAACCCCTTGATTGCCACTTCCACCACACGACATTTAAGTGTTACAGCAGCCTTTGCTAGGGATTGGCGTGCTAGGAAGGCTTTGCATTGGAGAGTGCATTGCGCTTGCAATTGGGAAAATCTGCTTGTGAAGAAAGAATTCCATCTATTGATATGCGCCTTAAGTTTTGGCAAAGCGGCTTTTGGATATAAAATTGAGGATTGTATGGGATGTTTAGGAAAGTGATTAATATGCACGACTACATCCTTAAGTTATTAAGCGTTAAAATAATAAAAAATGTTATTATAAAAGTCAAGCTAACAAAACAAGCTTCCAGTTTTCTGAAACACAGAGGCACAGAGTACACAGAGAGGATCCTAGTGATTCAGTGCATTAACAGAGATAACCTATTTAAAATAGGTGTTTTATATCTTTTTTTTGAAGTGTTACCTATGTTGGCGAACTGGATCCCTCTGTGTACTTTGTGCCTCTGTGTTTCAGAAAACGGTTACTTGTCTCTGCATTTCAAAAGATTACTCTAATGATTTACACAAAATGCTTATGTGCTGCAGAATGAGCCTTATGAAATGGCACTTTGAAAATATTTTTAGCTCAGAATACTGGTCGAAAGTCTTTCGTGGCAGGCACACTTGGGGTGGACGAATCAATAAATGGATGAGAATTTGCATCTCTTCCATTCGAGGATTCTCGGATGACGACTGCTCGGAAAAAGCATCAGCGCTAACGTTTTATTCATTGCTTTCGATTATCCCTGTATTGGCAGTGGCTTTTGGCATCGCTAAAGGCTTTGGCTTTGAGCAACATTTAGAAGACGAAATCACTCAGCGCTTCAGCGAAATGGACATTTCGGACAAACTCATCGATTTTGCTCAAACCATGCTAGAAAATGCACAAACAGGGGTGATTGCAGGCGTGGGGTTAGCTGTTTTATTCTGGAGTGTGCTAAAATTAATGGGTAGCATCGAATCATCCTTTAACGCGATATGGAAGATAAAAACTCCCCGCTCTTGGTCTCGACGTCTTAGTGATTACCTAGCGATGATGCTGTTTTGTCCCTTATTTTTTGCAATTTCAAGTAGCCTGTCGGTTTTCATTATCTCACAGCTACGCACCATCTCCGAGTCAAATGGGGTGCTCCATGCTGTCAGTCCGATCATCTTTCTAGCTTTCCACCTCTTTCCTCTTGTACTATCGTGGATGCTTTTTACCGCTTTATATTATATCATGCCCAATGCAAAAGTCCCTTTGCGCTACGCCTTGATCGCCGGTATTGCCGCCGGCACAGTGTATCAAATTGTGCAATGGATCTACATTAAGTTCCAAATCGGTGTTGCCAGCTATGGCGCTATCTATGGCAGCTTTGCTGCATTACCATTGTTTTTACTGTGGTTGAATATAAGCTGGTACATCGCCCTGGGTGGGGCAGAGATTGCGTATCATGCGGAAAATGATATGAGTCTCTCACCCGAGGCTCCTGAGTCCCCTCTCCACCACACAGATGCCCGGGTAATAGGTCTAATTCTCATGCAAGCATGTATACGCGCTTTTTGCCAAGGGGAACGCCCACCAAGTATTTACAATCTAGCAAAAGAATCTGGGCTAGCTGTATTCTCAACGCGCCAGCTTGTGCATCAATTGTTGGAGGCTAGTCTGTTGGTTGAAGTGACATGGCGGGACGGTTTGAGTGGGTATTATCAGCCTGGAAGAGACTTAAAAAATATCACATTAAAAGATGTCTGCGATGCCCTCGACACGTCGCGCCAAACGCGTTTTTTAGTCAGTCAGACACCACTCATTGCAGAATATGAAACGACACTAACCGCTTTTGATACGTTGCTTCAAAAGGCTCCTGAAAATTATTCCTTAGATAACATACTAACACACATAAAAATCCCATCATAGCTTCGCTTTAAAGACTATAGATTAAAGAATAATGCCCTATGGATAAAGCTAAAGAACAATTTTGGGAAGATATTGATAGTGGTGAGTTGCACATTCGTGATAGGCTGCAATTTGCGCTCAAATCCGATTTCTTCCCTCAACAAGGCTCTACGCGCAACTATTACACCCAAGAGTTTTACCTTTTTGTCCCAGGTTCGTTGCAGATCAATCGCACCACTTACTCCTCAGAGCAATTTTATCTTGATGAAACGAGCTTAATACGCTACAAAACACCAGAGTTTTCGTTTTCAGAGCTTCTGGATAGGCACAATGAAGCTTCTCCACTGACGCGCGTCATCTTACTTTGCGATAAAGAAAATACACCCGAAAATGGTGAGCTACTTGCCGAAGAACTAAAACTCATGGCAAATGTCGTGCGCAGCACGCTGCGCCGCGAATCGAAGCAATTAATTTTCCTCTTACAGTCCGCAAGAGTTGTGTCTACGGCCTCAAGGGATTTCATCACAGCGATCAACCATTTGTGTGACAGTCATGATCAACTACGCGCAACCTACGCGCAAGCTCAAAATACCTTTCAGATTAAATGGAAAGACCCTTTGTTTCTGCGACAGTTCGTTTATATTGATGAATTCCTTAGCGATGTGAGCATCCATTATTTCACAGGTATCCTTGAGAACTTGCGATTAACTTCTCACGAACATTTGATGGAAGCTGATGCGGCCCTTTGCAAGGTCTTAGTGAATGAGGTGCAACGCTCTAATCAAGATTCTATTGTGCACAAAAATTCTAATTCCGATAGCACTAGCGCACTCGAAGGAGAAAATGCACTCTACCGTGCCAACCTGCTCAATAAATTTGTGCTCGACGCCTTACTGTTGGTGACAAACCGCCACTCGCTTAACCAACGTTTCGAAAATTGGATCGGCGGCATCTCTGCTGGCGTGGCGATGCTTGTCTATTTCACTTTATATGTGTGGCTTTGGGGCATCTTTGTCATCAATTCCGAACCTTTTATTTTACTTACCGTCATTATCTACGTCTTAAAAGATAGAATCAAAGAAGGGCTACGAGCTGCTTCGTTCCAAGTGGCGGCGAAACTATTTCCAGATTTTACCACTGTAATCCAATCGACAGATCAAAAACGCAATTTAGGGGTGCTTAAGGAGTCTTTTTCGTTCCTTACTCAAACACAAGTCCCACAAGAAATTAAAGAAGTACGCAATGCCCAATTTCATGCGGTTCTAGAAACATTCCAACGCCCTGAAAGCATCTTGTTCTATAAACGTGCCGTGCAAATCAACACGATTGCCAAACCACACGATCCCCGCCTATCGGCGCTGAATGTTATCTTTCGCTTGAATATCTATCGCTTCGTACGCCAAGCAAGCGATCCCATAGAATCACACCTCACCATTGATCCCAAAACCTTAAAACTCAAGAATGTGAAGCTACCCAAAGTGTATCACTTGAATCTTATCATCCGCAGCACTTCATGGACAGAAGACCACACCCCA
>Ga0206894_1114_pt1 | contig 16987 bp, 11 predicted proteins | sample Alteio_BWOrgHeat_54_FD_152953 | JGI IMG/M metagenome (GOLD analysis project Ga0206894, IMG submission 152953) | Enriched cells from forest soil in Barre Woods Harvard Forest LTER site, Petersham, Massachusetts, United States -... | ecosystem: Environmental > Terrestrial > Soil > Temperate forest >...
AACCGCGCAGTAACAATCATGAAGCGTTGCCAATCCTATATCGGCAACGGTACCATCACGCCATCACACAGGTGACCTCGACCACTCTATGAAGACTTCGCGCGAATCCAGCACTGCTCAAAATCAAGGCCGTCGCAACTTCCTCAAAGCAGGCGGAGTCTCCGTCGCTGCCGGCCTGGTACAAGCCACACTCCCCACCACCGCTCAAGCCGAATCAACCACCCCACAGGCCTATCGCGCCTCAGCTCAGGCGGTCCAGCAGATGATGCCCACCCGCAATCTCGGCAAGACCGGCTTCCGCGCAGGAATCTTCGGCCTCGGCGGTCAGGGCGCACTCGAGAAGACCCACAACGACGCCGTTGCCATCCCCATCATCGAAAAAGCGCTCGAACTAGGCGTCAACTACTACGACACCTCCGCCATCTATGGCGGCCCCGAGCGATGGAGCGAGCAATACCTCGGCAAAGCCCTCAAAGGCTACCGCGACCAGGTCTTCATCGCCAGCAAAACCAAAGAGCGCACCCGCGACGCCGCTCTCAAGAACCTCGAAGTCTCCCTCAAGCTCCTCAACACCGACCACATCGACACCTGGCAGCTCCACGATGTAGGCATCCAGGAAGACATCGACCAAATCTTCGCCAAAGGTGGAGCCATAGAAGCCTTCCAGCAAGCCCGCGAACAGAAGATGGTCCGCAATCTAGGCATCACTGGCCGCTTCCGCCCCGAAGCCCTCATGGAAGGCATCCGCCGCTTCCCCTTCGATACCGTACTCATGGGCCTCAACGCCGCCGATCGCTTCCACTACAGCTTCGCCAAAGAGCTCCTCCCCATGGCCGTCGAAAAGCAAATGGGCGTCATCGGCATGAAGGTCATGGCCCGCGGCCGCATCCTTTCCAGTTGGACCCCGCCCCCCATCGAAGTCCAGAAAAAATCCTGGGAAGGCAGCGGAGCCATCGCCACGACGCCCGGCACCCTCACCAAGCACGAAACCTTCTTCTACACCCTCTCACTTCCCATCAGCACAGCCATCATCGGCTGCGACTCCGTAGCACAGGTAGAAGAGTGCGCCCAACTCGCCCGCGAGTTCACACCCCTCAGCGACAAACAAATGACTGAGCTAGCCGACAAAACCGAGCCCATCGCCAAACAAGCCCTCTTCTTCCGCATGATGCCCCGCTAACCAATAAACCGGGTGCCCCATTCATGGCGCAGTCTTATCGCGACATGAGTGGGCCATCGCGCGAAGCGCGATCCGTCCTCCTCGGAATCCCCTCACAACAAATAGGGCTGAATGATAAAGATGGAAAGCTATAATTGCCCGCTCAGGTCCAATCTCATCTGAAGAGTGTGGTCGATGCATCGTTCTCTCTCGCTGTTAGCACTGCTATTGCTTCTCCTGTCTGGTTTATTGCCTGCGCTCTATGCCCAATCATCATCGCGTCTTCAAGGATGCGAAGCCAACCCCGAGGTGCGCAAAGTCATTGACCGGGAGCTGGATCCGGAGCTGCTGGACAGGATGACCTTTGCCGATCGCCTGGCGCTGGAACGCAAGACGCTGGAAGGGCTGATATCCAAATATCCTCGCGAGTTTGAGCCGTATGATAGGTTGCGAAACCTGCTGCACCAATATGCTCCGGAGGAGTATCCGTCGCTACGAGACCGATGGGTAGCGATGGGGAAAGAACATCCGGACGATCCGCTGGCAGTTCTGCTGGCGAGCATGGCGCTCAATGGCACGGATACAGCGGAGAGCATTCGCCTGCTGGAAGCAGCTAGGGCGAAAGCTCCGGAATTTCCGTGGTCGGCAAGGGATTTAGCTAGTTTTTACTCGGATGGAAAGCTAGCGGACCCGGCGAAGGCCAAGGAGAATATCGACGTTTTTTTTGCGATTTGCCCTGTATCCTCAGACCAAATTGCGCAATGGCTCCTTTCGAAGGACCCTCCGTTGGGGATGAAGGTAGCGGCGGCACAGGCCACAGCGCTGCGAGCGAAGCTCGAAAAAGAGACCGATCCAAAACAGTTGAAGGATTACAGCACGCTGTGGACCGATGAGTTCCGGACACGCAGGCCGCAGGAGTACGACGCCGAGAGAGAACGGATTGCCGAGGACCTGAAGAGGATGGAGAAGATCAATCCCAAGGGGGATGCCGCATGGCAGGCACTCCTGATCGGCGGCTATCAACAGAGTGGCGCTTCCAGGGAGAAGATGACGGCGATTGAGGACAAGCTGGTCGCGGGATATCCTCACTCCAATCAGGCATACACGATTGTCAGCGACCGGTGGGATAAGGCCCATCCGGAGCCGCAGGACCAGAAGGATACTGCAGCATGGGACAAGCATCGCCATGAATATGAGGAGGCATTGCAGGGATGGATTCGCGAATACCCGGATAACACCTACCTGCAGCGCCGCGCGTGGTTCGCTGCGGTTTCGGACGATGACACAGTTTCGGAAAAAGAAGGCGTCGCAGCGGTGGATGCCTTTGTACGGGCAATCGATACCTACGATGGGCCTAGCTGGCAGTGGGCATTCTATCCCTCCGCGGCACAACTCCTGGTGAAACGGGGCTGGCAGCCGGATCGGGCGATCGATCTGCTGAAGCAGGCGAAGGCGAATTATGAGAGAGATTGGGCGCGCAGCGGAAAAAACGACAATCGTTCCGATGACCAGATGAAGCGAGGCCGGGACTGGCAGGCGGAGCAGACGCAGTACCTGAATGGGCTGATGCTGAAGGCGGCCGTGCAGGCGGGTAAGCCGGAAATTGCGGCGGAGCTGCGCGCTACAGTGGAAGCTCCACCGCCGGAGGAGAAGAAGCTATTCGAAAGGTACTGGACGAATCGCGCACGCCTTGCGCTGCTGTCGGGCAACAAGATCGACGCGCTGGCCTATTATCAAATGGCGCTACAGACGCGGCTGGAGGCTCCAAAGCCCTATGAGGGAAAGGTTCGCGACGATTTAGGGGATGAAGCCCATGCGTTATGGAGGCAGCAAGGCGGAACGGAGACGGCTTGGGTTGCATGGAGCAGGATGTCTGCCCCGTATCCAACCGTCCTGGCCGATGGCCGCTGGGAAAAGCCAAAGAAATCCATTCCGGCCTTCGAGCTTACGGATCTTTCAGGAAAGACATGGCGGCTGAAGGAATTAAACGGTAAGGCGGTCTTGATCGACGTATGGGCAACGTGGTGCGGTCCGTGTCAGGCGGAACTACCGCAGCTCCAGAAACTTTATGATCAGGTGAAAAATCGCAACGATATCCAGATATTGACCTTTGATTACGACGAGAATCCAGGAGTGGTTGGACCGTTTCTGAAGGAAAAAGGCTACACGTTTCCGGTACTGCCTGTTGTGAACGCCGCAGAGATCGGAGAAGTGGTGAACGATAACGGCATTCCGCAAACGTGGGTCATGGACCGCAGCGGAGCATCGGTGTGGCGGCAGCTCGGTTACGGGACTGAGAGCTATGACGATTTCGCGAAAGAAATGCTGACGCGGCTGGGGGCTACGGCTACGAATTAAGTAAGAGACGAGCATGATCGTCGATACGGCTTCTTGAGCCGACGCATCGACGATCATGCTGGCCAGCGCCTCTTTGACGTCTGGATTCCTGCCATACCCGCGGCCCGCGTGGACCCCAGGACTGCTCTCCGGCTTGTGATTCTGCTAGCATCGAAGTTTGGCCACCATGATGACTAGCACCAGCACAGAAGCCCCCATCCGCGTCCGCATAGCTCCCTCCCCCACCGGCGACCCCCACGTCGGCACGGCCTACATAGGCCTGCTCAACTACATCTACGCCCGCCAGCGCGGCGGCAAATTCGTCCTCCGCATCGAGGACACCGATCGCACCCGCTTCGTCCCCACCTCCGAGCAGATGATCTTCGACTCCCTCCGCTGGCTCGGCCTCACCTGGGACGAAGGCCCCGACGTCGGCGGCCCCCACGGCCCTTACCGCCAGTCCGAGCGCACAGAAATCTACCGCAAGCACGCCGACATTCTCCTCGCCAACGGCACCGCCTACCGCTGCTTCTGCACACCCGAAGAGCTCGAAGCCGTCCGCAAGCAGCAGACCGCCGCCAAGCTCCCGCCACGCTACCCCGGCACCTGCCGCACCCTTACGCCCGAGCAGATCAACGCCAACATTGCCGCTGGCAAATCCTTCGTCATCCGCCTGAAAATTCCTGCCGGTGAAACCACCTTCCGCGACGAACTCCGCGACCCCATCACCTTCGATCACAACAACGTCGACGACCAGGTCCTCATGAAGTCCGACGGTTTTCCCACCTACCACCTCGCCAACGTCGTCGACGACCACCTCATGCAGATCACCGACGTCATCCGCGCCGAAGAGTGGATCTCCAGCACGCCCAAGCACGTCCTCCTCTACAAAGCCTTCGGCTGGCAGCAGCCACGGTTCTGGCACATGCCACTCCTGCGCAACATCGACAAGTCAAAAATCTCCAAGCGCAAAAACCCCGTCTCGCTCATCTACTACCAGCAGGCCGGCTTCCTCCCCGAAGCCATCATCAACTTCCTCGGCCTCATGGGCGGGGGCATGCCCGCCGACATCAACAACGGCACGGAGCAATTCTCACTCGCCGAAATGGTCGAGCACTTCGTCTTCACCAACATCCGCCTCGGCGGCCCCGTCTTCGACCTCACCAAGCTCAAGTGGCTCAACGGCGAGTACCTACGCAAGCTCACCCCCGAGCAGTTCTACGCCGAGCTACGCAGCACCGTCCTCTCCGACGACTACCTCCGCAACATCGCCCCACTCATCCAAACCCGCATCGAAACCCTCGGCCAATTCGGCGACCTCACCACCTTCTTCTTCCGCGACGACGTCCTACCCACGCAAGAAGTCTTCCTCCCCAAAAAGCGCACCCTGGAAGAGACCCTCGCCTTTGCAACCGATCAACTAGCCACCCTCGAAGCCACCGACTGGACCCACGAAGCCCTCGAGCCCGCACTCAAAAAACTAGGCGAAGAAAAATCCTGGTCCGTAAAAGAAAACTTCATGCTCCTCCGAGCCATCATCACCGGCAGCACCATGTCGCCGCCACTTCTCGAGAGCATGGTCGTCTTCGGCAAAGCCCGTTCCCTCGACCGCGTCCGCCGCTTCCTAGACGCACAGAAGAAACTGGCCAACACAAAGAAGTAGCTCTCTCATACTTTTTGAGAACTCCGGTGAAACCTCAGACCAAATTCTTAGCTTTAACTGCAGCTTTCGTAATTGGACTCGTCGGTTACGCAACAGTTCACAAAAACCTGCCTTACTTTGCCGACGTTCCGGCAGCGCGATTTAGAGCGTGGCATCCAGCACCTTATCTTCCCGCAGGCGAAGGGCCAAGCTGGAAGCTAAGTCAATATTTGGAAGATGGTGGCGCGTTGAACGCAGACGTCGACCACTTCGTCCTTCAGCGCGACGGTAAGGCATACGATTTGATCAACTCGAGAGATACCTGGGGATTCGCACATGCAGCCTCGTGGAAAATCGATCTAATTGGTGACAAGCTCTATATCTTTGACGCTCATCAAACTTGGGAGCCGGTTGGTTCCACATCGTCACTTTGAAATCTGACTGGTTGCTGCCGCGGTTAGGAATGGCTCCCGATGGCACAATTCATAAGATCGAACCTCCGACAGGAATAGCAATACCATCAGACACTCCTCCTAGTTCCGTCTTCAAGATTGAAAACGGTCATCTGCAATATATAGGAGTCCTATCGGACTACGATGATCTCTTTGAACACTTAAAAACCGGCGACTATTATCTGGCGCGCCCCGGAACTGGCGTTCGAAAGATCATTGATCTCAGACATTCGCCAAGTGAAAAATAAGCCGTACGCGGGCGCCGTATATCTCATTCTCCTCCCTAAAGCACTCACACCACAGCCGGATCACGCCCACCATCAGGTCGAAACCGACTCGCTCCACGAGCCTTAGCCTTAGCAGCCTCTTCTTCCCTATCTTTCGGAGGCGCAGTCGTCTCCAGCGAATACAAAAGCCTCGCCGAAACCTGAGCCACCTCATCCACCGCCGCCAGAAAAGCCTCTTCATTAGCCTTCGACGGCTTATTGAACCCGCTGATCTTCCTCACAAACTGCAGCGAAGCAGCACGAATCTCGTCCTCAGAGACCGGCGGATCAAAGTTGAAAAGTGTTTTGATATTCCTGCACATCTCTCACACCCCATCCATTCAAACTTTGAGTGCAATCTTAAGCTCACCACGAGCTTTACTCAAATTCGACAGCCCCATCCACAAACATTCGATATAGTTTTCATGCACATCCAACGGCAACTCTCCTAAGCAGGAGCCTCATGCCAACCACGAACCTCTCCCGCCGCGATTTCCTACGCTCAGCCGGAGCAATCGCCTGCGTCTCTCCACTCTCCCGCATCATCAACCAGGCCGACTCCCCCGCCGACTATACCCTCACCATCGCCACCACGCCCATCGAACTCGCCCCAAACCGCATCATTTCCACCACCACCTACAACGGTCAATTCCCCGGCCCACTCCTTCGTCTCAAACAAGGCCAGCGCGTCACCGTCGACATCCACAACGAAACCGATATCCCCGAACAGCTCCACTGGCACGGACAATTCCTTCCCACCGACACCGACGGAGCCGCCGAAGAAGGCACCCCCTTCATCCCACCCCACGGCAGCCGAAGAATCTCCTTCATCCCCGGCCCCGCAGGCTTCCGCTTCTACCACATCCACGTCCGCGCCGGGGCCGATCTCGCCGCCGGCCAATACAGCGGTCTAGTCGGCCCCGTTTACATCGAACCAACCCACAACCCCGGCGACTACGACCGCGAAGTCTTCCTTACCCTCAAAGAATTCCAACCCACCCTAAGCCGTGGTGGCGACATGGCCATGGACTTCCTCTCCCCATCCCAAACCGTCCCCGCACTCAAACAATCCGGCGAAACCAAAATGAAAGCGTCCCTAGCCAGAGGCACACCACACGGCTACGAAGTTGGCTATGACGCTTTCACCATCAACGGCCGCATGCTCGGCCACGGCGAACCCATCCGCGTCAAACAAGGCGAGCGCGTCCTCTTTCACATCCTCAACGGCAGCGCCGGAGAGATCCGCAGCCTCGCCCTCCCCGGTCACACATTAGCCACCGTCGCCATGGACGGCAACCTACTCCCCCGCCCCGTCCACACACCCGGCCTCTGGCTAGGCACCGCCGAGCGCATCTCCGCCATCGTTCAAATGAACCACCCCGGCGTTTGGATCATGGGCGACCTCGCCGACGACGACCGCCACCACGGCATGGGCATCGTAGTCGAATACGCCGGCTACAAAGGCAAACCCCAGTGGTTCCCACCCCGACCTTTCAAGTGGAACTACACCCACTTCGGCAATCCCACCCCATCATCCGCGCAACCCGACGAAACCTTCGACATGCTCTTCGAAAAACAAAACGCCGCCATCGAAGGCTTCAATCAATGGACCATCAACGGCGTAGCCTATCCCACACACCAGATGATGGCCGAACCATCCTTCCATCTCCGTCAAGGCAAGCGTTACCGCATCCGCATGCGCAACGCCAGCGATGACATCCACCCCATCCATCTTCACCGCCACAGTTTCGAACTCACAAAGATCGCCGGCCAACCCACCTCCGGCGTCATCAAAGACGTCGTGATGGTAGGCGGCTACCAAGAAGTAGAGATCGACTTCGTCGCAGACAACCCCGGCCTCACCCTCTTCCACTGCCACCAGCAACTCCACATGGACTTCGGGTTCATGACCCTGTTCGACTATGTTTAAGCCACAAAAAAATGCAAATCGCCGACCACATCAAAGCCCTCGAAGAATCCCTCCTCGATCCAACCAACCGCCGCAACCCCGAACTAATCTCGAATCTTCTCGCCGACGACTTCCTGGAATTCGGCAGCTCCGGCCGCACCTTCGACAAAGCCGCCATCCTCGAAGACCTCCGCAACGAGCCGCCACATCAAACAGCGCGTCTCAGCGACTTCACCATCCGCTCACTCGCACCCGAAGTCATCCTCGTCACCTACCGCACCACACGTCACGACTTATCCGGCCAAATCATCCGCCAAGCCCGCAGAAGCTCCATCTGGGTCAACCGGAACGGCACATGGCAGATCACCTTTCACCAAGGCACCCTAACAAACGCAGACCCAGTCTGATTAGCGCACACGCTATCGAACAGTAAACCGATACGCACCCGACCCCACCGACGTCACAAACGCATCTTTCTCATACGGAACGCGGATCACCTTTCCATCCTCGGTCACCGTGTTCGACGCAGCCCCAGGAAGATAAACCTTTGCCGAGACATTCGCTGGCACACGCACAGTAAGCTCGAACCTCCCATCCGGCGTCCTGGTCCATTCCGTCGCAACAGTCCCGTACGCCGAATCATACTCAGCCTGAACATGCCCTAAACTCGCATTCGTATGCGGCCGAATCACCACTTGGTGAAAGCCCGTACCACTTCCATCCGTATCAATTCCGGCGACCCTCCGATACACCCACGCCATCACCGAACCGAACGCATAGTGGTTATATGAGTTCATCGCCGGATCGCCCGTATCCCCATTCCAGCGTTCCCACCACGTCGTAGCTCCCTTCTTCACCATGTATCCCCACGAAGGATAGCTGTCATTCATCAGCAGCCGATAAGCCACGTCCGCACGCCCATGCTCCTCCAGCACAAACAACAGGAACGGCGTCCCCAGAAATCCGGTCGTCAAATGATTTCCATGCGCCTCAATGTCTTTCACCAGCCGCTCTATCATCGCTCTATCAAGCTCTTTGGGAACCAGCCCCGCATACAAAGTCAGCAGGTACGCCGTCTGTGTCTCACCCGCCACGGTTCCATCCCCGTGAACATATTGCTTCCGATAAGCCGCGGCGATCTGCTCATACAGCTTCCTGTACTTCTCCGCATCTGAACTCCGTCCCAACGCCGCGCTCATCTCACTCATCTGCCGCGCCAGTATTGCCCAATACGCCGTTGCCACGAGATCCGTCGGACTCTTTGGATCTGGAGCAAGCCAATCGGCATAATTATTCCCTAGCGCCTGTTGCCGCAGATAATTCGGATTCGCACTCTGGATGTAATCCATCCATCGCTCCATTGCAGGCCAGTTCCGCTCCAGTACCGCACGATCGCCATACTGCATCCACGTCGCATACGGCACCAGCACTCCTGCATCTCCCCATCCCGGCGCCCCCGGAAACTTATCCGTGTTCCCGATCAGATCAGGCGACACATCCGTAAACGCTCCTCCCGGAGTCTGCGCGTCCACCACATCCTGCATGAACTTGTGCGAGAACGAATCAATATCGAAGTTGTACGATCCCGTCCGCCAAAACACACCCGCATCGCCCATCCACCCCAGGCGCTCATCTCGCTGCGGACAATCCGTCGGTATCGAAACAAAATTTCCTCGCTGCCCCCATATGCCCAGCTCATACATACTGTTCAGCAGCTCACTCGACGTCTTTAACCGAAACGACGGCCTCTCAGGCAGGCTATTCAACACCTGTCCTTCCAACGCTCCAGCCGTCGGCGTGCCTGGATACCCCGAAACCTGAACATATCGAAATCCATGAAACGTAACCGCCGGCGTCCACTCCTCTTCCCCCTCGCCGCTCAACGTATACGTATCGGTCGCGTCTGCATTACGCAGATTCTCCGTGTATACCGTGCCATCCGGATTCAGCCTCTCCGCAAACTGCATCCGCACCGTTGTCCCACGCGGCCCACGAACATGCAGCCGCACAACCCCCACCATGTTCTGTCCCATATCGAAGACCGCATCGTTCTTCACCTTCACCACAGCGATTGGCTTAATCGTCTGCGCCAGATGCACCGTCAAATCCGGCTGTGCCGAAACCTGCACTCCAACCGGAGCATCACCCGTCATCGCCGCGCTCCACTCTTTTCCTTCGCTAAACTTCGATGTATTCCATCCAGCCTGCGCGAGCCGGGCGTCATACGCCTCTCCCGCATAAAGCTCCGAAGAAACAATCGGTGCCGCCGCAGCCTTCCAGGTCGCATCCGTCAAAATTATCTCTCGCCGTCCATCCGCAAAAGTCATCTCCAACTGAGCCCGCAACAAATCCGGCCCGGGAAACGTGCGCGCCCCCGCCCACATTAGTGGGCTCCCATGCCACCCAGCGCCCAGCATAGCCGCCAGCGTATTCGCACCGCGCCCAATCATCGGCGTCACATCATAGGTCTGGTACAGCACACGCTTCCTGTAGTCCGTAAAGTCAGGCGTCAGCACACCATCGCCAACTGCCTTCCCGTTGATATACGCCCGATAGCTCCCCAAAGCCGTTACATAAAGCCGCGCCGAAACAACCGGAGCCGAGACATCGAAATCCTTCCGAAACAACGACGCATCCGTCGACACACGCTCAGGTGCAGGAGCCGGCGATACATGGTCCGCCGCCGTCCCCATCTCAAACTCCTTCAAGCCCCCAAGCTCCTTCGCCGTCTCCCAGCTCGCACCCTGCTCGAGCCTCCTCACCTTCCAGTGTCCATCCGTCGTAATATCCCCGTCGTCCACACGCAGCACAGCAGCCACCGCCGCAGGAAACGACTTCGCATCCTTCGATCTCGGAGCATCCACACGAATCAGAATCGTGTTGTCCCCCGCCTCTCCAGACCCATAAACAAGCCGGTCGCGCACATCTTCCCGATCAAACGAATCCCATTCTCTCTTACGTCCAGTCACCACTCCGTTCACCTTCGTTTCAAAAGCTCCCGGACTGAACACATGCAGACTCGCCGACGACGGCTTCTGTTCAAGATGCAGCACATACCGAAACTCCGCCGTCTTCGGCTGTTCCGCGCGCGCTGCCTTTGACTCCGGCAAACCAATCCATTGAATCCGCCGCAGCTCTTCCTCTGCCTTCGGATCATTACGCCGAATCCACGCAGCCTTCCACTCGCCGGGCTCCAGTAGCCCCATCTCCCACCACGCCGGCGTCGCGGAGCGCACCGCTCTCCCGCCCTTATCCCACACCTCTACATTCCAAAAATATCGTTGCCGCGATCTCAACGGCGGTCCGCCATATTTCACATTCACGCTCTCCGCCGACTCCACGCGTCCGCTATCCCACACATCCGGCGTTGCCCGCGCCAACCCCGCCACCGACGAAGCCACCTTAATCCGATAACCCGTCTGCACCCATCCCCGTTCCGTCGCATCGTTCTGCCAGGAGAAGACCGGTCGTAGTTCATCCATCTCCAACGGATTCGTCCGCTGCTCCACCTTCAGCCGAACAGGCGCCGCCCCAGCAGAACCCACTAACGCAACAACAAAAAGCAGCAGAAAGCCCCACCGAATGGAAATGCACCCATGGCAACCACTTCGCGACATTCAAGCCTCCATCTCTTTGGCAGGCAACATCGTAACCGATTACATCCATCCCGAAGGAATCAATATCAACTCCGCAGCCGTCGCAGACTTCTCACTCTCCCGTCACATCCCAGCAACAAACACGGCCTACATTCTCGCTGAGCACCACACATCTCTCAGCGAGGTTCCTCCCTTGTCCACAGACCGTCGCACATTTCTGCAACTCCTAAGCGCCTCCGCCCTCACCGCAACCTTCCCCTCCAGCATCGCCCGGGCGCTCGCCATCCCCGCCAACAACCGCACCGGCTCCATCAAAGACGTCGAGCATATTGTCGTCATGATGCAGGAGAACCGCTCATTCGACCACTACTTCGGCACCCTCCGCGGCGTCCGCGGCTTCGGCGATCCACGCGCCGTCACCCTGCCTTCCGGCAATCCTGTTTGGTATCAGCCCAACGGAGGCAACAACTACGTCCTCCCCTTCCACCCCGGCGCGCCCAACCTAGGCTTGCAATTCCTCCAGGACCTCGCCCATGACTGGACCACCACCCACGCCGCCTGGAACGAGGGCAACAACGATCAGTGGGTCCCGCAAAAGGGCACCACCACCATGGCCCACCTCACCCGCAGCGACATTCCCTTCCACTACGCCCTCGCCGACGCCTTCACCGTCTGCGACGCCTACCACTGCTCCCTCCTCGGCCCCACCGACCCCAATCGCTACCACATGTGGACCGGATGGGTCGGCAACGACGGCAAAAATGGCGGCCCCGTCATCGACAACGCCGAAGCCGGCTACGACTGGTCCACCTACCCCGAACTCCTCCAGAAAGCCGGCGTCTCCTGGAAGATCTATCAGGACATCGGCGAAGGCCTCGACGCCAGCGGCTCCTGGGGATGGACCGGCGACAACGCCTACATCGGCAACTACGGCGACAACTCGCTCCTCTACTTCCACCAGTACCAGAACGCGCCGCAAAGCTCTCCACTCGCCGAAAAAGCTCGCACCGGAACCAACATCCTCAAATCCGGCACCCTCTTCGACATCTTCAAGCAGGACGTAAGCACCGGCAATCTCCCGCAAGTCTCCTGGCTCGTCGCCCCCGAGGCCTACACCGAGCATCCCAACTGGCCCGCAAACTACGGCGCGTGGTACGTCTCGCAAGTCCTCGACATCCTCACCGCCAACCCCGAAGTCTGGAGCAAGACCGCCTTCTTCCTTATGTACGACGAGAACGACGGCTTCTTCGACCACATGCCCCCGCCCGTCCCACCGCAGACCAGCACCCAGGGCAAATCCACCGTCGCCATCACCAACGAAATCTTCGAGGGCAACTCCGAATACCCCGCCGGTCCCTACGGCCTCGGCCTCCGCGTCCCCATGGTCGTCATCTCCCCTTGGAGCAAAGGCGGCTGGGTCAACTCCGAGGTCTTTGACCACACCTCGCTCATCCAGTTCATCGAGAAACGCTTCGGCATCAAAGAGCCCAACATCACCAAGTGGCGCCGCGCCGTCACCGGAGACCTCACCTCCGCCTTCAATTTCACCTCGCCCAACGACGCCACCGTTCCGCTACCCAGCACCGTAGCCTACATCCCACCAGACAACGCACGTCACCCCGACTACGTCCCCACTCCACCCACCGAACAAGCCGTTCCCACACAGGAGTCCGGCATCCGCCCCGCCCGTGCCGTCCCCTACGTCCTCAACGTGCAAGCCCAGCCCGACTTCCTGAACCACTCCATCCGCATCGACTTCACCAACACGGGCAAATCTACCGCCGTCTACCACGTCCGCTCCGGCAACACCGAAACCGGCCCATGGACCTACACCGTCGAGCCCGGCTCCGAACTCTCCGAACTCTCCGAACTCTCCGAACTCTGGAAGCTCGCAGCGAGCCAGAACGCCTATGACCTCTCCGTCTACGGCCCCAACGGCTTCTTCCGCTCCTTCCTCGGCAGCACCGCAAGCGCCGAAAAAGCCAACCTCGACATCACCACCTTCTACGACGCCGTCCGCTCCGGCATCACCCTCCAGATCATCAACCGCGGACCCGCCTGCCAGCTCACCATCTTCGACGCCTACACCAGCGGCAAAACCACCCACACCCTCAGAGCCGGAGAAGACCTCTCCAAACACTGGCACCTCAAACAATCCCACGGTTGGTACGACTTCCTGATCCAGGTCAACGCCGACACCAGCTTCCAGCGCCGCATCGCCGGACACGTAGAAACCGGAGAAGACAGCATGACCGACCCAGCCATCGGCGCTCCTGTAGAACAGTCCCAAAAACAATCCACAAGTTTTCCACAGGAAACCTGGTCAACCCCCGTTATGGCCTAAACCGCTGCATCTAAAAGGCGATATCAATTGAAATAGATGAAAAGAAGGCCTCGGTCACCCAAACCGAGGCCTTTCTACTTGCCATAAACCATCCTGAACGTCGTCATCCTGAACGAAGTGAAGGATCCCTGTATTTGCCGTTGTCGTTGCCCTTGCTTTTGTCTTTCCTGACCATCGACCTCAGCCAATCACCCATTCCGAAACATCTGCTTAATCCCCCGCAGAGCCTGTCGAGTCCGCTCCTCGTTCTCGATCAACGAAAACCGAACATGCCCATCGCCATGTTCCCCAAACCCAACACCGGGACTCACAGCAACCTTGGCCTCAGCCAGCAGCTTCTTTGAAAACTCAATCGAACCCAGCGCACGATACTGCTCCGGAATCCGCGCCCAGGCAAACATCGTGGCCTTCGGCAGTTCCACCGGCCAGCCCAGCTTATTCAACCCCGGCACCAGCACATCGCGTCGGCTTTTGTAGTTCTCAACGATCTCGGCGACACAATCCTGCGGCCCTTCCAGGGCAGCAATCGAAGCCACCTGGATCGGCGTAAACGTCCCATAGTCGAAGTAGCTCTTGATCCGCCCCAACGCCGAAACCAGCTTCTTGTTCCCCACCATGAAGCCCACGCGCCAGCCCGGCATGTTGTAGCTCTTCGAAAGCGTAAAGAACTCGACCGCAATATCCTTCGCACCCGGAACCTCAAGGATGCTAGGCGCACGATAGCCATCGAACACAATATCGGCATAAGCCAGATCGTGAATGATGTAGATCCCCAGCTCCTTGCAAAGAGCCACAATCCGCTCAAAGAAAGGAAGGTCGACACACTGTGTTGTAGGATTCGCCGGAAAGTTCAAAATCAGCAGCTTCGGTCGAGGCTCCATGCGCGGAAGCTCATACTCCAGAGCAGCCAGAACCTGATCGGCGCAGGCATCCGGAACTGGAATACTCTGCACCTTCGAACCCGCAATCACCGGCCCGAAGATATGAATCGGATAGCTGGGATTCGGCACCGCCACCGTATCCGCATCATCAAGCACCGCAAGGCAGAGATGTGCGATCCCTTCCTTCGAACCTATCGTAACAATCGCCTCGGTCTCCGGATCGAGATCGACGTCATACCGCTTCTTGTACCAGTTGCAGATCGCTCTGCGCAGCCGCGGAATCCCACGCGAAAGCGAGTAGCGATGCGTCACCGTCTTCTGTGCCGCTTCAATCAACTTGTCGACGATTGCCTTCGGAGTCGCGCCATCAGGATTTCCCATCCCGAAGTCGATGATGTCTTCGCCGCGCTTGCGAGCCGCAGCCTTCAACTCGCTTGTGATGTTGAACACATACGCCGGCAGTCGTGTCAGCCTTCTAAACTCGTCCATTGCAGTCCTGCTTGCCCCCAAACAATCGTCTCAATCCATCATGCCATCGTTGAAATAGCCAAGGAGAAATCAGGACGATGAAACTCATCGCCGTTCCTTAATCGGCATCACCCAAACGGATCACTTCGCCGTAACCATCACCTGAACCGGCAAGTTCTTCGGCGGATAGCAAGCTGCATTGTCGCAAGCCTGATAATGTAGCGACCCATCGATCATGTGCATTCCAGCCGAAGCCACCACCGGCAGCTTAACCACGAACTCGCCCGTATAAACATCCAGCTTCTCCGTAGGATCGAAGCTGAAGCTATAGCTCGTTCCCGCTGGATATGTCGCTGCTCCAGCCTTCACGCCATCCGCAGGCTTCATCGTCACCGCAGTAGGAATCAGCAGCTCCGACTTCGGCGTGTGCGAGTTCACATGGAACCCTTCATCCACCTTGAACCGCAACTCCACAACACTCGGCTTTCCCGCAGCCACATTCTGCTGCTCGGCCACGTAGCTCACATGCCCCTTAGGCTTCGCCGGAGCATCGAAGCTCCCAACCTGCATCCCCAAAGCACCAGCCATCAATCCTGCAAGCATCCAGCCAGAGCGCATCACTGCCCTCCCGCCGAAGCAACAGCAGTCTTCGCGCCAGGCGCAGGCGCTCCAGAAGCAATCGTCTTCTTGATGTGCGCCTCAATCTCGTCCTTCGATCCCAACCCTGCAGTCTCCTCGACCACAACGCCATTCCGATCCACATAGAACGACATCGGGAGAACATCCAGTCCACCGTAAGCAGTCTGAACCTTCCCATCTGTCAGCAGAATTGGATAGCTCACGCCAGCCTTCCTGGCCACCTTGCCAATCGCTTCCTTGCCCGCATCCACATCATCAGCCAATCCAAGAATCTCAAATCCCTGCGAAGCATACTGCTTCCGGAACTCCTCAAACCAGGGCATCTCCACCTTGCAAGGACCACACCAGGTCGCCCAGAAGTTCACCAGCACGGGCCTTCCCTTGTAGTCAGCCAGCGAGACCTTCTTCCCATCCAGATCAGTCAGCACAAATGCTGGCGCGGCCTTCCCTCGCAGGTGATATCCCTCAACCGGAGAAGCATCGGATCCAGCCGCAGCCGTCCCAGCGTCTGCTCCAGGCTTCTCCGGAACCAGCACAATGCGGCTCTCCTGAGCCCGCTGCATCGCCAGCCGCCGCTCCCGCAGGTTATGCCAACCCGCCCACAGCAACAGCGAGATCCCGACCACCATCACACCAAGAACCAGCGCACTTCGCTTCACGGCAGACATCCTTTCGGGCAAACGCCCACACCTCCAGTTTAGACGCAAACCCACTCCAACCGATCCAGAACGCCCAACCTCTCTGCTAGCATCGACATGGCCGAGCACTCATGTCCGACAACACCTCCATTCCGGCAGATCCTCTCCTCCCCTCCGACTTCATACGCATCGAAGCCGCCGCCCTCAACGACCTCGCCCAACGTCTCGACGGCCCCATGCTCACGTCCTTCACGCAGGCCGTCAATCTCGTCCTCCGATCCGCCATTACGCAGAACCGCGTCATCGTCACCGGCATCGGCAAGAGCGGCATCATCGCCCGCAAGATCGCCGCCACCCTCCGCTCCACCGGAACACCCGCCCACTACCTTCACCCAGCCGACGCCATCCACGGCGACCTCGGCATGCTCTCACGCGGCGACACCGTCCTCGTCCTCTCTTACAGCGGCGAGACCGAGGAGATCATCTATCTCCTTCCCCTCCTCAAGCGCCTGGCCGACAAGCTCATCGCCTTCTGCGGCTGCGCCACTTCCACTCTCGCGCAAGCCAGCGACATCGTCCTCGACACCACCGTAAACACCGGAGCCTTATCACTGAAATAGCGACTCGCCATTGTAAGGAACGCTGGCCAATCCGGC
>Ga0206894_1119_pt1 | contig 16893 bp, 9 predicted proteins | sample Alteio_BWOrgHeat_54_FD_152953 | JGI IMG/M metagenome (GOLD analysis project Ga0206894, IMG submission 152953) | Enriched cells from forest soil in Barre Woods Harvard Forest LTER site, Petersham, Massachusetts, United States -... | ecosystem: Environmental > Terrestrial > Soil > Temperate forest > O...
TCGCTATGCTTCATGGCTGTTCCTTTTGCTTGTTGGCTCTTCAGCTTTCTGCCAGAACGCAGAGATGCAACTGGGTTCCATTTGTGGAACCGTACTGAACGAAAATGGTTCACCTGCTTCGTCAGTAAAAGTCTCTCCGTTCTATATGGGAGCGCACTCAGGTGGAGTGCCCTTCGCAAGGACGGATGAACAAGGGCATTATTGCCTGAGAGAGCTGCCACTCGGGGACTACGACATGACAGCGGACGACCCGGACAAAGGATATCCGTCTATGACGAGCGGGTTCTTCCGAACTACGCCTTTGCGTTCAATAGTCAGCATCTCCGCGACCGACTTAAACGGGCACGCTGATTGGAAGATTCCTTATAGGGCGGGGTTTGTTAAGGTCGAGCTTGTGGATGCGCAAAGCGGAAAGCCAATTGTTCCGATGTTCTTCGACTTGGTTGTTCAATCGCGACCAGAAGTCGGTCACATGTACGGCAGCACGGCATCAACGACTGCACTCCTTGTCCCCCCCAATGAAGACGTTATTGTGACCATCCACGCCTCCGGCTACCGTGAAGATACCGATAAAGAACCGCAAAGAACCGTCATCAATCTTTTGCCTGGGGAGACTAAAGAACTCCACATTGCACTGCAGCCTTTGGTCACTGCAAAATAGCACCCTTGCCGGCAACTTACCGCAAAGCTGACTTTGCAGGGCACTACGGGGTAGCTTCCGGTTTGCCACTTATTCGTCTCGCTTCGCTTTATCATTTTGTCGAAAGCACTGGATCGGTCAAGGAGCAGAGAATGAAATTTTCGCGCTGGGTTTTCAATATCGCGGGTGCCTATGGAGTGATCACAGTTGCACCGTTGTACTTTATGGAGCAGATAATAAATGGGCAGGATCCACCACCGATCACGCATCCGATGTTCTTCTACGGATTTGTAGGGGTGACGCTGGCATGGCAATTGCTGTTCTTTGCGATTGCCTACCAGCCGATGCGGCTGCGCCCAGTCATTCCTTTCGCTGTGCTTGAGAAACTAAGCTTCGGCATCGGCGCGATGGTTCTATACCGTCAAGGCAGGCTAGACCATAGCGACCTGTACTTCGGCGGCATTGACCTTGCGCTGGCAGTGCTGTTTATGCTGGCCTGGCGGAGGGTGACACGGGATGGCACCCAAGCCTAGCACTATGGGATCGGCCTCAGCTTCCCTAATTGGACTTGGCAGTGACCTGGACAAACTACGCTTCTCTGCTCTCACTCAGCGGTTCATATGCCACAGCTACCAACGATGACCAGCATGTGCGCTACATTGCGGCCGCAAATTATGCGTCTGCAGTGTTGGCATCCAACACGCAGGTTTTCTATTGGATCGTCGATCTTGGGTTTGCGATCTCCATCATCGGCTTTGTCATGCTCAAGGAGAATGGAATATTCAGTAAAGACCACAGCATATCTCGGCTTGGCCGCGGGGTTCTTTGGAATCCTTTCTGCAACCGGCTTCTTCGTAACCGTGATGGTGCATGCCATTCTCCTCACAGTCTGGATCTTCTTTGTAGGACACGGACTCTTCGGGTTTCAGTCAGAAATGGGCTGCATGAAGTGCCCGTAAAACGGGGCGGGCTCAACCGGTCGATGCAACACCATCTGATATGAATCATTTTTCTAAAGGTGGTGTTTATGACGAGTCCGGTTCCCGGACATCTTTTCAACTTGTCGTACCAGGCTTTCGTGCCTGCCGCGTGGTCCAGTACCTCCATGTTTCGAAGACTCTAGGACTTTGTTGGAAAGGTGGGAGTACTCGATAGATCACACCTGCAAGACGTCGCCTTCGCGGGCGACCATCTCGTACAGCACTGGGTTCACGAAGAAGCCAAGGAAGAGCCGCGAGACCAGACCCGCGACGATTACGATCGCAAATGGCCTCTGCGTGTCAGAACCGATGCCGGTGGAAAGCGCCGCGGGCAGAAGTCCGAGACAAGCCACAAGGGCGGTCATCACGATAGGTCGCAGACGCAGGAGTGAAGCCTCGCGGGTTGCCGTGCGGATGTCTTTATTTTCGAGACGCAGCTTGTTGATGTACGAGACCAGGATGACTGCGGTTTGGACCGAAACGCCCATCAGTGCGAGCAAGCCGAGCGCCGATGAGACGCTGAATGGTGTGTGGGTCATCCGGAGCGCAATAAGGGCGCCCACAGGCTCGGTCAGTATGACGCCGAGAGCAATGCTCACCGGGAATTTGAGATTGCCATAAAGCGCGAACAGGATCATGAAAATGATAAGCAAGGCAAGCGGACCGATGAACTCCATCTGGTGCTTTGCTTCAAGGAATTCGCCATACTCCCCACCCCAGGCGAGCCGATACCCGGCTGGCAAGGATTTTTCAACATCCCTGATGGCTCGCTGTCCATCGAGCACGGCGCTCTGAAGGTCGCGCCCCTCAATGCTGTATTGCACGCCGATGTAGCGTGAGTTGTTTTCGCGATAGATGAACGATGCGCCGCTGGCCTCGTGGATGTTAGACAGATCGCTCAGAGGGATTTGCTGGCCTGTCGGTGTGCCGACGAGCAGATTGCCAATCTGCTGCGCATTTTCTCGGAATTCGGGTCTCATACGCACCACGAGATCGAATAATTTCTCGCCTTGAATTACCTGAGTGGCCGCCTGGCCGCCGACAGCCGCTTGTACGATCGCTTCCACGTCGGCGACGTTGATGCCGTAGCGAGCAATCTTGTCGCGATCAACGTCGATCAGCAGGCTCGGCTGGCCGAGTTCGCGTACGACGGTCAACTCCATGAATCCAGGCACTTGCGAAAGGCGGCGCTTGATCTCGAGCGCTTTGCTTTGAAGAATGTTCAGATCGGGGCCATAAACTTTCACGGCGAGAGCGCTCTTAAGTCCAGTCAAGGCTTCGTCGACGGCATCTTCGGCGGGTTGGGTGTAATTGAAGATGACCCCAGGAAATGCTTTGAGCTGCCTCTGAATGTCCTCAGTCAGTTCGGCCTTGTTGTGGATCGCGCCGCTCTTCCATGAACCGTCGTTGTAAGACTTCAAGCCCACGTAGAACTCGTCATTGAAGAACCCAGTGGGATCCGTGCCATCGTCCGGGCGGCCAAGTTCGGAGCCGACATCGGTCACCATCGCATACTTCATCAGGATGTTGCGAACCTGAGGCGAGAACTTGCTCGCTTCCTCGAACGAAACCGTATACGGCATAGTTGCGCGCACCCATAGCGCGCCTTCGTCGAGGTGAGGCATAAACTCTCCGCCGATGAAAGGGATGAGTAAGAGCGTGGCCGCAAAAATTAAGGTGGCCAAGAGCATTGTGATCTTCGGGTGGTCAAGACACCAGTCGAGTTCTTCCGCATACTTTTTGCGTAACCATTCAAAGGGCTTGTTCACGCGTTCGCGCACACCATTTTTGAACCAATAAGCGCACATGACGGGAACGAATGTGAGGGTTAGAATCAACGCCCCCACGAGCGCGATCCACACTGTGTCCGCCATTGGCTTGAATAATTTTCCTGAAGGCCCGCTGAGCGCGTAGATCGGTAAGTAGGCCGCAATGATGACCGCAACAGAATAGAAGATCGGGCGATCGACGTCCTTCGCTGCTGCCAATATCACCGCTCGGAGGTCGTAGTTTTGGCCTTCGCGCGCGCCCAATTCGCGGAAGATGTTCTCCACCATCACTAGGGTTCCGTCGATGAGAATTCCAAAATCGATTGCGCCGATCGATAGCAAGTTCGCCGGAACTCCGCGCGCATGCAAAAAAATGAATGAAAAGAGTAGAGCCAGAGGGATTGTAAGCGCCACGATCACTGCGGCGCGAATATTCCCCAGGAAAAACATGAGGACGATTAGGACGAGAGCCATCCCCAGCACCATGTTGTGTTCGACCGTGTTGATTGTCAGTTGAACGAGGTCGCTTCGGTCGTAGTAAGGCCGCACTTTTACGTCGGGCGGCAGAATATGTTCGTTGAGTTGCCGGGTTTTTTCTTCGACGCCTCTCAGTACATTCTGCGTTTGCTCGCCGCGCCGCATCATGATGACGCCCTCGACGGCATCATCTGTTTTGTTAAAGCCAAACTCGCCCAGGCGGGGAGCGTTTCCGATCGTAACTTCACCGATGTCGTGAATACGCACTGGCACCCCATTTTGGGTGCCGACGACGATGTTGCCAATATCTGACGTGTCGCGGACGAGCCCAAGACCGCGAACATAGTAGAACTGACCGCCTTGTGAATAGAATCCGCCGCCGGCATTGGAATTATTGACGGAGAGCTGCTGCAGGACGGTCGGCACCGTGATGTGGTAAGAGTAAATTTTTGCCGGGTCGAGAAGCACTTGATACTGCATCACGGTGCCCCCGAAACCCGAATCGTCCGCAACCCCTTGCACCTGCTTGTATTCGCGCTCGATGACCCAGTCTTCGTAGATCTTCAGCTCTTGCGGTATGCGATCAGGGCTTTCAATGACGTATCGGTAGACTAATCCCGACGGACTCGCGAGTGGCGCGAGGGTGGGTGTTACACCGGATGGGTAAGTCACCTCGCTTACGCGCTGGAAGACCACCTGGCGCGCGAAATAGTCGTCGGCCCCTTCGTCAAATGTCAAGATGACATCCGAGAGCCCATACAGAGAAATCGAGCGCATTACGGACATCTTCGGTACGCCATTCATTTCCACTTCAGTCGGGACCGTAACTAAGCGCTCGATTTCTTCGGCTGCGTGTCCTGGCCACTGGGTGATGATTTCGACCATCGGTGGAGAAAGATCGGGGTAGGCGTCCACAGGCATGTGCTTGAACGATATCGCTCCAGCGACGGCAATGAATCCCACAGCGAGCAGGACCAATAACCGTTGACGCAAAGCGAACTGGATGACGTGATGGATCATTCGAAGCCGTCCCCTCAGTGTTGTAGCGAATTAGCAAACTGAATAAATAAGCTGCCATCGCCCACAACCTTCTCTCCAACGGAAATGCCTTTTAGAATTTGCGTCTGGCCATTCTGGCTTTGGCCAATGTCCACGTCGCGCCTGCCAAACTGATTTGCGCCGAGGGCGACGTAGACGAACGGCTGGTTGTTGTCATCGCGGAGGACGGATGAGTCGGGCACGGCGGTGGCGTTCGAGATCGAGCCTGCTGTCACGGTGACAGTGCAATACATATCCTTTTTCAATTTTTCGCCGGGATTGTCCACAACGATGCGTGCTTGCAACGTTCTCGTGTTCGGATCGAGAGCTGGCGAGACATAAGAAATCCTTCCGTGAAAGCTGTCGGGATATGCATCCGTTTGGACAACGACATCATCTCCGCTGCGGACGGAAGCGAGGCTCGCCTGGTACACATTTGCCAAAACCCATACCGTGCTCAGGTCTGAAATCGTGAAGGCCTGCGTCTGGCCTGCCTGCACGACCTGACCGGGCGAGACGAGACGCTCGACTACTTCGCCGTCGATAGGAGCAAGCACAGGAACTTGCGCCGAAGCAGGAGCCTTCGCCAGATCGGCCGGATTCTTGATCCCGAGAATTTTCATTCCCTGATCAGCTGCGTTCAGATCCGCCTGAGCCTGGTTGCGGTCCGATTCGGCCTGCTCAAGGTCGCGCTGCGCAATGGCGTGGTGTTGGTAGAGGTCCAGTGAGCGGACGTAGTTTTTGTCCGCGAGACGGTAGGAATCCGCGGCCTTCAAATAGGCGTCCAGCAACTGCGAATAATCGGGGCTACTCACTTCGAGCATCGGATGACCTGCTCTGACATGCTGGCCGGGCACCACTAGAATCCGGCTGACGGGTCCGCCAACTTGAGTAATGACCGGGGTGGTTTTGAAAGCGTTGTAGGCCACGGCGCCCGTGAGCCGCAGTGTGCGCGTTAACTCGGTGGGGTGAACAGTGACGACTTGCACGTGCGACATCTGGTCTTGCGGCAATGTGAAGAGCTGGGGTGATGCAGAGGCAGAGGCAGTCGTGGAATAGGATGTCATCTTGCTCGCCTGGCTGCGATCATTCGAGTTGCAGGCCGTGAGCGTAAATACGAAAGCGAGCGCCCCCGCACTTTGAAACCTGCGGTTGCGGCGCGCAAGAGGCGTAGTCGTCATGGCAAGCTCCTTGTTCCTACAGCTTCGCGAAGCTGTTCGAGCGCGAGCAGGTACGAAGCGAGCGCCTGGCGGTAGCCTAGCTGTGTAGTCCGATAGCTCCGCTCCGCGTCAAGAAAATCGAGCAGACTCGCTGCGCCGTGCCTGTAGGCATATTCGCTAATATCACGCGATTGCTGCGCCTGATCGAGATAGCCCGAGCGATAGAGGCCAACGATTTGATCGTTGGTCTGCAGGTTTTCAAAGGCGTCCCTCACATCTGTCAGCACTTGTCCATTCGCAAATTTCTCCTGCTCCTGAGCTTGCGTAATGGCGAAGCCCGTACGGGCGATCTCTCCCTGGTTGCGGTCGAAAATCGGCATCTGGATCTGTCCAAAAAGGGAAACAGTATTGAGAGAACTGATGTGCGTATAGTTGACCTGGCCCGTGACATCTCTTTTGCTGATGGCCTTTTGCAGTTCGTGCTGGCTGGTCGCGGCGGTCACTCCTCGCTGCGCCGCCTGCAAATCCGGCCTGCTCAGCAGGGCTTTTGCCTGAAAGTCTTCGAGATTACCTTTGACCGGCTGATACTCAAACGCCCCAGCTACGTCGTAGTCCGGGGCTATCGACTCATATCCGAGCATCTGCCTTAAATCCGAGAGTCCCTGAACCCTAGCGAGCTGCGCCGCGGACACGTCGGTCTGGAACTGAAGCATCTGAAGCTTGATCTTCAGCAGATCGCCTTCGCCGATGTCACCTACTTTGTAGCGCGCTTCGCCGATGTCTACCGTGTTCTGGAAACTCTTGAGGTCTTGCATGGCCAGTTCAAGCGTCGATTCGGCGAGTTCAACGTTGATGAACTGCGATGCAACGCTGAAGCCAAGACTGCGCTCATTGTCCGCGACCTGCGACCGTGTCACGGCCGTCTGGTCCTTGGCCGCCTGCAGACGGTGTTGTCGCTTCTTGCCTCGCTCAAACAGATAGCTGACACCCAGGTCGAACTGTGCCGTATTGTCGAGGTAATCGGAGCTGAATTGACTCGGTTGGAAGACCGGCAAAAACTGAGCGTCGCCTAAAAGCACCGGATTCGGCCGAAGATTCGCTGTAGTTTCTTCGGCTTGGTTCTGCTGGATCGTTGTTCGGGCGGCCAGCAAATTGTGGTTGTGCCGGAGTGCCATCTGGATGGCGTCGTCGAGCGCAATGGTCACCGATCCTTGATTCTGGGCAAGCGCCTGCGCCGGTGGGTGCGACGGCGACTGGCTTGGTGCCAGGGGGGATTGCGCACCTGCAGCTCCGAAGAGCGACACTGTAACTAGCAAAATTGGAAGACGCAAAGGTGGTATGCGCATGGGTGTTCAGCCTTCTTGTAGAGGGCAGTACAGAGATTGGCGTGCCTCGAGCGGCACGTAACCGACCCGACGAGGTTGTTATGCGGGGGGCGCGCGCACGGGTATGTGCCGTGCGGCGGGACTAGGAGTGAAGTTATAGTGTTGAGGCTCTGGCCCAGACCCTGTAGGAACCAGAATGTATACAAGAGCGCCTGCCAGCGGCGGTTCGATGGCCTGATGGCTCAGCTGGCAGATCGGGCAGGTGTCGGGGAGAGAATTGGCATGATGATGCCAGACCTCTCCCAGCGTCGTCCCTAGCACCAGCGCGAGGAGCGCTATAGGGAATACCATGCGCCAGATTTGCTTTTGATCAGACACTTTTGAGGAGCATTTCAAGGGCCCTACGTACAGTCCGGTAAGTTTAGCGCAGAAATTCCATTTTTGAACATTTGCGTTTGGTGGGATTCAGAAGACCAAGCAATTCATCTGCGAGCGACGAGGCGAAAACGTTTTATCCTTACGGTCAGCGATCTCTCATCTCGTTTGGCGATGGCACTTGGGCTGCGTGGTTGTATGACCTGCTGAAGCCGCATGTCACGAAGCTTGTGGTGTGTGATCCACGTCGCAATGACGATCTGAAAGGAGGCAGCAAAAGTGACCGAATCGATGCCCGGAAGCTGGCTGAACTGCTGCGCTCGAACCTGCTGCGGCCCGTCTATCACGGCGAGCACGGAGTTCGGCCCTTGAAGGAGCTGGCGCGGAGTTATCTGACCATCACCAAAGACCAGGCGCGTGTCATGACCCGGGTGAAGGCTGTGTATCGAAGGCTGGGCTATTCCCTTCGCAGGGAAGCAAGTTTATGGACAGCGCCATCGCCTGGAGTGGCTGGGCAAGATTGCGCAACCCGGCGTGCGCCGCCGAGCGGAGCTGTTCTATCAGCAGCTGGATGCACTGTCGGTTGTGCGGCACACGGTGCGAGGAGAGCTTTTGGCCGAAAGCCGGAAACATCAGGCCGTGAAAATATTACGCCAGATTCCCATGATCGGCCCGCTGCGGACTGCCCTATTGCTGGCCCTGATGCAGACGCCCCACCGCTTCCGTAGCAAGCGGCAGCTGTGGACCTACAGCGGTCTGGGAGTGGAGACGCACGACAGCGCGCAGCATCGTTATGTGGACGGACAACTGCAACGTTCCAAAAAGCCACAACAGATCCGTGGTCTGAATCAAAATCACAACCACGAGATGAAGAGGATCTTCAAAAGTAGGGCCATGAGCGCCAGTCTTTGCGCCGGGCCCCTGCAGGACTTTTACGCAGGATTGCTGGCCAAGGGGATGAAGCCGGAAATGGCGCGCCTCACGCTCGCACGCAAGGTCGCGGCCATTACGTTGACACTTTGGAAAAAAGGAGAACGTTTCGACGCAGAACATCTGAAATCGCAAGCAGCTTGAGCGTTTACAGCAACCAGGCAGGCTCAGGTTTACTTACCCGATGGCTAGCCAATCGGTTCTTGCCACGCTCGGGTTGAGGGAGAGTATCCATCAATGAGTTAGGCCCTGCCTGCTGTCGTTCAGCTCCGAGCCTCCAAATGCACCGTATGCCCCCTCGCATAACCCCAAAAAACTGTAGGCCTCGAGTCTCAGATAGGACCATGGTTGGCCCACTAATACCAACCCGTCTGCTTGCGTAGCTTCCAGAACCGAAGGCGTCGAATGACCATGGCGTCATGAAACCGTCGAGTTCAAACCGCCAACCGCTTGGTCTGTCCGACATACGCGGCGAGCCCACAGCCTCTCCGGAACTGAGATGGACTGGATGCAAGTCACAACATCCATCTCCGCTCGGAGAGAAAGGGGGAGAATTTTTCCTTGACATCCCCTCTGTTAGGACCGGCCGACCTGTCGTTACTAATCCGGCCATCCAAAAACTAACGAATCTCATTCACCGATCGAGCCAAGCGACTCGGCAAATGAAAAACCTGCCATTGCCACCGAAATTCAGCTTCTTGCCTTCGCGCCACCTGGCAGTCGATTATGCGTTGTCTTCCACAACGGGGTGTTAGACCGTATGATTGGCGGGAATATTCAGGGCAACCGTCCAATCTCCACAAAAGGGATACTCACCAGAATTCCTGATGTCTGACCTTGGAAAAGCTACCGATGGGATGGGTGAGGCTGAACCAACATATCCAGAAATGAAAAGGCCAATCATGAAGGTTTTCAAGGTAATCATTTTGCTTGCGGCGATTCCTGCTGCCGCATCAGATATTCCCGGAATATGGCGGATCAGCGGTTCGGTAGCCGGGCAAACGTTCACATCCGTTTGCAACTTGAAACAGCAAGGGGAGAAGGTTACGGGCACCTGCAATATGGAAGGTGAACAGCCCGTCGACGTGGTTGGATCGATCAAGGACGATCAGGTCATGTTGCAGTATGGGATCGATGACGGTGGCACCAACCTGATTATTACGTTTAACGGGATACTGAGTTCAAAAACGGAGATGAAGGGTGCGCTGTTCGTGGATCCGTTCGACATGCAGGGCACGTTCACGGCACGGCAAGGTGCGACCACTGAAGCCGAAGTCGCGGCGCCTCCGCCACTCAAACCTGTTAATGCCCCAGAACCTCCCGCAGTGTTGGATTCCGGCAAGAACGCGACACTCTATGTGGTTCCGTATGCCCACCTCGATACTGAGTGGCGGTGGGAATATCCGATGGTCATCGGAGAATACCTGTCGCGAACTATGCGGGATAACTTCGCGCTCTTTGAGAAGTACCCACACTACGTCTTCAACTTCAGCGGAGCCAATCGTTACCGGCTAATGAAAGAGTACTACCCGACTGATTACAAAAGACTCCAGAAGTATGTCGCGGCCGGGAGATGGTTTGTCGCGGGCTCTTCCATGGAAGAGAACGACGTCAACAACCCCTCTGCGGAATCGATCATTCGCCAAATACTCTATGGCAAGGAATACTTCCGCCGCGACTTTGGCCGGACGAGCGCAGAGTACATGCTGCCGGACTGTTTTGGATTCCCCGCGTCGCTACCCAGCATTTTGGCGCACACCGGCATAAAGGGTTTCTCCACCCAGAAGTTGACGTGGCATTCAGCGACCACTGCGGGTGGGCCTGGTTCGGCGCAAGATACACCGAAGGGCATTCCGTTCAACGTCGGCGTGTGGGAAGGGCCGGATGGCAAGAGTGTGATTGCCGCCCTTAACGCCACTGATTACAGCGGCAACATTACAGAAGATCTGACCAAGAGCAATACCTGGATCCGCCGCGCGCAGAACGATGGCAAGTCGAGTGGGCTTTATATCGACTACCGTTACTACGGAACCGGCGATATTGGTGGCTCTCCACGCGAACCTTCAGTCAAGTTGATGGAGGCGATTGTGACTCAGGGCACTGCGGTTCTTCCGAATCCCTCGGATCCAACGGCGAAAGAGTCAGCGGTCAAAGTAGGCGACGGGCCACTTCGTGTGGTGCAGGTGAGTTCGGAGAAAATGTTCCTGGATATCAAACCCGAGGAGGCAAGTCGCCTGCCTCGTTATTCGGGTGACCTTGAGCTTACTGAACACTCCGCCGGATCCCTCACCTCCGAAGCGTACATGAAGCGCTGGAACCGCGAGAACGAAGTTTTGGCGGACGCTGCCGAGCGCGCCTCAGTAGCAGCCGAGTGGCTGGGCGGTAGGCCGTATCCAAAGCAGCGGCTCACGAACGCCTGGACATTGGTGATGGGCGGACAGTTCCATGACCTCATTCCGGGCACTGCGACTCCCAAGGCATATGAGTACGCGTGGAACGACCAGAACGTTGCTTTGAACCAGTTCGGCCTGGTACTGAAAAGCGCTGTCGACGCAACTGCCTCTGGCCTCAATACGCAGGTGAAGGGCACAGCTGTAGTAGTCTACAACCCACTCTCGATCAGCCGCGAAGATATCGTCGAAGCGAACATCGTCTTCCCCGATGGCGCTCCCAAGGCTGTGCGCGTCGTAGGACCGGATGACAAGGAGGTTGCGGCACAAACAGCAGAGTCAACCAAGGATGGTGTCAAGGTTGTCTTCCTGGCCAAGGTGCCTTCGGTCGGCTTTGCCGTGTATGACGTCCAGCCTGCAGTTGCGGCCTCTGGCGCGAACACTTTAAAGATCACCGAATCATCTTTGGAGAATGTCCGCTATCGGGTGAAAGTAGACGGAAACGGCGACGTCACCAGCATCTACGACAAGTCAATCCAGCATGAACTCCTTTCAGCTCCAGCCCGCCTGGCCATCAAGACGGATAAGCCGCAGGAATGGCCCGCCTGGAACATGGATTGGGCGGATCAGCAAAAGCCGCCCCGTGCCTATGTCTCGGGTCCAGTCAAGGTAAAAATCCTCGAAGGCGGCCCTGCGCGTGTCGCGTTGCAGGTGGTGCGCGAGACCGAAGGCTCAACGTTTGTGCAGACCATCAGGCTTGCGGCTGGCGATGCCGGGAATCGTGTGGAATTTGGCAATGTGGTCGATTGGAAGACGGCAGAAGCAAATCTGAAGGCCACGCTTCCGCTTACCGCATCGAATCCGAAGGCTACCTACAACTGGGACATTGGCAAGATCGAACGCGGCAACAACGACGAACGGAAGTTCGAAGTGGCGTCGCATCAGTGGTTCGATCTGACCGATAAGAGCGGAGCTTACGGCGTGACGGTGCTCTCCGACTACAAACACGGTTCCGACAAACCCGATGACCACACCCTGCGCCTGACTCTTCTGCGCACCCCGGGCATAAGCCCGGCAGGCACGGCCTACAGCGATCAGTCAACACAGGATTGGGGACATCATGAGTTCAAGTACGGGCTTGCGGGTCACGCCGGAGATTGGCAAGCAGGAGAAACAAATTGGCAGGGAATTCGCCTAAATCAGCCGCTCATCGCCTTTGAAAGCCCCAAACATGAGGGTGCTTTGGGAAAGAGCTTTTCGCTGCTTAGTGTCAACAATAGTCACGTGCGCGTGATGGCGGTGAAGCAAGCCGAGCAGGGCGACGAAATTGTCGTTCGCCTGGTTGAAGAAACAGGCAGGCCACAAAAGGACGTCCATCTGGCGTTCCCGTCCTTCATCTCCTCTGCACGCGAAATCAACGGCGCTGAAGAAGAAGTTGGAGCGGCGACCTTCGCCAAGGGCGAGCTGATCACAGACTTCTCTCCCTATCAACCCCGTACCTTTGCCTTGAAACTCGCACCATCTCAGGCGAGATTATCTGCTCAACAATTCAAGCCGATCTTATTGCCGTACGACGTGTCCGTGGCCACTCTCGATGGGCGCCCCTCTGCCGGCGGGTTCGATGATGTGGGTCATGCGTTGCCGGCTGAATTGTTGCCCGCTGCGATCGACTACGATGGTGTGCAATTCGATCTTGCTCCGGCGGCCGAAGGCAAACCCAACGCGGTGACAGCGCATGGCCAAATCATCACGTTGCCTGAAGGCAAATTCAACCGCCTATACCTCCTCGCTGCTGCCTATGCGGGAGACCAGAAAGCAACTTTCCAGATCGGCGACGCGCCAGTTGGCCTCACGATTCAGAATTGGACCGGCTACATCGGCCAATGGGACAACCGCCAGTGGAAGACCATTCCCGTGCCTCCACCGGCAACCCCGGCAGCGGGAGACGAAAGCCCACAAGCCAAACGTGCCAGGCGCATGCTTGCCTACATCGACGCTCATGGTCCGATGATGGCTCCCGCAATGGTTGGACTCACGCCGGGCTTCATCAAGCGCTCACCCGTGGCCTGGTATGCATCGCATCGCCACGGTACCGATGGCAGCAACGAGATCTATAACTACGCGTATCTTTTTGCCTATACGATCAACGTTCCCCCTGGTGCGAAGACGCTCACTCTTCCCCTCAACGAACGCATCCGTATTCTCGCCGTTACTGCGGCCGCAACCAGTGATCCAACGCAACCGGGAGAACCTTTATATGACACGCTTGATTCCACTTCTGGCATCGCTCAGAACGAGCACCGGGTTCGGTGACGCATCTGCTGCGATGTTCCTCTTCGCCATTAGCAGGCGGGCGGAGCTTCACAGGTTAGCCATTCTTGTGGCCTGAAGTTGCTTCCATTGATCGGGCAGCCAGGCCGGGAGTTCGTTCATGTGCTATCGCTTAGCTACTTCCTATTGAAAGACAGGCGCGCCTTGGAGTCTTTTAAAATGCAAGATCAACAAACACAATCGACCACGCTCGCCAAAACTATGCAGGGCGATTAGAAGCAGGGCGAGCTGGTCTGGCCATTAGAAAGTGATCCTGGCGATAAGCGCGAGCGCCGGGGGACGTAGGGCTCGGCGTTAGCGTACAGTTTTGGACGTTTGGTGTAGTGACCCCAAGATCGCGGCCCTGACCTGGATCGTGGAGCGGAGCTTCTCTTAGTCCTCGGTGTCATAGGGCTTCTCTACTCCTCTGTCATTTTCGCCATGCTGGCATTCGAGTCAGCCCATTGGCGGGCCAAATGAGCAATCGCGATTAAGCGCGGATCTCTTATTGCTTGCTAATCATGAGCCCATTCTTCCATAGCGCCAGCACGACATCCATTTGGCTGTTATGCGCCTTCTCAGGATCATCCGAAACTGCCCGCCACAGCTCGCCTATTGACCATTTGCGCGTTCCCTCAGACAGCAACGCCGCGGCCTGCACCGCATAGGCCTTATTGTCCTTCGACGCCGCGTACTGACCCGCAGGAATGCCCTTTACCAAGCCCTCTTCGCACAAGCCGAGGAAAGCTCCACGTGGGCCACCTTTCCTCTGTGCAGACACGCTGGTCGGATAGACCTTCTCTATTGCACTCTGCCATCGTTTTGCCGGACTTGTCCCGGCAGAATCGCGGGCTGCCATGAGTGCTGCTTCTCCGTATCTATTGGCCATTATGGAACCTCATAATTCATGCAGTCGCCTAGCAGAAGAGGTCAGCTCTTAAGGTAGGCATGAAGCTTACCGAATGCATCCTGAGCCTGATGTAATAGCGCCGTGATCCTATCGCTGCGCGCTTTCAGATCGGCATAATCGATGCGCGCCTCACCTCCCTGATCATTATTATCCCCGTACCCAAGCGCCCTGAGCATTCCATAAACTTCAAAGCCCCTGCTCCCTACGCCCGATTCTCCCAATCTTTCAACGTCGGTGATTTTAGGGACGCCAATAACTTGCACTTGGTCGCGTAGATCCTCAAAGCTATTGAGTACATCGTAGATCGCAGATGCTAGTGCACCGTAAATGTCAGAGGAAGCAAACGGTTGACGAATTGAGCCCGGAGCCAGCAAATTCTCAGGCGGCGCAACCACTCATTTAGCGAATTGTCCCAGGAACCGTTTCGGTCCATCGCGTCCACGGTCTAGACAGAAGTCGACAGCACGCTTCCTCCGGGGTCGGCCGTCGTACTGCCAGAAATAGGCTCGATGATTCTTTACTCGGCCCTCGCGCATCTGCACATCAACTGGGATCTCATCCTCCGTGGCGGCCTATTGCTTCTCCGGCAGGCTTCGTGATTCGATTCATCCCACTCGCTGGGAGCGTTGACCGGAAGCTGTTTACTTCTGCGGGTAAGCAACAAAGCCGGGGGACTGGCCGGTGGCTGAGCTATAGGCGAATCCACAGAGGACCCCGAAATCGTTGATCCCGGAGAGATATGTATAGTCGTAGGCCGGCTCGTTCACGACTGTGAACAATCCCCTGCGGGTTCGCACAAATCCTGAACCCGAGGTGGCGGTGTAAAACGATCCCACAATCGTGTCGCTGTTGTTGATTCCGTACGGAGCAGTGAGAGTTCCTGAGAGACTCGAGGGCAGGGAAATGGTCGCGTATTCATCCCTGTTCCTCCTCAGAAAAGCGAACCCAGAGTTGCTATACGCAGTCGCCATGGAACCTACCACATTCCTCCTGTTATTAATTGCATCGGCACAAGTCGATGCCTCCGCGGCGGCGGACGCCGTGAAATAAGAATAGGACTGGGTATCGGTATGCCAGACCCAGGACAGAAGTCCAAATTGCCCGGCACACCCGACCGCGATGCCATCGTCGTTAATGCCCACGTCAAGGTAAAACTCCTGCTGCCAACCTCCCGGTATGTCAGGAAGAACGGTCCAGACTGAATTAGCAAGGGAATAGGTGACTACAAAGGTGTTCAGGCTTACATCCTGATAGGCACCTACCAGCACGCCTCGGTTATTGATGCCGCCGAATGCGGTGGCCGTGGCGCCTGGATAATCGATGGTTTGGACCGTCCCATCCTGCCACACAAAACCGTGAGTGATGAAATTCGCATCTGCATAGTACCCCGCCACCTCCCCCGCATTATTGATTGCGGTGGGCTCGACATACGCTGCGTTTGAAATCGTAATGTTCACGAAGTAATACTTTGCGGTCTCAAGCGCTGGCGCAGGAGTTTGTGCCGGAGTAACTGCCGACGCGCCGTTAGTTGAGACTCGAGCCTGTTGCATACGCTGGCGCACGCTGAAGATACCGGAAAGTGCGGGAGCAGGTGGCACCTTCATCGCAACGCCCGGCGACAGATTAGAAGGGACCGGCGGTCCGGGCAAATTCTCGACTGCCTGGCTCCAGCCCACAACGGCGGAGTACAGAGCCAACATGGACAGCAGAGTTCGAACTGAGCGACTGATTTGGCCGGCTGGGATCAATCCCGATAACGCTGATTTTTGGAGGACCGTTCTTGCGTTCATCTCACTCTCCCTAATCATTGAATCTGTTTTTCAGTGCTGAGTTTTGGTTTGGAAAATCACGCCACAGCCGGCTATACAGTTCGTCGAGGTTCCGCCATATAGGGTGGTGCCGTAAAGGTTCCCGTCTTCGCCGATCGCTACCGCAGAGGTAGGCCGCCATCCGTCAGTACTGGTGAACCTCTGAAGCACGTCTTCCCGCCAATCGTCGTCCGGATCCTGCGGCGGCTTCAGCTGAAACACGATCCCACAGCCTGGATTTTGCAAGCAGGCTTCCTTCTCGCCACCATCGCGAGTCGTGCCGTAGAGGGTTCCATCTTTGCCAACAACGACACCCGCGCCGGGAAATAACCCGTCGGGAACGCTCGTGAAACTGTAGATCACTTTTTCCGTCCAGGAGTCGCCCGGTTCAGAGGGTGGGCTCAGCCGAAACACGCCACCACACCCGACACCGCCGCAATTCTTCGGGTTGCCGCCGAAGGTAACGCTGCCATCGAGCACTCCCTCGTGATAAACCATCGCGTTGGGGGAGCCTCCGTCTCTTCCGCCCTGAAAGCTATAGATCACCCTTTCTGTCCAGGCGCCGCCAGCGGAGGCCGGGGGATCCAACTCGAAGACCGTGCCACAGCCGGTCGATTGCGGTTGAAACAAGGGACCGGGAATATTATTTCCCGTGCAGAGCGAGCCGGGGCCGCCAGCGGGAGTGGTGCCGTAGAGCTCTCCATTCTTGCCGATCGCGAGAGATGTCTGGGGTGCCGCTCCGTCGCTCCCGCCCTGAAAGGTGTAGAGCGTTTGATAAGTC
>Ga0206894_1120_pt1 | contig 16845 bp, 15 predicted proteins | sample Alteio_BWOrgHeat_54_FD_152953 | JGI IMG/M metagenome (GOLD analysis project Ga0206894, IMG submission 152953) | Enriched cells from forest soil in Barre Woods Harvard Forest LTER site, Petersham, Massachusetts, United States -... | ecosystem: Environmental > Terrestrial > Soil > Temperate forest >...
TTGGGAGGGGTAGCCTTTGTCAAACCAATCGGCAATGCCCCCTGGGTATTTATATACATGTACATAGCCCATTTGAATGAGATGATCGCTTAAGTAAGCGCTTGCAGGGCATTTAGAGCTAGCACAGTAGGCTACGATGATAGCGTCTTTATTTGGAAGTGCTTTAGCAATGGCTTTTTCATCAGAATCGTAAGGTAAGAATTTAGCCCCTACGATAACGTCACCTTCATCGTATTTCTTAGGTCTGGCATCGACGAGCTGAAAGTTTTTTTTGGAATCGATCCAGTTTTTTAGTTCTTCTGCATTGATTTCTTTATATCCATGGGTTTTGCCCGCTGAATGGGTGATATCTGCGTTAATTGCATATGGGGTGACGACTGTCCCTAAGACAAATGCTAAAGTGAATAATTTGGCTTTGATTTGCATCTCTTCCTCATGTTTAAAATTTTAAATACATATTTTACATTTTTTCAAGCACGTTGCTTTAATTTCAATTGAAATTACTGGGAAATTTCTGTCGATAGTCTTGCTGAGCCAACTTGATGATTTCTTGTGCTTCATCTTTGCCATAGATGTGAGTGATCAGTACGCGACTGTTATTCCTTTCAGGTGAATCTTTATAGGTCAGGAAATAATGGCGCAGCCGCTCGATCAAATTCTTGGGGCAATCGCCGATTTCGCGCATATCCCCATAAACGAAGTCTCCTAGCAACACGGCAATGATTTTATCGTCGGCTTGATCTCCATCGAGCAGGCGGAAGCCTCCGATAGGAATGGCGGATAGGACAATGTCGCCTCTAGGAATGGTGTTTTCAGTGAGCACACAGATATCGAGAGGATCAGCATCGCCTTTGATATGGTGGCGGTTTGTTTTTTCACAGCAGAATTTGCCTACTAGATCACCAGCATACGTTTGGGGAAGCAGACCATAAAGGGTGGGGCAGAGGCTAGAATATTGTTGTGGTCTATCGACTTTGAGGATGCCTGTGTCTTTGTCTAACTCGTATTTAACGGTATCAGTAGGGACCATTTCGATGTAGCAATTGACAATGCTTGGGGCTTGTTTACCAAGTGATAACCCATGCCATGGGTGGGAGCGATATTGCATGTTGATTGAAGGAGTGTCCATGATCTAACTGGGTTAATGTGTTAAATTTAATTTAACGTCTTATGAGATTTGTATCAATGTTGAAAATGCGCTACGAAAGAGTAGCACTAAAATTATATATCCTCTTAGAATTCGCTACTAAACGAAAAGGAGATAGGGATGAAAAGGGTGATGAAATGGTTAGTATGCATGATGTTTCCACTCGTAGGCTTGCATGGAGACGATCAAATTGCTTTGCTTTTTTTAACCGTCGGTGAAATCAATCATGCCAATTTATGGGAAAAACAGCTGAAAGATGATGAGCGTTTTTCAATCTATGTACATTCTAAGTCGCCTATACAACATCCTTTTTTTGCTCCGCGGCGCATTGTAAAGATTGTTCCAACTTCGTGGTCAAACCATATGAACGCTTGGCAAGAGCTATTAAAAGAGGCGGTGAAAGACGAACGCAATAAGAAATTTGTTTTTCTTTCTGATTCCTGTGTTCCACTAAGACCATTGGAGGACACTTATCATGCGCTGATCCAGGATGATCGTGCTTATATGTGCTTTAGAGCACCTTGGTGGTCAAAAACAAGTTCACGCGAGGTGGTGGAGCTTCCTGAAGAGCATCGTTGGGGCAATGGAGAGTGGGTGATCTTAAATCGAAGATATGCTTTAATGATAGCCCAGGACGAAACCGTGATAAAATATGTCGCTCAGCATGATTTGGATGTGGAGGCTTACCCCTCTTCTTTGTTGAGTGTGCATGGATGTTTACACAACGCAGATATTTTGTGCCAAGAGTCTACTTTTGCTAATTGGGATAAAGGAAGCTCGCATCCTTATCAGTATCAGGGCGCGGACCATCCTTATCTCTTTAAAGACGATAGTGTTAAAAATGTGGAGCTGTTGTTAGAAGCAAGAAGAGGTGGGTTGTTTTTTGCGCGGAAGGTCGCATCTACATTTCCTCAGGATGTGCTCGAGCAGGTGATGTATATGGAATAAAATTCTTATGCTGGCTGGTGAAGGTGCCACATTTTGCGATGGTGTTCTTTGTGAGTGTCCTTAAGCAGGGCCCGGTAGTAGTGGTCGAAGCCTTTGCTTAAGCTTTTGGCGTGGGGTAAAAAAACATGATGCACCCATTTCGTCTTTTTTTGGGCGTTAATTTTTTGAAAAATGTCGACACAGCGGGCGATTCCATCATATTCCACCTTTTCCATACTGCGTGCATATTCTTCTGCGGTGGCGAATTTGCCGGCTTTTAGGTCTTGTTTAATCTGGCGGAACCTAGGGAGATGGATGATATTAGTCAGTTCAAAAAGGGTTGAGCCTCTCTGCATTTCGCGCGGTAGGTTTTTTTTGACCCAGATTTGGTTGTTTAGAGTTTCGGCTCTAAAGCCACTAATCGTTTGATCTACCAAAGAGATGCGCACTGGTTTTTCACGGAGTGATTGCATCATTTGATTTGCTTCAGCTAATAGAGCACCAGCTTCTTGTTGGTCGATTAATTCTTGAACCAGCGTATGTCCATATTGATGTGGGGATGGCGTTGCGCATCGTTCTATTGTCACTCAACATTCCTTGTTATGTTTTCAGTAAGAAAGTTTTAATTTAATAACAAGTGTAAAGTATTTATTTAAATATATAGTTAATTATTTGTTAAGATTATGTGTGGATCGGTTGGACATGGACGAATTGGACTACCTGGCAAATTGGACGTATTACTACAGAGCCGTCCAGCTCGTCCTGGTAGTCCAAGTAGTCTAATTCGTCCATGTCCAATCAAGGAATATCTACGAAAGGTCAAATTGCTCTTAAGGCAAAGTCACACTTAAAAACTTACTTTGTGAGCCATCAGCGCTGAAAGCCACTAAATTGTAGGTGTAATGCAATTTGGGATTGCGGTTTGTAAAAGTGACTTTATAGGGACCTTTAGCGGGGATGTTAGCTGCCACTTTATTTCCCACAACGATTCTATAGCCTGCTACAGAGTGGTCTGGGCTTGGATTCCAGGTGAGAACATGAGAATAAGTGGTTTTTGTTCCATGTTTTTGTTTGGTCACCTTGCCAGTAAAGTGGGAGGGGCTAGTTAAAAAAGGGAGGATTGTTTCGCAAAGACGTTTGATATTGGACCATTCTTTTTGCACAGTATACGTATTTCCATTGAGGACGGCGGTGCCGTGCTGTTGATTGCAGATATCACCGATTTCGCCATAATTATCGTCGTACCATGCGAGTTTATTAAACGAGACCTCAGGATCTGTAATTGCCTCAGCAAGTTCATGCGAATGTACCGAATCTTGATTTTGGATCAGAGTGCCAGAGCCACAGCCCGTGTTGCAACCTGCAACAGTTAAATCGGGTTGGACCGCATACATGATGGGTTTGTTTTTATAAAACATGCTGCCGTGATAGGCACAAAAATCGACGCACGATTGTTCACCGAAGGCACTGATGGTTATATTTGGAGGAAATTCAATGATATAGATGCTTTCCAAAAAGCCTTGGTTATCATATTGAGGGTGAGGTAATGTTCCAGCATTTAGCTGAGCAGTTAATTCGTTTTGAATGTCATTGTCAGTGATCGAAGTGTTTGTATTGAAGGGCGTGATTTCAAATTGTCCCATAAACTTACCAAAATCAATCAATTGATTTGTTGTTGGAGCGGGTCGTCCAGCGGTATTATATTCGGTTAAGCCCAAAATCCATTCACTAGTCACCAAATCTTTCAAGAACTGAGGCATTTGGTTGATCACTTCAGGATTGACGTTAGGTCCCCACAGAACATTAATAATTTTAGGACTCGATACGATAGGTCCTCCACGATAGATTAAAAATGGGGCAGGGCTGTTTTGAGCATCTATGGATTCACATGAAGGACAGTATTTTTTTATAGGTGTGTATGCTTCGAGGTTAATGCAGAATATCAGCATACATAGAAAGAGAGATAGATTCAGTTTTTGCATAGATCCTTTAATTTTTTAGATTAAGGCAGTGTTACTGTTGATGAAGCGTTTTTGTCTTCCATTATTGCTATAGGCTGCGAGATGGTAGACATATTTAACTTTGGGAATGTCTTCATCTGTCAGCCTTAGTATTATGATTAAAAATGTGATGCTAGTTTGTGCACTTGCTTGGTCGCTTGGGCAATCGAATGTTCTTTTTTCTCTGGAGTATCGAGTGTTGGTTCGATAAGAATTGACTGAATGTCTTTGAATCCGATAAAGCCTAAGATTGTTTCCATATAGGGCTTTTGGAAATCGAGGTTTTGTCCTCCAGTTTCGGCGCCATAAGCCCCTCCTCTAGAGTAGACCACAACAATTTTTTTATTGGTAACTAGGCCTTGATAGCCTGTTTGAGGTGAAAAGCTGAAGGTGTAACCTGGTTGTGTGATGACGTCGAAATAGTGTTTGAGTTTATAAGGGATACCAAAGTTCCACATGGGTAGTGAGATGACGTATTTATCAGCAGATTTGAATTCTTCGATGACATTTTCTACGGCTTTCCAGGCTTGAGCTTGAGCTTCGCTAAATTTTTGGCCGTGTAAGATGGCATATTTGCCGTCAATCACATCGCCATCGAAGCTGGGGAGTTCCTTTTGCCATAAGTCGAGTACGACAACTTCATCCTTAGGATGCAATTTACGATATTCATTTAAGAACTCGTGGGAGAGTTGTATTGATGAAGAACGTTTCTTTCTGGGAGAAGATTCGATATAAAGTAACTTTGCCATAGTGTTATCCTCGTAACTTAGGGAATTGGATGGAATTTTTTTACTTGTATGCTAGTTTTTTAGAAATGTCAAGAAACTGTATAGGTTTTTTATGAAAGACGGATTGACTTGCCAGCCGATTGGATTTTTTCAGTGTATCCAAGCAGAAAAATATATGGTTCCCAAACAGGCTGAATTAGGCGTTAGAGCTACGGGACGCATACTTTTAGAAGCGGGCTGTAACTTTGAACAAGCTCTTAATGATTTGCATGGCTTTGAGCGCATTTGGTTAATTTATTGGTTTCACCGCAATCGGTCTTGGAAGCCTAAAGTGTTGACGCCGCGCGGTGGAGCAAAAAGAGGAGTATTTGCCACGCGTTCTCCGCATCGCCCGAATCCGATTGGTTTGTCATGCGTAGAGCTATTAGAGATTTCGGGGCGAGAAATTTTGATTGGCAAACATGATTTGATTGATGGCACACCTATATTAGATATCAAGCCCTATCTTTGCTATGCCGATGCTTTTCCTAAAAGCCAGGAAGGGTGGACGGAAAACAGGGATTTTTGCGAGGCATATGAAGTGGGTTGGTCTGAGACGGCCATGGAACAGGCACAATGGATTGAAAGCGAGGGGCAGTTGAACTTAGTAGAGACTGTTGAGTTGCGTCTTACGAGTAATCCATTTCCATTTCCTAGCCATCGCATCAAGAAAGTGGGAGAAGACACTTATGTCTTGGCATGCAAGACCTGGCGCATCTGCTATAACGTAAAAGGGCAAAGGGTGATGATTGATCAAATTGAATCAGGATATGATCAGGCCACCTTGAGGGGGGGAAAGCCCTCGCGTTGGGATGATGTGCCTGTGCATCGTGAGTTTATCGCCAAGTTTAGAGGCTAACAAGATAAATGGACGACATGGACTTAATGGACGTTATGGACTGAGCGGACAATGGACTTTATTTTGTCCATGCAGTCCATAACGTCCATGCAGTCCATTTTGTCCATTTATCCGCCGCTTGAAGGGTTATGTTTCGTGTGTGTGTGTGGCTTTAAAAATGAGGGCTGCTACGACCCCTCCTAGCAAGTTGCCAACAAGATAGATCCAAATATTGGACCAGATGCTTAAGTTCATGAGAGTGATGCCAAAAGCCACCGCCGGATTAAAGGCTCCTCCAGAGACAGCTCCGACAGCATAGGCTCCAGCTAATACGATGAAACCGATGGCAAAGCCAAAATATGGGTTGCCTTTCGTTTCTTTGGCTGTTGCTACGTTGAGCACAACATAGCATAGGGCAAAAGTGAAAAGAAATTCAGCTAATAGGGCATGGGTTGGATTTAGTTGGATTGGTGTGGGGGCTAATCCCCCTTTGAGAAATATAGTCGTGTAGGCTGCTGTGGCACCTGCCATAAGCTGTGCAGCCCAATAAATTAATAAATCGGCAAAGCTGAGTTGTCCTCTGACAAAGATTGATATGGAGACTGCAGGGTTATAATGTGCTCCAGAAATATGTGCACCAGCATATACCAAGACAGCTAAGGCTGCGCCAATAGCTAGAGGGGCAAAGTTACCAGCACCATGTGGGTGCATCACTGTCATACCCACTGTAAGGACAAGAAAGAACGTTCCGATGAACTCATAGATAAACTTCATATATGCTCCATATATTTTTTGGAAAAGATGTTAGTGATAGGTTTAGGAGTATAAGTAAATATTTACTTTGTCAAGGCTTTTTCATCGATACTATCATTGTGGCCAGTTGATAATTTGTTTATCTTTTAAGAGTTGGGCGCGCAATGTTTCATAAGGAACGTCTTGCAATGCTAGATTGAGGTCTATGGCGATAGAGGCGGCTGTCGCGGCCGATTGTCCAAGCACCATAAAAACCGGTTCCATACGCACGGATCCATAAGCTGCATGTGTAGCAGAAAGACATATAGGCACAAGCAGGTTGTTACATTCGGTGCGTTTGGGAATAATTGTGCGGTAGCTGATTGGAAATGGGGCTGAGACTTTGTGGTATAAGCAGCCATCCGTTACTAGGAAGCCATCATGCGCGACGAAGTATTTAATGGCGTGTGAATCAATATGGTAAGATCCCAAACCGATGCTGTCGTTCTCTTTGTGGTGTCCTAAAGCTGTATGTTCGGTGATGACTACATCAGCCACCATGCGCCGTGCTTCGCGAATGTAAAGTTGGTAGGGCCAATGGTTGTTATCTATGAATTCGTCTTTAGCTAACCCCCAAGGGGCATAATAGGCTTGTACAGGGGCGGGAATGCGTGGGTGATTTTGCAGTGTCCAAACTAACCCTTTTTGCCATTTTTCGTGGGCCAAAGCAATGTTGTGGCGTGTAACATCATCGGCCTCTACATAATCCCAATTCATGCCTACATAATCGGTTGAAACGGGTCCGTGGTTATTCGAATCGGTTTTTCGATTCGGTAACAAATCGAGTTTGAAAAAACGACTTTTATGAAGTCCACCTTCAATCATGCGAAAGACGAGCTCGTAGTCATTTTCGTTATAATCCTGAGGCTTCTCGATAAAAATTCGATTTTCAGGGATGTCTGTAAGGCACATGCGGAAATTATAGGCTTGAAGTTTTGTGTCACCTCCACCCTCTGGACCTTGTGCATGGGAATAGACACGTGGTAGCAGGCCGCTTGCAGGATTGCCTTTAATAATGTATGGATCGATGCGTTTGGGCATATCACCGCGTAATATATTGGTGCGAATGCCATTCATTGTTTCATGATGAAGGGTGTTGGGTTCGCGGCCTATAATGTAGGAGACACCTGCTGCGGCTAATAGATCCCCTTCATAGGTAGCATCGATATAGATTTTGCCTTGGATGATGCGGCCTGATTGCATTTCGATCTGTTGGATGGTAGCGTCATTAACAGTGACTCCATCCCTTCTATTGAGTCTTTCGTTGTAGAGAATAATGATGTTCGGGTGTTCACACAGAGTTGTAAATGTTGATTCCGCGACATGGGGTTCCAAAACCCACATTGTTTGCGTGTCATTTGTGGCGTTGGTGTCACCTTGTATTTTCATGAGATGCTTATCTTCCCATGTCCAGGCGACATCATTTTGATAATGCAGCCATATGTGGTGGAAAAAATCTTTTGTGAGCCCACCAATGGAGCGTGGATTGCCGATATCGATCCATCCAAGCCCGCTGCTTGTCATACCTCCGAGATGCTTTCCTGGATGAATGAGAGCTACCGATTTGCCCAGGCGGGCCGCTTGCACAGCGGCAATGACGCCTGAGGAGGTGCCGCCATAGATCACGATGTCGAAACATTCAGTCGCGCACACATGGTGGGCGAAGACCAGTGCTAATAGTAATAAAGACTGTTTGAGGTAATGCATAAATAGGAGCTTCCTTTTAGGATTTTAAAAAATAACAGGATAATAGGATGGACAGGATGAACAGCAAAGGAAAATGCCTTAGTTTGGTTCATCCGGTTTTGTAGGACTCTGCTAAAGTGAGCTTTGCTTATTCCCCGGCAGGGGAAAAAGTGATTAGCCCCGGGTGGAGCGTTTAGCGGAACCCGGGGTATTGGAAAAAAATACCAGCCCCGGCAGGGGCGTAAGGAAGCTCGTTGTATAGCGATTTTGCCTAAACGCTTTCTTACGCCCCTGCCGGGGCTATATCGTTTCTTTAAGAACCCCGGGTTCCGCTAATCGCTCCACCCGGGGCTAATCACTTTCTCCCCTGCCGGGGAATAAGCAAAGCTCACTTAGGCTAAGTCCTACAAAATCGGATGAGCCCTTAGTTGCTTGCTTTATATCCTGCTATGTGAATTTGTCAAGTCATACGACCACTCCGCCCAAGTTTTTTTCCTAATAGATCCTTTGATGTCGTTCGTTGTTGCCTTAAATTTTTAAAGCCTACCTGCTATTCGTGGTCAAACTCGTAAGTGCGCCACTAGTTGTTTTTTCGAACATTTTAAAAATGGGACGCTCTAAACTGTTCAACGTGATGCACATTGTGCTCACTAGGATAATGCACAGAGTCGTCCCCAAAATCATCAAATTTCTCTTTTCAGAATCTTTATTGGTTATTTTTCAATTTCTAATATTTATATAAAACTAGCTTACACATCACTTTAGGCCGCAGGTTTAAGTTCTTGTTTACTTTGCCTTTTAGGTTCCGCCATTTTTTTAAATTTCAAGGTAGGTCGTTCAACCTTCTGTGCTTCGTAAAGTTCCCCTGTCCTGAAACAGGATCTGATGCGTCCAATTAGCCTTCTTGCAACAGCAACGATTGCTCTTTTAGCTCCTGACTTTGCCGCAATTCTCTCATAAATAGCCTGAAGTTCTTTGTCATGGCGTATTGCTACCCAAGAGGCCTGAACAAGTATTTTCCTTACAATGGGTTTTCCTTGTTTTGTAATATGCCCTTGCCTCGTGTGTTCTCCTGAAGAGTGCTCACTCGGAGTTAATCCTATATAGCTAAATAACTGTCTTTCATTTTTAAATTGCTGAAGATTTCCCAATTCATTAGCCAACACTCGAGCACTTGTGCAGCCAACGCCACTTGCTGCTTGGTACACCCCATCAATAACCTTGTCTTGAATGGCCTGTTTTTTAATCTCTTTGTCTATCTCTTTGACCTTCGCATCAAACACAAGCCACATTGTTGTAAACGCTTCTATAGAAAATCTAACTCCTGGCGTCATTTCCAATTGTGAAAGCCCCCTAATCCATTTTAGAGATACTTTTTTTGTGTTATCAGCGGGAATCAATCCATGCAGGAAAAGAAGGGATTTAATTTGATTTGCAATTCGGGATCTTTCTTTACAAAAAGAATCTCTTAACCTTGTTACAGTGCGATTGTCTTCTTGTTCGACAGTCGGAATATACACGCTTCTTAATTTACCCTCAGATAAATGTGCCGCTATTTTGAGAGAATCTCGCTTGTCAGTTTTTACCCGACTATTTGACGTTTCGATTGCTGCTGCATGAACAACAATATTTTCTATGCCAGCAGCCTCTAAAGTTCTGTGCAAATGAAAACCACAAAATCCCGCTTCATAAGCCGTTTTTATATTTCCCGAGCCAAAGCGCTTCTTAAGATAGGAAATCAAACCTTGAGGTTCGGCTTTTAATGTGTCTCTTTTAACAATAATTCCCTCGCATATCGCCGTCACTGAATAGGTTTTTTTATGCACATCCATTCCTACAAAAATAGTTTTTCCTGTATAGTCTTTCATAAGCGAACCTCCTTTTTTGGATTTTTTTTGCAATAAATACCCTAATTGGAGTGTTCGCCCATTTTCAAGAAAAAACTTTCTTTAAAAGTAGACTAGAAATTCAGCATAGCAACTGTTCATCCTATTATCCTGTTATTTTTTGTTTCTAAAATAGATGGCTGGTTGTTTATAAGTACTAACACAGCCTTAATTCCGATGGATGATCATGCCGGTCAATCGTAGCTTGTTTGCACGGGGATGAGGCTATCGAGTAGTTTTTTTCGATCGAGTTTCATGATCCAGGCTTCGTGATCGTGTTTGCCAAAGGAAACCCAGATGTAGTCATCATTAAAAACAAAGCCTTCAGGAAATACCACATTAACAGGTTTCCAATAGGGTTTGTAGATATTGCCATCATAGAATCCTTTACCTAGGATAGGTGTTGGACTGATATGGGTGATTTCAAAGGGTGGGGATGTATTGAAGGTGTATGCTCCCATAAAGTAGTGAGCTTTTTTCTTTTCATTGGATTGAGTCGTGATAAGATCGATTTGCGAATGGAAGAATGCAAGGTATTTATCATCTATGATAAGTCCTGGAGTGCTGCCGCGGATGAGCCCCCATTCCCAATTTATTTCTGGTGTCGTTGAGACAATAGTTTCGCATGTTCCTGTACCAATGATAGGCTTGAAGATAAGGTGAGGGATGTGGCTGTAGGCAAGTAGCATGGTTTCATTGTAATTGAAAGGCACCCAATTTTTTTCACGAATGGATTTACTTTCTCCTTCATATTGGGTTAAGCCTTCGATGTTGCTGAGATTAAAGCGTTTACCGTCGTAAGTGATTTCTCCAAGATATACTCTGAAACCACCTTTGCTGACGAAAACATCTTTACAATCACTATAAACCATCCACAACCTATCATCGATAAGAATCAGGCGTGCATCTTCCGCGCGCGAAGGGATGGTGGTGTGGGGGGTAGCAGTTTCAAGAAGTTGAGGTTCACCTATGGGGTTAAACTCTTCATCTAACCAGATAAGACCGATATTTGAATTGAAGGAAAGGAGGGGGTTGGGAATATTGCGAAAGCTTAAGAGAAGTGAATCATGCCAGCGGATGATGCCAGGATTGAAGGCATTGGGATAGCCTGGAATGTGAATTCGTTTGGTTTCAAGGATATAATCGACCGCCAGGGTGTCTAGGTCTATACAGGCCTCTAGTTGTAAATTTGCTGTGAGAGGAGTGGACGCCAAGATCGTAAAGAGCAGGAAATAGCTGATTTTTTCGAAAATGTGATGAGGCATTAGTTTCATTTTAATATTTTGGTGGTTTTTGTGAAGACACTGGGATGAGACTATTAAGCAATTTGGCTTTATCCAGCTTGACAATCCAACATTCATGATCTTGTCTCCCCAAAGACATCCATATATAGCTGTCATCGCTGACAAAGCCCCCAGGGAAAATAGCAAGCATAGGCGTCCAAGTGGGATAATTAGGGCCGGTATAAAAATCTTCATGATAGAACGGTGTTGGGCTTACACCGGTGATCTCGAAAGGGGGGGTGGCAGAGAAAGTGTAGGCACCCATGAAGTAGTGGATGATATGTTTCCCATTGGATTGTGTTGTTGATAAGTCTTTTACAGAGTGAAAGAAGGCTAGGTAGGCGTTGCCCTCTAGTAACGCAGGAGTGCCGCCACGTAGTTCACCCCAGGGCCATTGAAAAGGACTTGTGGTGGTGGCTATCGTGATGGCTTTTGTCGTTCCAGGAAGAGGTTCCATAATTTTATGAGGTTGGATGCTATAGCCTAAATGAAGAGTGCCTTGAAAGTCGATGGGGACCCAGTTTTTCTCTTGACGCTTTGGGTTGTTGTCTTCGAACTCTAAGATGCAGTCAGTGTTTTCTGTCCAAAAGCGCACCCCATCATAATGCAGTCGAGCTATCAACATTCGGCGATTCTTTCCAGTGTGCAGCACTTCCATGTTGTTGTAGGCGAGATAAAGTTCATCACTGACAGTGAAGATTTTTGGGTCTTGTGCCATTTCTGGGGAGGATGGATTGAATATTTCGCGCTCTAGAACTTGTGGAAGACCAATGGGGTTGAATTCATCATCAAGCCAAGTGATGCCGAATTTGTTTGTGGTATTTGCCTGTGGATCGCGGATGCGGAAATACATGAGTAGTTTGTCATGCCATCGCATGATGCAGGGATTAAATGCATCTGGATAACCAGGGATATCAATTTTTTTTGTTTCTAAAATGAAATCTTGGGCGAATGTGGATAGATCACGGCTTGCGTACACTGTTGCTATATAGCTTGATATGAAAAAGAAAGCAAAGAGGGTTGATTTAATCCAGGTCTGTTGTTTGGTTAGCAGCATGGCTCCTCGGAATGGGAAAAGCGGGTGATGAAAATGTAGTGTTTGGCCATAGATCAAAAGGGAAGGCATCATAGAGTTTTTTCAGATCACACTCAAAAGGCTCTTCGCCTCCCATCAGTAAGGCTTCTTCGATCGAAGTTGCAAATTTGAAATTAGGGCGGTTGGTGCCTAAATAGTAATCTTGGTACTTTAAAAAAGGTTCCTTTTCGCTCACTCTTAACATCCTAGCAGGGATACCAAAAGCTTCTGCCACGACGATACCATGGAGGGCACTTGATATTACGAATTCACTGTCGAGAATCTTATCAACAACCTCTTCCCAGTAATCTGTGGGGTATACGATATGTTCGTTATCGGCTTTGGGGAACATTTTTTCTTCGCGATAGTGCGGGATGACGATATAGTCATATTTTGGGTTTTCTTTGCGTTTCAATTCGGGAAAGAAATAGGGCATCAGCAGGGCTGGATCACCGTAGATTTCCGGAGTATCTAGATCAAAATTTTCTTTCAGAAATTTTTTTGTAAGTGGACCTCTCACAGCTCTAATATCGAGGAAGCGGAAGCTATAGTCTTTTTTATTCAGGCGAATTCCGCTCACACCAGATCCCCAGACGACATCATCTTCGCGGGCAAAGTAGAGGATAGATCCTAGGGCTAGTAGTTTCTTTCCGAGCACAACGGGCTTTTTTTCATAGGTGGTGATCGGACCACCGACAATTCTTTCGAGAAGTTTTACAGAGAGGTAGTCGCCGAAGTTGATTTCTTTGTTTTCGTGCCAATAGTATAGAGGTAGTCCTTCCGTTGTCGTTGTGTTAGCAGCGTAGCAATCTTTGCAAGGGAGCAACAGGTGGCTAAGGATACAAGGAAGTAACCAAAGAACATTAGTTGTAAAATGTTTCAAATATTTAATATGCATGCGCGAATGTTAGTAAAAAATTGGGAAATTTTTCAAGAGATTTTGAAAATAAATTGATTTTTTTAGTTTATAAAAAAATATTTATTGTATTTTCGCTTCGTTTAAAAACAATTTGACAATTATGAACATGTGAATTTAGATCATACCTTGATTTTTACAAGTACATAACTAGGGAGTCGAAGATGCTTACTGAAAGAATGCGCAAAAAAAATAGGGCTGCTCAAGTGATTTTAGGGGTGTTTTTCGCTCTTACATTTATGCCAGCGCAATGTGTCGATGCTAATGAGCATGCTGGCAGAGGGCTGAAGCCTTTAGCTGAAGATGAAGTGCAGCATATAGAGAAGCATTGGCCAAAAGTTGTTGAGGTTAAACCCAATAAATTTGGTCGTCTGCGCATTCAAAAGCATTTGCATGAGCAGGGAGAGTTGCAGCATAAGTTTAAGATTGCGCACACAATCGAAGAAGAGATAATCACTGATCAAAGCAAACCGACATCAAATAAGAAGGGGTCAAAGTCACGAAGAGCTGATGGCATCGCAGTCAATCCACCCTTGCCTCGCGCAGTGAATAACAGTACCTTACCTTCTTTCCCTCCTATTGGAGATCAGGGGCAACACGGTTCTTGTGTCGCATGGGCATCGACGTACTATCAAGCAACGCATGAAATTGGATTGTTGAATGGTTATAACAATAAACTCAACTTCGTGAATGTATTGTCACCCAAGTGGACATATAACCTTCTTAACAACGGTCAGGATCAAGGATTGAATATCCTTAACGCCTATCAGTTGCTTGCACAAAATGGGGCTACGACAATTATCAATTTACCCTATGATGGTAACTATCTTTTATGGGATTTAAATTTACAAGATTGGCTTTCGGCTATTTCAAACCGCATGCTGCCAGCACATTTAGTAGCTGGTGTTAACACGAAACCTCAAAATCTAGCTCCGATTAAACAGTTGTTAAGTAATGGACATGTGCTCACCTTTGGAACTTACATCGATTCTTGGGCCTTTACAACTGTTGGTCGCGATCCGACAAGTCAAAACAACGCTCATGTCGGAGAAATGGTTGCATCATATGTGCAGGGGTATAGTGGAGGGCATTGCATGACTATTGTTGGTTATGATGATGATGTTTGGGTTGATATTAACGGCAATGGTCAAGTAGATCCCGGTGAGAAGGGGGCTTTTTTAGTTGCTAACTCATGGAGTACAGGCTGGGGGAATGCAGGCTTTGTGTGGATTGCTTATGACGCATTTTTGAGCACATCGGCTGTAAAAGGGGGGCCGCAGGCAGGGAGAGTGCCAGCTGCTGATGCTATGAATTCCTATTTAGTGACCGCTGTTCCTAAGGCGGCAAATTACGTGCCAAGCATTATCGCTGAATTCACATTGACACAGTCTGTACGCAACCAAATAGCTCTTTCTGCGGGTGTTGCGGATACGAGTAAAAAGGTGCCTGTTAAGACTTTTGCAGATACCGCCCTGACAAATCAAGGAGGGGTATTTGAGTTTAATGGGACAGCTTCAAGTGGTACAGAGCAGGTTTCTTTTGCTTTGGATTTGACCGATTTGTATTCTATGGCTAATGTGCCATCGAAAGAGTTGCGCTTCTTTTTACTTGTGAGCGACAATTCAAAGGGAAATCCGACAGTATTGAATTCTTTTACTTTGGTTGATAATGTTCACAAAACTACTAAGGCGTGTTCTTCTTTACCATTGACTTGTGACAATGCAAGTATCGCTCCATATGTGGATTACGCTTTACAGGCACAACCAATGGCAGATACAATTCCTCCGGTAGTTAATATTACATCGCCTGTCAAGGGAACAGTTGTGAAGGGCGTAACTGAGATCATTGTGAGTGCTACGGATAATGTGGCCGTAGCGCGCGTTGAGTTGTATATTGATTCTGTTTTGGTGGCTACAGATAAAACAGCACCTTATATCTTCTCGGTGGATACTTCGATTTTAAAGCTAGGAACACATCAGCTAACAGCGATTGCCTATGATACTTCGAATAATGCAGCACATGTAAGCAGCACCATGACGGTGAAGCACTAATACAGGATGACTCATGCATTCAGCCCCTACAACGCAATCTCCCTGGTTGGACTTCGAGCGCCAGAGTTGGCCTAGTTTGAAGAAGGATTTTCAGTGTGAGGTTGCTGTTGTTGGGGCTGGCATTTCGGGAGTGGCCACCCTATATTTCTTGTTAACGACAACAGAGAAGTATGTCGCGTTATTCGATAAAAGTACGGTAGCCAGTGGAGCTACAGGTTACAATGCGGGGTTGGCGGTATCGTATATTGAAAGGCCTGTGAGTGAATTGGTGAATGAGTTTGGCTGGGAGTTAACGAAGCAAGCTTTTTCCGAAATGGATGATGCATGGGAGACGTTGCTGACAATTCAAGAAACCATTGGTGGACAGGTGAATTTAGTGCCATTTTCAGCCGCCACCTTTGGTTTTGATTCAATACAAGCCTTCAACCATTTTGTAGAGCAAGAACAGATCCAAGCTGCTTTGGGTAGGGCTAATTGGCGCTATTGGGCGCAGGATGATGAGACGATCAAGGAACAGATTCTTGAGCCGATAAAAAGTTATGTTGAGTTTGTATCGCCACAGCAGATTATAGATACATTAAAAACTGTGGATCGAAAGTACATTGCCGCTGCTGTGCGCTCTACACCCATCAAAGGTGCCAGGATCAATAGTGCCAAATTGTGCTACCAAATCTTATCGTACCTTCAAAAGCATTTTGCAGAGCGTTTCGTGGTGTATGAACATACAGAGATCATGCAGGTCGAGCTGTATCCTACGGAAAGCATATTACACCATCCTCATGGTAGCATCCATGCTAAAGATCTTATTTTATGCACCAATGGATACACAGGGATTAATATTATTGAAGGGGAGTCACTAAAACCCCATGGCAAATTAGCTTCTGGGATCATTCCCAAAGAAGGCTTCATGGCAGCATCAACAGATGGCGCACTTGAAAATTATGCTGCTGCTTTTATTAACACGCGAGAGATGTACGCAGATGTGCCTTATTGGTATTTATCCCATGCTCCGTTATGCAACGAGGGTAAAAGTCGATTTATGTTGATTGGGGGGCCTGAATATGATTTACCACAATCTTGCCCTCCAGAATTACGCGAGCAATATGCTAAGGCTGGCATGGAGGTCATCAAGCAATTTCTATCCCATACTTTTGATAAGGAGATTTCTCGCTTTGATTATTTTTGGTCTGGAGTAATGGGATACACGCACAATGGTTTGCGGTGGGTGGGCCCTGATACGCACTACCCTCATCTGTGGTACAACTTAGGCTGCAATGGAATAGGCATCGTTCCGGCGATTGGTGGCGCAAAGCGACTGGCCAAGCAACTGCAGGGGGCTGACTTAGGCTCTTCTCTCTTTGATCCGCCAAAAATTAGGGATGCTAGGGACTTAAGTCCCTAGCGTCCCTAATTTTGAGTGAGCTGTAGGATCGCAATACGGTGATTATTTTCTTTCTAGAGTTTATTTACGGCGATG
>Ga0206894_1122_pt1 | contig 16364 bp, 14 predicted proteins | sample Alteio_BWOrgHeat_54_FD_152953 | JGI IMG/M metagenome (GOLD analysis project Ga0206894, IMG submission 152953) | Enriched cells from forest soil in Barre Woods Harvard Forest LTER site, Petersham, Massachusetts, United States -... | ecosystem: Environmental > Terrestrial > Soil > Temperate forest >...
ACAAAATACCGAAGAACTTTTAAATAAACTTGAAAATTCAGCTTAAATTCAAAGGCACTTTTGCCTCTTTCTTGACCAACGTCAGCACGTTATAATTGCCGTCACGTTGATAGTTTACACTGTCCATAATTTGCTGAATCAAGAAAATCCCATAGCCGCCAATAGGCTTTTCATCGATGGGGGCATTAAAACTGGGAGGTTTTGCATCCTTTAATGGATCAAAGGCGCCTCCTGAATCCCGGATAACAATTTCAAGTGTTGACCTTTGGCTATCACTATTACAGTCGATTTCAATCGTGCCCTGCGTATGTTCTGGATATGCGTATTTGATGACATTGACCAAAGCTTCTTCCATAGCAACTTCAATCTTCGAAGCGACATTATCGTTAAAACCCGCATTTTTTGCGTGTTCTTGCACAAATTGCAACATCCAATATAGCTGATCTAAAGTTGCGGGAAACGTTTTTTTCATTTGTTAAACCTGTGTGGCATGACATGTACATGTTCAGGGAGTGTGTAGCTTTCGTGCCCGTGTGCGTGCCCGTGCCCATGCCCGAATTTATCTACACGCTATCTTTAGAACTTTAAACCTTTTAACGTTGCCAATCACGTTTTCATCCCCACTCTTCTTTCGGGCACCGGCACGGGCACGCACACGGGCACGAAAGCTGCACATTCCGTGAACATATGGCACGACATCATCGATGTTACCAGAGATTTACCAACTTTGACTTACATAGTCTACAATTTTTTGTGCTAACTTTTGCTGTAGAGGAGATTCTACTGCATCATATGCCGAGTCGATATCAATGAGCTGGCCTAAAGAAAAGATGTTAATCCCATCGCGGCTCGAATAAAAATCATGATCGAAATCAACGCTTGCTGAAATTTGCACCGGACCCAACACAATGCGCTGTGAGGCTGTTTCAACGACAGTGACATCGACCACCACCGTAGTCCTAGTCTCTGTAGGGACAATATCGTGCGTTAAGCTCCCTTTCTTTTTTCGATAGTAGCGAAAGCCGATATTTTCTTCTTCCACAGCAACTTCTTTCACGAGCAAGGTTAAAGCACCACCACAGTGACGGTATTCCAAAGTGCCCGATTGAGCGATGGCTTTCACTACCGCCGCAGTTAACGAACCGTCCATATCCCCTTCGATATACGGCACGCCAATTGTGCGATAGTGCATGGCGATGCTTTCTCCCTGACCTAATTGGTAGCCACACCCTCCAAGCAATAAGCCAAAAGAGAGGAGCCAAAAGGTTGGAATATAAGATAGCACTGTGCGATGAGGCATACAAGCTAATGGGTGTAAAGTGAATGGTCGCTTGAAAGGCTGACAGGAAATTATCTAATGGCGATTTCCTGTCCGTCTCTGAAATCAGGCGCCCATAATTTCCAATTTCTTTTCAATGACACCACGCGAGCGAGGTTCTATTTCTTCGAGCTCTTCCGCCGGATTTTCTGGAGCTCCATCTTCCACATAAGGATTAGAATAGGTAGCATCCAAACAAATTAAACGCTCACGGCACAACTCTGCCACACAGGTGTCTGGAAATTGATGGATCGTGTTGTGATAGTAGATGATCGCAGCTCTGGGATGGCGCGTGCGTTCGTAAAATTGTCCCGTCTCGTAGAGGCCATTGGCATAAATCTCTTTGACATCCTGCACTGTTTGGGCCACTACAGCTACGCGTTCTTCCCTTGGAAAATCCCTTTGAAAACGACCGTAATTAATTTCGGAATATGCTAAAATATCGGGATTTTGGAATTCATATTTGCTTTGCTCCAAAAAGACATAGGCGATTAATACATAACACTCTGGAGCTAATTCGTTTCTAGGAAAACGGCGGATCACCATTTGAAAGGCTTCCACTGCCCCGCGATAGTCTTTCATACACCATAGCAAATACCCCTTAGCCACAAGAGCTTGAGCCGCAATCTGATGGCATGGCACGGCCGCAATCACTTCATCGTAGATATCTAAAGCATATTCTTTACCGCATGCCCATTTAGGCATTCTTTTTGTCCCCAAAAAACGGCGTTTGGCTCCGGCAGCGAACTTCTCAGCGATAGCAAATTTATATTCAATCACCTCTTCGAAAAATTGAGGATTGCTCTGACATTTTAGGTACTCGGTAAATTCCTCGTTGGCAAAATCAAACTCGGCAAGATGGTAGTAGGCCACACCTAGGTAAAAATTGGCATCTTGACCATAGGCTGTAGTCGGGAAGTTGACTGAAATGATACGAAATTGCACAGCGGCTTCTGGCCAGTCACCTTGCTCAATGGCCTTAGCACCCAAAGCATAGTGTTCTTGCACAGATCTTGTAGGCACTTCACCCACATCTACCAGTTGCCCTTGATGAATCGTATAAGCAGCATGTAAAGGCACTTCCGCCGCGTAGATGGCCAATGCTGCAATCAGTGTCGGATAGATTCGAAATTTCATAAGTCGCCCCAGAATAGTTAAGACGAAAGTTTAGGGCAGCCATCAGCTTCCTGTCAACAAAAGAGTGGCGATTCCAAAGATAATAAATCCAAGTCTAAGTGAACGCGAAGATCGCGAAGCCAGCGAAGACAACGCGAAGATTGTTTTTATTTATTAGAAACAACGAGGGGCCGAGTTAACGATGTACATCGAGAGCGATTCCAATGATATTTTTGATAAACACCTCAACTGAATATCGACAAATAACTTCATGAACAACCTTTATGCGCAGAGGAAAATGTCAGCATCGTATTATAAACATATCTTTACAATAGAAGAATCTTCGCGTAGTCTTCGCTTACTTCGCGACCTTCGCGCTCAAAATCATAGTAAATGGAAATAGCGTTCCATTTCAGAAATGAAGTGCGCTTTGCCTCTAAAGCCTATTTGCCTACCAACCTCTTGCCCATGGCGCATAAAAATCAGTGTGGGAAACGCTGTGATGGCAAATTTTTCCATCAACGCATCTTCTTCTTCCGCATTGAGCTTGGTAAACTTATAGAGATGCCCATACTCTTGATTGAGTTCACGATAGATCGGTGCTAGGTGTTTGCAGGGACCACACCAGGTCGTAAAGACATCAATAATCACATATTCTGAAGACGACAAAATCTCTTCTAAATTCGCGGCAGTTATATGTTCGGGATCTGCCGTTATCTCCGGTGAAGCAGGCTCTTGCGCTACTCTATTTTCGATGATTTCATCCAAAATTTTCATCGCTTCCATGCCACAAGCATAATTCGCTGCCTCTATAGGAAAATGGTATTTCCTATAGAGATCGCTATTGAGTAAGGCTTTAATTTCTGATAGCTCTGCGGCAGCGAATTTTGAGGTAAAAATCGCATCTAAGCTTTCAGCTATTTCAGGCTTTTGGAGATATTCTTTGAACTCATTAAACAGCTCATCCACCGAAAGTTGGCTATTCTTTTCGGCAATACTATTCGCAATATAGAAATAGAAAACGTCTGAATATTCTGGTTGCTCTATGAATTTTTTGTAAATCAGCACCTCTACATCATCTGCAGTCGGTTTAGCTTCTTCAGCACGCAACAAACTTTTATCCGCTACCAAGCAGATTGCCAATAATACAACTAAACGAAACACCTTTTTCATAAAACCTCGATATAAATAATATGATTAATCAAACTCTTGGATAAAATGATACGCATCAATTCCAGCCATACATCCCGTTCCTGCAGCTGTAATCGCTTGCCGATAATGAGGATCGGCTACATCGCCCGCAGCGAAAACACCAGGGACGCTTGTCTGAGTGGTATGCCCTTGCGTCAACAATAACCCCTCGTCGGTAAGCTCCAATTGCCCTGCAAAAATATCTGTGTTCGGCTTAAACCCTATCGCAATGAAAACCCCTTGGCAGCTGCGAAATTCGCTTTCACCAGTCACAACATTCTGTAAAGTCACTCCAGTCACTTTGCCTTGGACTGGATCTGCAATATCGACAACGACGCTATTCCAAACAAAATGGATCTTTGGGTGGGTAAATGCCCTCTCTTGCAGATATTTAGAGGCTTTCAACGCATCTCGCCGATGTACCACATGCACCCGGCTGGCATACTTGGCCAAGAATAAGGCGTCTTCTAAGGCGGTATCACCGCCTCCGACCACATAGACTTCCTTGCCTTTAAACAAAATACCATCACACACGGCACAAGAGCCTACACCTTTGCCTATCAACGCCTGCTCGGTTTCTAAGCCTAGCCACTTGGCAGAAGCCCCGGAAGCAATGATTAACGTGTCGGCAAAAATACTGTTGCCATCTTCTAACATCAGGATAAATGGACGTTTCGAAAGGTCGACAGAGACCACATGCGCTGTATGAATTTCAGTGCCAAAACGCAGGGCTTGCTCGCGCATATTATTTACCAGCTCGAAGCCTGAAATGCCTTGAGGAAAGCCTGGAAAATTTTCAACCATATAAGAAAGCGCAATTTGCCCTCCCGGCTCATTCCCTTCAAGTACTAGCGTTGTCAGTCCTGCCCGCGAAGCATAGATGGCGGCTGTTAAGCCAGAGGGACCAGACCCCAGAATGACCACTTGTTGCGCACGAATTGGCACGATAAAAGCACTTATAAAAAACAAACAAGTAATTAAAATATTGCGCATTAATAACCCACTTTAAAACAAAAGAAATAAACAAAAATACAGTTTAAACTCAACTAAATTAATCAACAACAAATAATAAAAAAAACCAACACAAAAAAAAACACTTTAAATACAAATATATTATAATAATATTTATAAACATTGTATGTTTTAATCTACTTCTTTTGAGGTGTTATGACAATTAATGATTCTAATCCGATTCAACCAACTTATACCCCGTCATCGGTTGATATCAGCACGAATAAAAACGCACTCCCAAAAGGCGACAATGCAGCCTTACAAGCCAAAATCAACCAAGCAGCCGATGCAATTCAACACACTGAAACTGCGGCCAGCAATCCAAAGGCTATCACAGGTAAACCTCAAAAATTAGAGCTCGATATTAAAATTGAAGATCTGGGACATAGAGAGCTCAATGTGGTACAAGAGCATCAGATGACATTATCGTACACTAACATTGAAGATGATGAGATACTCCTAGAAACAGAAGTGGATACAACCAAAAAGAAAATTGAACCACAAAGCACGATTACGCATGCAGCTATTGACGAGGGGGAGACATTCACGGTTGTAGAAGAGGGAAAAGAACCAGAGAAAAAAATATCTCCGCAATACGCATTCACGCACAGCTTGACCGAAGAGGAGAACATGACAGAGGCAGAACTCGTTCGCAATCAAGTATTGGAAGCGCAAAACAACATGGAACTCCTACCCGTAGAGCTCGGAGAAGAGTTACAGATAGAACTTGTAGACTCAGGAGAAACTAATGAGGTAACAGTGCAAGAAACGACCGAAAATATAAGAACAGCGAAAAACAAACGATCTACAGCACCAAAACCTCTCCCTCCAGAACTAGGGCCCCATTCGGACAAGTCCGCTGGAGCCTGATTTAAGACACCCGAAACAAGTATACCTGACGTCATTCGGTTATGCGCTTAAAAAGAGATGCTGCTAAAACTTCTTAGATAATTCCGAACAACTTTAAAATAATAATGAGAGATATCGGTACTCCCACAATCCATAAAATAAGCATCTTAGCCATAAGGTCCTCCTTCACGCTTTGTTTGTTTTTCTTCCTTGATCCACATCCATCTTGTGGAAAGAGTCATCTGAGTATGATCTAGCCTGTTTGCGTTTAGCATTCTCTCTCACTGATTCGTAAATTTCTGGCTTGTCCTTTTTATTGCTTTTATTCTCTTTTGTCATAAAACCCCCTTAAGCGTAATGATTTGTGCGATGTTTTGCAAAAAACACCATTCCTCTAACCTTCATAATAATATTTTATTGAAAAAACCGCAACACCTTAGCACTTAATTCCTAGTAATATGTAAAAAAAAGTTTACACATATTCAATAAAAGCCTACAGTGGGATTAAAGGGACATAGTGTTTTTATAAGTGGGTGTGAGCCGCTTATGTCTCTAGAGCAATGTGAAATGTTAATCTAAAAGGGTTTTATGATTATTGAAATTAGCGTACTTATCATAGCAGTTTGTATGGTCCTCTTGCTAGTGGTCGCTTTGATTGTGGCTATCAACTTGCAAAAAAGCCTCAAAAATGTCAATGCAGCCGTCACTTCTGTTGAATTGAAAGTCGATACCGTCGTAGACGAAGTGAGTGAGGTACTCACACAAACCACAGAAGCCTTAGCGACCGTCAATGAAATTGCGATCAACGTCAAAGATAAAATAGACGCAACCGATCCCCTCTTTGCGTCAATCGCCAAAATTGGCCTCGTCGTTGAATCATTGATATCTCTCATTCCTGCCCGTCAGGCTAAAACTGCCAAATTTTTTAATTTTACGGCTACGAATGGACATAAGTCTAAAAAATTCGAGATTGATGACGTGGTCGATTTAGTAGGCGTGGGAATTAATTTATGGCAAAAAATTAAACAAAGGAATTAACCAATGAGAAGACAAGAATCATATCGTTCTATTTCTAAAGAAAAAGTAGTAGGTGGTGTGCTTGTAGGCGCTATCCTTGGTGCAGCCACAGCCTTTCTTTGCTCCAATTCAGGCAAACGCATACGCCAGAATTTGGCCAGCATGTGCAGCGAATTGAGCGAACAAGCGCAAGATTTAGCCCAACAAGTGGCGCGTAAGTCGGAAGACGTGACACATGACGTATCCGATTATCTTTTCAATGGCCATTCATGCGACAAAAGTCATCTTAACTTACTCATTGGCAGTGTGGCTGGTGCCATTTTAGGAGTATCAGCCTCATTATATTTTAGCCATAAACCACACCAACCAGACCTGCGCCATAGAATTTTGCACAATGTGCATCGCTTGACCAAAAAATCCCATCAGCTTGCCGGGGATATTGAACATGGTGCACATGATGTGGCCGAAAACTTCGAAGACCGCGTCTCCTCATGGGTGCATGTGGCTCAGAAATTTATCGATAATATCAATGGCTGTGCTGAAGATGTATGCACCAAAAAACACTCTCGTTATCACGAAGAAGAAGATTCGACCTTAGATAAAGTTGTCGATTGGACAGCTTTTGGTTTACGTTTATACAAGGCTTTAAAAAAATAGGGGGCATTTATATGTCTAAAAAAATTTTCACTGGTGCTCTACTAGGCACCCTCCTAGGCTCTTTGGCTGTGGCTATATATCCACGTCGCCATGAAATTCTCGATGTGATCGTCGACCGCGGCGAAGATTTATCTGAGAGAGCAAGAGATTATGCCAATATGCTCTTAGACAAGGGAAGAGAATTCACCGGCCTGCGCGTTAAAGAAGAAACCCACCATAATTACTGGAAAGGTGGACTAGCTGGCATCCTCCTTGGTGTGGGTATCACCGCCTTAGTAGCCCCCAAAAGCAGAAAGCATCTACACCACCAAGTTCTTAAAATGTACCATGAAATTTTTGGAAAAACACATGAGGTGATCAAGGATTTCAAGAAAAATTCTCATCCCTTCAATTTCAGAAAAAAAACATCTCCCTTAAAACGAGCTAAACGTCTCTTGAAAGCTAAATCCTAACCAAAGGAGGTATTGCATATGTCAACAATACTGTTAGTAATATTAATTTTGCTTCTACTCGGTGCCTTGCCTACATGGCCATATAGCGCCGGTTGGGGATATTATCCTAGCGGAGGGCTCGGACTTATCCTATTGATCTTAATCATCTTGGCCTTAACCGGTAGGCTGTGACATTGTGTGATAGCATTTTCGCAGTGTAAAAAAAGTTGCTAGGCTAACAGAAACCATCGGCAGCGATGAATACGTTGTTCGATCGTTTAAAACATTTGCCTAAGCAAATGTGACAAAACACATCAAATGCCATAGATGAACCACAAAGATGCAAGATTAGGAAGTAACAACATTTGTTTGTTATCCCATTGAATGCAGCATATCTTTGTGGTTGCTTTATTTCTAGAACTAGCCAGAAGCCTTCACGCAGCCAATCTGCCGCAGGGCTTCATGCAGCGCGGGCACACTTTCCACTCCCCATTTGCTATCAATCATCAAGGTCGCAATGGAGCGTGCCTCACACACAAAATCGATCTCCACCGGCACTGGGCCGCGATGTCTTTCGAAAAGCTCTTTCATTGACATGATATGACTCAATTTTAAGGTATCGGCATCCACTCGAATGGACACAGCTTTTACGACGTTAGCATTTGGAACAGGCTTATTTTCAGTGATCACTTTTTTCCCTTCTGGGGCTTTTTTGGCCGCAGCTCCTGCCTCTTTCGCGCCCCCACTCTTTTCTTTGTCTTTGAATTGACTAAACCGCACACTTTGATACTTGGCTTTATCAAAAGCCTGATCACAAGCCTCCACCATGCCCTCATCAGCCCGCGATAAATCATCCAACCACTTGCAAGATAGACGCACGCCCTCCTCTTTCTTTTCCACCTGCAACACGGCATAGAGGAGCTGGTTTTCCTTTAACAAATGGCTTTTTTCGTCGTAAAGATCGGACCAAATAGGCAACTCATATCTTTCAATGCCATCACTGATCACCAGGATAGCAAATTTCTTTTGTGTTTTAGCCGATAAGCGCACCTGGATGGTTTCTACAATAAAAGCACAACGATAGACAGCCTCTGCATTGACATCATTAACCTTATTCAGCGGCACACACGACAGCCGTCCTAAGATATCGCGAAAACCATCTAACGGATGCCCTGTCAAAAAGAAGCCCATGAGCTCCTTTTCTCTAAGCAACACATCAAGCTTAGCACGCCGGCTCTTCACCTCCGGCATTTTGGCAAAGCGCGCTTCCGACGTGTCTCCCATTAAGGAAAATAAGCTCAAAATGCCAGCTGCCGCTTCCTTCTGCTCTTGCATCGCCGTTTCAAACATCGGATCAATACTCACGCGCAAGGCATCACGCGTCCACCCCGTGAAATCAAAACACCCGGCATCGACCAAATCTTCAATGACCTTCTTGCCCACTTTCTTTGTGTCGATCCGCTTACAGAATTGATATAAACTCTTAAAAGGACCGCCCTTGCGCCGTTCCTGGACAATTGTCTCGACCACACCTGTGCCCACCCCCTTAATGCCCGACATCGCAAAACGAATCCCATTTGTCGTAGCCAAAAAAGTCGTGCCTGCTTCGTTGATATCGGGTGGAAGCATCGTAATGCCCATCATTTGGCATTCCCGAATGAATTTAGCAACTTTCGTCAAATCATCACTATCACACGTCATCAATGACGCCATCCACTCGCGTGGATAATTCGCCTTAAAATAGGCCGTGACATACGACACATACCCATACGCGGCAGCATGCGATTTGTTAAAACCGTACGAGGCAAACTTCTCCATCTTATCAAAGATGCGCATCGACACTTCTTCTTCGATCCCATTTTCCAATGCACCACGCCGGAATTTCTCGCGCTCCTTGGCCATCTGCTCCATGTCTTTCTTACCCATAGCGCGGCGCAAAACGTCACCTTCACCCAGAGAATAGCGCGCCAGCTTACTAGCGATTTGCATCACCTGCTCTTGATACACCATGATGCCATAAGTTTCGGACAAAATATCTTGCATCCATTCATGGTCATAATCAATAGGTTCTCGTCCATGCTTACGGTTGATAAAGGATGGAATCATATCCATCGGACCCGGCCGATATAATGCGCCGACAGCGATGATTTCTTCGAATTTGTCTAAATGCAGATTGCGTGCAAGATCTTGCATGCCGCCAGATTCTAGCTGGAAGATTCCTAGTGTTTTACCCTGATTCAACAGATCAAAAGTGGGCGCATCATCTAAAGGCAAATTGACCCAATCGATCTCCTTACCTGTATTTAGCTTAATCGCATCAACACATGTCTTGATGGCTGTTAAGGTCTTGAGTCCTAAAAAGTCGACTTTAAGCATCCCCACCAATTCGACTGGCTTCATCGAAAACTGGGTGACGGGCATATCTGAGTCTTTAGCATTGCACAAGGGAATAAAATTCGTGAGCGGCTCGCCACTGATGATGATGCCAGCAGCATGGATGCCTGTGTTGCGAATAGAACCTTCGAGCTTGCGTCCTATGTCGATCACCCGCTGCGCCTCTTCGTCGCTTTCATACATCCGGCGCAGATCAGGATCTTTTTCCAAGGCCTTATCAAGCGTGATATTGAGATCTTCTGGCACCAATTTGGCAATTTCGTTTACCTTAGTTAAAGGCACGCTGAGCACCCTGCCGACGTCCTTAATGGACATCTTAGCTTTCATGGTACCAAAGGTGATGATCTGCGCCACATTGTCTTTGCCATATTTGTGCAAGGTGTAGTCGATCACCTGTCCACGCTTATCCATACAGATATCCACGTCGATATCGGGGTAAGAAAGGCGCTCAGGATTGATAAAACGTTCAAAGAACAAATGGAAACGCATGGGCTCAATATCAGTGATCCCAATCAGATAAAGCACAATAGAGCCAGCACCCGATCCTCGTCCAGGGCCCACTGGAATGCCGTTGCGCTTGGCCCAGTTGATGAAATCCCACACGATGAGCAAATAGTCGCTCATGCCTTTGGGTCCAATAATCCCCATCTCATACGTCAAACGCTCGCGCACCACATCCAAAGGCTCTTTGCCAGGATACAGCTCCTTCACTTTTGCTAAGCGTTCAGGTGTGTAGCGCTTGGCGATGCCTTCTTCACACAAATTCCATAGAAAGGCTTCCACAGATTTGACTTGCTCTTCTTTGGTATAGGGCTTTCCTTCCAGCTGTGGTGGGATATAGACAGGATAATGCTTCGTTTTGAAGTCAAGCTCCATGTGGCAGGCTTCAGCAATGCGCACACTGTTTGTGATAGCAGCAGGGACATCCGCAAAGAGCGCCGTCATTTGCTCTGGAGATTTGAAATAATACTCATGCGAAGGATATGTATAGCGTTTAGGATTTGCCACACGCACTTTTGGGTTGCCATAGGAATCTTTCTCCCAGATTTCACAAGGTTCTCCCGACTGCACATTCAATAAGATCTCATGGGCTTTCCAATCAGCTCGATCGATATAATGGCTATCATTAGTCGCCACTAACGGAATGTTGAGCTCTGCCCCTAATTCAATCAAAGTGCGGTTGACTTTGTCTTGGCGCTGAATGTAATCTTGATAGTGCTGGATGAGCCAAGACTCCTGGAACATCCCATCGGCATGCAACGCATCTTCACTCATCCCATGACGCTGCAATTCGAAATAATAGTCTTCCCCAAAGAGCTCACGATACCACTGAATCTGAGCGCGAAGCGTTTCGGGCTTACCATGCAACACTTCATAGGCCAAGCGCCCATTGATGCATCCCGAGAGGCAAATCAACCCTTGGCTGTACTGCTTCAACATCTCTTCATCAATGCGGGGATGATAATAAAAGCCTTCTAAATAGCCTATCGACGTCAGCTTACACAGGTTGTGATAGCCTTGCTTATCTTTAGCCAATAGAATCAAATGAAAGTTTGTGCGATTCCCTTCCTTCTTCTTCTCTTGCCGCTTGCCGGGGGCCACATAAAACTCACAGCCAATGATGGGCTTAATTTTCACTTCTTTGCATGCTTTATAAAAATCGACCGCCCCAAACAAGTTGCCATGATCTGTCAACGCCACGGCCGGCATTCCATAGCTTGCCGCCCGCTCTGCGATGGCATGCACGGAAGCCGAGGCATCCAGAATCGAATATTGCGAATGAACATGAAGCGGAACCCACATAATAGATACCAAACGTAAGCGGTCATTAATGAAATTTAGAGGTTAAGCATAGTAGACAAAAGATAAAAAAGCGACGCCTTTTTCCATGAACGCCAAAGGCAATTAGAAAGTGATAGTACGTATAGCATCAAGTCCATATTTTCTGAAACACAGAGGCACAGAGCACACAGAGAGGAATTCTTTCTATTTCTGAAACAAAAATTCCCCTCTCTGTGTGCTCTGTGCCTCTGTGTTTCAAATATGCTAAGGTTATTGTATATAAGCCCTTTTGGTATAGAATTTCAGACAATCCATAAAAAATGCTATCGCAAATTGCATTTTTCAATGTATAATGCAATTAATGATAGCACATTCACACTACATCCCTAGAATTATTAACCCTTCAGAATTAATTAGTGATTTGTGGCTGGCTGAAATTCTGTCCAATCGCATCTATTTAGTGGACGAAAATCATGATTATACCCTGCCACCAAAAAGTTCACTATTGGTATAGCTTCAAAGAGTCCTTTTACTATATTTGCTCCACCAAAAAAGAGGTGAAGACACGCACTATTAAATTGCGGTGCATCCTGTTCGCATCTTCCGCGACATGCCATGGCTATAGCAGCCCAAATAGCTGAAACCAGACCACTAATTAACTCAACTACTCCATAAAGCGCTCTCCCAGCACCAGAAAAAGTAGAAACAAGGGGACAAATCGAGTATCTATCAAAAGAACTGTCTATTCTATCTAGTTTAATACAATCCATCTACTAAAACCTCCCTTAAACATCATTAACATAACCAATTATAAACAAGTTATTATTTTAATTCAATAAATTATTTTACTTTTTGAAATTTAGACTTGCTTCTTTTGACTAATAAATGAGTAGTTAATGCCTGTGTAAACGCCGTGAACTTGACCGAGTTGGATATGGCTGTTTACCAGCCATATCCAACTCTGCAGTGAACATGCCCATGCCTTTATGATCGAAGGGTGGGCCTTAGAAGGATTAGTCGCTCAACAGCTTAGGCGTAGCTCACATCCTTTTCTTCTTTGTCGGCAGTAGGCTCTGGCTTGGACTCAGTCACATTGGCCCGCACACTCCACATCGGAGAGAGTAACAAGGCGGCCACTCCGCAACAGAGCACCAACGTCAAGAAAAAGCCATTCCAACCGAGCTCTTGTGTCATCACACCCAAAGGATAGCCTGCCATCGCCGCGCCCATGTAAGCAAAACAGCCTGCAAAGCCGGTCGATGTCGATACGGCACGTTTATGCGCCAGCTCTGCCGCTGCCACACCAATCAGCACCTGCGGACCAAACGTCATATAGCCAATACTAAAGATGGCACATGAGTCAAGCACAGGATACCCCTGTGGCACCAACCAAAAGAGCGCTACCGTGACCATCATGCCGATAGAACACAAGATATTCACCGGCCCGCGCTTAGCAGCAAAAAGTTTGTCAGAAATCCATCCGGAACTCAGTGTACCACAAAAACCGCCCACTTCAAATAACGAGACGGACCCACTGGCTCCCAGCCGGCTATACCCTTTTTGTTCAATCAGAAAAAGTGCCGTCCAATCGCCAATCCCTGTGCGTACAACATACACAAAGAAATAGGCCAGCGCCAATAGCCAAATGTATTTATTCTTAAGCACGTAATCGACAAGAATTTCCTTCACAGAAACATTTTTCTGCTCTAAATCCTTTTTACTTATCCCGCCGTAGTCATCGCGAAATTGCTCAATAGAAGGCAAACCGATTGATTGAGGTGTATCGCGCAAACGATTGATCAGAAAGAAACCGCCCAAAATACACATCACCCCAGGGACATACATCGCCACACGCCACGAGTCAAAGAAATAGATACACGCCCCAATCACCCATGGAATCAAAAATGAGCCCACATTATGCGAAGCACTCCATGTCGACCACCAAGCGCCACGTTCGTTCTGCGAGTACCAACTTGTTAGGAAGCGCGCACAGGGGGGCCACCCAAACCCTTGGAACCAACCGTTCAACCCCCAAAAGATCGCAAATAACCAAAAGGAAGAAGACAATCCAAAACAAATATTAATGATCCCGGTCATGATCAAGCCAAAGGCCATGAAAAAGCGTGGACTCGATTTGTCTGAAAGCACGCCACTAGCAAATTTACTTAGCGCGTAGGTGATGTATAAAATACTCCCTAACAGCCCTAACTGCCCTTTGTCAAAATGCAAGTCTTCAATCAAGCCAGGCATGGCAAAGGTAAAGCTTTTACGCGTAAAATAGTAGAAGGCATACCCGATGAACATCGAGTAAATAATCCGCACGCGCCAATAGCGATAATCGCTTTTGACAACTTCCTTGTCTTGAATTTCTGGCAAATGAGGCGCCGGAGTAAACAGATTAAATAAGGCGTTCATCTTGCTCCTTATTAGTTATTATACTTACAATTAGGCTCTCTCCCATGAGGAGTTGAGCAGAAAAAGACTCTATAAAAATCCAACCATGATTCCATGTCAACAAATATTCGCTATCCGTCCCATTCAAATAAAAATTAACGAGCTGAATGGACTACATGGACTGAGTGGACAGCTTTCTTGTCCACTTTTAGTCCATTCCGTCCATTTAGTCCATTTAGTCCATTCAATCTTATTCATTTCGCAAAAACCACCTTAAAACCCAATCAATAAAAAGGCAACACAAAACAAATAAAACTAAACAAAAACAATAACTAAAATTATAATTTAATTCAAGTTTTATTTTAGAAAACCGTTGTTATAATTCAGATAAACATGCTATTTTGTTGACGCGCTGCCTAAAATATGCTAGAAATCGCGCGATTTAAGGCCATTTACTGCTCAATACAGATGTAAAGACATGATCAGACTTGTTGTCATCTCAGATTTGAATTCTAACACCACACACTCTTTTGATCGCTCTTCCCTTACTATTGGCTCCAAACAGGCTGGCCTTGCAGACTTACTCCTCGCAGAACCCCTCCTTGACTATCACGTCCAAATCCAAACGCAAACAATTAATAATACTCCCTGCTACTACGTTACGAATCTTGCGCACGACCCCTTTGTGACTCTGAATGGTCTTTCTTTTGGTAAACAACCCCTAAACCATAACGACCTCCTCCACATAGGATCCACTACTCTCCGTTTTGAATTAGTCATATCACCAACAACAATACAGCCTGAAGCAAAAATCGATGGCCACATCAAAGCCAATGCCGCTTCCGTAGACATAGAGGCTCTATTGCAACAAGTCGAGGCATTAACCACACCTGTCTCCTCTCATATTCTACACAGAAACGTATCCACACAACCACCTCAAGAGCCTCCACCTCCAGTGACCTTCACGTTTATTGAGGAACGACACGTGGTTGATGCCCCCTTGATCCCTGTTGTGAACGACACTCTACCAACAAGCACCATTCAGAACACCCCAGATTCAACTCCTCTGTCCCCCCAGACAAATGACGCATCCACCTCATCTACCTCTTCCTCCCCATTATCCCAAGAGGAAGCGACAGCAAAAGACGAACCTGCTGCCCAGCCAGCTCCCCCTTGTCCTCATAACATCCCTAAACTCTCGCTTAAAGATTACTATTTAAGTGAATACGATGATGATCATGAAAGCAATCGCAGCCAATTGGATGCTCCATCCAATTCTCCCTTAAATTTGCATAAGAATGGTTCTTGGTCTGGAATTGTTAAAATCAGCATCTCCTTGCTCGGCATTGTGGCGATCACTCTAGGCCTCATCTTTTTGTGGCTCAGCGACCAAAGCTGGGAAGAAGAAGTCCGGGCCTCTAGAACAATTTCCGATGTGGCAATGGCTTTAACCTATGCCGACATCAAACGCATTCATCCCCAAAATCAAAATTGGTCTGACCCCGAATTCATCAGAAACACGCTAACCGCGGTGTTAGGACCTGAATACACATCACTCGCGCAATTCGACAAACATGGACAATTCACTTCATGCCCCTATATGCTGCGAATTTATTCTAGCAACAACCTATCTCACTTTCTGGTCATCGCTCAACCTGCACCTAGCGTATTGCAGTGGCTTGTCCCTAAAGCCACCATCATCATCGATTCCAATGCCATGGAAATGCGCAAGATCAAAGATCTAAAAGCTCTTAATAGACTGCTCGCCAATACCAATCATATGGATGGGATCCATTCGGAAGAAATCTCCGCTCTTATCAAACAAGGAGAACTCATTGGCGTTAGCGCATTAACAGATAAAAAAGACAGCTACGGCTTTGCTCCCCCTAAAGCGTTGGCCCTCATTCGTCCTGGCGCCGAGAACCTTGTATATAATGCTCCACGCTACTATTTGCTAGGTCAAAACCTCATCAAACGTGCTCTCGACCTAATGGAAAGACCTGCCAGTAACCATGAAGTGGTCATGTTTCAGCAAGAGCTCACAGCCCTTTCTCGTTTCTCACCACTCGTCTTATACTCCTCAGAAGGCATTGAACACGCGCTTCAAGCTCAAAAAGCTTTAGCCTTGCTGGCTCCGCACGAAAAACATCTCGTAGCCCATCTACAGATGAATACTAAAGGGAAGATTTCAAGCACACATTTAT
>Ga0206894_1081_pt3 | contig 15988 bp, 14 predicted proteins | sample Alteio_BWOrgHeat_54_FD_152953 | JGI IMG/M metagenome (GOLD analysis project Ga0206894, IMG submission 152953) | Enriched cells from forest soil in Barre Woods Harvard Forest LTER site, Petersham, Massachusetts, United States -... | ecosystem: Environmental > Terrestrial > Soil > Temperate forest >...
TTAGGCTTTAGCCTGAGCTCGTTTTGGCAGGCTTGAGCCTGCCGCGCGCCGCACGCGATAGCGATGTGAGGCGCGCTAGTTTGTGGCAAAGCAAGATTTAGAAAAAAACATTAAGGCATAAAAGCCTGAGGCGTTGGCAGCAGGGGCTGTACGCAACATTCGTGAGGCCGCGACACCGAGCGCGCCTCGCATCGCTATCGCGTGCGGCGCGTGGCAGGCTCAAGCCTGCCAAAACGAGCTCAGGATAAATCCTAAGCTACATTTATTAGGCTACACCTTGTTAGCTACCACTTCGAGGCGGCGGATCTTGAAATGCACTTCTCCATTGGGGAAGGGGGGCTCTAGTTCCAAAAAGCGATCGATGGTCGCTTGCATGAACTGCTGCTTTTTCTCTTGCGGCAACGGACGCAAGTAGGGGAACCATTGGCTGATAAACTTTTCAAAGATAACTCTTGAGGGGAATATGTCCTTTTGGGGCACCACTTCGAGCCTTTTGGCTACAAAATGATGTGCTGCCAATTTATTGCCATACTCTTGCTGTTCCACAAAATTCCAGCCGGTCGAAAACTCTTTAAAATAGTCAGCCCAGTCTGGGGAGGCGACTAATTCATTTACCGCTTGTTCTAGGGTGGTGGGGAGTCCCATAGGCATGGTGATGGCCAGCGTGCCACGATTTTTTAAGCTACGATAAGCACCTTCTAAAAAAGCATCGTGACTTTGCACCCATTGCAAAGTAGTAAACGAAAAGATGACATCAAAGAGTGCTGAAAAGTTGAGCTGTTGGGCATCTTGAATGTTAAAATCTAAGTTGTTGTGGCCGCTGCGGGGAAAATTTTGCTTGGCAAAGGCGATCATGGAAGGGGAGTTGTCAATGCCAAAGATGGCCCCTTGAGGTAGTCTGGTCGCAATGGCCGCCGTGAGCTTACCATCTCCACACCCTACGTCGAGGATCATCTCATTGCCTGCGATTGGCACATACTGCATGAGATCGGTAGCTGCATCTTTTTGGGACGATGAATTTTCGTAGTAGTCGGCAGCTTGCCAGTAATCGGCATTGCTAGCTGTAAGCCTTGGTGTGCAGGTCAAAAGTGAAAGGGTAGCTAATGAGTAAATGAGTTTTTGTTTCATGATCTGTCCTATGTTAACTATGGAAGAAGTAGCCTTTTGCTAATTCAGTATATGCAGCCACTTGTCTTTCTTTCCAGATTTTATCTTTGCCTAGCTCTTTAGCCATGAGGGTTGCTACTTGAGGAGCTATCTCTATGCTGGCAGCAGCGCCGAGAAAGAGGCAACGTGTGCGGCGCGCAAGCACATCTTCGATGTTGTAGGCCATCTCATGTCTAACAGCCCAAATAGCATCTACGCCACGGCAAGGGAGGTCTGGATGTAATTTATTAATCAAGGTTTGATCGTTAGAAGCCAATTGTTCCACATGCTTTAAATCGTCACCATAGAAATTCCATTCTGAAGGCGAAGTAAAAGGTTCACACCAGCCATGAATATGGGTGTGTATGGTTTCTGAAGGGCGGAAAGGTAAGTTGACTAGGCGGGCTGCTGTGTTAATGGTTTCTTCACCTAATTTGCGGTAGGTGGTCCATTTCCCCCCCGTGACAGTGATCAGTTGGGTCGGGGACTCCATGATGGTATAGTCGCGCGACAGCGCGGCAGTGCTTTTATAAGCCGCTTTTGGTTTAACGAGGGGGCGTAAGCCGGCAAAAGTGCTTAGAATATCGGTACGTGTGGGGCGTTTGGTTAAATATTTGCCCGCGTATTCTAAGAGATATTCGATTTCTTCTTGCTGTGGTCGTGGTTCCATGGAGATATTGGGTATTGCAATGTCGGTTGTACCTACTAGGACGCGGTGATGCCAGGGGATGGTGAATAGCACGCGTCCATCGTCAGTTTCAGGGATGATCATAGCTTCATTGCCAGGGAAGAAGGAGCGGTCGAGGATGATGTGAGAGCCTTGGCTTGGTACGATGCTAGCTTCGATATTATTGACATCCATTTTTCGGATGGTGTCAACAAAAACGCCTGTGGCATTGATGATTGCTTTGCCTTGGATTTCATATTCTTGGTTATTCTCTAGATCGCGCACGACAATGCCTGTTACTTTGTTGTTGGCATGGATAAGCTTGAGCACACGCATATAATTGAGAGGCACGCCGCCTAGTTCGGCAATGGTTTGGGCTAAATTGATAGCGAGGCGTGCGTCGTCGAATTGTCCATCGAAATAACGAATTCCTCCTGAAATGAGACTACTGTTAATAGTGGGAAGGCATTGCATCATTTCATCTTTAGAGAGCAGTGTGGAGGTGCCAAAGTTGAAACGGCCAGCAAGTAGATCATAGAGCTTGATGCCCGTAAGGTAGTAATATTTGGACAACCAGCTTTGTGTGGGTAATAGAAAGGGGAGGGGGTGGACTAAATGCGGTGCATTGTGTAGCAGCAGAGCGCGCTCTTGCAACGCTTCGCGCACGAAGGAGACGCTGCCTTGGCGTAAATAGCGCACGCCCCCATGCACCAGTTTGGTGCTCCGGCTGGAGGTGGCTTGGGCAAAGTCTGCTTGTTCTACCAATAGCGTGCGATAGCCACGGGTGACTGCATCGAGGGCAGCACCAAGCCCTGTGGCACCACCGCCAATGATGATGATGTCCCATGGCTTGGGAGAGGCTTTCAGTTGGGCGAGCAGGGCGGCACGATTCATGGGTTGTTCCTTTCTCAAGGCGATTTAAAGGACCTAAAGGACCAAAATGACCTAAGGGACGTATAAGATAAAGTTAGTATGTCGTTTTGGTCCTTTAGGTCCTTTTTGTTCATGGCTCGATCCAGTGTGTTGAGCGTTGTACAGCGCGCTGCCAGGTTGTTCGCAATTGCATTGCAACGGCACGATTCATTGTGGGGTGAAATTCTCGCTCGATATGCCACTGTTGATCGATGTCAGTTTGGCTTTTCCAAAAACCGACCGCTAGTCCAGCTAGATAGGCCGCACCAAGCGCTGTGATTTCTAGCACTTTTGGGCGTTGGATGGTGGTGCTTAAGATATCCGCTTGGAATTGCATGAGTAGGTTGTTGGCTGAGGCTGCGCCATCGACGCGCAGTTCTGTAATGTTCATGCCGGAGTCTTTTTGCATGACTTCAAGCACATCAGCCACTTGGAAGGCGATCCCTTCGATGGCTGCGCGTGCTAAGTGTGCGGCGGTGGTACCGCGCGTGAGGCCGATGATTGTGCCTCTCGCATAGGGGTCCCAGTGGGGGGCACCCATGCCAGTAAATGCAGGCACGAAATAGACACCGTCATTATTTTCCACGGAGGCCGCTAGGGATTCACTTTCAGTTGCGGAGGAGATGATTTTGAGGCCATCGCGCAGCCATTGGATGACAGCACCAGCGCTGAAGATGCTCCCTTCGAGGCAGTAATGAGTGGTGTGGTCTATTTTCCAGGCAATCGTTGTGAGGAGCTCATTGCTAGAACGGATCGCTTTTGTACCTGTATTTAAGAGCATGAAGCAGCCGGTGCCATACGTGTTTTTTACTGAGCCTGGTTGGGTGCAACGTTGACCAAATAAAGCGGCTTGTTGATCGCCAGCAATGCCTGCAATAGGGATGGGAGCTCCGAAGATATTGGGTGCAGTGTGGGTATACAGTTCACTTGAGCCATGCACTTGTGGCAGCATGTTGCGAGGGATATCTAGCAGGGAAAGCAATTGTTCATCCCATTGTCCACGATGAATATCGAAAAGTAGTGTGCGCGCAGCATTTGATATTTCTATCATATGCATGTTGCCCTCTGTCAACTTCCACATGAGCCAACTGTCTATGGTGCCAAAGGCTAAGTCTCCTTTAGCAGCTAGGTCTCGCGCTCCTTTGACATGATTTAAAATCCATTGGATCTTTGTACCTGAAAAATAGGGATCAAGTTTGAGTCCGGTTTTTTGTTGGAAGAGAGTTTCGTGACCTGAATTTTTTAGCTGTTGGCATAAGGGCGCTGTGCGGCGATCTTGCCAGACGATAGCGTTATAGATGGCTTTGCCTGTAAGGCGATTCCAGACGACGGTCGTTTCACGCTGGTTGGCGATGCCAATAGCAGCGATGTTATTGGGTTGTAAGCCATTTTGGATTATGATTTTACGTGCAACGAATAACTGTGATTCCCAGATGGCTTCGGGATCGTGCTCAATCTGTCCGGGGCTTGGAAAAATTTGAGGGAATTCTTGTTGGGCGCAGGCATGGATGTTGCCTTGGTGGTCGATGAGCAGCGCGCGTGAGCTTGTGGTGCCTTGATCGAGCGCAAGGATGTATTGCGTGGTAGTCATATGGTCTATTATTCCCATGCCCGTGCCCGTGCCCGTGCCCGTGCCCGTGCCCGTGCCCGAATTCAGGTTGCTGGGATCTTAATAGATTACTAAATAAAATAAAAGTTATTAGAAAGTGGAGGAAAGGACCTAAAGGACCTAAAGGACCTAAACGACTAAAGGACAATGTTTTAGTCGTTTAGGTCCTTTTGAGGTAATTGCATAATTCCCGTTTATCGCTTTTTGGCGCTTTTGCCAATCTTCGCCATTTTGCGCAAATCCCCTACTCTTAAGAGTATGTGGATTTGCGCAAAATGGCGAATCTTGCCAAAATCATCCAAAAATCGATTAAACGGAACTTATGCAATTACCTCTTTTGGTCCTTTAGGTCGTTTTGATGCTCAGTATGCTATTGAACCTCTTTGTCCTGCAAAGGGGTCACAGGATGGAAGACTAAGTGGAATTTTGCGGGTCCAGGCTTACTAATGGGATCATAAACTACATCAACTACCAACGTTTGCTGTTGCGAGGTGACGACGAACCCTTCGTCGTTGCGCTGGATATCACGGACCATTGCGGCAGAGCCTAACTCATTGGCCAGCTCTGGACTACTAAGAAGTGCTTTGTATTCCTTAACACTTTGGTAAAAGGGAGGGAGAGCCGCGTGCGCATCAATGGCGGTGAAGGCGAAGCAAAGTGTCGCACCAGTAAAAAATAATTTGGATAAGCTGTTCATGGTTAATATCTCCTACATTTTATGTGGATCAGCACTATTACATGTTAAGGGCATATGCAATTTCGGGCACCGGCACGGGCACGCACACGGGCACGAAAGCTACCCACCTCGTGGGTATGTACAGCCTTATGAATATTAGTATATTCGAATTGTTAGCTATATAACAAGTAATTTATCTAAAGATGTAAGTAATTACTTTATAGACAAAAAATTAAAAAGTTGTTATATTTTTTACTTTTTGTATTAAAAAGGTGAGAATCATGTCTTCTTCGCGCACGATAGCATGGATGGTTTGGATAGTAGCATCTGTTTTTTATGCCTATCAATATATTTTACGTGTGATGCCCAACATTATGTTGGGTGACATTATGCAGCAATTCAACATCGATGCCGCTACTTTTGGTCAATTTTCTGGCGTCTATTACATCGGCTACTCCTTAATGCACTTGCCAATCGGTATCATGCTTGACCGTTTTGGTCCACGTAAAGTGATGACAGGCTGTATTTTATGCACTGTAGTCGGTATCTTACCTCTTCTTTTTGCAGAACACTGGATGTATCCTATTATAGGCAGAGCATTACTGGGCATGGGATCATCGGCAGCAATATTAGGGGTCTTTAAAATCATTCGCATGACGTTTAGTGAAGCAAATTTCCCAAGGATGTTGAGCTTTTCGGTAACTATCGGCCTAATGGGCGCCATCTATGGAGGTGGGCCTGTGAGCTACATGCGTGAGACATTTGGATATCAAGACGTTGTTCAAGTCTTTGTGATCATGGGATTAGTCTTAGCGGCAGTCACATATTGGATAGTTCCTGAGATGCAAAGCTCTTCCGAGACCACAATAAAGGCTGATATTTTTGAGGTGCTAGGAAATGCACGTGTAATTTTGTGCTGTCTGTTTGCTGGTATGATGGTGGGCCCTTTGGAGGGATTTGCCGATGTGTGGGGAACAGCATTTTTGAAGCAGGTGTATAGTTTTGATGGCTCTGTGGCCGCTGGGTTATCATCGATGATTTTTGTGGGGATGTGTTTTGGTGCCCCTGTGTTGAGCTTAGTGGCTGATAAGACAAAAAATTATTTGGCGACGATCATTGGAGCTGGAATATTAATGGCGGGTATTTTTGTGGGGCTGTTAGTATGGCATTTTGCAGCGGGAGCCATTAGCATTAGTTTTGTATTAGTGGGTATCTGTTGCGCCTATCAGATTCTGGCTATCTATAAAGCTTCGACTTATGTGCGTGCTGAAGTGGCGGGGTTGACCACGGCTGTGGCTAATATGATCATAATGATTTTTGGTTATATTTTTCATACCACGATGGGTAGTATCATCAGTATGATGGGAGGACCAACTAGTTCTCAAGCGTTGGTTTATGGTGTATCTGTGATTCCTGTTGCGCTTTGTGTTGGTGTAGTGGGGTTTGCGCTATTGCTCTTGACGGAGAAGGCGCCAAAGAGTGTGACGCTGCAAGGAGAATAGACATCATGTATTCTCCGCATCTTTGCGGAGAATACATTTATGAAGCGTTAGGCTATGGCTAGGGCTAGTTCTTTTTTGTGATGCAGGTGGGCTTCAATTTTGCGATATAATAAGCCACCGTAGTGCGGGATATTCCTTCCAACCCAATTGCCTACGGCTAAGCCCACGATAGGCACAAAGACTGTCGTATGATGGTCAATATGGCACACAGTAACCGCTATATTGGCAGCAAGCGAGATGGGTGCTGGCAATTTTACCCCAGTTACTTGTTCAATAAATTCCTGGGAACAGGCTGATCCGCCAGATGATGCCTCGAGGTCTTTTGGACCATGTTTGATGTGGGTGTAGACCCCAATACCTACGCCTAAGAGGAAAAATGGCGCGAAAAGTTTAATGTTTGTGTATGCAGAAAAAATTCCTAGCGCGACAGCACTGATTTTTTCTAATACTTCCATGACACGTGTTGATTTCGATTTGCCAGCATCATGACTATGGGGATGGGTGCTGCTGATTGTAAGATGGCAACATTGTTGAGGTTGTGTAATAGCTTCGCTCATTTATACTATCCTTGTAAAAGGGGTGTTATAGTGCTTTGTCCATAGCATTAACCCATAGGGAAGTGTGTAGAGTGTGCAGTTTTTAAGTGGCATCAATGTGGCTTGTTTTTTAGGAAAACGTCTGGATCGGTGACTATTTTCAAGGATAGCGCTTTCTTTTGCAATATGAATATATGCACCTACAGCCATTCCCGCAAAAAAAAACGTGCCCTTGCCCTTGCCCGTGCCTGTGCCCGAAAATATGGGACTTTACGAAAAAAAATGTTGCTAATGTGATTGCTTTTCCTTGAGAAATTTTATTAGCGGGAACTGCTGTATGCACCTATCTTAATAGTAGGATAGGTGCATAAATTTGCTCAATATGCGAATGCTATGAGCTTACTGACCGGGTACGGCGGGAGCTGGAGGGTAAGTGGGAGATGCTTGTTGCACAGGTACTGTTGTGGTTTGAACGGGATACTGAGGGTATACAACAGGAGTAACGGCATTAGGATTCACATAAACGCCACCCCCAGCGCCTGCAGCTGCACCATTATTCAAGCCCGCATCATACGCACGTCGATCTTGATTGAGGTTGCCTTCATGATTATATGCGCCGCCTTCGTAATTATGGGCCGGGTTGACGTTGCTATGGTATTGATTCATATTGCGCTGCTCACCAGGTCTAGGCTCATAGCGTCTATGTTCGGCCGCACCACGCTCACCTCCACGTTCTGTAACGAGGGATTGCGGATTATCGCTTGTAGTTTGTGTGTTGTTAGTATCAGCAAAAGCAAATACAGGGACCAAGACTGCGATTAGCATTACTTTTTTCCATATGGGCATGATGTTCATGAGAGCTCTCCTAAATGTAAAAGAAACTGTTATCTTCTATTTACATTAGAATAGAATTTAATTTAAACATAAATGGACAACTGACTATTTTGTCCACTCAGTCCATGCAGTCCACTCAGTCCATGTCGTCCATTTTCTGTGATTTCAGGAAGCGAGAGCGGCAACATGAGCTTTGACGGCTGAAGCTAGCCCACCATTGGTTACGTCATAGCCACCTTCAAGCACCGAGACAATTCTGCCTTGAGCATATTTGGCTGCAATCTCTTTCACAATTTGGGTAAGATCTGCAAAGTCTTGATCTTCAAGGTTAAAGCCACCAAGTGGATCTAGATAATGCGCATCGAAGCCAGCTGAAATCAGCACCAATTCTGGTCGAAAAAGGCTCATGGCGGCCGTGAGCTGATTGGTGAAAGCATGCTTGACATGTTCGCTTGATTTTCGACCTGGAGCAATGGGACAGTTCAGGGTTGTCCCTTGGGCGTCCCCATCCCCAGTCTCTTCGGCTTTGCCTGTGCCTGGGTAATTGCAGCTATTATGTGTGCTGAAATAAAAAACGCTCGGGTCATTGTAAAAGATTTCTTGGGTGCCGTTGCCATGATGGACATCCCAATCTACAATGAGTACCTTTTTGATACCGTATACCTGTTGTGCATAGCGTGCGCCAATGGCTACATTATTAAACAGACAAAAACCCCCACCAGCGTTTGTATAGGCATGATGGCCTGGAGGGCGGATCAAGCAAAATGCTGTGCGTGCAGTCTTTGCCATCACAACGTCGATGGCTTTAACGACGCTGCCTGCAGCATAAAGAGCCGCGTTTAATGATTGTAGGCAAATTTGGGTGTCGCCTGTGGAAAGCGTCGTATTGCCGGTGGGACTGGCATTTTTTACTTCATTTTCGACTGTCTCATAATAGGTTGCAGTGTGACAAGTGAGAATCTGGGCTTTAGAAGCTTGGGCTGCCAAAATTGTGTTGTCCTTGGTCATTAAATGGGCATTTGCTAGTGACTCAACAATAGCATCTAGACGTTTAGGACATTCTGGGTGGCTTGTACCCGTCAGATGTTCTGAGCATATGGGATGGGTGACAATACAAACGGGTTGCACTGAAGGTATATTAGAAGAGGATATTGACATAAAAGATTGTCTCACGTGATAAATGTTAAGATTGGACTTTGGCTTTCCATTGTTCGAGCAGTTCGAGGGTGACCCCGCTGCCCCCACAGACGACCACGGCAATTTTGCGATACGCTTTTAAATCTTGCGGCATGTCATAGATGAGTGCTAGAGCAGCGCCGCAAGCAGGTTCGACAAATAAGCGTCGCTGGTCAGCAAACCTCACAACAGCATCCAAAGCTTGTTTATCAGAAACGATTTTGGGAATAATCTGATGATGTTTAGTCCATTCCAAGGCTTGCTCGGCGACGGTTTTTGCTCCTAGCGAAGTAGCTATCGTTCTAATCGCATCGAGCGTCACCAGTTTGCCGGCTGCGACCGATTTTGCAAACGAAGCTGCTCCCTCCGTCTCAGCCGTAAACACGGCTACATCATTCCACCCCACCTCATGCAAACCCTGCACTACGCCACAAAGCAAGCCTCCGCCACCCACCGCTAAGACGATGGCGTCGGGTTTATCACCACTTTCCTTCATTTCATGCACCAAAGTCGCATGCCCTTTCCAAATCAAGGGATGGTCAAAGGGAGGAATATAGAAGCATCCAGGCGCTGTGGCTAGCTTTCGTGCTAAGACATCGGCCTCATTCCAATTTTCGCCGTGCACGATTACTTCAGCACCTTCGCGCCGCATCTTGCCAATCATTAGTTTTTGTGTCGTTTGTGGAACAATGACTTTTACTGGGCGATGCAGCAAGCGCCCCGCATAGGCTACTGCTAAGCCGGCATTACCACCAGAAGAGGAGACAAAGCTTTGGGCATGCTCATGGTGCACATTATGGGAGCAGAGGTATCCGATGCCGCGGTTTTTAAAGGAGCCACTGGGCTGCAGGGCTTCAAGCTTAAGGAAGATCTCGTGGCCGGTCTCTGCACTTAGTTCTAGCGATTTGATGTATGGTGTTTTGATATAAAGTTCTTGCATGAACCTATCCTATTCTAACAGAGTTTTCTGGTACATATTCAGGTCATATGCTGCAGTAGTTTATCTAAAAATGGATATATAATCAGCAACTCAAAAAAACACTACTCCGAATTTCAATACTTTTGTTATGGTGACTTTTTATTTGAAAAGTGAGTCGAACATGCTGCTTTCTAAGCGAATAAAGCCCATGAGACCTTGCTCTTTTAGAGCAGTCATAAAGCTTTTTAGCTCAATATTAGGTGTGATCATACTAGGTGGGGTGACTAGCTGTGGGCTCGTTCCTGATCCCCCTGATTTAAGAGCTGCTCCTCAATGTGCATTAGAGCAAGCCAAGCTAGAGGCAATCGCGGAAGCTGCTTATATCACCGATCATTGGATGGAGCACGAGTGGTGGCATTATTTTGGGGATCCACAGCTCGATCGTCTCATTGAACAAGCCTTACTTGAACATCCCTCCATCGAAGAGGCGCAAGCACGCTTAGGAGCAGCCATTGCCATTAGTGAAAAAGCGGAAGCACCCTTATGGCCAGGCTTTAACTTTGAAACAGATATCACTAAAGTGCACCAGAGTCCAAATGGCATTTTTGGAATCTTGCAAGCCTCAGATCCTGCTTATCCTATCACTTATCGCCAACGAAATATGGAGATAGGCTTTCAATATGATTTTGATTTTTTTAAAATCCATAGCAACGAAATCATTGCCCAGTTGGATGAAGTGCAGGCTTTGAAAGCGGAAGAGTATATTGCACGCATGGCGCTAGCCATCTCGGTGGCGCAAACCTATTATCAAAATCAGATATGCAGGGCGAGAGAAAAGCTGGCTGAACATTTGCTCAACAATCGTCAAGACATGATTTCTTTGTCAGAGAAACGTCAAACGCAGGGGCTTGTTGGGAGAGTTAATATCAATAACGCAGTCAATGATGCTTTGCGCACGAAACAAAATCTATCACAGTTATCACAAGAGACTTTAACAAGCGGCTACGAGTTGCAGGCGCTGCTGGCTGGTGATTTTGCTATCCCGGTGTGTGCGATTGATATCGATGGGCATTTGGAGCCTTTTCCTGTGCCTTGTTCGCTGTCTTTGGATTTGTTAGCCCACCGTCCTGATGTGTGGGCACATCGCTGGCGGGTTGAAGCAGCTGCGCGCCAAATTTGTATCGCACGCGCCGCCTTTTATCCCAACATCAAGTTTCAGGGCTTGATAGGCTTGCAAGCTGTAAACGATTTGCCCTTTTTTACCTGGGACAGCATAGCGGGATTTTTATACGGTCCAACCTTGCGCTTGCCCATCTTTGATGGTGGGGCGATTAAAGGGGATTACGACAATCGTCGCCAACAATATCGCTTGGCCGTGGCTCAGTATGACGCTTGCGTGTTAACAGCTACTAGGGAAGTATTAAATGCGCTTGTGGCTTTGCGGAAGACGGATGAGCGCTATCATATCGCTCGCCAACTAGAAAAATTAGCTTGGGAAAATGCCGAGAACTCGCGGCTACGCCTGAAATATACGCTTAACTCAAAATTGGATTTTATGTCCTCGGAAAATGATTGGTTGCAAGCTAAAGATGCTAGCCTACAAGCCTATATGGATTGCTTGCAAGCGCGGTTAGTATTAATCCGGTCTCTTGGTGGTGGCTACGAATTTGAGTGTGATAAATTTGATTTATAAAAAGAAAGGTGTCGGCACATGCCATTAAATGTTGATGTACACAAGCACATAACAGTCTCAGATGAAAGCAGCGGTCCTGTAGGTGCAGCGCCAACGCATGAAGACCATCATAAACGACGACGCGTCATCAGGGCGATGATTTTTTTACTTATCGTTGGAGGAGTGGTTTCCGCGCTCATTTGGCTATTTTTCTATCGCGGCTGGACCTCCACGGACGATGCTTATGTGGGTGGAAATATCGTTGTTATCTCCTCGCGTCAAGATGGGTGTGTCATTGCCTATTATGCTGACAATGCATCGTATGTGGAGGAGGGGGAGGCGCTCGTACAGTTAGATCCCACAGACTACCTGACAGCTTTTGAACAGAAAATGGCTGCTTTGGCTTTAGCTGCGCGTGATGTGCGTGGCCTTTATGAAGATGTGCGTCAGAAGATGGCCAATGTGCAGCTTGAAAGAACGAAAATGGAACGCGCTTTGCTTGATGTGACGGCGCGCAGCAATCTGGTGGGCTATGAAGCCATTCCACAAGAAGATTTTATGCATTCTGAAGCCGATTTTAAGACTGCGCAAGCTTCGTATGAAGTAGCGCAGCATCAATTAGATTATGCTGAATCTTCGCTTGGTAGCACACGTTTAGACCAGCATCCTAAAATCATTAACGCCAAAAGTGATTTGATTACCGCCTATCTTCAGCTGCAACGATGTACGATTAAGGCTCCAACGACAGGCTATGTGGCCAATCGCAATGTACAGGTGGGTCAATCGGTACATGCCGGCACGTCCATGCTTGAGATCATCCCGTTAAATCATGTGTGGGTTGACGCTAATTTTAAAGAAACGCAATTGGAAAACATTCGCATTGGACAGAAAGTGAATTTAACGACGGATGTTTATGGCAAAGATGTCGTTTTTCATGGCGTTGTAGGAGGGATCATCCCAGGCACAGGTAGCACCTTTTCGCTGCTACCAGCACAAAATGCCACTGGCAACTGGATTAAAATCGTGCAACGCGTGCCTGTACGCATCTACCTTAATCCAGAAGAATTGAAGAAATATCCCCTTGTATTGGGATTAACTGTCACAACTTCGATTAGATCCACAGATACTTCGGGGTTGCGTTTGGCTGATAAACCTGTCAAACACCAGGTGCAGACTGCTATCTATGACGTCAACCTAGAACCCATTGAGAAGATCATCGAACAGATTGTTAAAGAAAATCTAACGATTGCCTCAGCAACAAAGAAATAGTTTGAAGCTGCCATGCAAAAAGCTCCCTTGACCGGAATTACATTTTATCTGCTGGTCATTGCCATGGGATTGGCGTCCTTTATTGATTCACTCGATTTTTCCATTGCCAATGTGGCTATTCCAGCTATAGCTGCCAATTTTGGGGTGAGCGTCAAGGATGGGACATGGGTGATCACTTTGTATGCAGTTAGCTGTGCCGTCACCATCGGCATTACAGGTTGGTTGGCTACCCGTTTTGGGGGCGGTAAGGGTTATTATGGTTTCTCTGTTTGTGTTTACGATCCTATCTGCTCTTTGTGGATTAGCCTGGGATTATAATTCACTGCTCATCTTTAGAGTTTTACAAGGGGCCTTTGGAGGGCCCTTGATGACCATCCCCACGGTTTTGGTGCTGGCTAATGCACCTGAAAACAAGAAAGGGATGGCTACGCAAATATTGGTGCTCTTAATTATTATGGCGCAGGTGTTAGGTCCATTTGTTGGCGGCTGGATCACAGATAATTTTGGCTGGCGTTGGATTTTCTTTATCAATATCCCTTTCTGTGTGTTTTCTTTAGTGATTACGGCTGTTGCTTTGAAAGGGCGCGAAACAACGACGACTAATATTCCCTTGGATGTGGCGGCTTTCTTGTTATTAGCTATCGGGGTAGGGGCGTTACAGGTTTTTCTAGATAGGGGCAATGATGAAGATTGGTTTGGTTCGACAAAGATCATCATTTTAGCTCTGATATTTACCATTTCATTGTCGTTTTTCATCCCTTGGAATTTATATTCGCAAAAGCGTTTAGTTGAAGTTCGCTACTTTAGAGATCTCAATTTTAGTGTTTCAACCTTTGTGACGACGTTAGCTTGGCTTTCTGTAGGAGGAACAACGATTCTTATGTCATTGTGGTTGCAAACGCAAATGGGGTATACGGCTACCTACGCCGGTTTAGCTGTCATGCCATTGGGGCTTACGCCAGTTTTAATCGCGCCTTTAGTTGACTATTTGATGAAAACGGTGAGTCTAAGGATGGTGACTACTGTTGGGTTAACTCTTTCTGCGGCCACTTGTTTTTGGTTTAGCAACATCACACCTCAAGTCACTCTATCTCATTTGATGTGGATACGGGCTATTCAAGGGTTAAGTCTCCCTTTATGTTTTTTGCCTTTGTTTCAGTTGTCAGTGAGTCATATTGAAGAAGGGGAGATTACTAAAGCCAACGGCGTATATAATTTTATCAAAGTGCTCTTAGGTGGTGGGGGGATTTCCACTGCGTTATATACCACTTTTTGGGATAGACGTGAAGCTCTGCATCACAGTGATTTAACTGAAGTGTTGCAGCCTTTGCGCACCCCCACGTTAGAAGCATATAAAGCTTTGCACAATGTGGGTGTGGATGACGCTTCAGCGGCTTTATTTTTTGAATACACCACTTCAAATCAAGCCTATACGATAGCTTTCAATGATATAATGTGGCTAACGGGATGGGTGCTTTTGCTATTGGTCATACCCACGTGGTTTTGCGTAGAAGCACATAAGCGCCGTCGTGTCGCCGCCGCATAATAATTAAGGAAGGTCAATATGTTAAGCTATTTAGAAGTATTAGCACAACCTAATCGGCCTAAAATCGGCCTTGTATTGAGCTCTGGAGGAATAAAACCGTTTGCGGCTTTCGAACTATTTAAATTTCTTGAAGAAGCACGCATTCCGATAGATTTGCTTGTCGGTTGCAGTGGCGGTGGCATCGCTTCTATGATGAAAGCTATTGGGCTGTCTATCGATGAGATGAAACAGAACGCCTCAAGCCTCTTGAAGCCAGAACTTTTTAAACTAGACTACCATACTGTAAGCTCTCTTTTGCATGTGCCTTTTACAAGATTCAAGAAAGGACATGGGTTGTTTAAAGGGGCTGAGGTATTAAAAAGCATCGGAAAAGTAGCCGGCAATAGGATGTTGGAAGAGCTTAATATTCCCACCATTTTGCAAACCACCAGCTTGGAGACAGGGCTAGGAGTGGTGCAAACAAAGGGTAAGCTAGCTGAACTTGTCTATGCCAGCGCGGCTGTTGTGCCTTTTTTGCCCCCAATAGAAATCCAGGGTAAATGGTATGTGGATGGGGGGTATTCCGATGCTTTCCCTGTCATTCAGGCTGTCGCGCGGGGGATGGATATCATCATTGCCATGGACTTTCAATCGGGTGTCAAGCTAAAGCCAGCTAAAAATTACTATGAGTCCTTTGAACATTTAAGTCTTAGCTGTATCCAAAATGAAGTCCATTACGCAAATTCTTGTGCGGTTGATGTGCATAGTTACGAAATTATTTTTATGGAAGTTGATTTTGAAATAGCTGTGCCTATGTGGCATACCGATGCATTGCCCTACGTCTTTGAACGAGGCAAGGTAGCTGTTGAAGGGGTCAAGCAGCAAATCATCCAAGCGATCGAGCTCTTTCCTGCTTTTCAAGCAAATGCGGCTGGTAGTATCTGAACTTCTAATGGTGTCAATTAATTTCGTTTTGAAACGGCTTAAGCATAGATGTAATAAATATTGATTTAAGTTGACGCCGTTTTGTGAACTTTTAGATTGTCGGCCACCCTTTTTGTTTACATATCTTTCTTAGCTGGGGTGTAGGATTAGTACCCACAGGGGATCCTGCACACATTAAATAGGGAAGATCTAGATGACTATCGGAATATACCGTCACATCGGCTTTTGAGAGGCCATGTTCTTTGCAAAGGCGTTCGACAACTTTAACCTTTCCTTCGCTTTCCATGATGGATACAACGCGATCAATCTTTTGTTCTTTATTGAGACCATATTTTGTTGAATCCCATACATCGGCCCCAAGGCGTTGTGCGATGGCACCAACCATAAAATCTGGTGAGGTGGATATCACTGCCGTTAAATGGCCGGCAGCTTGGGCTTCTTTCAATTTAGCCACTCCCGGTTTGTAAAGATATCCTTCAAAATTAGCATCAAGAAATTCTTTTATAAAGCGTTGCATCTCTGAATTTGGTTCGCCTTGGAAAAAGTAGCGCAAAGCGATATTGTGAAGTTTTTCATTTGACAGCAACCCTAGCGAAAATG
>Ga0206894_1125_pt1 | contig 15672 bp, 16 predicted proteins | sample Alteio_BWOrgHeat_54_FD_152953 | JGI IMG/M metagenome (GOLD analysis project Ga0206894, IMG submission 152953) | Enriched cells from forest soil in Barre Woods Harvard Forest LTER site, Petersham, Massachusetts, United States -... | ecosystem: Environmental > Terrestrial > Soil > Temperate forest >...
CATGGGTCGTCCGCCGAGCAGGTGGAGATGCAGGTGGTGGACGGTCTGGCCGCCGTCGTCGCCGGTGTTGATGACGACCCGATAGCCGCGATCGAGCTTATGGCTGCGTGCGAGGTCGGCGGCGACGGACATGAGGTGTCCTAGAAGCGGCTTGTGCTGAGCCACGGCTTTCGCCTGCGAGGCGATGTGTTCTTTTGGGATAACGAGCAGATGTGTGGGTGCTTGAGGGCGAATGTCAGGGAAGCCGATACAAAGCTCGTCTTCATAGACACGGTTGGCAGGAATGGAACCTGAAACAATCTTGCAGAAGAGACAGTCCGTATGCATAGCTGGTTGGCTCGAAGCTTTCTTCTTCGTCACTTGTTCTGTCAGCCCTCTCGCTCCCCGCCGGTTCCATCCTCTGGAATCGGGTGATCGAGGTAAAAGGTGAACGTGCTTCGGTCGAGTTGTACGGCGCGTCACTGAGCGGATGCAGGGCATGGCCGGAAGGTAGCGATAGTGCACCTACGGCCTGATGATTTTTTGGAATGACCTCCGAAGGAGTACTACACACCGCATGAATCGCACCCTTGTTCTTGTCTCCGCCCTTGGCGTGGGATTGACGACCGCCGCCGGGGTGGCCCAGACTACTGGCGCACCGGCTCCCGCAACCACCACGCCCGCAGCAGCAGCAGCGCCGCAGGCCATTCCCGCAAAGATTGCATTGGTTGCTTTCGAGCAGGCCGTCTTCGCCACCAATGAGGGCCAAAAGGCCGTTCAGGACGTGCAGAAGAAGTACGAGCCCAAGAAGTCGCAGATCGATGCGCTCGCCGCTGAAGTCGAATCGCTGAAGAAGCAGTTGCAGAGCGCGCCGGCTACCATGTCGGATGACGAACGTGCCTCCCGTATGAAGGCCATCGATACCAAGGAGAAGCAGCTCAACCGCGACGCCGAGGATGCGACCAACGCCTACAATGCCGATCTCCAGGAAGCCTTTGGAAAGGTCGCGCAGAAGGTCTCGGTCACGCTGAAGAGCTTCGTCGCCGAGAACGGCTTTACGCTTCTTCTCGACGTCAGCAATCAGCAGAACAATATCATCATGTGGGCAGTTCCTAGCACTGATGTCACCCAGGCTGTCGTCAACGCGTACAACGCATCTTCGGGTGTAGCGGCACCTCCGCCGTCTGCTCCTTCGGCTGCTCGTCCGCGCCCAGCCACGACTCCAAAGACTGCCACTCCGGCACCCAAATAACCTTTGGTTCCAATAAAAAAGGAGACCTCATTCGAGGTCTCCTTTTGTTATGCCAAAAAATGTACAAACCATAGCATTCCTGTGGAAAAAACTGTGGATCGCGTGTTCGTTTGTGGGACATAAATCCCTATCCTGACACCTCCGGTGTATTGATCCAGAAGTCGGAAGAAAGTTCAAGTCCAGGTAAATGAGCTATTTGCGGCCTAATATCTCATTATTTTGGGGTTGATTCGCAGATTTCCCAGCAAACGCAGCTATTTCAAGGGTTTCCACAGATCAACATTACTACCTTGTTACGGTTTCGCGCGTCGCAGCATGAAACTACTCTTCGCCGACCTTCAGAACAGCCAGGAAAGCCTCCTGCGGAATGTCGACTTTGCCAATCCGCTTCATGCGCTTTTTGCCTTCCTTCTGCTTTTCCAGCAATTTACGCTTTCGGCTGATGTCGCCGCCGTAACACTTGGCAATAACATTTTTGCGGATGGCCGTAACCGTCTCGCGCGCGATGACCTTCGATCCGATAGCAGCCTGAATCGCCACCTCGAACATTTGCCGCGGAATCAGCTCACGCATCTTAGAGACCAACGCGCGTCCACGATCATAAGCGAAGTCCCGATGCACGATAATCGAGAGCGCATCAACAGGGTCTCCGCCGATCAGGATATCCATCTTGACCATCGGCGAGATCCAGGTTCCCGAAAGCACATAGTCCAGGGAAGCATATCCGCGTGACACAGACTTCAGGCGATCGTAGAAGTCGAGCACGATCTCGTTGAGCGGAAGCTCATACGTCAGCAGGACACGCGTCTCCGAGACATACTCAAAATTCTTCTGCCTGCCGCGCTTGTCCTCAACTAGCTTCAGAATTCCACCAACGTACTCTTCGTTGGTCAGAATCTTGGCGATAATCACCGGCTCTTCGATGCTCTCGATCTCTGAGGGATCAGGCCAGCGCGATGGATTATCAACCTCGAGCACGCTGCCATCGGTCATCGTGATCTTGTAGCGCACACCAGGAGCAGTCGTGATGAGATCGAGCGAGTATTCGCGTTCCAGCCGCTCTTGAATGATCTCCAGATGCAGCAGGCCAAGGAAACCGCAGCGAAAACCAAAGCCCAGCGCAGCCGACGACTCCGGCTCAAACGAGAAACTGGCATCGTTCAGGCGAAGCTTTTCAAGTGCGTCGCGCAGCATTGCGTGCTCATGCGAGTCAACAGTGTAGAGTCCCGCAAAAACCATGCTCTTGATGTCTTCAAAGCCAGGCAGAGCCTCGGTACAGGGGTTTTCGACCGAGGTGATGGTGTCGCCGACCTTCGTATCTGACACGTTCTTGATCGTTGCAACAAAAAATCCTACTTCACCTGCGGAAAGCTCTGCGATCTCGACTGGCTTAGGAGTCATCACGCCCATCGACTCCACATCGAAGACGCGCCCATTCGACATCACCTTGATTTTCATGCCCTTGCGCAGCTTGCCGTTGATGATGCGGGCCAGCACGATAACGCCTCTGTAGGGATCGAACCAGCTATCGAAGATCAGCGCCTGCAGGGGAGCATCAGGATCGCCCTGCGGAGGAGGCAGCAGCGTAACGACAGCCTCAAGAATATTCTCGACGTTCAGGCCTGTCTTCGCGCTAACAGCAATCGCATCATCGGCAGGCAGCCCGACGGACTTCTCGATCATTTCTTTGGTGCGCTCGATATCGGCACTCGGCAGATCGATCTTGTTGATGATAGGGATGATCTCAAGGCCGTTCGAGATGGCGAGATAAGCATTCGCCAGCGTCTGAGCCTCAACGCCTTGCGACGCATCGACGACCAGCAATGCGCCCTCGCACGACGCGAGCGAGCGCGAAACCTCATAGCTGAAGTCAACGTGGCCCGGAGTGTCGATCAGATTGAGCTGATATGTCTCGCCGTCATGTGCTTTGTACATCATGCGGACGGTGTGGGCCTTGATCGTAATGCCGCGCTCACGCTCCAAATCCATGGCGTCCAGCACCTGGGCCTGCATCTCGCGGGCGGTCAGTGAGCCGGTCAGCTCAAGCAGCCGGTCGGAGAGGGTGGACTTGCCGTGGTCGATATGCGCGATGATCGCAAAATTGCGGATGTAACTGGGATCCATACAGGTTCGATACTGCCTCAACTCTTGATGCTATCACCGTAAGCAGGCAAGCCGCGCGCCGTCGGCCACGCGAATCTCTGGCTCAAATGAGCGGTTCAGACGGCCAATACGTCTTACAATGAGCAGGGAAGATGTCCGAAATAAATTCATTCAACAAAGTGCGTCGGTTGGCACTCATGGCAGCGTGTGCGCCTCTTGTCCTGCTTGCAGGCTGTCCCAAGGATCCGCCAGCAACGCCGGGCAAAGTTCCGGCACAGGCGACAGCGCCAGCTATAGCCAACGCAGGGCCACAGTCGCAGCAGCTCGGCATAACGACCGCGCAGTCCGTCGACAACGCCGCCAAGGCCTACAAGGTACAGCAGCTCATCAACACGGCCGAGAAGTCGTATCGCAGTGGTGTCGATAACTATCGTGCGGGTCATCTCGATGCTGCGCGCGTCGACTTTGACTCCGCCGTCGACCTTCTGCTGACCAGCGGCATGGATCTCAAGAGCGATCCTCAGCTTTCCGACGAGTTCGAACATCTGCTCAGCGCCGTGAACTCGCTCGAGATGGCAGCCTTGAAACAAGGCAACGGATTCTCACCAACCATTGAAGCCGCTCCGCTCGACGCCGCCAGCGAAGTCACCTTCCCGTCCAACCCAGAGCTGACTGCGAAGGTCGCAGCCGAGTTGAAGACCACCCAATCGGACTTCCCGCTTGTGATCAACGACTACGTCGCGGGCTTCATCAGCTACTTCTCCAACTCTCCCGCCGGCCACGCCCATCTGCTGCGTTCTCTCGAGCGCGGCGGAAAGTATAAGGACATGATCCTCAAGGATCTTGAAAACGAGGGTGTTCCGCGGGACTTGATCTATCTCGCCGTCGCCGAGTCCGGCTTCCAGCCCCAAGTTGTCAATGCACAGTCTGGAGCGGGAGGCATGTGGCAGTTTATGCCGTTTCAGGGAGCATATGGGCTAACACGCAACGGCTGGTTCGACGAGCGCTTCGATCCCGAGAAGTCATCCAAAGCTTACGCGCGCTACATGAAGGAGCTCTACAACCAGTTCGGTGACTGGTATCTCGCTATGGCTGCTTACAACTGGGGTCCTGGCAACGTGCAGCGTGCAGTTATGCGCACGGGCTACGCTGACTTCTGGGAACTCTATAGGCGCAACGTGTTGCCAACAGCGACCAAAAACTATGTCCCGGGTATCATCGCCGCCATCATCATGGCAAAGAACCCTGAGCAGTACGGCCTCGACAAGATGGTGCCGGAGTCGGCCGTCGTCTCAGACACCGTGACAATCGACCATCCCGTCGACCTTCGCTTAGTAGCCGACCTTACCAACGCCTCGCTGCCCGAGATCGTCGCTCTCAATCCCAGCCTGCTGCGCATGACCACTCCCCGAGACATCTCCTTCGACCTTCACATCCCCGTCGGCATGAGCGATGTCTTCAACGAGCGCATCAAGAACATCCCTGAGGACAAGCGCGCGAGCTGGCGCTTTCATGTGGTGCGCGCAGGCGAGTCCCTCGATGGCATCGCATCAGCCCTTCACGCGCGACCCAGCGAGATCGCCGAGGCGAATGGCATCGCCGCTGGCGAGACCGTCGATGTCGGAGACGAGCTCGTCATTCCCGTCGCAGTAGCTTCAGCCGGAGATCATCCGCAGCACTACACCGTGCGTCACGGCGATACGCTCGTCACGGTCGCCGATCGCTTCGGTGTCTCCGTGGAGCAGCTCAAGCACTGGAATCATCTGACCTCCAACACGGCCAAGCCCGGCCGCGTGCTGACCATTGCAGAGCCTGTGAGGCTTGCGCCAGGTGTGCGTACACGCAGCAAGAAGGCGCATGTTGCAAGCGCATCGCACAGTACGTCGACGACGCATACTGCAAGAAGTACCAGCACCAAGCCCTCGTCAACGAAGAGAACATCTACCTCGAACTCGAAGAGCACCTCTCCCAAATCGAAGTCGAAAGCTGCACGATAAGCTACCCCATCAAAAAGATTGCTTGCCATTGCTGGCACATGGATGCATCCTGTTGCTAGAATCTCGTGCCGAGATGCAATGATGAATTTCGTCGCAACGAAACTTTCGACGAATGAATCAAAGCAAAGGTGGCAAGTAAGAAGCAGCCCGGGGGAAAATGAAGATGATGTTTGACGACGATACGATCAAGCTCTACGCAGCTGCCGCAGATGATGATCACAACTTCGGCGATGACGACGATCACAATCGCTTTGACGACGACGATGAAGAAGAAGAGGTCATTGTGACCTCCGATGATGACGAGGGAGACCTCGACGAAGAAGACGATGACATCCACGCCGAAGAGGCAAGTATCTTCACACCCCCGCCCTCTCCCGTAGAAAGCTATACTCCGGCTACGAGAGAATCCGAATTGCCGACGCCTACTCCGGCTCCGGCGGTTAAGCCAAAGAAGGCTCCCCTCAAAAAGGCCACCGTAAAGAAAGCTGCACCGGCGAAGAAGGTCGCAGCCAAGAAGGCTGCACCCCCAGCGAAGAAAGCTGCTCCCAAGAAAGTCGCAGCGAAGAAGGCTGCTCCCAAAAAGAAGGTGGCTGCTAAAAAGGCTGTCGCCAAAAAAGTCGCCGCGAAGAAAGCTCCGGCGAAGAAGGCCGTCGCCAAAAAGATTTCAGGATCTGCCGCGAAGAAGTCTAGTGCTCAACGCGGCGGTAAGGCCGCTCCTAAAAAAGCGGCTGGCAACAAGGGCACTAAAAAACCAATTACGAGAGGTATTACCTTGGCAACTAAGAAAGCAGCAGCAAAGAAAGCTCCAGCAAAGAAGGCAGCAGCGAAGAAGGCTCCTGCAAAGAAGGCAGCCGCAAAGAAGGCTCCTGCAAAGAAGGCCGTAAAGAAGGCAGCTCCGAAGAAGGCTGCAAAGAAGGCTGCAAAGAAGTAAATCGTACTAAGGCAAGCAAATAGGCCCGGACTCCTCAATTGAGAGCCCGGGCCTTTTTGCGTCTGCTGATAACTTCGTTTTACTTTTTGGCTTCAGCGATCGCAGCCAGCACTTCGTCGCTGTGCGTCTGAACATCGACCTTCTGCCAAACCTTGACGACCTTTCCGTCGGGCGAAATGAGGAAAGTTTCCCGATTGGCAAACTTCATCGGCCCCATGCTCTTTACCGGCACGCCATAGGCGTCCACAACCTTATGATCGGGATCGGCCAGCAGCTTGAAGCTGAACGTATCCTTGGAGCACCATGCCTTGTGTCCCTCCACCGTGTCCAGGCTTACGCCAAGCACGACTGCATTCGCTGCATCGTACTTCGACATGTCGCGTTGGAAGTTGTGAGCCTCAATGGTGCAGCCCGTGGTCTGGTCTTTGGGATAGAAATACAGCACCACCCACTTGCCTTTGTAATCTGCGAGGCTGACGGGCTTGTCTTCCTGTGAGGGCAGTGTGAAGGCCGGAGCCGCTGCGCCAACCTGCACCGTGTCTGCCGCCGCATGAGCCTTCAGACCAAATCCAAATGCCGCTACGGCGCCAATGATTACTGCGATCCAAATACCTTTGCGCATCATCGTTCCCCTTTGTTTAGAGCTTGATATGTAGACGAGTGTAAGCCGCGTAAGACTCGCGCCCTGTGCGTGTGTCGCAATTTTACTCTCCGGTAACAGAAGCCTGACAAAACGCAGACAAACCCACTACTCAGCAACGATTGCAATATCGGCTAGATCAGCCTTCGCTACGATAGCCTCCGGGTCGAACATCAGCGTTCGTCCCGCCTCCACCGACAGGCACGTCGCACCCGCAGCCTGCATCGTTTCAATCGTCGCCACGCCGACGACCGGAACGTCGAAACGCATGTCCTGGTTAGGTTTCGCGACCTTCACCACAGTCAAAGACCGCCGCAGGGTAGAGGCGTCTCCGGCATCAATCGTACGAAACAGCGCTCCCGCCCGCGCAATCGTCGCATCGGTCCCCTCCATGGCCTCCACGGCAACACACGCCTGCGCAGCGATCACCACCGTCTGGCCCAGATCGTACCCCGCAATCGCTCGCGCTACTGTGCGTCCATACGCAACGTCCTTCTGTTCTTCCTCATCAGGAGCACGTCTCGTCAGCACACCCGCCTTCGCCAACAGCGGCTCCAGATAAGCCGTCGAAGAGATAAGCTCAATCCCCTCATCCCCCAGAACCTTGGCCACCGCTCCCAACAGCACATCGGTCGAGCGTGTCCGCAGATTCAGCAGCAGCTTGGCCAGCCGCCAGTCCGGCCGTATGCTCGAAAAAATCTGCTTATGCTTCACCTGCCCAGCCATCACAGCCCGCGTAACGCCCTCAGCCTTGAAGGTCTCAATCAGCCGCGACAACTCCCCCAGCGAGAGCCATTGCACGAGCACATTTGGATCAGCCGCAGCCCGCGCATTTATCTCAGCGTCGGTCTCTTCTTTGATGGCCGCGACCACAACCTGCAGCCCATGCGCTCGCGCCGCATCCAGCAGAAGAAAAGGGAAGCGCCCATTACCCGCAATCAGTCCAAGCTTCTCCATCGTTACCGCGCCGCGCGATCCGTAACTGCAGCACTAAGCGGAACGGCCTTTCCTGTCTGCGCAGATTTCCGCGCCGCATCAAGGATACGCACCACCGCAACATTCGTATCCAACGACGTCAGGTCGCCCTTAGGCTCCAGCCTGTGCTGCAGCACAGCCACCAGATAGTTCAGTGAATCATTCTGCGGCGTCGCAAGCGCAGGCGCGGTCTCCGCATGCTCGTCCTTGTCCTCTGGCAGTCGTATCTTCAAGCCATCCCCTTTCACCGTATCAACATAACCCTTCGCGCCATAGACCTCCATGTCTTTGCGCCCGAAAGGCCAGTTCCACGAGCCCTGAATGATCGCTTGTGCATGTGGATAAGTCAGCAGAATGGTCGCCTCGTCATCCACATGTTGATAAATATCCGGCTTGATCGTTTGAGTAACAGCAGTAACCGAGACCGGAAGCGCACCATGCATCATCCACGTTGCGAGATCAACCCCATAGCAGCCAAAGTCGAACAGCGCACCGCCCCCGTTCTTCTTCGGATCCGTGAGCCAGCTCAGAAACTCAGGGCTCACGCCAATCTCCTTCGGCCCATTATGTCCATCGTGGACGACAATCTTACGAACATCACCAATGCGCCCACTCGCAAGCAGATCATTTGCCGCAATGTTCGAGGCATACCAGGTCGTCTCGTAGTTGGTCAGCACAGGCACGTGGAACTGTTCCGACAACCCCTGAATCACCAGCGCATCCTCATAGGTCGTAGCGAGCGGCTTCTCCACCATCGCAGCTATGTGCAACGGAGCAGCCTGTTCGATCGCCGCACGATGCCCCGCAATCGACGTATAGACCAGAATCGCCTGCGGGTGCGTCGCCGCCAGCATCGCCGCTTCTGTCGGAAAGAACAAGCTCTCAGGTAGATGGTATGCCGAAGCATAGTGCTGTCGAAGCCCGGCATCAGGCTCGGATATGCCTACAAGTTCAACATTGGGGTGCGAAGCAAGATTGCCGAACAACCCCCGAACATGGTCATGTTCCAGCCCCACCACTGCAACCCGGACCCTATCCGGAGACTGCGCCGAAGCCGTTACCGTAACGGCAGCAAACAACGCCAAAAGAATTGCCCAAAAACTAAAGCGACGCGATGTGAAGTTCATAGTCGGATAAATCCTCGACCTCCATGGAACGAGCTGCAAAAAAACTACTTGATAACCCCACGTTCACTATTCGCAATGAAATCCGCAAGATACGCCACATGCTCGCCTGCATTACCGGCTGCAATCGTCATGCGCATGGCCTCCAGCGCCTGCGAAGTATTCATCTTCGAAGCCTGCAACAGCCTATAAGCCGCGCGCAGTTCCTTCAGCTGCTCCGGCGTAAACCCGCGCCGCTCCAGCCCGACCTTGTTCAAGCCGTAGGCATGGTTGTTGCGCTCAATCGAAGTCAGCGAGTACGGCAGCACATTCTGCGTAATCGTCGTACCCCCGCCAATGTACGAATACTTCCCAATCCTGCAGAACTGATGCACCGGACACAGCGCACCCACACTAGCGTAGTCCTCCACCGTCACGTGCCCCGCCAACGTAGCCGAGTTCGCCAAAATACACCCATTGCCAATCGAAGAGTCGTGTCCAATATGCGTATAAGCCATAATCAGGCAGTCCGACCCTACGCTCGTCACGCCGCCGCCGCCCGCAGTCCCACGCGAGATCGTCACGTACTCCCGAATCGTATTGTCATCCCCAATCACCGCACGAGTAGGCTCGCCCGCATACTTCAAATCCTGCGGCGCCACGCCCAGGCAAGCAAACGGATAGACCCGATTCCTGCTTCCCATCGTCAGATGCCCATCAAGCACCACATGCGATACCAGCTCGCACTCTTCCCCCAGCACAACATTAGCGCCAACCGTGCAGTACGGTCCTACCGTGCAGCTCGCCGGAATCTGCGCGCCCTCCGCCACAATCGCTGTCGGGTGAATGCTCACTCGGGTACGGCCTCGCTCGGTGGTGCAGCCTTCTTAGCCGCACGCGGAACCACCTGGCACATCACAATCGCATCGCAAACCAGCTTGCCATCAACCGTGATATTGCCTTGCATCCGCACCGCACGGCTGCGCCAGTTCAGTACCGTCACTTCGATGCGGAGCTGATCGCCCGGCGTAACCGGTCTCCGAAACCGAGCATTTTCAATCCCCGTAAACACCATCAGCTTCGAGTCCCGATCGGGAATCTCAGTCATCAACAGCGCTCCCCCGGTCTGCGCAATGGCTTCAACCATCAAAACGCCCGGCATAATCGGGTAGTCAGGAAAGTGTCCCTGAAAATGCGGTTCATTCATCGTCACGTTCTTGATCGCAACAATGCGCTGCTTGCGCTCCATCTCGACGACGCGGTCGATCAGCAGAAACGGATAGCGGTGTGGCAGGATGGACATAATTTCAAGGATGTCCATCGTCTGCTTCTGCGCCTGTTCCGGCGCGGTTTCAAGGCTCTCAGTCGATTCACTCATGGCAGCCATGAGTATAAACCGCAGCCTACTTCTTCTTCAGCACCACGTCCGGATTAAACAGGTCCGGCGAAAGCCCCTGGTTGTATTCCACCTTGCTCAAAAACCGCTGACTCGCCATATCGCCGTTGTGGTAACGAGTGACCATGAAGGCCGTCGGCAGTCCCTGAACAGTGTGGTAATCGTCATACTCCTCAGCATCCTCGTCCAGATCTTTGAAGGTTTCGTTGCGCCACTCGAATTTGCGCCGCAGCGGCAGATGCGTAGTCGCATCCATCTCAATCGTCACGGCGTCATTGTTCGGACTCAGGATCGATACCTTATCGGCCATGCGCCGTTCCACCATGGTCGTTCCCTCGGCAATCACCATCACGCCCGGCGTCTTCAGCCACACCCGCACCACCTCTTCAATCGAGTGCGCCCGCCTCCGCAAATAATCCTCCACCTGCTCTTTTGGCAGAGTGGACTTGCCCTTGAAGGTAATCTCGTAGCCGGTATCATTCGTCCAAATCTGCACAATGTCGATCTTCTTGCCCGGAAAGATCATGCTCTTGTCCGTGATGAAGCCGATCCGTTCTGCCACCGGAACATTGCCATCGGGAAACCGGCGCCAGCCCTCATAATCGATCACGGCACCAGTAGGCGCTCCGCGGAAAAATGCCGCCGTATGTCCGTGAATCTGCATGTCCTTACGATCGAGCCATGCCTGCCCACCCAGCGCCTCCACCATCTGATCCAATAGTTTGTGCCCGAGCTGCTCCTGCGTCATCCCCGGATTCTTCGTAGGCGCCGCACTCGGAATATCGCTCGCCTGCGCAAACACCCGCGGCACGGCCAACGACCCCATCACAACCAGGCAAGCAAAAGCTCTCTTCATTCAAACTCCATCAGCCAACCAGCACAGCGCCGCCGTTCACGTTGAATATCTCACCCGAAACAAACCCTGCCAACGGCGTACACAGAAATAATATCGGTCCTGCAATCTCATCCACCGCTGCAGCACGTCCCAGCGGTATCGTAGCCAGCACTTTCTTTGACGTCTCCGGATGCTCCAGGGCAGCGGCCGACATCTCCGTCACCACCCACCCCGGCGCAACACAGTTGCAATAGATGCCCTGCCCAGCCAACTCACTCGAAAGGCTCTTCGTCAGGCTGATCAACGCACCCTTGCTCGCCGCATAATCCGCATGGAAGGCCTCCCCTCGCTGCCCCGCAGTCGAACTCACCAACACCACATGCCCTCGCGCACCCCCAACCGGTGCCTGCCGCTGCATCTGCGCCACGGTAGCCTGAACCAATCCAAACGCGCTATCGAGATTGATCCCCATCGTCCCACGCCACTGCTCCACGGTCATTTGCCCAATCGGAGCATCATGCGACGGCCAAATCCCATGATTCACAATCAAACAATCCACCCGACCGAAAGCCTGCACCGCCTTCGCCACCAGCGCCTGCCCATCCTCCGCCGTAGCAAGCTCCTGCCTCACCGCATGGCATACATCTTCGCCCCCGCACTCATCCACCAACGCCCTAGCCTGTGCCTCAGCACTCCGATAGCTGAAGACCACCCGCGCCCCCGCCTTGCGAAACATCCTCACCGTAGCCGCGCCAATCCCCCGCGAACCGCCCGTTACAAGCGCCACTCGCCCGGCAAGCGACAGCGAAACACCCGAATCAATATTTGTCATAGCCTGACGCTACCCAAACATACAATGGTGGTGCAAGTTTCCCGGCCTTCCCTGACCAGACGAAAAGGAGAGTTTGCCCATGAAGATTGCCGTCCTTATCGCCCGTATCCTACTAGGCCTTATCTTTACCATCTTCGGCCTGAACGCCATCCATCCCTTCATGCCCATGCAGATGCCACCGGGCGACGCCGGGGCTCTGGTAGGCCTCATGTTCGCACACGGATGGTTCTACTTCATCGGCCTCCTCTACGTGATCGCAGGCGTACTCCTTCTGATTGGCCGATACGTCGGCATCGCCCTGACGATCCTCGGCCCTATCATCGTCGTGATCCTGCTCTTCCATATCACCTTGTTACCGCAGGGAATCGGCATGGCGTTGTTCGTTGCGTTGCTCGAGATTTTCCTCATCTACGCCTACCGCAACCACTTCGGCGACATCTTCTCTGCCAAACACCCTGAGGCTTAGGAGCAGATCAAGCCGACTAGCATCACTTCTTCTTCGCCGCCGCAGCCTTTGCCGCCAGTAGAGCCCTGCCTTCGCGAATCATCTTCGTCTGTTCCTTCAAAGGCATAGCCAGCACAGCCTTAGCTCGCGGAGGCAGCTTGCCGAAGACAATCTGATGCGCCGCCGTCAGTTCTTGTTCCCATTCGGCCACGCGGAACACATCCCACCGCTCCACCGCCACCCAGAAGATTCGTGCCATATACGGAGCCGGAATCACCCCTTCAATCTCCAGTAGCTCCGAGTACCGTTCCGGACCAGCAGCATACGAGATCACAGCCTGCCCATCGCCATCCAGATTCACCAAGGCAAACATCTTGCCACCAATAGCCTTGTCCCCAACCCAGAAAACAAGATTCGCTCCCCACTGCATCGTGTCCACCACATGCGGTAGTCCCAGCAAAAACTCGCGAACCCGCTCAGCATCCATGCCGAAAAGTATAGAGCGGCATGTCGTCATCCTGAACGCAGTGAAGGATCCCTGTATTTCGTCTTTGCTCTTGCCTTTGCCTGTTCTTAAAACCCTTCTCTGCAATCAGCCATTCCGCCAACCACTCCAGTCAGCGCAATCGCAAGCGAATCGCCCCTCTCGCACTATCCCCATCCACCACCCGCCCATTCTGCACAATGTCAATCCTCCCCGCCTTCACCAGCCTTCGAGCAGCAGCCCGCACCGACACCATCAAACCCTCCCAATCCCGCCGAGTCTCTGTCCCCCCAACCACCTTCGCCGCCTCCGAAGGGCAGATAGTCTTCCCCGCATCCCGCTCCCCCAGCAACTCCAGAATCGCCGCCTCCAGCGCGGCATCAGCCTCACCCGGCTTACGCCCGCGACAAGCATCGCTGCAATACTTCATCACACCCCAGTCCTTCTCCCACTCCTTCCGCCAGGCAAACGTCCGTCCACACGCCTTACAAATCTTCTCCTTGTGCGGAGTTTCCTTCTCTGGCTTCCGTTTCTTATCCGGCATCACCAAGTCCTCAGCCATCTTTATACTTAAAAACGACATGTCCTTTCCCTCCGTAGAAGACCAGCTCGACCTCATCGCCAAAGGCGCCGCCGAGATCCTCCCCCTCGAAGCACTCAAAGAACGCATCAGCCAATCCATCGCCTCCGGCAAGCCCATGCGAATCAAGGCCGGCTTCGATCCCACCGCACCAGACCTTCATCTCGGCCACACCGTCCTCATCCGCAAGCTCCGCCACTTCCAAAAGCTAGGCCACACCGTCATCTTCCTCATCGGCGACAGCACCGCTTTGATCGGCGACCCCACGGGCCGCAACGTCACCCGCAAACCCCTCACCCCCGAACAGATCAGCGTCAACGCCGAAACCTACAAAGAGCAGGTCTTCAAAATCCTCGACCCCATCAAAACCGAGGTCCGCTACAACTCCGAGTGGCTCGACAAACTCTCCTACTACGACCTCGTCAAGCTTTTAGGCCAGTTCACCGTCTCCCAGATGCTCGAGCGCGAAGAGTTTCACAAGCGCTTCAACGACGAGCAACCCATCGGCCTCCACGAGATGATCTACCCCATCGCCCAGGGCTACGACTCCGTAGCTCTCCAATGCGACGTCGAGCTAGGCGGCACCGACCAGAAGTTCAACCTCATGCGCGGTCGCGACCTGCAAAAGCACTTCGGCCAGCCCCAGCAAATCATCCTGATGAACCCCATCCTCGAAGGGCTCGACGGCGTCCAGAAGATGTCGAAGTCCCTCAACAACGCCATCGGCATCCACGAGCCGCCCTTCGAGATGTACGGCAAACTCATGTCCATCTCCGACGACCTAATGTGGCGCTACTGGACACTCCTAACCGACCTCCGCCAATCCGAGATCGCACAGATGCAGGCCGATGTAGCCAGCGGCGCACTCCATCCAATGCAAGCGAAGAAAAATCTCGCCCACTCCATCACCACCGACTTCCACTCAAAAGCAGAAGCCGACTCCGCCGCAGATAACTGGGCAAAGCAATTCCAGCAACGCGGCGTAAGCGAAGACGTCCCTGTCATCAAAGTTGCGCTAACCGAAGAAGGCCTCACAACACCCACCGAAGACGGCACCACCACGATCAAAATCGCAAAGCTCCTCCACCTCGCAGGCCTGGCCGCGTCCACGGGCGAAGCCAACCGCAAGATCGCCGAAAACGCCGTCAGCATCAACGGAGAAAAATTCTCCGGCAAAACAGCGTCACTCCATCAACTCACGCAAAGCCCCATCCTTCGCCTAGGAAAAAAATCCATCCGCGTCGAATGGCTTCAATAGCCTCACGTTTAGCTTCTGCTTTTGTTCTTGCTTCTGAGGTAGGCCCGGGCTTTAGCCCGGGCACTAAAAACTGCCTTTCCGCGAAATCTGGATCCTTCACCCTCGCACCTATATTCCGCGTAAGCCGCGCACCGTAACTCCTTGAAATCAATGCACCGGCGAACGCCCCGCGTGTAACATGCGTCTAACGATTGCAGGAGTTAAAAACAATGTCTGCAAGCAAGCGGTTTGTTTCCCTGTTCTCTGTCTGTGTTCTCTCCCTTTCGGCGATCGCTCTCCACGCCCAGCAAAAACAAGACCCACGCGCCCAAGAAATCGTCCGCGCAGCAGTCAAAGTAGAGCTAGCCGCCGATCGTAACGACCACTCCCGCTGGCAATATCGCGACATCAACCACAAGCCCGACGGTGAATTCCTCTACCACGTCGTCGAGACCGACCACGGCTCCGTCAAAAAGAAGCTCAAGCACAACGGCCAACCCCTTACTCCCGAAGAACTCAAGGCCGAAGACGCCCGCATCCAGTCCTTCGTCAACGATCCTTCCCAGCAAGCCAAACAACGCAAAGACGGTGAGCTCGACGACAAGCGCGCCGAAAACATGCTCCGGCTCCTCCCAGACGCCTTCCTCTGGAAGGTAAAGGACGACACCGCCGATACCGTAACTCTCGCCTTCGTCCCCGACCCCAACTTCACTCCACCCACTATGGAGGCTCGAGTCTTCGCCGCCATGGCTGGCGAGATCGCCGTCAGCAAACAGCAGAACCGCATCGCCTCCATCAAGGGCAAACTCATCCACGATGTCACCTTCGGCTGGGGACTCTTCGGCCGCATGAACCAGGGCGGAACCTTCAACGTGGAACGCCG
>Ga0206894_1127_pt1 | contig 15561 bp, 4 predicted proteins | sample Alteio_BWOrgHeat_54_FD_152953 | JGI IMG/M metagenome (GOLD analysis project Ga0206894, IMG submission 152953) | Enriched cells from forest soil in Barre Woods Harvard Forest LTER site, Petersham, Massachusetts, United States -... | ecosystem: Environmental > Terrestrial > Soil > Temperate forest > O...
TCGTGCCGGTGGGGCCCGTCAAGCCTGTCACACCTGTTAAGCCGGTGGGTCCGGTGACACCCGTCAAGCCCGTAGAGCCGGTCACTCCGGTGAGACCTGTGCTACCAGTTTGACCTGTCGGGCCTGTTAAGCCAGTTGTGCCGGTTGTGCCTGTCACGCCCGTTTGTCCCAAGCCTGTCGGCCCTGTCGCACCTGTAAGGCCTGTTTGGCCGGTTGCACCAGTCATGCCTGTTTGCCCCAGACCTGTTGGCCCAGTCGATCCCGTAAGACCTGTTTGGCCGGTTGCACCTGTTTTCCCGGCTCCCATAGGACCTACAGGCCCTTGTGGGCCTGTGTTTCCAGTGGAACCTGTCGCTCCCATAGCGCCTATTGGACCTGGAGGTCCGCTAGGACCAACAGGACCTATTTGCCCGCTAGGTCCGCTAGGACCTGTTGGTCCAGTGGGTCCAATCGGGCCTTGCGCTCCAGTGGTTCCCGCGGGTCCAGTAGGTCCTGTAGATCCCATGGGGCCTGGGGGGCCATTTGCTCCAGCGGGACCTCGATCGCCTTTGGGTCCTTTGGGTCCGGTAGGTCCTGGCGGACCCTGTCTGGCGGGTTTGCAGTAATCGCAAGCGAATTCTTTTGCAGAAGTGTCTGAAGGAGAGCTATCTAATAATTCGGCATTGACGGGGTGGTAAAGCAGGACAAGAGATAGTATGCAGGAAGTATTGAAAGAAGATTGATTCATTTTTCTTAATCCTGAAACATGCACATAAATCACTTTGAAATGGACGGCATAGACTAAAAGGATTTAATTGAACAGTCCATTTCGTCCATGTAGTCCATTTCGTCCATGCAGTCCATTTCGTCTATTTCTTTAAATTAACAGCATGCACGCTCCCGATGATCATGCATTTTTGCATCGTTTTTAAGAATATTTTTAGATAAATGCTATCAAAAAAGTCATTATGAACATGCATTTTTTTCGCTTGTTGATGGTCAGTAGGTTAGGATGTGATCTTGATTACCGGAACAGTTGTTTGATGAGATTGCCCGCTCCTTTTTTGATGGAATCTGAGTTAATTTTTGACGAGGCATCAGCTTCTGAAGATTTTGATGTGTTAGAGGCGGAGTCTTGCAGCATCTGTTCCCAAGGCAAGGGATGTGTCGTGGGCTTAGGGGCAGCGCCTTCAGTTAGACCGCCACTAGCAATATGCAAGACAGTTCCGATTACGGCACCTTGGGTCCCACCTTTAGCTTGTGCTACCAGCGCACTAATACGCGCAGCGGCCTTGGTTTTATCGATTTCGGCTTTATTTAAAGTCCCTCTAAGAGGTAGTTGTAGAAAATAGCTGTTTGAGATGCCAGGTACGTTGAAAGCTTGAATGAGGGAAGCACCAGAGATCGCGATAACCATATTGACATTGTCTTTAGGAATGTCGACTTTGCCCCAAGCGGCGACAGGATAGCGCTCGTTGATGAGGATGTCGACGCGTTCGATTTTGACCTCACCTTTCGAGATGGAAAAGTAAAGAGGAGTCAACCAAACCACCATTTGTTTATTGGAACCGCTAGCGAGTAGGCTAAGAACTTTAGCCAGTTCCGATTGACTCGAAACATGCACTTTGCCAGCGTCCAATTTGGCTTTGCTGACAGAAATTGTCGTGGGAGAAGGATCTTTCAGGGGTAAGGCAAAACCTTGGCGTTCAATGGTGAGTTTGAGAGGTTGATCAGCGTCGATCATCCCATCGAGGATTGGAAAAAACTCTTGCAGGACATATTCGGAGAGTTGAGGAGTGATGGTAACATGGGCTTCTAGGTCTTTGTTTAACTGCATGATGCCGTTTGCGATCGTGCTATCGAGGAGCAAATTACCGTTTTTTCCTTTGAGGTCAATATATAAGAAGCCATTCATCTGCTGGAGTTGGGCTTTTACTTTGGCATTCATCGTAGGACCAATCACAGCTTCGAATTGACGTAAAGTTTCATGGTCAACGCATACAAATTGGCACAGCATGACAAGTGGCAGGCTGTCAATTGAAGCATCCAATGTAAGTGCTAACCCATCAGCATTCACACTGCCATCTGGAGCAAGGGCTTGATCGATAGCCCCTGCAACATTCCACGATGTGGCGATGCCTTGGTCATTTTGACCTTTGGCTTTCATGTCAAAGGCCACATGCTTAGCAAGGTTTTTAGTTGTGAGCTGACTTTGTAAGCTATTGAGAAAGACCTTCTGTTTGGTTTTGTTGTTAACCCCTGACAAGTGGTCGATAGATAGGGTAACATCAAAGCTCGCATTCATTAAAGCCGCGAGCTGTGTACTTTCTGAGCTCAAAGGAATGTCGAGCGTATTAATTTTGAGGGAGGCATTTGCTGGCTCGGTAAGTAAAAAATCACCATTATAATCTGTGTCTAGGAGCTGGCGCAAAACTGTGTAGCCACTAGGTGTCAATTTTAGGGCAATAACAACAGGGAATTGCGTGTCTTTAAGTCTGATGGCTTGATCGATAGAAAAGTCAGCGTTAGCCTTGATGTGGGGACTTTGCAAATCTAACAAGAATGAGCCACGGTGTGATGTTGGGGAGTATTCAATGACCGTTGTCACATTGATCGAATTCCCAAAGAGAGGAAGTAAGTTTTTATTTCCCGTTAAGACATTGAGGATTTCCACAGGCAAATTCGCGGCTGTGATCGTGGCATCAATGACCGCTTGCTGTAAATCTAAAGTTGCATTGTTTAGCCATTTACTGAGGCTTAAGGTGCCGTTAACTTTGCCAGCAGCTTCTTGTTCCAAGCGAGTGTCGGCCACGAATTGCAGGGTGAGCTGGGCGTTTGCTGAATCAACAAGCCAGTTGACATTCAAGTGATCGATGACGGCGTGGGATTCTTTATGGCCTATGTTGTGGGTGATGTAGAGGTCATCAGCTTTCAGAGCACCGCTGATTTTAAGGTTAGAGAGATTTTGGAAGGAAAGAGGGATATTCGAAGGGGCAATGAGCAGTGTTAATGGTTTTTTATGTTCAATAGAATATCCTTGCGTGGTCATGCCTAAAAAATTCAAAGCAGGAGACGTGAGCATGTAGGCAACAGTGGCAGGGGCGGTTAATACGAGAGTATTGCCATCGCGAATTTTTCCCGCCACTTGCATTTTGGCTAAGTCGCTTACTAGGTTAAGGCGCAAATCATCAATCGTTGTCGACGGATGATTTCGCAATTTAAGGTTTGCTGTGCCTTCAATTTTAGTATTTTCACCAAGAAGCTTATGAATAGTGCCATTGGGTTCTGTTTGGACAATATTGCTTGAGAGGGCTAGCTGCAAAGGGGAGCGTGGTGTGGCTGAAAAATGCAAAGCCAGATCGTTGATACTAACAGCGCCAATATGTTCTGGGAGGATACGTAAGGTCTCGAAAGCTAAAGCGCCGTTGAGGGTTAATTGCTCTTTGATATTCCCATTGCTTTCCTTTAATGGAGAAGGTATGGAAAACTCCTGGAGCACCACAGTTGCCTTAGATGCATCTTGCAATTTTGTAGAACCTCTAAGGATCAGCGTATTGATCCACTCAGGGGTGAGTTGCCAATTCATGCTGCTGGGCTGTCTTAACACAAGTTGGTCGCCCAATTGGAAGCTGAGGTTGGGGATTTCCAATCGTTCTGATTTCCACTGCACATCAAGTGCTGAGCCTTTTGCCGAAGGGGCCATGGTCACTGTCATAGCACCATTTTGTCCAAGCGCCCCAGTTAATTGACCTCCGAGACTTAAATACTCATCCAATAAAGCTAATGGGAGGTTGGCGAGTTTTGCTTGTAGGCTCAGCTGATCCCACACATCTTGTAAATGCATGGAACCCGAAGTTTGTTTTGGAATTGTCGCTGCGATGTCAATCAACCAAGCTGACGATTTATTTGCATTCTTTTGAGAGCTTTGTGTGGCAGATGATGGCATTAGTTTAAATGAGAAGAGTAGCGGTGTGGCATGCGCCACATCATGTGTCATGTGCGCATCTCCCTGTGCTGTTAAAGTAGCGGTTTGCGCTTCTAGCTTAAGGGTGATCCCATCAGTGTTGCTAACCTGCTTGACAGTTAGATTTAATTTTGGTCCAAGCAATTGCTTGATCACCCCTGCATAATGAGGGGAGTGGCTAGTGAATAGTTGGTCAAAGAGCGCAACAGGAAAGTTGATAATATCGACATTTACCTTAAGTGCATTTTCTGCCGCTTGGAGCGTTGCTGCAAGATCTTCGGAATGGTGCATTAAACGTTTGATGGCTTGATTGCTAATCTCGGCATCAATAGAAAAAGTCCCTAATACATCATCTTGCGAAGTTTTCCCGGAAATATTTAGCGTGCTTGTTGAGGCGTTAGATGTTAGGTTTATCTTTGCTTGCACATCGTTGAGAGAGACATTGGCGGTATACGCTTGGTTTGTTGGTGGAAGGGGGAGAGAGCTGTGATCAAAAGATTTTTGAATGTTAGTGACATTGCCATCATCGGAAGCAATATTGGCATTTAAGGCCACTATTTCGATATTGCCCGCTGCTTGACGATTCCATAATAGGGAAAACAGCGAGGCGTTGATGACACCTTTTTGCAAGGATACGAGCACTTGGTTTTCAGGATCTTTGAGTACAAACTCGTTGATCTCTTGTGGACCGAACCAGTTAATTGACAACGAATTAAGCTCGATATTCCCTGGAATGGTTTGATTCACCAAATTGACTAGCTGGGTTTTGGTCCAATTTGAAGAGGCAAGTGTTGGCAATAGGATGGCTAACAGAAGCATTAAGGTGATAATGCTAGCGCATATGCCAAATATCACTTTTAAAAAGCGCCGTCCTGCAATGTTTGTATTTGTCATCTAAGACCCCTTATTATCCAAGCTAGTATCAAGTATTGGATATAGAATACACGATAGCAAATATAGAATACAGCACATTGACTTGTTTATCAGTGAGAAAGAGCTACTTGGAAAATTCAATTTAGAAAAAGTTCCTTATGCTATGTGGTTTACCGTATGTGAACGAAAATGATTTGCCTAAATAATTCATTTTAGATCAAAGTCAGTGTAAAATTTAAAAATAACAAGATGATAGGATGGACAGGATAGAAAACAAAATAGGATTACCATACTCCGATATTACCGAAAATATTTTAGGAATCTGTTTTGATGTGATGAATGAACTTGGCAGTGGTTTTTTGGAAAATGTGTACAAAAACGCACTTTTTATCATCTTGAAAGAAAAGGGGCTAAGTGTTTTAGCAGAGCAAACATTTGAAATTGTATTTAGAAATCACAAAATCGGTAAATACATTGCTGATCTTATCGTAGAGAATTCGATTATTATAGAGCTAAAGTGTTGCAAGAAGCTGCTACCAGAACATCAAGCACAATTAATAAATTATTTAAAAGCATCAGGTCTTCCCGTTGGATTGTTGGTAAATTTTGGAAATCAGAAGTTAGAGTATAAGCGCGTACACCACCCAAATATATATGTAGAGGTAGATGAGCTTACAAAGGAAGTGCTGTTGCTTTCGTAACAAGAACGGTGTAAACTTAATTGCCTATCCTGTCTATCCTATCATCCTGTTATTTTTTTTAATTTTGCACTCTTACCCTATGATCATGTTGTTTGTTGTTTTATGGCGTCGAGGATCTCATTAGCAAACGAAATCTTAGATTGGGATTGCAGAATGCTCCAGCGTTGCGCTTCTTCCGTCAACCAGGTTTTTGCTAAATTTTCTGCCGACGCCAGCCAGTGCTTTTTGGCAGCGATTCTTTTGAAAAAATCAGTCATGATCGCGATTGTGTGCTCATCTGGATAATTTGTGGCTGTAGCAACCAACATCTTTGCATCTAATTCTGTTGCGAAACCATTTTCTATCGCAGCAATCCACAAATCTTGAGCGAGTGCTCTCACTTCCAGATTTGGACTACCAATTAATTTATATGCCATTGATTTAGCAGGGTTGCCCGTTTTCCAATCAAAGAGCGTTTTTGTTGCCAGTTTCAAAGCATATTTTTGCAATTCTACATTCTGTTGGGTTGTTGCTGCCGTGTAAATATCGAATACTTTCGGTGTTTTAGCATTTGATTGTACAAAAGTCTCTACGATCTCTTGTGATACTTGTCTAACAGCTGCATCTGCATCTGCGAGCCCGCGGACTGCAGCATCCAGGACTCTATCCAAGGCTCCATTGAACGCTTGAGTGGCCAATGCTTTGTAAGCTTTATAGGCACATAGCTTATTTGCTTTGTCTGAGCTTACCTCCAACGCTATGATTGATTGCTCTAAGAACTTATCATAGATAGCATGAAAATGTGGGTTGTTTGCATCGATCAACTTGAGCACAAAATCACGCATCACTACTTTTACTTCAGGAGAGGTGTTTTTCAGCCATGCCGCTAGCACTGTCTTAGGAGCGCCGATCACACCTTTTTCAGTCAGTGCCTGCGCTAAATTCGATATAGGTGTGAACATCCTTTTTTCAGCACTAGGCATAAATTTTTCTATCGCTTGTTCTCCAAAACCAAAGTTTAATCCTTGCTTGACTAATGCTGTGGATAAATTAATGGTATCCATTTGCTGGTCGATGGTTAAATCTTTGGCGACCAGCAGAGCTTCACATCTTGCTTTAGCCGATGCCTCACATTGCTTATTATTGACACCTTCCGTGAGCAATTTAATAGCTGGCGAGAGCAATTGTTTGTCTTTTGTTGCAAGCGCAGCTTGCGCAATAGTCTCTAATTCAGAAGTCCAGAGTCCTTTTTGGGCCAATCTAACGAGCGCACGCAACCCTATTTCCTGCTGTGGTATGCTTGGCGTATTAAACACAAGCCAGCTTTTGTGTGTGCTGGTCGCTAGTGTTTTGCTAAAGTGATATAACAAGGAATTATCGGTGAGGGGAGCCGTCTGTTGCCAGCGGTTTAGTAGGTCATAAATTTCTTCAAAATGCTCTTCAGTTTGGCAGTTATTTGCCCAGCCTTCTATCGTGGTACGAATGGATGCCCATTTAGGGATGTATCCATGATCTGTTAAAGCATTCAATAGCACAATATCTTGTTTAGAGGGGGATTTGTTCGTGGCTAAGGTAGTGTCAACAGCTTCTTTGGCAGCATCGTAGCCATGTCCTTCAGCTAAGTATTCAATAAAAAGACTAACGCCCAGTAATCGGTCGGCTGTGGAAGGGTTGTGCATCAGAGCATTAGCTACTGCGTAGCTAATCTCGCGGTGTTCCTCATTTGGCTGTATTTGCAACCACTCTGAGGTCAACTTGACGATTAACCGTGCTTTTACTGCATCCCCATACGTTATCCAAGAAGCCGCAATCTGTGGCTTTAAGGGGGGGATCAGATTGTTTTTTGCGAGGGCTAAGCAGAGTTTGAGATCTGTTTCTGATGGGGTTGTATAGGCCTCAAGCACATGGTTGAGAGCCTTACCAGCCTCCGATGTAGCTTGTCCATTTTCTACTAAGAGCAAGAATATTTTTTTGCCAATTTCTTGATGTGTTGGTAGGTAACTTTGCAAGAGCTTTTTTGCGATATCAAGCGGAGCTTGATAATATTCATTATGAATGAGATTTGCGGCTAGGCTTTGGATTTCCTCTAGCGCTTCGACGCTAGCACTAGAGGTTAATTTATTCATGAGGGCTTCAGTAAATTCTGTTTTGCCCTCATCACACAAGCTTTTTGCTTTGCTGATGAATTTGCTTCGCAGTTCTATATTGCTTTCTAGTAGAGAAAGTGGGGTGATTTCTACCGTACGCACTTGTCCTAGATTAACTAATTTTTCCAACAATTTCAAAGATTCGGCTTTAAACTTACCTGAAGACTTGCTTTCTTGTGCTAAGAGATTGAGAGCTTCATCATAACCTAATTTATTTTCTAGAAGTGATTTAAGGAGTGCCATCCCTATTTTGGCATTACTTTCAATGTGACTAGAGGCAAACTTCAGTGCCAATTCAATGACCTTCTGTTTTTGCTTTTTTATACCGTAAGAATAGATGGAAGGGCCGATATTATTTTTAGTGAGAGGGATGTCAAGCAAATTGAAGATGACAACAGCTTTGTTGTTCTCCTTTTTGAGTAAGGCCTCAACCTTTTTAAGAGCTACCTCATAGCCTTGATTATGTTGATAAGCTTCACGGGCAATTTCATACTTCTTCTTGTCAAGGCATGTACTGATTAGTTTTTTTATGGTTTTGTGCCCATGTCCTTTTGAAGGTAAAGTATGGAAAAGGGTGTCACTAGCGATTTTGATTTCATTTGGCTTGTCGGAATTTAGCAGAGTTTCTACAAGAGATTGTTCTATGAGCTCCCATTCATTCGGAGATAGGTCGTTAGTGAGGATATAGGATTTTAGCTCTTCTAATACCACGTCTCGTGTTTTGGGTTTAGCAAAGCGCTCAATGATGGTGTCGGCAGATTGCTGTGCTTTAGTCACCTCTGAGGCTTTAGAAAAAGGCGCTGTGATATTAGGCGGTATAGAAACAGCAATGGGAGGTTTGGGGTTTAATGGCACGATCAAGTGCTCTTTGAGCATTTCCATGGTGGGTGCAGGAGGGGGCATGCTAGGGGTTCTGGTGGCTGCTTTGGCTAGATTCAGGTTTTGGGGGGCTCCTCTCCCAAGTGCCTGATAAGCATAGCTTGCTCCAACTCCCAGGAGCAACGCACCAAAGATGCCACTCGCTAAATATTTGATTGAGTAACTGACATTGTTTGTCTTTTGCGCTTTAGTGATCGATTGCGTAAATACCTCTATATCAGGGATATCATCTTTTGAAAAAAGCAACTCATTCATATTGATAGGGTCGTGGTCGAGCAATAATTTGTTGAGTTCGGCTTCAAAGATCTCTGCTGCTAACGCTGATGCTTGTCGCTCTTCTAGTGCTCCTCTAGAGCTTAGCTGGTGGGCCATTTGATAACCTCGGCTGAGAATCGCTAAGGCATTGGTGGCCCCTACTTGTCGCACAAGCGAGTCTGCTGCTAGGAGCGCTTGTTTGTGATGTTTTTCACTGGTTTTAACACCTTCGGCAGCATCTAACACCTTGTCACACAACCACCTATCAATAATATTAGCACTGTTTTCGCGCGGTCTAAGATGTCCTGTTAAGACTTCGAAATAATCGGTTTTCGTGGGATGGGGGAGTCCATGCTCGCGCAAATATTTTGTAAGGTGTTGTGCCTGTACTTCTTGTGGTTCTGCGAAAATAGGTCTCAGATGGAGGCTTGTGACCGGTGTGCGTCCTGTGGGTGTTGGCATAGTAAACTCCTTACTGCATTAACAAATCGTAGGTATAACTTAAGTATAAAATATTTATATTTCTAAAGTAAATATCAAACATAAAGTTTAAAACAAATAAAACAGAATAAAGAAACTTACTATTAATAAAAATACATTAATGAATCGCATTGAATTTAATTATAATTTGTATCGATTTTAAAGTATATATTCAGGGCATATGCAGCCTGCCGCGGTAGCGGCCTAAGAGATTAGCCCCGGGTGGAGCGATTAGCGGAACCCGGGGTTCTTAAAGAAACGATATAGCCCCGGTAGGGGTGTAAGAAAGCGTTTAGGCAAAATCTCTATACCACGAGCTTTCTTACGCCCCTACCGGGGCTGGTATTTTTTTCCTATCCCCCGGGTTCCGCTAATCGCTCCCCCCGGGGCTAATCTCTTAGGCCGCTACCGCGGCAAGCTGCGACCCCGTGAATATGTACGCATGAAGTCTTTTCCTTGGACAAGGACGGTGCATGTTCACGAAATGGCGTTAACTTAAGGAAATGGACTGCATGGACTACATGAGACGATTGCATAAGTTATTGAATATTTAAAGCTACGTAGCTCAGCCTCTTCAGGTTGAGTAACTTAACTAAATAATCTAAAAATAGATTATCACTTTTGCAAGCGTTGCAGGTAACCTAAAAAAATAAAAAACTAGACAAGAAAAGTGTTGGTATCATATTAAAATTTGATTTTACGTAAGATTTAAACACTTCTATACCTATCACAGAGGCCATATGCGCAATCTTTTCATCGTGTGGATGCTTTTGCTTTCGGCGGTTGTATCTGCCGATGTGGATGAGCTTGGCCTTCAATATGACACACCTTCATACGCGCGCAATGCCGTCGCGCCCCAGCTAGAAGAACATCCTATTGCCATGGCCAATCTGGAGGGGGAGCCTTCAGCCTTCGTGCATCAATGTGTTAATGTGATCTCGGGCCAATATTGTGATTCAAAAGCCGATCTCATCATTCCTCATGGTGTTGATCCTCTTGTCGTCGAACGCAATTTCGCAGGGAACTCCTATACGCGCGGTACTCTAGGTCCAGGCTGGACCCTAAACCACTTTAACAGTCTGCAGAAGGGGAAAAGCAACCTTGGTAAGGTGCTCATCCTCAACCAGGATCATGGGGGGACGCTTCTTTTCAAAAACAATAACGAAACCGACTTCCCTGTGTTAAAGGAATGTTTGTATCGTGGGGTGACAAATACCGCTTCTGGGTACATTAGTGGACAAACCAACCTAAAGAACTATTTTGTGAGACATGCTAAAGAGGGGGAATATCGGTTAAAAACAGGGGCTGGCGGCTATAAAACATATACTTTGCACAGTAAGGAAACAAATGGTGTTTATCGTCCTCAGGTTGAAAAGAAAGCGAGCGGCAACAAATTCCGTTACGCTTACAAGCGCCCAAACAAAACGATCTATCTAGATACCGTTGAGGTGGTCAACCGAGCAGATAAATGTGTGAATCGCCTTCAATTTCCGCTATTGAATAGCGAGACTCTTAAAAAGAGTCCAACTTGGAAAATCACTGCCGAGGATGGACGTTGGGTGAACTATAACTTTTTTAAGGTACAGAAGGATCGACATGTGCTCGAACGCGTGGACCGTTCTGATGGTCCCTCTGAAGAGTATATTTATATGTTCTTCACCCAAAATGGCATCGTCACGCATGAATTAATCAAAGAGAAATGGCTCCCTGAAAACAGGTTCTTACATATCGACCATTTTAAGTATGGTCATAATCAGACCCGCACCCATGATTGCAATATAACTAGCCACTCTGATCCACGAGTCGAACGCGTTAAAAGGCTTTTAGCTCCCGCCGGAACGGATGCTACGCCCGTGCAAATTTATGAATTCATCTATGACCTCACTGTTGTCACAGATAAAAAGAAACCCCAAAAGCACGTCGTGCACAATGGGGGGTGTCATGTGTACAATGCCTTAGGCGATAGGACGTATTATCTCTATAATGCGCAGCATCGCCTCACCGAAGTACAAAAATTTGATAAGAAAGATAAGCTATATGCCCGTGAAAGGCTTTTTTGGGGGGATAATGCCTCTTCTGAGCTCACTCATTTGCAAACGCGGGCTTTAGAAGATCAGCATGGTCGGATCGTCTTTGCCCGCACCTATAGATACGATTTGGTAGGCAACGTTTTAGAAGACCATCTATATGGAAATATCTCAGGGCGAAAGCCTTGTCCTGCCACTCTAGAAGCAAGCGGCAAGCTGCAGTCAAAGAATTCTGAGTGTTATAGTAAAACGTTTGTGTATTCCGAAGATAATTTCAATCTGCTTTTAGAAGAAAGCGATGGGATCCTCACTACCACCTATCAGTACCAGCCAGGCACAAACCTGCTCACAGCTAAATTTGAAAGTAGTGATGAGGGGATCTCTAAACGTTGGTTTTTCTTCTACAATGACGACGCTGCCGTTACTAAAGAAATCGTGGATGATGGTGTAACCGATGATCTCAAAGATCTGAGTGGGGTGACAGAACGGCACATCACCTATTTCAAACAAAGTGAATCCTATCCAGTAGCATATCCACTGGTGATTGAGGAAAAATGCCTCAATCTGCAAACCAAAAAAGAAGAACTGGTGCACAAAGTCGTTAACACTTACACCAAACAAGGCAAAATCGCAAAGCAAGAACATTACGACAACCAAAATGTACTTTCTCATACTTTGCAATGGGAATATGATCATATGGGAAATGTCACCAAAGAAATCGATGCCCTTGGTCGCATTATCGAACGGCGCTATGATGTGCATGGCAACTGCATCTTTGAACAAGGTCCTAGGATAGGCTGTCACAAGAAGTTCGCTTATGACTTTATGAATCGTTGCATCAAAGAAGAAGAGGTGCATGATGATGGCATTACCCATGCCGTTTCTCATCGCTACGATCTAGCCAGCAATCGCATTGCTTCAATCGATCCCTATGGCAATGAAACCAAATATGAGTACGATCCGTTTGGGAGGGTGTCACAAATCACCTATCCGAAAGTCTTCGATGCCAATCGTAAGTTACATTGTCCCAAGATTCAAAAACACTACGACCATATGGGTAATTTGAAGAGAGAAATTGATGCCAGCGGTTTTGAGATCCAAAAGTCGTATACAGTGCGTGGTCAGTTGGCATCGGTCTCCTATCCCGACGGCACTGTGGAAAAGAAAGTTTATCAAATGCATGGACCACTATGCGAAACGATCGCCAAAAATGGCACGCGCACGTGTTACACTAATGATCATTATGGTAGGCCTATCAAAACGGAAATATTTTCGGCAGATGGCAAGTTGCTCAGCACTGCCACGGCTACCTATAGCAGCTTTCACGTCCTGACAGAGACGGATCCCATGGGGATTGTTACGCAATATGCCTACTATCCTAATGGCAAGCTGCGCCGCAAGCAGCAAGGCAACTCCATATCTACCTATCGTTACGATGCTTTAGGACGTATTTCTAAAACACATCAGCACTATGGTGATCAGCCGCATGAAGTTGTGGTCAAAGCTCAAAAATATGATTTGCTTGATCGTATCATCGAAGAAACTACCGAAGATGCCTCTGGCAACATATTGACCAAGGTAGCTTATACATATGATGAGGCTGGCAATCTCACGCAATCTATCTCTTATCCACAAGGTAAAGCGGTGATCACAACAACTCGCTACAACTCCCATGGAGCACCTCGAGAGGTTATTGATGCCTTAGGAAATATCACGCGCACCATCTGTCGTTATGATTACTACAATGAGCAAGGACAAGGTGTGCCTTATCAAGAGGTGATCGATCCCCTTGGCAATGTCACCGTTTCTATCCAAGATGCTTTAGGGCGCACCGCAAGGGTGGTGCGCAAGAATGCTCTCGGTACAGCGCTGCAAGGCCAAGAATTTCTCTATGATAGCAATGGCAATTGTTGTCAAATCACGGATACAAGTCCAGGTGGCGCTAAAGCGAAGCATCAAATCATCACCACCATGCAGTATGATCACTGCAATCGCCTTACTGCCTGCTGTGAAGCGCAAGGGACGCCGGAACAAAAGATCACTAAAATCACTTACAATCGCCATGGTTACAAGGATAAGTTCATTAAAGCAGATGGGACGAGTCTCTCACACACCTATGATGCCTTGGGACGACTAGCAAAGTTACAATCTTCTGACAAGACGATCCATTATATCTATCATTATGACCTGAATAATAATCCCATCAAAGTGGAAGATGTGGTCAATCAGGCCTACACTCTGAAAAAATACGACAATAACAATTGTCTTAGCAGTGAGCAACTCGGACATGGTTTAGCCTGTAGTTATCGTTACGATAGGCTTGGACGGTTGGTAGATCTTACCCTGCCAGATGGCAGCAACATTGCTTATGGCTTTGCAAACTGTTTCATGCAAAGTGTCAAACGCCGTGATAGTCAGGGAAACGAGCTTTATACCCATACTTATGATAGCTTCGATCTCAACGGAAATCTTAGCAAAGCCCACTTCATTGGCAAGGGGGGAGTGGTGGAATATGCTTATGACATCCTAGGGAGGTCGACAGCGACCACCACGGCCAAATGGCAAGAAGCTCTTTTGCGTTATGACAGCGTAGGGAACTTGTTGGAAAAGAGTGTTAATGATGGACAAGAAACGCTTTCGCGTTATTCCTACGATGAACTCTATCAGCTCACGCAAGAGAAGGGGGTATTTAAAAATACTTATGCCATGGATGCCTTTTATCAGCGGACGAAGAAGAATGACCAAAAGCATGTCTACAACGATTTGCATCAGCTTTTAAACGATACCATCGCACAATATACGTACGATAAAAATGGCAACCTCATTAGTGAGAAGCGTGGAGAGGACACTACGATCTATACCTATGATGCCTTAAATCGCTTAGTCACTTTGGAGAATGGTGTTAGCAAAGTGGTTTATACATATGATGAGGTCAATCGACGTCTGACCAAAACTCCCTATGTTAAAGATGGCAGTGGCGCCTGGCAGTCGGGTGAGACGACGCGCTACCTTTATCAAGGACAAAATGAAATAGGGGTATGTGAGGCTACAGGTAAGATCACAGAATTGCGCCTTTTGGGTTTGGGAAAGGGAGCAGAAATCGGTGCGGCGATTGCTATGGAAGTGGGCGCCGAAGTTTACATTCCCATTCATGATCATAGTGGCAGTGTGGCCGCCTTATTGAATATGGAGGGGGAGCTCATTGCTAGTTATCAATACTCGGCCTTTGGTGAAGAGAATTTTGAGGCGTGTTTGGTCCCTTGGCGTTTTTTCTAGTAAGCGTTATGATCCAGAAAGTGGTCTTATCTATTTTGGGCGTCGCTATTATAACCCAACGACAGGGAGCTGGATCACTCAGGATCCTATCGGAAGGGAAGGGGGTCTTAACTTTTATGCGTATGTCATGAACAATCCTCTCACCCATATAGACTTGTATGGACTCATCAGTCAAGATGGTGGGTCGATGTTTAGCACGATGCGCAACTTTTGGGATGGTATGAAGGATGTTGCGCTTGGCACGCTTAAGTTACCCGGGCTAGCGGTGGAAGCTATTGGTTACCATCTCGTGCCCATCCCATACGTCAAAGATGCCATCGAATTTGCCGGCCACTGCCTGGCTGGCAAAAACCCAAGCGCCTACACCCCTTCCTGGAATAGAGAAAAGAGTCAAACTGTCAAGCACGAAGGGTACGGCGACGGCGACCCTCACTATCGCCATATTATCTTCAACGGCGTGTGTTGCTCGCTTAATGATATGATGGATCGCTGCGCAGCTAAATCCAAGGAGTGTGGCGGGGTGACGGTGTATGGCATTTACAATAGTACTAATGGAATCGTGATGGATCTCCTGGAAGTAATGTGCCAAAAATTAGGCATCCTTACTGAGATGCAAGCCACAGCACAGCGCGAAGTGCAAAAAATTGTGGATGAGATGGGGGAATATCGGCATCACGCTACCTTAATTGTGGAGGCGCATAGCCAAGGATGTGAAACGGTACATAATCTTAGCAGTGGCTTGAAAAAGATGATGTGGCTGACGGCAGTGGGACCTGCACGCATTGGACAAAGGCATGAATTTCAACATGTGACCAATTTGATGAGTCCATGTGATATTGTGCCCTATGTGGCCGACCCCCTCGGGATGATTTGTAGTAGTTTTCGGCGCAACATAGATTTTGTCAAAACGCAAGGTTGTCCCCTCCAGGCACACAATCGCGATGGCAAGACCTATCTAAATTATCTGCGCGCAGTAGGAAATGAGTTTAAAAGAATGTATG
>Ga0206894_1113_pt1 | contig 15338 bp, 12 predicted proteins | sample Alteio_BWOrgHeat_54_FD_152953 | JGI IMG/M metagenome (GOLD analysis project Ga0206894, IMG submission 152953) | Enriched cells from forest soil in Barre Woods Harvard Forest LTER site, Petersham, Massachusetts, United States -... | ecosystem: Environmental > Terrestrial > Soil > Temperate forest >...
CCAGAGTGAGGAGCGCCTGACAGAGATCGGCGTCGCGACGGAAGCGTTCGGCGCCGGCGATGAGCCAGAGGTCGAGCTTGTCCTCGGCGGTGCGGAGGTCGGAGAGAAGCTCGGCGTGGTAGCCCTCGGGGTCGTCGACGAGGTAGCCAGGATGGACCTTGAAGAACTTCGCCAGGAGCAGACGGGTTGTGTTGGTAAGGTGTGGGCGGGCGCCGCTCTCGATCTGGGAGAGGTAAGACTGACTGATGGCTTTGCCGCTGCTTTCGGCCTGAATGGCGTGGACGAGCTCCTGCTGGGTCATCGCGCGATTGAAGCCTCGGAGGTTGCCTTCGACTTCACGGAGGTAGCGGATTTTGTCGCTGAGTTTCATAGCTATTGCAAATCGCAATATTTATATCGCAATTTGCAATACGAGTCAAGCGGGATTGTCTTTAGAAGAATTGCGGAGGCGTATAGCATTGGAAAAGGTGCTGCTATGAGTGCGGAGCGCGTGAAGGTTACGGTTGGGGTTTGCGGTGGCGTTGCTGCCTACAAAGCGGTAGAACTGGTTCGTTTACTGCAGGATGCGGGCTTGGATCCGCATGTAGTAATGACGCGGGCGGCGGAGGAATTTGTGCGGCCGCTGACGTTTGCAGCGATCTCGGGCCATAAGGTGATTACGAGCCTTTGGGGTGAGGATGCGGGCGCGGGGACGGACGGGGATGAGTCTTCGATCGAACACATCAATGAGGCGCAGACGACCAAGGTACTGATTGTGGCTCCGGCGACGGCAGATACGCTGGCGAAGTTTGCGCATGGGCTGGCGGATGATTTTCTTTCGACGATGTTTCTGGCGACGACGGCTCCGGTGGTTGTGGCTCCGGCGATGAATGTGAATATGTGGGAGCATCCGGCGACGCGAGCGAATATTGAAACGCTGAAGGCTCGCGGAGTGAAGGTGGTTGAGCCGGGAAGCGGGTATCTGGCGTGCGGGATGATTGGCGGCGGACGGCTGGCGGAGCCTGCAGCGATTGCGGCGGCGGTAGGAGAGGTGTTGGCTGCGCCTGCAGCTACGATGGATTTGGCGAACGAGACGGTAATTGTGACGGCGGGTGGGACGCGTGAGGCGATCGATCCGGTGCGTTTTATCGGCAACAGGTCGAGCGGAAAGATGGGCTATGCCGTGGCTGAGGCGGCACGCAAACGCGGGGCGCGGGTCATCTTGATAAGCGCGCCTACTGCGCTGGCGCCTTCTGCAGGATGCGAGATGGTGTCGGTGGTTACGGCGGACGAGATGCGTTCGGCTGTGATGGAGCACCTCGCAGAGGCAACAATTGTGGTGATGGCTGCGGCAGTGAGCGACTATCGAGTAGTTCGGGTAGCGGCGCAGAAGCTGAAGCGCGAAGGCGCGAGGACGCTGGAGCTTGAGCCGACCGAAGACATTCTGAGTGAAGTGGTGTCGCGGCGGAAGGCTGGGACATTGGTCGTGGGGTTCGCGGCTGAGACGGAAAATGTGTTGGCGAACGGACGCTTGAAGCTGGAACGCAAAGGTGTGGATGCGGTAGTGGTGAACGATGTCTCCTCTTGCGAGACGGGGTTCGATTCGGACCGCAACGCGGGAGCTTTCGTGACACATGACGGATTGGTGGAGATTCCAGTCATGAACAAGAGCGCGATGGCTGGGCGGATTCTGGATGAGGTGGTTGGACTACGGACTAAGACGACCGCGGAATCGCTCGGAAAAGCACAGATTTAAAGACGCGTTGGGACGGCTGCTGTTCCGATGCGGCAATCAGAAAAGTTCCGCTCTTCTAAAGACTTTGGAGCATTGCTGAAAGAGGCATGCTCGTTGTGCACCCCCTGTGCACACTCCAATACCTCACCGGGCGGATTCGTTGACGGTACGTTTTGAATCGAATAAATTCGTTATACGGATTCGAAACGTATTCGGTTGACAAGCTACCTTTAAGACCGCGTCAATCCTGCTCGCAAACAACCTGCCTAGCCCTACAGGAGCTGCCTTCGTGAAGCTTCAACGCGCCCTCGCCGCCTTCGTTCTCCTTCTGGTTCATACAGCCTTCGCTCAGATCGCCGCCGATCTTCGTGGCCGCGTCCTTGACCCCTCCGGCGCCGCTGTCGCCAACGCTCGCGTCGAGCTTACAGAGACGTCTACGAACATTCGTCAGTCGACGATCTCGTCTTCGTCCGGAGATTACATCTTTACGCATCTGAACCCGGGTGAGTTCAGCCTTATCGTCACGGCTACGGGCTTCCAGCAATTGAATCGTACGGGCATCACGCTCAACGTTGGCCAGACCGTCAGCGTCGATCTCAATCTCACCGTGGGTAGTCAACAGACAGTCACGGTGAATGCGGACGCGCCGCTCCTTCAGGCAGAGACCAGCAATATTCAGACCACGATCTCCGGTCCCATCATCGTTGCAATGCCGCTTAACACGCGCAACTTTATTCAGCTAGCGACCCTCGCGCCCGGTGTCGCGCTTCCTCCCGGCACTCTTCTGCCTCGCATCAACGGCGGGCGTCCGCGCACCAACGAGTATCTCTACGATGGCATCTCCGCGTTGCAGCCCGAACCCGGCCAGGTCGCCTACTTTCCCATCCTCGATAGCATTCAGGAATTCACCGTTCAGGCTAATAACGTTCCCGCTGAGTTTGGCCGCTTCAACGGAGGCGTCGTCAACGTTGCATATCGCTCCGGCTCCAACACCATCCACGGCAGCATCTTCGAGTACTTCCGCAACGAAGCTCTCAATGCGCGCAACTACTTCGCCTCGCCCACTACGCGCAAGCCCTTGTACCGACGCAACCTTTACGGCGCAACCCTTGGCGCGCCTATTTTGCGCGATCGCCTTTTCTTCTTCGGCGCTTATCAAGGTGTCAAACAAAACATCGGCGTCACGCGCATCTCCACCATTCCGACTCTCAACGAACGTAAGGGTATCTTCACCGGCGTCTCGCACATCTACAATCCCGCAACCACAACAGTCGTAGGCGGCAAGTTCGTCCGTCAGGAGTTTCCCAACGACACCATCAACACGCCGTTTGACCCAGCGGCCATGACCCTTCTCGCCCGCTTCCCCACGCCAACGAATCTCACCGCGGCGGCCAACAACTACACACGCACTGCCAACGACTCCGACCATCAAAACCAGTTTGACGTTCGCGTCGATGGCATCCTCGGCCACCGCGACCATGCCTTTGGCCGCTACTCGTACTACAGCGAGGTCGAAGAGCCCGTGACGCCGCTGCCTGATGGGAGTGGAGCGATCACTGGTTCCACTCTCGGAACCGGCGGGGTTCCGGGCCTATCCAATGTTCTTGGCCAGCAAGCCGTCTTCAACGAGACCCACACATTCTCCGTGCACTTTCTCAACAACGCGGCGCTCGGATATACACGACGCGGCAATACTATCGTTGGCCCTGTACTCGGCGACACTGCCTCCAACGCACTTGGCATTCCCGGCATTCCCACCAACGCATCCTTCAATAATGCTCTGCCCCTCTTTACCTTCACGGGCTTCCAGCAGTTAGGCCCATCGGCCAGTACCTTCTCGCAGTTTCAAACGGGTGTATGGCAGTTCGTTAATTCGGCGGTCTTCACACACGGTGCGCATGCCTTCAAGGCTGGCATCGACTTCCGCTGGTATCAGCTCAACACCATCTCTCCACCCAACCCAACCGGCTCCTTCGCCTTTACTACGACGGGCACCAATCAGCAGGGTGTCACCAATACCGGCAACGCCGTCGCAAGCTTCCTTCTTGGGCAGGTCGATACCTTCCAGATCGATCTACAGGAGAACAAGATTCGTCCTCGCGCGCACATCTTCGAGTACTTTTTCCAGGACGACTGGAAGGCATCCAACCGCCTCACGCTGAACCTTGGGGCACGCTGGACGCTCCACTTCCCATCAACTGAAAAGAACAATCAGGGTGCAGTCTTCAATCTTGCGACGCAGCAGCTCGACTATCTTGGCGTCGACGGCAACTCGCGCAGCGCACGCGAACTTCACTTCACGAACGTCGCGCCACGCGTAGGCTTTACCTATCTTCTCGCGCCTCAAACGGTTGTGCGCTCCGGCTTCGGCATCGTCTTCATCGATCAATCCGGAATCACGACACCCTTCACCACCCCGCAGTTTCCCTTCATCCAGAACGTCCAGCAGAAGACCGGGGATAGCGTCAACTCGGCCTTTGCTTTGTCTCATGGCCCATCCGTCGCGCCTATCCCATTTACGTCCGACGCCGGTCTTGGCCAAAGCGTCTACACGGTGAATCGCAGCGCAGGCTCCGGCTACGTGCAGCAGTGGAACCTCGCGGTGCAGCGCGCCGTTACGAACAACCTCTCTGCCGAGGTCGCGTACGTCGGCTCGCACATCGTCCACGTTGGCATTCCTGACTCCAACCTCAACCAGCTCACTACACAGCAACTGGCGCAGGGAAGTTCTCTGCAGGCGACGGTGCCGAATCCTTATTACGGACAGATTCCCGTATCCAGTCCGCTCGGCGGCAAGACCATTACCGCTGCCCAACTGCTGAAGCCCTATCCGCGATTCCAAAACGTCGCCACCTATCGCAACAATAGCGGCAACACCAACTACAACGCATTCCAAGCCAAGGTGGAGCAGCGCCTGTCTCACGGCATCTCGTTCCTCTTCGCCTACACGCACTCCAAACTGATGGATGATGCGTCTTCGGTCTTCTCGTCTACTGTTCTCTCTTCGCCGAACACGAGCAGCCTCATCGCCGCCGACACCTTCCGTCCTTATCTTGAGCGCGACGCCTCCAACGGCGACATGCCAAACGTCACTTCGTTCAGTGGCATCTACCAACTTCCCGCAGGGCGCGGCCACAACTTCGCCTCCAGCGGCATCGCCAGCGCACTGCTGGGCGGCTGGTCGCTCAACGGCATTCTGTCACTGCAATCGGGCATGCCAGTAACGGTTACGCAGGCGACCAACAACAATGCCTTCGCCGGATTCGCGCTGCAGCGGCCCAATATCATCGCCAAAACCAGCCTGCCCGCAAGCCAGCGTTCGCCTTCGCATTTCTTCAACACTGCGGCTTTCACCACTGCGCCGCAGTTCGTCATCGGCAACGGCTCACGCAATCCTGTTCGCGGCCCTGCCTATCGTGATCTCGATATAGCCTTCGTCAAGAACACATCGTTACCTCACGAAGCAAACCTCGAGTTCCGCGCCGAGCTGTTCAACCTCACCAACACCCCGGCCTTCGCCCAACCCAACGGAAGTTTCGGCGCCGCGGCCTTCGGCACCATCACAGCAACAACCACCGATCCGCGAGTCGTCCAGTTCGCTCTTCGACTTAGCAGATAATGATTTGCCAATGGATCTGGATGGTAGGCTGTAGTCGACGCAAACCGCATGCATCGAAACGGAGTCAGGATGAGACTCTTTGTCAGCTACGCCCACGAAAACAGCGCGATAGTGCAGCCAGTGGTGGACGTCTTACGAGCGGCAACCCACTTCGTCTGGTTCGATGATCAGATTCTCCCTGGCCAGGATTGGAAGCATGAACTCGGCGAGAAGATTCATGGTTCCGACGTATTCCTCTATGCGCTCACTCCGCAATCGGTGGCGTCGGAGTGATGTCAGTGGGAGTTCGCTGTAGCCGCAAGCTTTCAGAAATCTATCGTTCCCTGCCTGCTCGAGCCGGTTGCTGAACTACCTCTTTCTCTAAAAACGCTGCAGTACGCGAACCTCACTGAAGGGATGATCGTCGATCTTCTCTCAAGGCAGACGCGGCTTCCAGTGGCATGACCTCTGCGCAAGAAATATTGCTCACACGAATCTTTGATCGTCGGTGAGTTCCGCCCGGGCGACGTATTAGCTTTCAAAATCTTCGTGGCCAACTGAGGTTCGACGGTCGAAGACATAACACCCGCCTCGCCATTTGCTGTCGTGCTCCGGCACCTGCTCAAGGTATTTGAGGACGCCACCCTTCAGGTGGTACACCTCCTCGAAACCCTCCTGCAGCATGAAGGCCGAAGCTTTCTCGCAGCGAATGCCACCGGTGCAGAACATCGCTACCTTTGAGTGCTTCGTCGCATCAAGATTCTCTCGTACATAGGTGACGAAATCGGAAAACGTTTCGATGCCAGGAACAGTCGCTCCGTCGAAGGTGCCTAAGTCAGTCTCGTAGTTGTTCCTTGTGTCGAGCAGCAGTACGTCAGGTTCAGCGATCAAGCCGTTCCATTCCTGTACGTCCACGTATTTTCCCGGTTTTGTTGGATCGACCTTTGCTTCACGAAAGGTAATGATCTCGCGCTTGACCCGGAACTTCTGGCGCTTGAAGGGGGGCGTTTGCGAGAAGGAAAACTTTACCTCCGCCCTTTCCAACCCGACCTCTTCCACCAGCACTTCCAACAGATGATCGATGGTCTCAGGCGACCCTGCCATGGTGCCATTTATCCCTTCCTCGGCGATCAGCATTGTGCCGCAGAGATCAGCCTCGCAGAACGCGGCGCGCAGTCTCTCGGCCAGTGCGGCGGGTTCAGGCACAGAGATGAATCGATAGAAGGCTGCAATCGTGTAGGTCACTGATTAATGATAAATCCTCGACTCGCCGCAGTATCTGCAAACACAAGCGCCTTTGAATGATTGATTTGCCCTCTACGTCCCCCGATTACTTCTCATTTTGCCAACGATCCGGAAGCTACGTGGCGAGAGGAATGTTCCCTTATACAGCTTATCTGTACAGGCAAACTGTATATCTGCTATGCTCACATCATGAGCAAGAAGCCGCCCGTTTCCCAGTCCGAAACCGCGTCAGAGCTCGCTGCACAAATTCGTACGATGTTGAGCAGGCTGAAGCGTCGGCTGCGTGAGCAGGGAGGCGGAGGAGATCTGACACCATCTCAGATCTCCGTCCTCCTTCGTCTTGAAAAGGATGGAGCTGCCACGGTGTCAGGCCTTGCTCGCGCAGAGGGGATGCGCCCTCAATCGATGAGCTCCATCGTCACCTCTCTGCAGGATGCTGGTTTAGTAAGCAGTTCCTCGGATCCGAACGATGGCCGCCAGACTTTGATGTCGCTCAGCAACAAATGCGAGAAGTTGCTTCGGGAGAGCCGCGCCGCGAGGCAGGATTGGCTCACCACCGCAATCCTGCAAAAGCTCTCCGCTCAGGAGCAACAGAAGCTCTCTACAACCCTCGAGCTGCTTAACCGGCTTGCCGAAGATTGACCTTTTCGTGAGCGATGGTTTCACTCGCCCACTCACAGCCCAGGAGACTAAACCGAATGCCAGTCACAACAATCGACGATAAAACAGCTCTTATCGTCGTCGACCTTCAGAAGGGCATCGTCAACTTGCCCACTGTCCACCCGATCTCCGGTGTCATCGAGCGCTCCTGCGCGTTGATCGATGTCTTCCGGCAGCATGGTCTGCCAGTTGTACTCGTCAATGTGGCCGGTGGTGCTCCCGGGCGCACGGAACAGCCGCGACGTCATGCGACGTTGCCCGACGGATTCGCTGACTTGATCCCGGAGTTGAACAAGCAGCCTGGCGACATCGCGGTGACCAAGACGACATGGGGCGCATTTCCAACCACGGATCTTGAAAGCCAATTGAAAGCGAAAGGCGTCACGCAGGTTGTCGTTGTCGGCGTGGCGACCGGAACCGGAGTGGAAGCCACCGCACGTCAGGCGTATGAGCACGGATTCAACGTCACGCTTGCAGTCGACGCCATGACGGATACCCGTCCCGAGTCGCACGCGTACAGCCTTTCCCACGTTTTCCCTCGTCTCGGCGAAACCGGTACAACCCAGGAAATCATCGATCTGCTGGCGAAAAGGAGCTCTAACAAATGAACTGGCTTCATCTCGTTTCGTACTTCTTCGCTGGTCTCTTTCTGGCAAACGCCGTTCCGCATTGTGTCAGCGGCATGATGGGACGGCCCTTCCAGAGCCCTTTCGCAACGCCCTCGGGAGAAGGGCTCTCATCCTCGACCGTCAACGTTCTGTGGGGGTTTTTCAACGCGGCCATCGGCTACATGCTGGTGTTGCGTGTCGGACAATTTGACGTGCGATCGACGAGCAATGTCCTCGCACTTGCGGTGGGGGCGCTGCTTATCAGTCTTTTCGCCGCCCGGCACTTCGGCCAGTTTCATGGAGGCAATACGCCTGAGGGTTGATGAAGAATCCTGTAACGGGCGCTTTCCGTGCCTTGAGTAACTTCAACTATCGGGTCTGGGCAGCGGGCGCCCTGGTGTCCAACATCGGGACATGGATGCAGCGCATCGCACAGGATTGGCTCGTGCTCACGCAGCTAACCAACCACGATGCCTCCGCCGTTGGTATCGTCATGGGCTTGCAGTTTGCTCCGCAGCTGCTTCTGCTGCCGTGGACAGGCCTCGCGGCAGATCGCTTCAACCAGCGCAAACTCCTGATGATTACGCAAGCGACGATGGGCGTCCTTGCGCTGATCCTGGGAGTGCTTACGATCGAAGGTGTCACCCGACTTTGGCACGTTTACGTGTTTGCATTTCTGTTTGGTTCTGCCGCGGCGCTCGATGCCCCGGTACGACAGACCTTTGTAGGGGAGCTCGTGGGCGACGACCATCTTGCGAATGCAGTGGCGCTCAATTCCACATCTTTCAATATCGCTCGGATGATCGGCCCCGCGCTGGCCGGTCTGCTTATCGCGAAGGTCGGCACTGGTTGGGCGTTTCTGCTCAATGGGATATCTTTTGTCGCCGTTCTGATTTCCATGTCTTTGTTCCGTGTCTCAGAACTACAGCCGAGCGTTAGAGCCAGACGCGCACCAGGTGGATTCATGGAAGGCTTCCGTTACGTTTGGGGCCGCGCAGACCTTAGAGCCATCATGATCATGTTGTTTCTCATCGGGACGTTCGGATTGAACTTCCCGATCTTCATCTCAACGATGGCCGTCAAGGTATTTCACTCGGACGCAAAAGGATTCGGGCTACTCTCCTCCATCATGGCAGTTGGTACGATCTCGGGAGCCTTGCTCGCCGCTGGTCGGGACAAACCTCGATTCGGTTCCTTATTCATCGGCGCGGCTGTTTTCGGTATCGGATGTACGCTCGCTGCGCTGTCTCCCGGCTATTGGTGGTTTGCCGGCTCTTTGGTGGTGATCGGTGTCGCCGCTTTGACGCTTACAAACACCACCAACAGCATGATGCAGCTCTCTGCCGAACCTGCAATGCGCGGACGAGTCATGGCACTTCGTCTGGCTGTTGCACTCGGCGGTACTCCGATCGGCGCACCCATCGTCGGCTGGGTCGCCAATCACTTCGGCCCGCGCTGGGCGCTCGGAGTGGGCGCCACATCGGGGTTTGCTGCCGCTATTGTGGCCGTTCGGGTTCTGACGCAACGAACAGAATCCATCCCCGAAAACGAGCCCCGTCCAATTTGAAGTAGCGAAATGAGAAGCGATGCCCGTCAGGATGCAGTACTCCGCTCCGCTAAACTAGAACTTCCCCTCGAGGGGAAGCCGCATGCCAGCAGAAATCATTCTCCAGCAAACCCCGGACGACGCCGCGCTCCTCGACAAGCGCGAGCGACTTGCCGCCGTGCGCACCACGCTCGCCGAACGCGAATCGGAGCTCGCCCAACTCCGCGCCCAGCTCAAGACCTTCGAAGGCCGTTACCTCCGCCAGGTCGGCATCCTCTACGCCGAGCTCGACGACCTCGAAGCGCGCATCGCCGAGCGCGAAGTCGATCTCTATGACTCCGACTCCGCCCGCCGCCGAGCCGAGGAAACCCGCCAGCGCGCACAGGAAACCCATGATGCCGCATTCGGCGATGCCCGCGAAGCCGAAGAGTTCGACCCACCGCCTAGCCTCAAGACTCTCTTTCGCGACGTGGCCAAACGCATCCACCCCGACTTCGCGCGCGACGACGCCGAGCAGAAGCACTTCACCCTGCTGATGGCCCGCGCCAATCAGGCCTACGGTCGCGGCGACACCGAAACCCTGCAACGTCTCCTCGACGATCACCGCGAAATCAACGCCTCCATCGCCGGCGAAGGCGCCGCTGCCGAGCTTCTCCGCATCACGCGCCAGATTCAGCACGCCGAACGCGACATCGCCACCCTCGATGCCGAGCGCCACACACTGCTCACCGGAGAAATCGCCCAACTGCACCGCGACGCCGAAGCCGCCGCCCGCGAACACCGCGACCTCCTCACCGAGCTAGCCACCAACCTCCGCGAGCAGATCGCCGATGCCCAGCACCGCTTCGAGCTCATCGACCGCCAGATCAAAGCGCATGGAAGATAAATATGGAAGATAAAGCTAAAGGCGGCCTGCAGCACATCCCGGCCGGCAGCGCACTGTCGCTCCATTCACCCACGCGCTCCAGCATCATCGCCCGTGGACGCCGCGACGCCGCCAACGCCGCGTCCAACCCGCACTACCGGCAGGCCGTCACCGACTTCAACGCTGGCAACTTCACTGAAGCCGCAGCCAATTTCCAACTCGCCGCCGAGCAAGGCCACGCCGAGTCGCAGTACCTCCTCAGCACCATCTACGACGCGGGTCAGGGCCTGCCGCAAGACGACACCCAGGCTGCCTACTGGGAGCGCAAGGCCGCCGAGCAGGGCCACGCCTACGCACAGGCCAACCTCAGCTTCCGTTACTACGCTGCCGACAACTTCACTGAAGCTTTCGTATGGTGCCAGCGCGCCGCCCACAGCAACCTCGCCTGGGCGCAATACAATCTCGGCCTCATGTATCGCAAAGGCGAAGGAGTGCCGCAAAGCAACACCGAAGCCGCCTACTGGTATCGCCAAGCCGCCGCCCAGAACTTTCCGGAAGCCCAGCAGAAGCTGGCCGACCTCTACTACACCGGTCAAGGAGTCCCACTCAGCTACACCCAGGCCGCCGCGTGGTATCGCAAGGCCGCTGATCACGGCAACGCCGAAGCCCAGTTCCAACTCGGCCACCTCTACGCTTTTGGTCAGGGCGTCGATCACGACTACACCCAATCCCGCCACTGGACTCGCCAGGCCGCCCTTCAAGGCCACGAACAGGCACTCCGCGAACTCAAACGCCGCGAATACCGCGACCCATAACCCCTACACCTCAACACCCAATTTGACGCGGCTCTCCGGCGTTCCTATACTTCTCCCCACTCGAAACGGCGGTTCAGGGAGGAAGTCAATGTTAAAGCGTCTTTCGCTGTTCATTCTCTTGTTTGCCGCCGCTTCCGGCGGATACGCACAAGATGCATGGAAAGGTCATCATCAACCCACTCTTGTTCCACAGAAGAGTGGCACAACGCAGTTGCTGATTGCCGTTAGCCCAGTGAGCTCCCGAGTCGTGTGGGCGGCAGGAACCGGCGGTACGTACGTAGTCACAACCGATGGCGGTTCGACCTGGAAATCCGGAGTAGTGCCGGGAGCCGAAAGCCTGCAATTCCGCGATGTCCAGGGCGTTAGCGATCGAGTCGCTTATCTCATGTCCATCGGAGACAACACCGGAGATTTTCGCATCTATAAAACGGAAGATGGCGGCGCGCACTGGAACATCCAGTTCACGAATAAAACGACAAACGCCTTCTACGACTGCTTCGCGTTCTGGAGCCCTGATCGCGGCGTCGCACACAGCGACTCAGTCAACGGAGTATTTCCCGACCTTCGCACAACGGATGGCTCGACCTGGCATTCAATCTCCCGCAACATGCCACCAGCCTTGGCAGGCGAAGCCTCCTTTTCGTCCAGCGGAACCTGCATCACGACAGAAGGATGGGAAAACGCCTGGATCGCCACCGGCGGCTCAAGCATCGCTCGGATTTTGGCGACTCGCGATGGCGGCTACACCTGGAATGCATATGACACTCCGTTCGTGAGCAATCCCAATGCGGGAGCCTTCTCGGTGGCTTTCCGCGATCCTTGGCATGGCATTGTGGGTGGCGGCGACCTGACCACAGACAGTGCTACTCAGGCGGCAACCTCGCATGATGGCGGTCAAAGTTGGACCCTCACCACCAAACCTCCCATTGCAGGATCGATCTTCTGTCTCGCCTATGCGCGTGGCACGGAACACAAGGATGATTGGCGTCATCGAGACGACTTCGGCCACGAACACGACCGCAGCGTTGTGATCACGACCGAGACTCAGCCGGACTTCAGCTCCGGCGCAGCCGCATGGAGCCCGGACGAAGGACAAACCTGGTTCACACTGCCGGACGTAAGCGGTTATTGGGCGGTAGGTTTTGCGAACCCAGAAGCCGGATGGTTCGTCGGCAACAACGGCCAGATTCTGAAGATTAGCTTCTAGCGCCCTTATCTCTTTCACACGAGACAGCGATACGAGCCGTCTCAGCTGAATCATGCTCGCGTCCGATAGGTCTTCATGGTCCTTCCCTGTGAACGGGCTGCCCACAAGGCCCGTTTAAAGTCGTGTGCCAATGATTCGCACGCGACTATGATGGCCACAGCATTGCGCTTGGAAATCTGTCCCCGCTACTTGTCTTCCCGCTTCCCTTTCGACTCCCTCCCCGCTATATTCAAACTCCAACAAGATCAATACCTTCCGCAGAAAGAGTTCCGCATGACCACCTTGTCAGTCCGCCGCATTCTTCTTCTGATCTCCTTTGCCGTTCCTGGGCTTCTCAATCAAACTCTTGTCTCGCAGACTGATCTCAAATATCAGACACCCTCGGCTGTAATGACGAAGCTGGTCGACGCTCCGCCCCCACCACTCCTCAGTCTGGCGCCCGCGCACGGCACCGATCCGCGCATGCTGCTCATCGAGCAGCGCTCTTCATTACCCACCATTGCCGATCTCGCCGAACCTGAACTCCGCCTCGCTGGCCTTCGTTTCAACCCCAAAACAGCCGCACCCAGCCGTACCCGCTACGCCATCTCTCTCAAGCTCCAACCGCTTCCCGCACCCAACGCCGCCGCGCCACCGAAAGAGATCAGCATCAGCGGCCTTCCTTCCAAACTCCGCGTCTTCTTCGCCGAATGGTCCCCCGACGGCCAGCACATCGCCTTCGTCAACCAGGATGCCGCACCCAACCCGGGCCTCAGCCTCTGGATCATCGACGTCCCACGCGCCCGCGCCACAGCCATCCCCGGTATCCGCCTCAATGCGGTCCTCTCCGAACCCATCACTTGGATCGACAACGTCTCCCTCGCCGTTCTCGCCATGCCCGCACATCGAGGCGCCGAGCCAGGCCGCTCCGAGATCCCAACAGGTCCGGTCATCCAGGAGAACGAAGGCCGGTCAACCCCAGCCCCCACCTACGAAGACCTCCTCAAGAGCCCTTCTGACGAACGCGTGTTCGAGTACAACGCAACCTCGCAGCTTATGGCCGTCAAGCTCGCAGGTGGCACGAGGCCCATCGGTAAGCCGGGCATCATCCGATCCTTAGACGCCTCCCCTGACGGCCATTACATCTTGACGGAAACCCTGCACAAACCGTTCTCATACTCCCAACCTTATTACCGCTTTCCCACACGCCGCGAAGTCTTTACCGTTGCCACGGGAGCAGTAAAGCTTCTCAACGACGCGCCGCTTATCGACAACCTCCCAATCGACAACGACGCCGTGGAACCGGGCCCCCGCGAATTCTCCTGGCGCGACGATCAGCCTGCCACCATCTCATGGGTCGAAGCAGCCGACGGAGGCGATCCCAAACGCGAAGCTCCCGTACGCGACCGCATCTTTCTCCTCGAGGCCCCTTTCACTGCCCAGCCTAGATCCATCGCCGATCTCTCCCTTCGCTTCAACCGCGTTCAGTGGGGCAGCGATCATCTAGCCGTCGTCACCCAACGCCGCTGGAAAGACCGCAAACTCATCCTGGCCGCAGTCGATCCCGCGACAGGAACCATGACAAAGCTCTACGAGGGTTCAGCCCAGGACCGCTACCACGATCCGGGCAGACCCATGCTCATTCGCAACCCACAAGGCCGACCGGTCCTCCAAGTCACTCCCGACAACAAAGCCGTCTACTTCTCCGGTCTCGGCGCCTCTCCAAAAGGAGACACTCCTTTTGTCGCCATCATGCCTGTCGCAGAAAACGCTACCGAAACGCGCCTCTGGCAATCCGAGCCTCCCTACCTCGAAACACCTCTTGCAGTCGTCTTCGCAGATACCCCACAGCTCATCGCTCGCCGCGAATCCGTCGAGCAAAGCCCCAACTACTTTCTCGCCCCAATCGCCTCGGATGCACTCACCCAGGTCAAGCTGTGGACTCAAGTCACCAACTTCCCCAACCCTTACGCGGGCCTGCCGATGCCCACACATCAGCTTCTCCACTACAAACGCGCCGATGGCGTCGACCTAACAGCAGATCTCTACCTCCCCGCTGGCTATGACAAATCCCAGGGCCCGCTACCCACACTCATGGAGGCCTACCCCGCCGAGTTCAAAAGCCGCTCCGCCGCCAGCCAGGTCACCGGCTCGCCATACGAGTTCACCCGCATCTCCGCTGGCTCTCCCATCTTCTTCACAACCGCAGGCTATGCCGTGCTCGCCAACGCCGCCATCCCAATCATCGGCGAAGGCTCAGCCGAACCCAACGACACCTACGTCGAGCAGCTTGTCGACGGTGCCAAAGCCGCTATCGAAGCCGGTGCCGCTACAGGCGCTGTCGATCCCAAACGAGTCGGCGTCATGGGCCACTCCTACGGCGCCTTCATGACGGCCAACCTGCTCGCTCACAGCGACATGTTCCGCGCTGGCATCGCCCGCTCCGGCGCATACAACCGTTCACTCACCCCATTCGGTTTTCAGAATGAAGAGCGCACCTACTGGCAAGCCCCGGAGGTGTACTTTAAGATGAGCCCCTTCTCCTATGCCGACAAGATCAAGACTCCCATCCTGCTCATCCACGGTGAGGCTGACAACAACACCGGCACCTTCCCCATCCAGAGCGAACGCTTCTACAACGCACTCAAAGGCGAAGGCGCCACCGTTCGCTTCGTCCTGCTACCCTTGGAAGCCCACGGCTATCAAGGCCGCGAAAGTGTCCTCCACATGCTCTGGGAGATGGAGAACTGGCTCGACAAATACGTCAAACCCGATAACCCTGTAGCTCAACGATAGATCAGACTATCTGCACCCATGAGGAGCCGGGGCACGCAATTCGCCCCGGCGATTCATCCATCAAGCGCATTCAGCGGTTTATGTTGTGCACAACTCACGAACAATTAGTTCTCGAAGCCACACGTGCGATGGATCGTTATCTCTCTGGCAATCCCAAACCATCCGCAGGACGAACGGAGGCAATCCTAGCGGTTCTGGGCATGAGACCAGATTGAGTCCCTTGCCGTAGCGCTCGACGACAGACTCTTGAATGCAGGCGATGAGATCGCTCGTCGATACCGCATGAAGTACAGATAGACAGTGCG
>Ga0206894_1128_pt1 | contig 15191 bp, 10 predicted proteins | sample Alteio_BWOrgHeat_54_FD_152953 | JGI IMG/M metagenome (GOLD analysis project Ga0206894, IMG submission 152953) | Enriched cells from forest soil in Barre Woods Harvard Forest LTER site, Petersham, Massachusetts, United States -... | ecosystem: Environmental > Terrestrial > Soil > Temperate forest >...
CCTCCGGCGCCGGTCACTTCGTCAAGATGGTCCACAACGGCATCGAGTACGGCCTCATGCAGGCTTATGCCGAAGGCTTCTCCATCATGCAGGCCAAGAAGCCCCTCAACCTCGACCTCACCCAGATCGCGCACATCTGGCAGAAGGGTTCCGTCGTTCGCTCGTGGCTCCTGGACCTCACGTCCAGCGCGCTCGACAAGAATCCCACCCTCGCAGGTCTTGAAGCCTGGGTACCAGACTCCGGCGAAGGCCGCTGGACCGTCACCGAAGCCATCGACCTCAACATCTCCGCTCCTGTCATCACAGAGTCGCTGATCCGTCGTCTCCGTTCGCGCGAAGAGAACAACTTCACCGACCGAATGATCTCGATCATGCGCGGAGCCTTCGGCGGCCACGACGTCAAGAAGGCCTAGTCAAATCTGGCCGTGCGTGACGCGATGCAACTCGCGCACGGCCGCTCTCACTACCCGGGCGCGACCATCCTCCCGGCGGAGCATCAAAAGGATATGCAAGGAGCAACACTATGAGCATAGTACCCGTAGATATTGCAGCAGCACAGGCCGATCAAACAAAGAAGGGTGAGCGCATCCCCGAGCCGTGCATCGTCGTTATCTTTGGCGCCTCGGGCGACCTCACCAAGCGCAAGCTTCTGCCCGCGCTCTATCACCTCGAGCAGGCCGGTCTGCTTCCTGAAGAGTTCGCTGTAGTTGGCGTTGCCCGCCGTGATCTCAGCGGCACCTTCGGCCCCGACATGCAGGATGGCATAATCAAGGGCGGCGGCGTCGAAGACAACGATCCCAAACTCAAGCCCTTCATGGATCGCGTCTCCTACTTCGCCACCGAGTTCGACGATGATGCGGGCTTCGAGAAGCTCAAGGCGCATCTCGCCGACCTGGACGGCAAGTTCAACACCCGTGGCAACCGCCTCTTCTACCTAGCCGTCGCTCCAGAGTTCTTCGCCGACATCACGCACCGCCTCGGTAAGCACGGCATGGCCAAGCCCGAAGCCGACGCCGAAAACTGGGTCCGCGTCATCATCGAAAAGCCCTTCGGCACCGATCTCGAATCCGCCCGCCAGCTCAACGACGAGATCAACGCCGTCCTCTCCGAAGATCAGATCTTCCGCATCGATCACTACCTCGGCAAAGAGACCGTTCAGAACATCCTCGTCTTCCGCTTCGGCAACGGTATCTTCGAGCCCGTCTGGAACCGCAACTACATCGACCACGTCGAGATCACAGCTGCCGAGTCCATCGGCATCGAAGGCCGTGGACCGTTCTACGAGAAGGCCGGCGCAGTCCGCGACGTTCTCCAGAACCACGTCATGGAAGTTCTCTCCTTCGTCGCCATGGAACCACCCGACTCCTTCCAGGCCGATGCTGTCCGCACCGAGAAGCTCAAGGTCTGGCGCGCCATCGAAGGCATCCCCGTCGAGAACACGGTTCGCGGCCAGTACGGCCCAGGCGAAGTCGGTGGCAAGATCGTAGCCGGCTACCGCGAGGAAGATCGCGTCTCGCCCACCTCCAGCACCGAGACCTTCGCGGCCATCCGCGTCGAAATCGAGAACTGGCGCTGGGCTGGCGTTCCGTTCTACCTGCGCGCTGGCAAGCGTCTCGCCAAGCGCGTCACCGAGGTCACCATCGTCTTCAAACAGCCGCCGCTACACCTCTTCAAGTCCAACAGCAGCGACGACAAGGTTGAGCCGAACGTCATCACCATGCGCATCCAGCCCGACGAGGGAATCTCCCTTCGCTTCGGTGCGAAGATCCCTGGCCCGACCACCAACCTTGCACAGGTCAACATGGCCTTCAGCTACGCGGATGCCTTCGGCAAGTCTTCGGCCAACGGCTACGAGCGCCTCTTGCTCGACGCCATGCTCGGCGACGCCACGCTCTTCGCTCACCGCGATGGAGTCGAGGCCACTTGGGCACTCTTCACGCCGATCCTAGAGGCGTGGGCAAAGGCCAAAGCGCCCAAGTTCCCCAACTACTCTGCTGGGTCTTCGGGCCCCGACTGCGCCGACGAGCTTCTCGCAAGAGAAGGTCGCAAGTGGCGCGATCTCTAAACCCATCTCACCAGGAATGCGGGGCGCAGGTCCCGCATTCCTGCATTTATCACTTCCATCCAGCGAGATCCCATGCCCCGTCCGGTCACCGTCACCTATCGCATCTCCTCCACTCCTGCCGAGGTTGCCAAGGCCGCTGCAGAGCTCTTCACCTCCACCGCCATTAAGGCAGCCGAGACCCGCGGCCTCGCTCGCATCGCCATCTCCGGTGGAACCACGCCGAAGGCCATGTTCGCTCTCCTTGCCGATCCCGCCCAGCCTTTCCTCAAGCAGGTTCCCTGGGACAAGCTCGATCTCTACTGGGTCGATGAGCGCTGCGTTCCCCCCGATCATGCCGACTCCAACTACCGCATGACCAAAGAGACCCTGCTCTCCAAAGTTCCCTTGCCAGCCGAGCGCATCCATCGCATGGAAGGCGAACTCGACCCCGAAGTAGCCGCGGCCCGTTACGAGTCCACCATCCGTAACTCCTTCAAGCTAGAGGGCGCCGAGACCCCAACCTTCGACCTCGTCCTCCTCGGCATGGGCGACGACGGGCACACCGCCTCACTCTTCCCCCACACCGAAGGCCTCAACGACCTCACCCACATCGTCATCGCCAACCACGTCCCCCAGAAGGACACCTGGCGCATCACGCTCACCTCGCCGGTCATCAATCAGGGCAGGGAAGTGGCCTTCCTCATCGAAGGCGCGGCCAAAGCCCAGGTCCTCCACGAGGTTTTGCAAGGCCCATTCCAGCCCGACACTTTCCCCTCCCAGATCATCCGCCCGGCCAGCGGCAAACTCACCTTCTTGCTCGATTCCGCTGCAGCGTCTAAGCTGCCAGAACCGGCAGGCGCAGACCATACCGGTACTCTGGAGCTTCGCTAAATGATTCTCGCTGGTGATGTAGGCGGCACAAAGGTACACCTCGCTCTTTACGATTTCTCAAGCGGCCAGCTCCATCCCGTCCGCGACCAGAAGTATCCCGCCCACGAGTTCGCCTCGCTCGACGAGATCGTCACCAAATTCCTCGCCGGCGACGACACCTGCCCCCAAATCCACCATGCCGAGATCCTCGCCACCTGCTTCGGCGTCCCCGGCCCCGTCCGCGAAGGCCGCCTCAAGCTCACCAATCTTCCCTGGGTCCTCGATTGCAAAGAGCTCTCCAAATCCCTCGGGATTCAGCATGTCTTTCTCATCAACGACCTCGAAGCCAATGGCTACGGCATCCCTGAGCTAGCCCCCGACAAGATCTTCACTCTCCACGCTGGCGATGAATCCGCCGTCGGCCACCGCGGCCTCATCGCCGCCGGAACCGGTCTCGGTCAGGCGCTCCTCATCTGGGACGGCAACCACCACCGCCCCATCGCCTCCGAGGGTGGCCACTGCGACTTCGCCGCCCGCTCCGCCCGTGAAATCGCCCTCCTCGAATACCTCCGCGCCGAGCTCAATGGTCGTGTCTCCTGGGAGCGTGTCGTCTCCGGTCTTGGCATCAAGAACATCTACACCTTCCTCCGCGACGTCGAGAAGATTAACGAGCCCCAGTGGCTTCGCGACCGCATGAAGGCCGAAGACCCGAACGCAGTCATAGGGCAGTGCGCCGAAGACGGCTCCAGCTTCCTCTGCTTCGAGACCATGAAGATCTTCGTCTCGGCCTACGGAGCCGAAGCCGGCAACATCGCCCTCAAGGTCCTCGCCACCGGAGGCATGTATCTAGGTGGAGGCATCGCCCCCAAGATACTCAAGACACTGCAGAACGGCTTCTTCACCCAGGCCTTTCTTGACAAGGGCCGCCTCTCGCCGCTACTCCAATCCATCCCCGTCCGCGTTATCCTCGACGACACCTGCGCCCTCCTAGGAGCCGCAGCCTACGCCGAAGCCCGCGCCGTCGAACTAGGAGCCCGCTCCGAAAGGGCCGCCTCCATTCAGCCCGCATAACCACGAAATAGATATGTACCACGGTGTGGTACAGTGGGATTCGAATGATTGTCGGCTGGAGAGACGAATGGCTCAGGAAATTCTTCGAAGATGACGTTTCTTCTAAGAAATTTCCTGCTGATCTTCGAGATCGCCTGTTTCGTAAGCTACAGATGCTTGATGACGCAGAGACTGATGCAGATCTTCGAGTCCCGCCGAGCAATCACTTTGAGCAATTGAGTGGAAATTTGGAAGGATGGCGTTCTATTCGGGTTAATATCCAATGGCGGCTGATCTTCCAATGGAATGAAGGCAAGGCTAATAACGTCTTTCTTGACAACCACAAGTATAGGTAGGTCGCACATGCTGATCACAAAACGAAAACCCGCAAGTGTCGGAGAGATTCTTGTCGAAGAGTTCATGGAGCCATTGGCACTAACGCAATCTGAACTGGCCGAAAAGACCGGCTTACCTCGGAAACATGTCAACGAGTTATGCCGGAATCGCCGTGCCCTTACGGCGGATACAGCCCTTATCCTGAGTCGTGTCTTCGGAAATTCCCCTGACTTCTGGCTTAACACGCAGCGGCGGATGGACATATGGGAAGCGTTGAACACACCCACCCGGCTAACCCGTATTCAACGGGCAAAACCCATCCGCTCAGGTATAAGGCGAAGGCAAGCCATCCCAGCCTGACCAATTTTGAAAGAATCGGTCACAAAATCAGCATTTTTTCCCCGCAAACTTAGAAAAATGCCCGTCATTGCGTATCTTTAAAATATGTCTTTGAAAGCGGCCCTCCGTAGTACCCTCATCGTTCTAGCCACAACAGCCTTCACAGCCGCCACCGCAGCCCACGCCCAGCGTCTCCCTGGCGGCGTCCACCCCGAGCACTATGCGCTCACCCTCACCCCCGATCTCAAAGCCGCGACCTTTACCGGCACCGAATACATCGATCTCACTCTCGACGCGCCCAGCAACTCCATCACGCTCAACTCCGCCGAGATCAAATTCCAATCTGTCATTGCCACCGTCGGCGGTTCTGTCCCGCAGTCGCAGCCCGCAGCCGTCACTCTCGACGAAGACAAAGAGCAGGCGACCTTCACATTCCCCAAGGCCCTGCCCGCTGGCAAAGTAACTCTCGCCATCAGCTATACCGGCATCCTCAACGACAAGCTCCGCGGCTTCTATCTCTCCAAGACCAAGGCCCGCAACTACGCCGTCACTCAGTTCGAACCCACTGACGCCCGCCGCGCTTTCCCCAGCTTTGACGAGCCAGCCTACAAGGCCACCTTCGACATAACCCTTACCGTAGACGCAGCCGACACCGTTATCTCCAACACCAACCAGATCGCCGATATCCCAGCCACACCCGGCAAGCACACCCTCAAGTTCGCCACCACGCCGAAGATGTCCACCTACCTCGTGGCCTTCCTTGTCGGCGACTTCAAGTGCACCACCGGCAGCTCCGACGGAGTTCCCATCCGCGCCTGCTCTACTCCCGACAAGGTAGCTCTCACGCCATTCGCGGTCGAGTCAGCCAAGTACATCCTGCATTACTACAACACCTACTTCGGCATTAAGTACCCCATGCCCAAGCTCGACATGGTGGCCCTCCCCGACTTCGAGGCCGGTGCCATGGAGAACTTCGGCTGCATCACCTATCGCGAGACCGACCTCCTCTCCGATCCAAAGACGGCCTCCATCGACGCTCGCAAAAGAGTCGCCAGCGTAGTCGCTCACGAGATGGCGCACCAGTGGTTCGGCGACATGGTCACCATGCAGTGGTGGGATAACCTTTGGCTCAACGAGGGTTTCGCCACATGGATGGAATCCAAACCAGTAGCCAAATGGCATCCCGAGTGGAACGTCCCTCAGGACGATGCCCAGGAGCTCGACTCCACCCTCAACTACGACTCCGGCAAGACCACTCGCACCATCCGCGCCAAAGCTGAAACTCCAGGCGAGATCAACGAGATGTTCGACGGCATCGCCTACGGCAAAGCCGGAGCAGTCCTCGGCATGGTCGAAAACTACCTCGGCGAAGAGACCTTCCGCCAAGGCGTCCACAACTACCTCGCAGCGCACCTCTACGCCAACGCAACCGCTGAAGACTTCTGGAGTGCCCAGACCGCCAACAGTCACCAGCCCGTAGACAAGATCATGCAGAGCTTTGTCACCCAACCCGGCGTGCCGCTGCTCACATTCAGCAACGTCTCGGCCAACGGTGCCCCCGTTGCACAAAAACGCTTCTTCCTCTCCGCAGCAAACGATAATGGCAAATCGCAAAGCTGGACGCTGCCGGTCTGCCTCAAGACCGCCAGTAAGCCCATCTGCCGCGTCCTCACCCCTGAAAACTCAACCCTGTCCATCCCCGCGAATGCGCCGACGCCCTTCTTCTACGCCAACGCCAACGGCAAGGGCTACTACCGCACCGCTTACACTCCGGAGCAGTACAACGCCATCCTCGCCAAGGCTGAAACCACACTCAGCCCCGCAGAACGCATCGCCCTCATCGGCGACCGCTGGGCTCTCGTCCGCTCCGGTCAGGGAACTGTAGGCGACTTCCTCAACCTCGTATTCGCGGTCAAGAACGATCCCAATGCGGCTGTAATTCAGAGTGCGTTGCAGAAGTCCGGCACCATTCTCGCCCGCATCGCCTCGAAAGAGGACCATGACCGCATGGAAATCATCTTCCACGCGCAGTTCGCCCCCGTCTACGCTGCTCTCGGCAAGCCGGCAAAATCCGACTCGCCCGACAAGCAGGCCCTCCGCGCTACTCTGTTCCAGCTCCTCAGCGGAGCCAAGGACCCAGCGATTCTCGCGCAGGCCCGCGAGATCGCAGACAAAATCTACTCACCCACCGAAGGCCGCGACACCAACCTCGACCCAGCCTTCCAGGATGCAGCTATTGTCATAGCAGCCACCAATGGCGACGCCGCGCTCTACGACAAGATCCTCGAAGCCAGCAAAACCCTGAACAATCCCGAAGAACAAACTCAGGCCCTGTTCACCCTTGCTCGTTTCGAACAGCCCGCTCTCGTCACGCGCACTCTGGACTACACCGTCTCCGGTCAGGTTCGTAATCAGGACAGTTGGATTCTTCTCTCCATCCTCCTGCAAAACCCCAACACCCGCGTCCAGACCTGGGACTACATCCGCAATAACTGGGAGAAGGTTCACGCGCAGTTCACTACTAACTCCGGCGTCCGTGTTGTTGCAGCCGCTGGCTCCTTCTGCAGCGTCCCGCAGCGCGACGATGTAACCAGCTTCTTCAGCACCCACAAAGTCGATGCCTCCGAGCGCACGCTCAGCAAGTCAATCGACAGCATCAACGACTGCATCCAACTCAAGACCACGCAGCAGCCAAACCTGCACCAGTGGCTCGAGACGCAGCCCGGACAGTAAACTTCAACCCCTCCACCTCCGCCGCCGCGCCAATCCGGTGCGGCGGCGGTTTCTTTTTATGCAACACTAGAGGGCACAACCTCACCCATGCAAACAGCAGCCGACGAGAAACTCGCCATCCAATCCCCATCCGCTATACGCCAATGGGCTCCTTGTATCGCGATGCTCCTTCTCGGCTTCCTAAGCTACGTCGACCGTAGTGTCCTCGCCATCCTCAGTCCCACCATCCTTGCCGCACTCCATCTCTCCGCCACGCAGTACGGGTACGCGATCCTCGTCTTCAGCCTCTGCTACATGCTCGCGAACCCTATCTGGGGCTTCCTCATGGATCGAGCCGGCCTCTGGCTCACCACGCTCATAGCCGTACTCATCTGGTCCATTGCATCCGGCAGCCACGGTCTCATCCTCGGCTTCGTCAGTCTTGCAATCGCACGCGGTGTCCTCGGCTTCGGCGAAGGCGCCACCTTCCCCGCAAGCCTCAAAACCGTCACAGAAACCCTCCCTGTCAGCAAACGCTCCTTCGGCCTCGGCGTCTCCTACAGCGGAGGTTCACTCGGAGCCGCCCTCACTCCACTGCTCATCACACCCATCGCCATCCGCTACGGCTGGCGCTACGCCTTTGCGCTTACAGCCATCTTCGGCCTCGCGTGGATCGTCCTCTGGTTCTTCCTCCGCGCTTCAGGTTGGTACAGCGCACCTTCCACAACCGAGCGCGAACTGGATACCGTCAACTCTCCATCACCATCCCGATGGAGCCGCAACCTCTTCGCCGTCATCTCCGTCTACGGCCTGGGAGCAGCCCCACTAGCCTTCGGCCTCTACGCCGCTCCTCTCTACCTCACGCGAATCCTCCACCTCAGCCAGATCAATCTCGGCCACCTCCTCTGGCTTCCACCCGCAGGTTGGGAGGCCGGCTACCTCTTCTTCGGCCACATCGCCGATCGCCGCCGCCGTCGCAAACCAGACAGTCGCCCCGGCCCACTCTTTGCGCTCTTCTCCGTAGCCGGTTTTCTCATCACCCTTGCACCCGCGGCCGCTCGCAGTCAGCATCCCGTCGCCGCCACCATGCTTCTCTTCTTTCTGCAGATGTTCATCGCTGGAGGCTTTGTCGTCTTCGCCCTCTCCGACGGCATGGCCACTCTACCGAAACAACACTCCGCCTTTCTCGCCGGTATCAGCATCTCGTCGTGGGCTCTTGTTACTGGCATTCTGATGCCCATCTTCGGCCACTTCTTCGATCAGGGTCGCTACACCCTTACCTTCTGGATAGTCGCCTGCCTGCCTCCTCTTGGAACAGCCTGTTGGAAAATCCTTTCAAAAAAACCTTCCCTGCAGAGTGAAGAAAAGCCAGTAGCCATGCAGTAATACAGCATCCAGAAGCCCGAATCTGCCACCGTTCCGGTAGAGCGTTTCGTTCGATTTTCGTCTCGTTCGAATACAAATTAGAAATCTCTCATACTCCCCAAAAGTGTTAGCCCATCCTGCCCGTTAGTGCGTTGACTTCCCACTTTCACGCCCTTACCTTCGCAACAGAGGGACACTAATGAAAAACTTTCGGTTCTTGATTCTCGGCTGCACTCTTCTTGCTCTTTCCTCGGCCCTCCCACTCCACGCACAAGGTCCCGGCGGCGAAGTAGACGGTGGTGGCGGCGGCAGCGACTGCTCCGAATCGCCGGAAAATCCAACAGCAATCCTCGCGCTCCTCGGCTCTGCCGGCGCCTTCTGTGTCTCGGCTCGCACCCGCATCAAAGCGCGTCGCGATTCCAAATAAACGTATCGACGTCTACCTCCGATTCTCTCCAACTCATCAATAAAACGGATTCATCATGTCTACTCTTCCTGCGGTTGATGTACGCCCGCGTCCCATGCTGCATGTTGCAAGCCTTACGCCAAGGCAGGCCGCAAGTTTGGCAACGGTATTTGCCGTCGTCGGTCTGTGCTCCATCTGGTCGACAGTTGGCTTTCTCTGGCAGCTATGGACCCTTGACGCGCTCAAGTCAATCGGCATGATGATCCCGCTCGTCAGCGCTGTGCTCATCCTCCGTGTCTGGCGTGCCCAACAATGGCAGATGCAGGGCAGTCTATGGGGCCTACTCATCCTCACGGTCACTATCGCCGCAGTGCACATTCGCGACCAGGCGATTCTCGTCTTCGTCGTCTCTCCGCAGTGGGCCGTTTACTTTCCACCGCACTCGCTCGTTGCATTCGCGTATGTCTCCGGCGTCGTCCTGCTCTTCGGCGGCCCCCGCCTCTACCGAGCCGCTCTCTTTCCTGTCATCCTCATCTGGTTCGTCAACCCCATTCCCCACATCTTCAACGTCTACGTTGATCTGCCACTGCAGCGCGTATCGGCCCACGTAGCGCGCTCCTTCGCCATCGCTCTCGGACAGCCTCTCAGCCACGACCAACTCAGCCTCATGTTCACGCCAAACTTCGGCATGTTCATCGCTCCCGGCTGCAATGGAATCCGTGGTGCCGTCACCATGGGCTTCATCGCACTCATCGCCGGCTACGTCTACCGTTTCCGGCTGCACGCACACCTTGCCGTCATGGCGGGCGCAATCCTGCTCGGATATCTCTTCAACTTTGCGCGTCTCTGTCTCCTCGTCGTGTACTACATCGTCGCCCTCCATATCACATGGCTGCAGCACCACGGCGAAATGGCCGACTACATCATCGGCGGCTGTCTCTTCCTCACCGCCACCATTCTTCTACTCACCGTCATACAGCGTCTCGGTGCCACATCCGGCCGCATCAAACCACCCGCTCTCAGTCAATCCATGCGAACCTTCGCGGTTCCCGACTTTCTTCGCGTCCGCATCACCGCGATGGCTCTTATTGCCGTCTTCGGCTGCTACGGATTCGCCCACGCCATCGCCAGCACGCAAGCCGCAAGGTCCACAGTCGAGTCGCAGCGCGATCCAAATAATCCTGGCCAGTTTCCCGCTCAGATCGGCAGCTACAAACTCTCACGCTCCTGGGACGAGCGCCGCTTTACCGGAATCCTTCTTTATCACTGGGCCGACTATGCTCCCATCGGAGGCGGCACGCACATCCTCCTCGGTGTTGCTCCTCTCCTCGGTTCGCACGATACGCTCATCTGCCACTCCGCCCGCGGCGACGAGCCCATCTGGCACGACCAGCTTGCCATTCCCACCGCCAACAGTGCGTCTGTCGGCTTTAGTGGTGCCTTCTTTGCAGACAGCACCATCCAATATCTTGAAGCCACGACCGTATGCAACGGCACCAATTGCGGCGAGTACTCCAGCCCCCGCACGCACTTCGGCTTCGTCTACAGCAAGCCCGATCCCCAGTCTCTTCTCACTCAGGATCCAACGCGTCCCATCCCCATCCTCTTCCGAGCAGAAACAACCGACACAACACTTCCTGCAGATGTAGCGCGCAAACAATTAGCAACATCCATCAGCGCCTTCGTGGCCTCTGTCAATCTGGATACACTCACCCAGCCATATCGGCGCCCATAACTATTATTCGTGTTCTTCGTGAATTCAATCCCGCGCATCTGCTCCCCCGCCGTTCCACGACAAACCGGAAACGTTCCCGCTCTTGTTCCTAAGCGGGAGCGCACTACTTTAGCTCTACGACAAACTGGAGAAGCCGCGACTCTTCTTCTTGGGTGGGAGCGCAGGGCTTTAGCCCTGCGAAAAGCAATCGCAAATACAAGGGGCTTTAGCCCTGGGCCTACTCTCCCCGGCCACAACAAAATCCTCCTGACAGCGGCAACTCTCCTCGCCGCCATCTTCATCCTTCCGCTCACCGGCTGCAGCAGCGGTATGGTCCAATCACAACCCGATCCACACCCGACACCCATACCGCCTACCAACACCTACTTGGGCACCGCCTTCAGCGGCAAAGTATTCTCCGGTGCAACTCCTATACAGGGAGCCTCGATTCAGCTCTACGCCGCAGGAACCTCAGGCAATGGCTCTGCAGCCACATCTCTTGTAACGTTCATAACCGATGCCACCGGTTCTTTCAGTGTCCCCGCTGGCTATTCCTGCCCCAGTGCAACCTCGCAGCTCTACCTCATCGCTCGAGGCGGCAATCTTGGCGGCCCAACCGCCACAAACAATCCAGCCATAGCCTTAGCCACCGTCCTCGGTCTCTGTAACCAACTCAACGTTTCCTCTCAAATCATCATCAACGAAGTCTCCACCGCAGCCACAGCCTGGGGCCTCGCGCAATTCATCACCACCGAAGCTAATCTCGGAGCCTCCGCAACCAATATCAGCGGCCTCTCCAACGCCTTCAGCACAGTTGCGAACCTCGTCAACCTAACCACCGGCACCTCACCCGGAGCGAGCTTTCCCGTCACCGGCGCATCACCTGCGGCAAAGATCCACACTCTCGCCAATCTCCTCCACACCTGTACCTCCGCCACCACAGACACCTCTCCCTGCACCAACCTCTTCAATCTCGCCACACCCAGCGGAGCCTCCACACCAACCGACACCTTCGCCACAGCTCTCAACATCGTTCACAATCCAGCGCTCAATCCCGCAGGACTCTATACGCAATCAACCACCAGCACAGCCTTTACGCCCGCACTGAGCACAGCCCCCGCTGACTGGACGCTATTCATCCACTACACCGGCGGAGGCATGTTCGAACCCGGCGCCCTCGGCATAGACTCTACCGGCAACATCTGGGTCTCCAGTTACACCGATCCCACAGGCACCGTAGGCATCGCCACCAAATTCTCTCCCACCGGCCAGCCTCTGCTCGCCAACGGTGTCAGCACGACAGGCCTCACCAACTCCTACGGACTCGCCATCGACGCCAGCGACAACGTCTGGATCCCCTATGAAAAAAGTCCTTCCGCCATCAACAAAGGTCTCGGCGCCGTGGCCGAATACAGCTCCAGCGGACAGCCCCTCTCCGGCACAGGCTTTGCCAATGGCGGCCTGAACTTCCCCATCGCCGCCGCCTTCGATCCCAACGGTACCGCCTGGATCGTCAACTACGGCAACGCCAGCCTCACCACACTCTCCAGCACCGGTCAGCCTCTCTCGCCTGAAACCGGCTACACCGCCGCATCCTTCGCCTTTCCCACCACAGTCGCTATCGATGCCAGCCACAACGCCTGGATCGGCGACCAGAACGACGACGCGATCACCCGCATCTCTCCCGATGGAACCCAGTCCCTCCGCGTCTCCTGCTGCAACGGCCCCAACGGCCTGGCCATCGATCAGCGTGGCAACATCTGGGCCGCAAACTTCTTCGGCGACAGCGTCAGTGAGATCTCCACCAGCGGCACCGTCATCTCCAGCGGATACACCGGCGGCGGCATCCTCCATCCCCAGGGCATCGCCATCGACGGATCAGGCAACGTCTGGGTGGCCAACTTCCGAGGCTCCTCGCTCACCCAGTTAGCTGGCTCCGCCTCCAACAACCCCGGCAAACCCATCTCACCTACAGCAGGCTGGGCTCCCGACTCCAACATGCTCGAAGCCTTCGCCCTCGCCATCGACGCCAGCGGCAACCTCTGGATCACCAACTTCGGCGACGACACCCTCACCGAATTCGTCGGCCTCGCCGCCCCTGTCAAAACCCCACTCCTCGGCCCCCCACAAGCTCCATAGAGCCAAAAAACAAAAGCCGTCCGCGCATAGCAGACGGCTTCCGCTTCCTCAAATGGGCTAAGGCTTAACCGTCACCATCACCACCCCATGGCTAGGTACCTCAGCTGAGTACTCCCCGCTGATCTTGCCTGCATCCTTCTTCGCCCAGAGATCCCGCACCGAAGCCGAAAGCGCATCCGGATACCCAATCTCCCTCCAGGCCACCGACATCTTCGACGCCGCAGCCCCACGATTCACCAGAGCCACAGCCCGTCCGCCATCGGCCAGCTGCTTCGACCAAACCTCCAGATCGCCCACCTTCCGCACTCTCCGAGCCTGCTGCCCAAGAGCATCCTGATCAACAGCAATCACTTCCTTGTTCATCAGGATCTCTTTCGTATCCGCCGACATATTCGCAATGTCATTGCCCGCCAACAGCGGCGCCGACCACATCGCCCACATGCTGAAGTGCGTGCGACCCTCCTCCTTATTCAGCCCTCCATTGCCCACTTCGAGCATGTCCGGATCGTTCCATCCACCCGGCCCCGAGTAGCTCTCAATCCCATCCATCAAATCCATAATCTGCACCACGCCATTGCCGCCCCACGTCTTCTTGCAATCCCAGCAATCCTGGATATCGCCTGTAGACCGCCACATATTCCCAATACCACCCGCCCACAGCCAAGGCTTCGTCGATCCCCACTCGCAAATACTAAACAGAATCGGCCGCCCCGAATCCTTCAACGCATTACGCATCAATGTGTACGACGACTCCGTATTCTGCCCCGGCAGCGTATTGCACCAATCTTCCTTCAAATAGTCGATACCCCAGTTCGCATACTGCCTCGCATCCTGGTATTCATGCCCGATGCTCCCCGGACGCTTCGCGCACGTCAGCATCCCAGCATCCGTATAGATTCCGAGCTTCAATCCCTTTCCATGAACATAGTCCGCCAGCGCCTTGATCCCCGAAGGAAATCTCTCCACATCCGCAATGATGTTGCCCTGAGCATCCCTACCCGTCTGCCAGCAGTCATCGATCACGACATACACATACCCGGCGTCCTTCATCCCATTCGACGCCATCGCATCCGCCGTATCCCGCACGACCTTCTCGTTGATCCCCTTGCACGCATACTTGTTCCAGCTGTTCCACCCCATCGGCGGAGTCCTCGCCAGCCCGTTATCCAGCGCCAGCCCCGTACTCGGAGCAAACAACACAGCAGCCAACGCAAACGCCATAGCCAGCAGGCGACACGACAAACCGAAGATTCTATTCATGGAAGAGAGACGACCTTTCAATGTAATTGGTTACATTTCTGTAACAACAACGCCCCACGGAATATCCAAACTCAGGGCACACCGAATCATACTCCGCAAAATCCGCAACCAACCAGCCTTAAACGAATCTGAGTAAAAGAACACCGGCGCACTGCGGCCCTCCACCTCCGCACAGCCAAGGCGATCCAAATGGGCAAGAGCTTCGCCAAAATAGCCTTCACACCCCTAGTAAAAGAACAACAAACTCTCCACGGCAGCCGTTCCGCCTACGATCGTGTCGAACAATCCGGCCCTCCCGGCGACCGCCTCACCGAAGCCGAGCGCTACTTCCTGGCCTCACGAGATTCCTTCTACATGGCCTCCACCAGCGAAACCGGTTGGCCCTACATCCAGCACCGAGGCGGCCCTGCTGGTTTCATCCACATCCTCGACGACCAGACCATCGCCTTCCCCGACTTCCGCGGCAACAAGCAATACATCTCCACCGGCAACCTCCAGCACGACGACCGGGTAGCCCTCATCTTCATGGACTACCCCGCCCAAACCCGCCTCAAAATACTGGGCCGGGCCAAAATCCACGAAGGCCCCGAAGCCGCCTCTCTCATCGAGCAGCTCCGTTCCCCAGCCGACAAAACCCCCATCGAACGAGCCATCGTCATCCACATCGAAGCCTTCGACTGGAACTGCCCCCAGTTCATCACCCCACGCTACACCGAAGACGAAATCGTCCGGCTCACTACCCCCATGCGCCAGCGCATCACCGACCTAGAAGCCGAAAACAAACGCCTCCGAACCCAACTAGCCGAGCCTACAAAACCTTAAACTCCGCGAAACCGCCTGTGTCTTTGCTTGTCATTCTGAGCGCAGCGAAGAACCCCCGTGTTTCGCTTTTTTGTCGTTGCCTGTTTTCACTCTTGCCACTCATAAAAAGCGCGGTGCCCCCATCCATGTCGTCG
>Ga0206894_1129_pt1 | contig 15127 bp, 11 predicted proteins | sample Alteio_BWOrgHeat_54_FD_152953 | JGI IMG/M metagenome (GOLD analysis project Ga0206894, IMG submission 152953) | Enriched cells from forest soil in Barre Woods Harvard Forest LTER site, Petersham, Massachusetts, United States -... | ecosystem: Environmental > Terrestrial > Soil > Temperate forest >...
ATTCTGATACTTCCAATTCCGCTGTTTCCCCTCCGCCATCCACTCGACAGCCTGCGTCACCCGCTTCTCCTTCGTCTCCGCCCGCTTAGCTTCAACAATCCAATCCGCATACTCCCGCCGAGCGCCAGGACTGAACGCCGCAAACGTAAGCCCCGCAGCCTTGTTCTTCTTCAGCGCCGCCGCCAGCTCCGCCGGAACCTCCGCCTCCGCCTTCTCGGCCTTCTTCATCCGCTTGGGCATCGTCTTGCCCCCGGCATCGATAAAAGCCGCGGCCTGCTTGACGTATCCCATCATCGTCTTGTTCGAAGGCAGGTCCTTCACACTCGCAATCTTGCCCAGCTTCCCCATCCCATCGCTGGACAGCACACCATCCTTCCGCATCGCCGCAGCAACCCCGTCGCCCCACAAATTAACGCTGCAATGCGCCTTAAACCCAGCAATATTGCCCAGAATCTGCCCCTTATAAACGAAGAAGGGCATACTCCACTTGATCTCCTCCACCACCTCAGGACAACCCTTATGGATCAATTCGCGCAGATGCTCCAGCACAGGCTGCGCAAACGGCGCAGCCTTCGCAATATAAGCATCCACCTGCGGGCTAAAGTCAGTGCTTTTCACGCCAGCAGTCTACACCAGCGCTACAGCGTATCCCCAGCCTTTGCCTTCGATCCCGCTGGCTCTGGCTTGATCGGATACGGCGGCCCCTTCGCCAGCACCTTGTCCATCTCCGCGTCGTACCCGTAGATATCGTCGAAGAAGTGAACATCGCCATCCTCTTCAACCCACGCCGTGGCGTAGAAAATCACAATCGGCAGAGGCGTCTTCAGGCTCACCGTACGATTATCCGGCCCGCTATTCATCGCAGCTTGAACCTTCTGCAAATCCCAGTCTCCGCCCTGCGTAGCCAACACCCACGCAGCCAAATCATCCGGCTTCTGCACGCGAATACAACCATGGCTGAAGTCCCTACGAGACCGGTCAAACAACGAAACCGCAGGCGTGGAATGCAGATAAATGTCGTACTGATTAGGAAAGATAAACTTCACCAGCCCCAGCGAATTCTTCGGCCCCGGCTTCTCCCGTACCATCACGCCGCCCTGTGCGACCTGCTTCGCCGAATAGTTCGTCAGCACGTTGCCCTTGCTATCCGTCACCTCAAAGTTCTTGCTCGCCAGATATCCCTGGTTCGCCGCCATATGAGGAACCAGCTCTTTCCGAGCAATGTCCACCGGCACATTCCAGTAGGGCCGAAACACCAGATACTTCATCATGTGCGTAAACACAGGCGTTTGGTGCTGTCCCATCACCTTGCCCACCACAACCTTCATCCTGAAGCCGAGCTTATGGTCGGCATCAAATCCACGCAAAATAAACTCCGGCAGATTCACCAGGAGCCGCGGATTCACATAAGGATCCGGCAACCAGCGCCACCGCTCCAACGAGTTCTGCAACTGCAGCACGCGCTCCGTCATAGGCACATTCAGGCTCTTGATCGTCTGCGGCGTCAGCTTCCCATCTGTTTCAAACCCATGCCGCTCCTGATAATGCTTCACGCCATCAGACAGCTCTTTATCAAACACATTCGTCTTGGGCGAGCCACCCTCCATATCGCCCTCAAGCTGCAATCTCGCCAACAGCGCCGTCGCTTCGGGATAGCTCCCACCCACAGAAACCGCCTTCTCCACCATCGGTAACGGTTCCACACTTGCCTGCTCCTGCTGCGCCATCAACTCCAGATAGTGCGCTAACGCTGCCTCAGACTTCCGATACTGCTCCGAGTCCGGCTCAACCTTCGCGATCAGCCCCGGCACATCCGTAGCATCCACCGCGTTATCCGAAACAAACTCCGCCAGGTCGTACTTCTTATCCTCAACGTTGATGTCGAAGTTGAAATGCGAAGGATTCACGCGCCCAATCCGCAGATCCGAGATGTAGCGCATCACGTTCACCGTCATCGCCACATCGAAAGCCGAGATCGTATCCGCAGATTTATCGCTATTCAACTTCTGCAACCGCGCCGCCCAGCGCGAAGCATCGTAGTCCTCCGGAATCAAACCCTTCTCGCTCGCCCCCTGAAACGCCTTGATAAACGCCAGCGTCGAGGCCGTCGGGGCGTCATCGCGAGTCCAAGCCACCTCGTAGTTGCGGTCGTCATAGAACTGCGCGACGATCGGCTGATAGTCCGAGAAATCCGGCCAGCGCAGATTCGGATTTTCCTTCGCGTCCAGCATCTCCTTCGGCAGCATCCTCTTTTCCACGATCTTCTGTACGTTTTCCGCGTACTTCGTCGTGTTCGGGGCAGACTTGCTCTTACGATGCCGCCGGCATCCATCAGCAGTTACAAGCAGGGTAAGAGCACACACAGCAGCAACAGTGCGGAGAGAGACTTTCATCATTTTGCGAAAAACCATCCTTCAGGCTGGACTATTCTTGGGCGCAACTAGTATTCAGGGACTTTTGCATATTGTCTGATGCAAATCAATGCTTTTAAGGTCTCTGGGAAATCAGCGCCATCACTGGGCAATTGCGGGCAACGCCATAATGCAGACCAACACCTGCAACACCAGCAACGCACCCGTGAGTCCAAGAAACATCTTCCGGTATCGCGTCTCCAGTACATCCGCAAACACGCCCCCGATGAACGTGAACAGAAACGGTAGCGCCCACAGCCACGGCTGAGATACCACCTGTGTCGTAACCAGCGGAAACAGCAACAACGCCAACACCAGCGGAGCCGTATTGCCGAAGTACCGGCACCGCCGAACCCCCAGATAAAGCACCGTCGAAACCGCAGACGCGACCGCGATCGGCGAATTTGTAATGTTCGTGAAGAAGCTCTTCGCGCTATCCAGCGAGAACCAGAACCGCGCCGCGCCGCCCGTAAAGACATAGCTGAAAGGTGCTGGCCTAAACCCATAAAACGCGAACAGAATCACCATTGCGCCAAGCGCCGAGAAGATCAATATCTGCATCACGTAGCTGCGGCGTCGCTCCGCGAGATACATCATCAAAACCAACGCAGCCACCCATCCGACGATCGCCGCCAGTAGATGCGCCGCCGCCGTAAGCCCCAGCGCCGCGGTCAACAACAGAATCCGAGGCCGCCACTTTCGCCGTGGCCCTTGCATCGCATGAGCCACGCCCATCGCCGTGTAGACCAGCCCGTACAGCCCCCACATCGCCAGCACATCGTTGTTAGGCATTACGGCATAGCGAACGATCTCCGGAGAGAAACAGTAAAGCCCCAGCGCAAAAAAACCACCTTCATTGCCGTAGAGCCTTCGCACCACCCACCACAACCCCGCGCCCAGCCACATCGCAAAGAAGACAAACGGCAGATGCAGCAGGTACTTCACGCTGAACAGCTCGTGCCGTGCCTCCCACGTCGACCCGTTCAGCGATCCACTCGCATACAGTCGATTCTCGGGCTTGCGGAACTTATCGCTGGCCAGCAAGACCAGTCGCTGCGCCGTCAGCGGAAACCCGGCAAGCCGGTATGCAAACGTCCCGTCTCCATTCAGATTTCCGCATGTTGTAAAGTACCCGGTCAGCGGAGATGGCCGCTCCCACATCTCACGTCCGCACCGTGCATATCGGTAGTCCTGGGGCGATATCTCCTGTTTATGCAACACCCAAAGACACTGAGCCATGAAAAATAGCAGAAGCAGCGCAGCGAGTCGTTGTGGCCGTCCTATCTCAATCCGCGCAAACTTCAATCTCCAGCCACCTCATCCAATCCAATTAAGACCACGCTCCGTACACAGGTACAGATTCCTTCATCTATCGTATCGTGAGAGATATGCAGTCGCTTTCCTTTACCCCCGGTCGCGCCTTTCTTTCCGTCAATTCCCCCGTCGTCCCTTGGACCGTTGTCTTTGAGGATGAAGGCATCGCCGGCTACTTCTACGCCTGCGACCGCTCGCAGGAAAAGCATGAACATAGCATTCTCGACGCCATGCTCATCTACAACGTCGCCGCACTCGCCAAAAGCGACGCCGAGCTCAACCGCCCCCGAACCCCAGCGCATCGCGTCAATCGAGTGGTCCCGCGACGGCCTGCAAGCCGTCCTCTACCTCGACGGCACTGCCCAAGCGCTCTATGACTTCCAGGCGCGCGCCGGCTACTGCCGCATGAACTTCCCCAACTTCCTCGAAGAACAGGGCGACAACTGGCGCAAATCCACCCACGCCTGGTCCGAAGCAGCGATTCAGCAGTTCGAAGCCTCTCTCTACGCCTGAATATTATTTTCAGATCACCGCTTAACCGTGCACATTTTGGAACGTCCAACTGTGTATCGGCTCTTCCGGAGGCTCTTCATGCGAAGAGTTTCAGCGGCTTTTTTGCTTCTGGCAAGCGTTAGCATGTCTGCTCAGAACGGTGCTGTCAGTGCGCCTAAAGTAATGCCTCCGCCTGAGAACGGTCAATTTCGTACATCCAAAATTGCAGGCGTCACTGCAAATGTGCATAACATTTCGTTATGCCAGACCTACGACCACTATCTGCACGATATTCCGGTCAGCACAGATACCGATTCTTACTTGCGGAAGATCTTAGTCGAACAAAAGACAGTGTCTGGCCAGAGTATTCAGCAAAAGATAGCGCCCGATAAAAAATAGGCACCTCTAAGTTGCGTTACGACCCTAGAAATAACTTCTCCACCTCAAGCCAATCCTTCACGCGCCTGTATCCAGTCACATTCGCATTGTGCGGCGAGCTATAAAGAATCCCCTCACCCTGGAACCGCCGCAACTGCCGCGGATTGTCATCGATCAGATAATCCGCCCGCAAAATCCCCTTGTCGCCGCAGTAAACAATGTGCGAACTCGGAATAAACGGAAAGTGTTTCGCTAACCACCGGTACTTCTGATTGAACGAGGTCGGAACCTCCATCGCCGCTGTGGCGATAAATACCTCATAGCTCATCTGCAACCGTCGCAGCACCCGCTGCGACTCCGGCATCACCGTCAGTACCTCAAAGAAGTCCTCTGATCGCATATGACGATCAACCACCGAATGGCGGTCCGTCGAAACCACATCCCAGATCCACTTGCCGTGCAGATCCTCTACCGTAATCTGTTCTCCGAAGTGCTCGTTATACCGCGTCAGATGCTCCGTCAGCGCATCCGCAATCACTTCGTCCATATCTACACAAATCCGCTTCACAGCCCCTCAACCTTCCTTACTCAAATTCAAAGCGATCGAATGATCGATGCCGCAATACTCTCCACCGGCACCGTCTTTCGTTGCGGAGCGTCCCTCGCCGGATCGTAATACAGCAGCCGTCCGCAGCTTTCGCACGTCATCATCGTCTCGTCGTTGCTGCGATCGCGCAGATCGTTCCACTTCTGTGGCCGCAGCATCATCTGGCATGCCATGCACTTCTGGTTCAGCGCCTCGGCCACCGCCGTTCCCTTCGACTTCGCGATCCGGTCATAGATCGAGAGCGCATCCTCCCCAATCTCCGGCCTCACTGCTCCACGCTTCTGCTCCACTTCGGCCAGCGCAGTCTTATCTGCGGCAATCGTCTCCGCCGCCCTGCCCCGCTCCCGCTCAAGAATCTTCTCGTCCGAGGCCACGGCTTCATCCGCCAATGCCTTCTGGCTCTCCAACCCTTCACTGCGTTCCATGCTCTCGAGCTCGGCATCTTCCAGCCTGCTCACCTCTGCCTGGGCAAACCCGATCTCATGCTCGAACGCCGTTACCTGCACCGTGGTCGTCGCCTGATCGAGCTGCTTTCGCACCTTGGCAATCTTCGCCTGATAGTCCTTTACATCCAGCTCCTGCCTTCGTCGCAGCGCCTCTTCCTTCGCCATTAGGTCTACGACGACAGCCCGCTGTCCCACCGTAGCTTTTAGCTTGGACTCCAACCCTGCCACATGCTTCGGCAGCGCCGCCATCTCATCGCGCAGCCGTTTCGCCTCGACATCAAGCCCTTGCAGTACCATCAACTTTTCAAGATCCGGATGCATCGATACTCCTTATACCGCCGCGGTGAGCCACAAAGATTTATCGCCAACAGCGGAAAAATCGAAGTCTACCACTCCATCAAGTCTCTCACTCATCCCCGTCCATTGAGAACGCCAGCTCATTGGAGGATAATGGTTTCACTAGACGACGTGCGCCGTGCACAACTCCGGTGCAAGAGTCTCTCTGTCGTACTTGCCGTCACCGGGCCTGCTTCCTTGAGCCGAATCCCCCAGGAATGGACTTTTTATGCAACTTTGGAACGACTACGAAGGAAGAACGATAGCAGACATCTTCCCACTGAATAAGCTGATCGCCCCCGAAGGGCGCAGCGCCTTCTTCTCCACCACAAACGGCACCGGAACTCCTGCCGTCATCCGCCTGATAGAGGCCCACTTCGACGAGGCTGACATACTCGACCGCTGGCGTCAGGTCTCCGAGATCAAACAACCCAACCTCGTCACGCTGAAAAAATACGGCCAGACCGTCGTCGACGGCACCCCGCTCGTCTACGCCCTCCTTGAGACGACCGACGCCAATCTTGCCGAGGTGCTCCGCGAGCGGGCCCTCACCGTTGAAGAGACCAACCAGGTCGCCAACAGCCTCGTCGCTGCACTCCAGGCGTTGCATAGCCGTAATCTCATCCACGAGCACATCGAACCAGCCAATGTTCTTGCCGTGGGCGAGGTCATCAAACTCCGCAGCGACTGCATCCGTGAAGCGCCCGAAGGCCCGGAAGGCGTCGATCTCAAAGCCCGCGACATCCACGGCCTCGCCACTGTCCTGCTTCAGTCGCTCACCCAGCAGAGCACCCTTCCCTCAGGAACAGCGCTCCCAGCACCTTACAGCCAGATCATTCCAAACGGGCTTAGCGGAGCCTGGGGCCTTTCTGAAATCGAAGCCGCGCTTTCCTCCCGAACAGTGGCCCCCGCGCCGGTAGCGGCCGCGCCTACACCGGTAGCACCCGCGCCTGAGCCGACAGTCTCCCGCCCCATTACTCCCCCTAGTCCCGAACCTGTATCTCCGGTCCCCCTCGTTCGAGACCGCATCGTTCGCCCCGTAGAGCCGGAACCCTCCCGTCGCACCGGTCTCTGGATCGCAAGCGCCATCGGCGCTCTCCTCCTCCTTTTACTTGGTTGGCACTTTCTGCACGCCGCTCCTTCAGCCACTTCGAAGGAGGCCGCTCAACCCATCCCCACCCTGGCCACCGCAGGCCGTGTGGATCCCACCCCCGCCGCTGCTCCGCCTCCAACCGCAGCCGCCACAGCGCCCATCTCCGCACCAGCGGCCACATCTAATGGCCGTGACCAATGGAGAGTCGTCGCCTTCACCTATAACCATCAGGATCAGGCTCAGCAGAAGGTAGTAGTCATTGCCCGGGCACATCCCGACCTCAATCCCGAGGTCTTCACCCCCACTGGACACGCTCCCTTTCTAGTCACCGTGGGTGGCCCTATGAGCCGGAATCAGGCTAACGCCTTCAAAAAGAAAGCCCACGCCGACGGTCTTCCCCGCGATATCTACACCCAAAACTACAGCCGCTAATTCAACCAGTTACACTAAAGAGGCAAGGCCAAAACAGCCTTGCCTCTTTACCATTTAAACTGCTGGCCACGTGGAACTTCGGGAGAGAAGCTCTCTCCTGCAATAGCTTGCCCCCAAATTTAGCCGAATATCGCCCAATCCTTCAACACTCCACCACAAACTGAATCCCACCCTCCCCACCTGAAATCCAATCATCAACTCATGGCTGCCTCGACGATCGAACTCCCAAGTGCGGAACTATCCGCCGCACAGCATATAGAAAAGCCATGGCGGCCCCGTATCAACCCGTGGGTCGTCGCCATGACGGTCACGCTCGCCACCTTCATGGAGGTGCTTGACTCTTCCATCGCCAACGTGGCCCTGCCTCACATCGCCGGCGGGCTTGGCGCCACGCAGGATGAAGCCACCTGGGTCCTCACAGCCTACCTCGTAGCCAACGCCGTCATCCTTCCTGCCGGCGCGTATATGACCGGCTTTATCGGACGCAAGAAGTTCTACATGATCTGCGTCGCGCTCTTCGGCATCAGCTCCGCGCTCTGCGGTATTGCCCCTTCACTTCCGCTTCTCGTCTTCTTCCGCATCCTTCAGGGCATCGGTGGCGGCGGCCTCGCCCCCTCCGAACAGGCGATCCTCGCCGATACCTTTCCGCCGGAAAAGCGCGGACAGGCCTTTGCTATGTATGGACTCGCCGTCGTTGTCGCCCCGGCCATCGGCCCAACCCTCGGCGGCTACATCACCGATAACTTCGACTGGCGCTGGATCTTCTTCCTCAACGTCCCCATCTGTATCCTCTCGCTCTACCTCACCCATCGCATCGTCGAAGATCCGCCATGGGTCGAAAAGCAGGTCAAAGAGTCGCAAAAGGGCGGAATCAAGCTCGACTTCCTCGGCTTCGGTCTCCTCGGGCTGACCTTCGGCTCGCTCGAGTTTGTCCTCGACAAGGGACAGGAAGACGACTGGTTCTCCTCGCCTGTCATCACATTCTTCTTCGTCGCGATGGTCATCGCCTTCGTCGTGATGATCTGGTGGGAGCTGCGCCAGCTTCGAATCGGCCATCGCCCTATCCTTAATCTCACCCTCTTCACGCGCCGCAACTTTGCCATCGGTTTCGTCTTGATGTTCGTGCTCGGTTTCTCGCTCTACGGCACAACGGTTCTCATACCGCAGTTCGTCCAGACACTGCTTGGCTACACCGCCGAACTCGCCGGCATGGTCCTTTCACCGGCAGGCCTCATGATGATGGCCATGATGCCCATCGTCGGCTTCCTCTCCAGCAAGGTCGATCCGCGCAAGCTCCTCGGCTATGGCTTCACCATGCTTACGCTCTCGCTCATCGCCATGCACTCCATGGACCTCGGTATCAGCTATGGCCGCCTCGTCTTCCTGCGCATCTTCCAGGCCTCGGGTCTAGCCTTCCTCTTCATTCCAATTAATATGCTCGCCTACATTGGAGCGAAGCCGTCGGAGAGCAACGACGTCTCAGGCCTCACCAACCTTGCCCGCAACATCGGCGGCTCCTGCGGAACGGCCTTCGTCGCAACCATGCTTACGCGCCGCACCGCCGCGCACGAGACCAACATGGTTCGCAGTCTCACGAGTGGGAACCAGGCCTTCATGAATCAGGTCGCAAAGCTCAAAGGCGTGTTTGGCGGCCATACCGGCGGCAACCCGCTGACTGGCGCTGGCTCTCACTCCGCCCAGGCCTACATCTATAACCAGCTACACCGTCAGGCCAACATGCTCGCCTATCTGGACATCATCCAGTATCTGGTGATCTTCTGCGCCTGTATGTTGCCGCTGCTCTTCTTCATCCCGAAGCCACCCAAAAATGCCAGCCCCTCCGCCGGCCACTAAAACCAACGGCAGCGCAAAACGATCATAGACCGATCACGCCTGCAGCTGCCGTTTCTTTTTGTTTGTGATCCAGTCGGCTTATATCAGCCTCAGCTTGTACAAAATGACCCCCACAGTTATGAAAACCACAGAACCTATCGCGAAGACCTTGTAGACCTTCACGATAGCTCGCGCGATTCTGCGATCAGCGGCAGGCATCCAATAATCCATTAACCGGGCGACTGCATTGTTTAGCAGCCGTATCGATAAAAGGGTTCCAACACACGTTATAAGCAGTGGGATTAAAGGAACTGGAGTTCTCATTGCCTAAGGCCGCACCGCCCCATCCAGCACCGGACTCTCCAAACCACGCAACTTCCGCCCCATCTTCCCCTGAGCATCAAACACAATCACGCTATTACTCCCCTTCACCAGCAGCGGAGCTGGCGCATACAGCGTCTTCTGCGGCCCCACATTCCAGATCCGTCCCAGGGCAAAGCCATTCAGCCAAAGCTGGCCCTTCGTAAACTCGCTCGTATCCAGAAAAGTATCGCCAGCCGCACTCGAATCAAAGCTACCGCGATAGAAACAAGGCCCTTCGCAAGTCTCCGCCGAAAACGAGAGCGAGCCCAACCGATCCATCGGCAGAGAAAAGATCTCCCATCCCGCAATCGGCTTGCCCGCAAACGTCACCTGCTTGGTAATGCCCGCGCGTTCCCCGCCAATCGTCTTACCGAAGTTCACCCGCCCCGTGTTCTCCACCAGAATATCGAGCTGAGCATTCGCCACAACACCATCCAGCGCCAGCCGATCCTGCTTCAGCCGCCGGTCGATCACGCCCACCATCTTCCCATCCACATACACCTGCGCATAGCTGTGCACCTGATCCAGCACTAGCTCACCCGAACCGCCATTCTCCAGATGAGTACGATAGAGAATGTATCCATAGTTCTGGTCCACATCCTCCATACTCAACACCTGTTCGGAGTGAATCGGTTTCGGCAAATTCGTCCATAGCGAAGCAGCCTCCACCATCCTCACCTCAAGCACCCGAATCGCCGGAGCCACCTTCGGCACCGGGGGGGGGTGTAACTCCCGTAGCCTTCGCAATCAGATCGCGAAACACAAAATATTTCGCCGTCGGACGCCCGCTCTCATCCAGCACCGAGTCATAGTCATAGCTCGTCACATCCGGCTCATAGCTTCCCTTACCATTCGTGTTGGCGCCATTCATCCACCCAAAGCTCGTCCCACCGTGAAACATATAGATGCTCACCGAGTAGCCCTGCGCCAGCATCCACTCCAGATTCGCCGCCTGCTTGTCCGCATGGGTATGCGCATGCGCCGATCCCCAGTGATCGAACCACCCAGCCCAATATTCGCTGTTGATAAACGGCCCATCCGGCCTGTACTTCTTAAGCGTTGCAAACGCGCTCTGCGCATCGCCATCGTCCTCGCCACCGAAATTAATCCCCACCGGAAGCTCCGGCAGCGAACCATCCGGCACCTGCTCCGGCCCATCTGCCGTATACAACTGCGACTTCGTAAATCCTGCATCGACCAGCAGCTTATGGATCTGCTCCATGTAGGCATGGTCATTGCCGTACGAGCCATACTCGTTCTCCACCTGCGTCAGAATGATCGGCCCACCATTGCCGATCTGCAGCGGGGCAAGCTCTTCGCCCAGCCGCGCAATCCACTTCGCTGCCGGCTCCATGAACTTAGGATCGCTGCTCCGCACCACCGTGTCATGGTCCTTCAGCAACCACGCCGGATACCCACCAAACTCCCACTCCGCACAAACATAAGGCCCGGGCCGCAGAATCACATACAGGCCCTCCTGCTGCGCCTCCCGCACAAACTCCGCGACGTCCTTATTTCCGCTGAAGTCATACACACCCTTACGCGCTTCGTGAACGTTCCAGAACACATATGTCGTAATCGTGTTCAGCCCCATCGCCTTCGCCATGCGCAGACGATCCCTCCAGTAAGCCCGAGGAATCCGCGGATAATGCATCTCGCCCGAGATCACGCGAAACGGCTTGCCATCCAGCACGAACTGTCCACCCGCAACGCCAAAGCTGTGGTGCGACGTATCCTGCGCGCGAAGCTCGGCCGAACAGCACAACACAAATCCCAGCGACAACAGCACCACAAGCAATCTCGATCGCAAAGCATTTCTCCCATTGGTCCGGATTCATCAGCACAGCAAACACAGCGTGCATGAAAACCCTCGCTCCCCTTATACATCTCCGCGTCACGTCCGACAAAGATTGTCTTCTCGCCCATCGTCAATCCTGTCAATATCTTGTGCCTATTGCACTCCCGCGTCCTTATGAATTCCTTATGGATTCATCACGAACTCCTTATTGCGCCCTCGCTAGGCTTTAAATCGTCGGAGTTGCGGTTTCGTGTCCTAAGGCCGCCAAGCAGACAAGAATGGAGAGCAAAGTGAAAACGAAAATGAAGTCATGCATTCAGAGGCTCGGTCTCACGGGACTGATCCTTGGAATGGGACTGACTCTCAGCGCAGGAGATCTGTCGGGACAGACGCAAGAGCCAGTTCTACAGACAGCTATCGATGATGACACCAAAGCAGCACAAGATCAGAAGATTCAGCAGTTGCAGGACAAGTTGGAGGAGATTCAACAGCAGATACTCGAACTGAAACGGGCCAACTCAGCCCAGCCAGAGACACACCACTTCACGACGGCTAAAGCCTCCGCTCCGCCGCCCTCTATTTCGGAAGCGGAGCCGGTAATAACCGACCCCTCTAATCCAAAATCCGAACCGTTCGCTTTTGCCGATTTCACATGGCTTACGGGTAACGCCCGCACGAAAGATACTCCGTACGCGACCAAGTTCTTCTCCCCCGAGATTCGCACGGACACCAACTACACCTATGACTTCCGCCATCCGCAGGACAACACCATCAGCGGATCGAGCGAGATCTTCCGCGCGAATGAGGTGCAACTAACCCAACTCGGAGTCGGCGGGGACTTCCATTACGACAACGTGCGTGCCCGCTTTATGACGCAGTTCGGTTTGTACTCCCAGACCACGCCGCGCAACGACGCAAGCCCGGCGCGCGGTCAGTGGAACCTCGCGGATGCATATCGCTATATTTCGGAGGCCTACGGCGGCTATCACTTCAACGTGCAGCACGGTATCAACGTGGACGCCGGCATCTTTATGTCCTACGTTGGCCTGTTTTCTTACTACCAGTTCGACAACTGGGCCTATCAGCCGTCGTATGTCTCTTCCAACACGCCATGGTTCTTCAACGGTGTGCGCGTACAGTGGTTTCCAACAGCGAAGTTAAAGATCGAACCGTGGTTCATCAACGGTTGGCAGTCCTACGGCAGGTTTAACAATCGGCCAGGTCTTGGCGGACAGATCCTCTGGAGGCCCAACGGCAGCTGGTCGATCGTTGGCAACCAATACGGCTTCGGCGAAGATGCTCTTGGCGTACCCACGCGCACTCGCTATCACACCGACGACAGCGTCCAGTACAAGTACTACGACCGCCCCACCTCATTTATCAGCAAGGCCGCCGCCTCACTGACCGGAGACGCAGGCTGCGAGAGCGGCGGCGGTGTCAGCTGCTTCGGCAACGGCAAGACCGGGCCGAAACAGAGCTTCCTAGGCTTCATGGCTTACAATCGCGTATGGTTCGATCGCGATCGCTACGCCTTGACCATTGGTGGCGGAAAGATCAACAACCCAGGCAGATATCTCGTGCTTTTGCCGCCGATCAATGGAGCGACCGCGGCCTCAGGAACACCATACTTCACTGAGAATCCGGGCGATCAGTTCAAAGCATGGGACACTTCGGTTACAGCCGACTACATGCCGAGCCAGTACTTCACCTATCGTCTGGAGTACAACCACCGTGCGGCGAACGTCCCCTACTTCACCGGCCCCGGAGGCGTAACACCCCCCGGAGGAAACACAGGCGCACCGGGGTCTGTTGTAACCGGCTGGACTCCGGATCTTCGCAACAGCGAGAACCGGATGACCGTTGCCTTTCTGTTGAAGTTCTAAGACGGTTCATCGCACCCACCCCAAAAATAAAGGCCCGCAGGCATTCCGTCTGTGGGCCTTTCCATTCCCTGATGAACCACTACACCAGCTTAGGATTCCTCTCCTCGAATTGCCGCTGATGTCAATACAGATAAGCAATCTAACCTCATTCGCTGCGTCCAGCGTCGCCACCACCATTCCTTATCGAATCTCCTTTCCGATCAATCCGATCAACGATATTCTGACAACGCAACTACTTCCAAAACACCACCCCGAGACATTCACTCTTGCTACTAGCATTCCTCTCCTCCCCATGGCGCCGATGCCTGACGACCGCCTTCGTTATCGCGACCTGCTTCAAAGGCACCTCGGCACTTGCAGCAGATTGCAAGGTCGCAGATGCTCACATGCCCTCCGAAGCTGAGAGCGCCTTTCTCCACAGCGACTACGATCGCGCTGTAACCCTTTATCAGTCGCAGCTTCGGACCAACCCGGACGATCCAACTCTCACCGCAGGTCTGGCCTTGGTTCTGCTCAGGCAGCAGAAGATGACTGAGGCCGAAGACACCGTTCAGAAGGCCATCTCTCACAATCCCAATTCAGCGATTCTTCTCACCTCGCTCGGCGAAATACATTACCGCGAGGGGATGCCATGGCTTGCAACAGACGATATAAATGCCGCCATGAAGATCGACCCATGCTATCCGCAGCTTCGCCTGCTCTCCGCTACAGTCCTGCGGCTCAATTCCATGTACGCCTCAGCTGCAAAGGAGTTAACTACAGCCCATACGCTCGACCCACAAGATCCCCACATCCGCCGCCGATGGCTCGACACCCTTCCAATCAAAGAACGCATCACCGAACTGGAGACCTACCTTGCCACCGGTGGCGGCGACGATCCAGAGACAATCAAAAATCTCCAGTTCTATCTCGAATACCTGAAACAACGTGTCGCCACTCCGCACAAGTCCTGTCGGCTCGTCTCCGACACCAGCACGGCGACCATCCCCTTTGCCCCGATCATGCATGACGGCGCTCACCTGAGTACCTTCGGCCTCGACGTCAAATTCAACGACCGCAATGCACGCCTCCAGATCGACACCGGAGCCAGCGGTCTCATCATCAGCCGCTCTGTAGCCGAGCGCACAGGGCTGCAGCAGTTCAGTCGCATGGAAGTCGGCGGCATCGGCAGCGAAGGCCGCAAGGCTGCCTATATCGCCGTCGCCGACGACATCAAGATCGGCTCCCTCGAGTTCCACCACTGCGAGGTCAGGGTCGTCGATCAGAGCAACGTGACCGATAACGACGGCGTAATCGGCATGGACGTCTTTTCACGTTTCCTCGTCACGCTCGACTATCCGCTCCACAAGCTGCTTCTCTCGCCCTTACCGCCAAGGCCCGGTGACACCACTCCCGCGACGCCCACACTTGAAACCAGCAACACGGCCTCTGACGATTCTTCCACCAGCGCCACCGAGACAAAAGCTTCCACGCCTAAAGCTGTCTCCAGAGGACCACACGACCGCTACATCGCTCCAGAGATGCAGGATTGGACCCCTGTTTATCGCATCGGGCACAACTTACTGGTTCCCACCTCGCTCAACAACAGCAAATTCAAGATGTTCATTCTGGATACAGGCGCATCCTCCACGACCATCTCTCCCGAGGTCGCGCGCGAGGTCACAAAAGTTCGCGTCAACAATTCAATGACCGTTCATGGAATCAATGGAAAGGTGGACAAGGTCTACAGCGCCGACAACAT
>Ga0206894_1123_pt2 | contig 15099 bp, 10 predicted proteins | sample Alteio_BWOrgHeat_54_FD_152953 | JGI IMG/M metagenome (GOLD analysis project Ga0206894, IMG submission 152953) | Enriched cells from forest soil in Barre Woods Harvard Forest LTER site, Petersham, Massachusetts, United States -... | ecosystem: Environmental > Terrestrial > Soil > Temperate forest >...
GAAGCAACAGATCCGGTTGACCGAGTAACTCGAAGATGTTTGGCGGGAAGGAAAAATCCATAAAAGCGATGATTGCCATCTAGGTTCCCCAGGCATTGGCATAGCCGACTCGCAGGAGATCCGCAAAGCGGGGCCGTCCCCTGGTCAAGCCGTATCCTTCCATCTTCGTAGAGGTGGTTCGACCATGGAACAACACACGCTACTTCCGGTCGAGATCTCATCCGCTCGAGGCACTTGGCGATAAACTCCGGACGCCAGATGTCATCGTGAGATATCCACATAAAATATGGGGTCGTTGCCTCCATTACCAAGTCACGAAAATTCTCGGACGCCAGGACTTGGGTCTCTCGCCGCTTATAAATGATGCGATCGTCCAGCCTCGCGTAGTGTTCGCAGATTCGTTGCGTACCATCTGTGGAAGCATTGTCCGACACGACTAGGCAGAAATTGCGATAGCTCTGTGCGAGCATTTGATCGAACGCCCGCGTCAGTGTTTCGCCGCCGTTATAAACTGGTAAGCCAATCGTAACTTCTACCATTCTGTTCCTATTCAAAGTAACTTGCGCGGTGATCAGCGCCGGCCAGTAGATCTCTTCTGCGCAGTCAGCCGCAACATACGTTCCCTTATAGCTTCAACCTTTTCATCGAAGTTATACATCTCCTCAATAAATTTCCGGCCCGACTCTCCCATTTTCTTTGCGTTCGCTTTATCGCGAAGCAGTAGAATCACCTTATTTGCAACGCACTCTGCATTATCGGCGACTAGAAAGTCTCTTCCATCCTGGGCATCAATTCCTTCTGCGCCCACATCGCTTGTCACAACCGGCATTGCTGCAGCCATGCATTCGAGAGTTTTGACCTTGATACCCGCTCCCAATCTCAGGGGTAGAAGGGCAATCTCCATGCTCCCCATCATCTCCTCGATGTCATCGATAAAGCCGAGTAAGGATACATCCTCACGTCGACGAAAGGCCTGGCCAAGGCTATCGCTCTTGCTGCCCGCAATATACAGGTGAGCGGTAGGAACCTGCTCTCGAATACGTGGAAGAATCTCATCTGCTATCCACCGCGCAGCATCCACATTCTCAACCCGATCCATTGCGCCCCAGAAAAGCAGGGAATCTTTCCGGGGATTTCGTTTACCAGACTTATTGAGAACGGAAGAATCTATCCATGGCTGGATCACCATTAGTGAGCCATTCAGTTGCACCATATTCTCCATCAGGCGACGGTCCTTATGACTGAGGGGGAAGATAATATCAGTGGATGCAAAGGCTCGCTGTTCCCATCGCATCGTGCGGTGTTTCTCGGCATTCAATACCACACGCCATAACACATTCTTTGCATACGCAGCGCGACGCTCCCAACCCTGTGTAAGGATGTCGTGCAACGATGCAACCGTAACAACCGTCTCTGGCACGTTTCGAACGTACTGCAGCATCCCCGTGTGATCAAAGATCACGACATCGAAGTTATGCTCATGAAGCAACTGATCGAGTCTTCGCCCGTAGGATGACTGGGCCCGCACCGCAACGTTCAGGGGCGCCCAGGGCTTCTTAAGTGCGCCTAAAAGTCGAGTCACTTGGGTGACAGGAAAATATTGCCAGGATGCGAAGATCCTCATCTCATATTCCTGCAAAGACTCAATCTCGGATTCGGTGCCAAATGCAAGGAGGTGAACTTCTTCTGTCCGCGATAGAAATTCACAGATTGCATAGCTGGTCTTCGCTCCAGCCTGCCCTTTTTGCAAAGACGGCAGATGACGGGTAGCGAAAAGTATTTTCATGATTTCTCAATCCGAAAGGCGAGATGTTCACCTACTCGTCGTTGGATTGTATCAAACAGACATGTTCATTTCCACGCAAGCATAGACGTAGTTTCCGTCGGACCACATCTCCCCTTTGACGCAAGCGCCGATGATGAAGCAGGTGTGGTCCTGAGGTGGTAATCGAACGACCCAGCCTATTCTTTACCCGATCCGGTTTCCACCAGCACACAGACGGGAGAACTACTTTATTGCATAGACAACAAGTTGAGGTTCGCGCTGATGCTCATAGATGTTGATTGTTAATAAGGTAACTTGGGAAATTGAGCAGCGCTCACTCTTTCCGCTATGTCGTGTACCGAAAAACGCCAAAAGACAGGGAAGAGTTCGGACCTGTCGTACGGCTCGAATGGTATTCGGGCGTGGATAGCCATCGGATGGCTCCGTGGTCAATCTCCGCAATATGCTTGGTTGCGTTCGTTTCATATAGGTGAACTGTAAAAAGTAAGATGCCACCTGGTTTGAGTACTCGCTTACACTCTGTAAGACATCTATCGATGTTGGGGACATGCTCGAACACCTAATTTGACGTCACCAAGTCAAACGAGCAGTCGGCAAATGAGAGTTGCTGGGCGTCCTCATTTCTGATGCCTTTGACCAGTTCTCCGGGTTTAGCCTCAGGAAAATATTCGCTACTTTCTACATTACCGCACTGCTTCTTTAGAAACTGAAAAGTCGAGCCGTAAGTAGACATTTCATAAACCTGCTTAGACCCCAAATTGGGTACGTTTTGTCGCGCGGCTTCTGCGACCGCCAGATTGGTTACATTTGCTCTGCATGTTAGGCAACGGACCAGGAAAGGACCTCTGGCCATTTCCAGAAATAGCGAGCGGCCGCACAAAGGACACCTTCCCGATTTGAGGGTCCACCGATAGATCGGCTCAGCTGTTTTTAGATATACAAGAGCGCCGAAAAAGCGCTTGAGGATTGTCATGAAGATAGGGACAATCGGAAAAGACGCATAACGTAGAAAAAATTCTAGACCGTTTAAGGTCACATAGCGATCAAAAGCGGGATTGGTCGCGCCGTACTTGCACTTTCCTAATGCGGGAGCTCTCTTTGATTAGACAACTCTGCCTGCCGCATTCTCATTCGAATCTGGCTTTCTTATGCAGCACCTCGAAAGTCTCCGTCCTGCGGCGTTTCTCTCAGACGGATACTTTATCGACATCGGTGTTCCAGAAGGCTACGCCAAAGCTTCGATCGAACTCGCGCATCTCTGGATCCGGATACGCGTATTTCGTCAACGTATGCCCTTTGGCGATAGTCCATCTAGAACGTAGCCAAAGCTGAGCGTTTGATCCTGTTCGTTTCTACGCAGACATAGACGTAGTTTCCGTCGGACCACATCTCGCCTTTGACACAAACGTCCGATGATGAAGCAGGTGTTCCTCGAGACGTAGCAATCGAACGACCCACCACACTTCCTTGCGCGACGATGTTCCCATTCTCATCCGCCTGAACTGTCTCTCTGCCTGCTTTGTCTTCAATACGAAGGCCCTGTCCTAGGGTTCGAAGAATCACGCGCGACGAGGAGTCAAAGAGCAATACGTCACGCAATGTTTCTGATCCAGGCTTCGACGTGTCATCGTATACTGCGATGCTAGGGTAGTGCGAAAAGCCGTAACGTCTTGTCCCATAAAGATTGCCGAGAATGATCGGCGCCACTTTGAAGTAGCTATTTCCGAGGTCTAAACCGGCCAATGCTCCGTACCAGGAGCATATCGTTCCTGAAGAATGCGGTTTTGAGAACGATGCAGTAAATGAAGTATCGGACACGGCTGTCGCATAAATGTCTTCCTGGCCGGCTCCTGTGTCACAGGATGCCCACATCCAATTCCCTGCCAGTCCATTAATTGGAAGTAACGAATTAATGGTTTGCGGTTTCGGAGAAGGCAATACATTTCCTGCTAGGATTGCGTCCCAGGGAGGATATGTCCCCAGACAACCATAGCCTTTCGTGCCCTCCGGCAGACACGAGGCGACGTTCTCTGGAATATTACCCATCCAGACTGAAGAGACACCATCCATCCGGAAACCGGTGCGATGCGTTCCGTGGGCTCCGCCGATCCGGATTACAGTCGACGCAGGGTTTGGGGAGCCTCCAACAAACTTCATCTGATCCTTGGCATAGCCAAAATTTTCGGGAACGAAAACCCCCAAATCTCCTTCCAGACCGACAGCTGCACCCTGAACGCGAGCATTCACAACATAGTTGATACCCCACGCATCAATCTGCGGAACACGCATCTGTACAGATGTGTAAATTCCAACCGGATTACGGGCGATCGGATTGATCGTGGGAATATCTTCTCCCAAGAATACGCCAAGACCTGCCGAGTGGCCGGCCCGATTTGTCACCTGATCGGTAAAGATGTCCAGTGCGTGGTAGCGCATATCCCAAATCTGGCAATTTGTTGGAATGCTTCCCATCTTCCACGTCGCATCGCCTGCCGTTGGAGGAATCGTTACGATGCCACCGCCTGCCATACGACATCGTCGCAGGGCGTCTTCGATCTTTTGTTCGTCTGTTCCTTCAGGCCCGATGCTGGGCGTAAAAAACATTGGACTGTTTGGAGTAGCGCCTATCTGAAGTTGCGCACAAATCGAAGAAACCCCGAACGTGAGAGTAGCGGCTAGGATCAGGAATTTCACGTTCTCTCCTTGAGGAAAGCATACTCGAGCGCGAAGGGAGGTGGTCCGCGAAGGAGATAATCTCGTCCGCATCGTCCGCATGGAGAGTCGCTGGAGATGCTCCTGCGCCTTCTGATCGAGGGACTACATTCAACCGCAGCGCAGAATAGAGTAAAGAGTATCGGATCCGAGCGTCTTCCCGCCTATACGCATGAGGCATAGGTCGAACTCCAGCGTTAGGTGTCATGCAGCGAGTGAATACTTCCAAGGTCCTTTAGCAGAATCACCCGCGTGCCGCTTTTCGGCGACCTGCGTCAGGGGTCGCTTGGTGGGAGTGATTTTCGGCGACATAGCGCTTCATCAGAGCTTTCCAAGTACCAGATGATGTTTTGACAATGGTCGCCATAGGCCCTTTCGGTACAGTCTCAGGAGACTACACTGTACCGAAATTGTACCTTTTTGAGCAAAAGCACTGTCGCTTTATTGTGGAGACATAAGATGGCAACTCGCTTTCACACAAAAGATATACAAGGGGTTAATTCTATTTCTCAAAGCTGGTAAATTTGGTGGGCCCGGAGGGATTTGAACCCCCAACCAAGGGATTATGAGTCCCCTGCTCTAACCGTTGAGCTACAGGCCCTTCAATGACTTACGGTGCGTGCAACTTAGTGTGTGGAGTTTTGAGGGAACTCCCCACCGTTTGCTCGCTCCATGGACTCAGGCGTGAAGATGAACGTAACGCTGTCTTACAGTTACGCTCGAATGTTCAGCCGGTCTTGTGATTGTAAATGCATTTGTGCCCGCTTCGCCGAATCGAGTGAGACATGTATGACATCGGCAATGTAGGACGAAGTCCTTTGGGAAAGATGAACGCCTTACTGATTTTTTGCCTACGCAATAGTGGGCGATGTGACGGCCCGAATCACCGACTCGTCGACGAAAGCAACAGGCGTCATTTCCCAAAGCTCTTGCGTACAAGCGAGTTGATCGGCGCGCGGTGAGATGAGTCTGACCTGAGGCTGGACGTCGGATTTACTTCTGAAAACAAATGACGATGCGAAACGCAGTGTCTCAAAGCTCGCTGAAACCGCACATGCAGTGGTTATATTCTGCCGGCTCTATTGATCCGTTTCTCACAAAATTTGATCATTTTATGCTTATCTAATCAAAATAGAGCACGTTTATCCCCGTACCAGAAACATAGTCCATTTCTGATTCAATCGCTGGGTTACACTCAGAAAGCTAAATCATGTCCACCAAGACAGATCTGCGTGCTGACCGAATCATGAGGGCTCTGCTCCAAGCGGGAGATATTTCGGTACAGGAGCTTGCCGAGCAGGTCGGAACTTCGGCGCCAAGCATCCGGAGAGACTTGGCACGCTTGGAGAGCAAAGGGCTCGTTCTCCGCACGCATGGTGGGGCCACCCTTGTCGAACCATTGCTTTACGAACCTTTCCGCCACGATACGTCCTTTCAGGCCCGGGAGTTGCGTTCGGCCGATGCAAAGCGCCGGATTGGTTTGGTTGCCAGCGAGTTGGTCGGCGAAAACGAGACCATCGGGTTGACCGCCGGTACGACGACCACCCAGATCGGCCGGTCACTGCGGTACCGCAGAGGTATCTCGGTGATCACCAACGCGCTGAACATCGGGATGGAACTGTGCAATCAGCCGGCCATCAAGACGATGATTACCGGAGGAACGCTCGCCTGGGCGTGGACGTTCGCACTCGCCGGACAGCCCGCCCTGAACTTCCTGCGCGATGTCTATCTGGACAAGGCTTTTATCGGCGTTACCGGATTTGATCTGGAGCGGGGAATCACAACGCTGGAGTCGGAAGAGGCCGCGGTTTCGCTGGCCATGCTTCACAATGCAAAGCGAGTGATCGTCGTCGCGGACTCCAAGAAAATCGGGAACGTCAGCCCTGCGCTGATCTGTCCGCTCTCTGCCATTCACGTACTCGTAACTGACACCGATATCCCTCGAGAGGTTCATGACGAGTTGGTCGCTCGTGGAATCGAAGTCATTCTCGCTTAGCTTCCACAACCATCAGCCAACAGGACCGGTTCTCGCTAGCCAGCTCTCATGCTAGAGGTTTTCAACATCTGGCATCAATCGCGGAGATGGTGGCAGCGCCTTTCACGTTGGTGATTTTAAAGAGAAAGCCGGAGGCACGCTTGCAGGCGACGGAAGTAGCCCGACATGCCGTTAAAGTCTCCAAAAAAAGATCGTATGATCATTCGAGTCTCGCAGAAATGATTATTTTGTGTTGAAATGAGCAAATAAATGAATTAAATGCCCCACTCCGCCTCGAACGGCACTACAGAACGAAGGATGGATGCTCACTAAGCTCACCGCGCACAAATTACTGACCGAAACAGGACAGATCGACTATCCCATCTTGACCATCGAGGACGGCAGGATCGTTAGCCTCGAGAGTGGACCACCCAATGGATCTACGGAGACGTTGACGGCCGCATTCTTCGATATCCACGTCCACGGCGCGTGCTCCCACGACTTCATGGCGGCGTCTCCCAGTGAGATCGCCGAGGTGGGGCGATTCTTGGCCATCCGTGGTGTAGGGCACTATCTGCCGACTACGGTAACCGGACCCATCGATGCAACGCTGCGCGCCCTGGACACGCTTGCGCACGCAATCGAAGACGCCTCGACGGACGGGGTTGCGCCGACTGCAATCCCAGTCGGGATCCATCTGGAAGGCCCCTTCATCTCCCACCACAAGCGCGGCGTTCATCCCGCATGCTGCATTCAAGAGCCGAGTATCGAACTCTTCAAGAGATTCCAGCAGGCGGCGCGCGGACAGATTCGATTGATGACCCTCGCTCCCGGCCTTCCTCATGTGCTGGAGCTGATCGAACATGCCACAGCCAGCGGGGTGCGCGTAACTATGGGGCATAGCAACGCAACCGCATCCGAGACCCTTGCAGCAATTGCCGCCGGGGCGACCAGTTCGACCCACCTCTTCAATGCCATGCGTGCGCTCGACCATCGCGAACCTGGGATCACTGGGACGATTCTCGACCGTGACGATGTGTACGCGGAGGCGATCTGCGACGGACTGCATGTTGATCCCGCCATCGTCCGGCTATGGTTCAAGATGAAGGGCGAGGAGCGGGCCATCCTGGTGACAGATGGGACGTCCGCGACAGGAATGCCGGATGGAATCTATGCGCTGGGGAACTTCACCGTCGAGGTGAAGGACGGCGTTTGCCTCTCCGACGGAACTCTTTCAGGCAGCGTCCTAACAATGGATCAGGCCGTTGAGAACCTACAACGTTTTACCGGAGCGCCCCTCGGGACAGCGGTGCGACTGGCATCGCGGAATCCGGCTCGCATGTTGGGACTAGAGCATCTAACGGCGCTAACTCCTGGAGCGCCCGCAAATTTCAACGTCTACAACGAAGTCGGAGAGCGTCTCGGAAGCATCTTCAGTGGGTGGAGGGTAACCTAGGCTCCGGTTAACCCTGAACTCCCATCAGATTCTCTGAATTTGAGTGCTTCGGACTGCAGGGACCTGTGTAAAACCCGCCAACGAACGCACGGCTGGCGGGTCGCAGGCCAAATTTAGGAAGGGTTCGACACCCTCAAAATACGATTTGCAATCCCTTAAAGTGACCATTTGCAGCCTATAAGGACAAACTTATGGCTTAAATACGACTAAAGAGCAATTTATTTTGGCTCAACGTCGATTTTTCTATTGCATTACCTCGTGGGTAAAGGATAGATTTCACACAATTGTCACAGATTTGATCGCTAAAGCCATATTTGAACAAAAAAGTGGCCGTAGCAAACCTTTGTCAACAATCATGAAACATTCTTGAAGCCAGGGAGACCCTCGATGTTCGTCAAATACAACAGATTCATATCCGCAACAACGCTCAACCTCGCGTTGCTGTTTGTGGCTGGCGCCACCTGTCTTACGTTGGCGACCTCGTTGCCGGCGTTTGCCCAGCAGGCCGCCGGCTCAATTACAGGCACAGTTATCGATCCGGTAGGCGCGGCCGTTCCCAACGCCGTGGTCCTCGTTCGAGACCTGGATCGCAGAACCACGTGGACCGCCAAGACCAACAGCGCAGGCATTTATGAGTTCCCGCAGATTACGGTCGGTAACATCGAAGTCAGCGTACAGGCCCCTGGCTTCACCGCCGCCCGCCGCAATTCCTTCGCCTTGGTATTGAATCAGGTTGCCCGGGTCGACTTTAAGCTGAAAGTCGGCAATGTCAGCGAGACGGTCGAGGTGACTGATGCTCCCCCACTGCTCCAGACCGCTTCCACCGAAATGGGCACGCTCATCGACGCGAATGCCGCGACCTCGCTTCCGCTCGCAACCCGGGACACCAACCAGTTGACCCTACTGGCCCCGGGCGTGATCAGTCCGAATATTTTCGCCTTCCAGTCATCTCAGACCACCTTTGGCACCGGCCGTCCCTATGTCAATGGAGCACGCGAGCAGGACAATAACTTCTCGCTTGATGGCATGGACGTCAACCAGGCAGACAACAACGACGTTGCCTATGTCCCCAGCCCCGACGCTATTGAGGAATTCAACATCATTACCAGTAATGCACCTGCCGACTTCGGTAACTATATCGGCGGTGTAGTCGTCCAGTCACTCAAGTCAGGCACCAACCAGTTTCACGGAAACGTCTTCGAGTTCTTCCGCAACACCGTTCTCAATGCGAACACCTGGCAGAACAAAGCCAGCGCTTTTATCGTCGGCCAGGACGGAACAATTAGCGGATCCGCCCTGCCCCGTGCTGTTCTGCAGTGGAACGAGTTCGGCGGCACGCTCGGTGGCTCCATCATCAAGAACAAGCTGTTCTTCTTCGCCGACTTCCAAGGCGCTATCAACAACACTCCCAAGACCTACTTGAACAACAACGTTATCCCGACGCCGTACCTCTCCGGCAACTTCTCGAATCTCTGCACTAGCCAAGGAGCTACATTCGTCGACGGTGTCTGCTCGAACCCTACTTTACAGCTTTACACGCCGGCTTCCGGTGTTGATCCAGGCAGCCGTACGCCCTACCTTAACAACCAGGTTCCCATCAGCAGCAAGGTGGCGTCGGCCATCGTTGCTTCTCCTCTCTTCGCGCAACAGGAAGGCCTGCCGAACTACGCTACCAGCGGCTTCGTTCATTCCTATCAGGGCGATTTGAAAATCGACTGGCAAGCATCTCCCAAAGATCACGTCATGGGACGTTACTCACAGATGTACACCATCAACACCAGCAGCAATGGCACCAACGTGTTGAGTCCTAACCTCACCCGTGAATATCCGCTCAAGAACTTCGTCGTGAACTATGACCGCGTACTCACATCATCGTTGGTCAATGAACTCCGTCTGGGTGCCCAGATCTTCCCTGCAAACGACCAACAGTACACTAATGCAGCTGGCGGGAACCTGCCTCAGCAGTTCGGTTTGCCCGGCGTTCAGGGAGACATTCTTCCTGCGATGAGCTTCGGTTATCAGCCCATCGGAAGCAGCAACGGCATCGAGATCTTCCACGACACCACCATCCAGGTCGAAGATTCGCTTACCTGGACCCACGGCAAACACTCCATCCATACCGGCTTTGAGCTCTACCACTACATCATGAACGACCTCTACGCTGGCAACTCTGGCGCCTCCGGTTCGTTCAACTTCAGCGGCCAGTACACCAGCAACACCAACGCGTGCCAAACGGATCCTGTGACCCACCAAAAGACATGCGCCGCTGGAAGCCCTTTCGCCGACTTTCTGCTGGGCCTGCCGCAAGATGTTCAGCAGGGTGCGCCCTTGCACTTCAACCTGCGCAACAGCCTCCTCGGAGCTTTCGCAACGGATACCTATCAAGCCACCCCCAATATCACCCTCACTCTGGGTCTGCGCTATGAGCTCACCACTGCTCGCGGCGACAAAGACGCCAGCAAGAATGTGAACTACGATCTCGTCACCGGACTACCCGAGATCGGAAAGAACTACAACACTTATAAGGGGATCACAAATTTCCAGCCGCGTCTCGGCGTCGCCTGGAAGCCAAGCTGGGATCCAAACACGGTTTTTCGGGGAGCCTATGACGTCTCCAGCTACATGGAAGGAAACGGCGTCGGCAATATGGCCGTCGTCAATCCTCCCAACGTCATCATGACGGAAATCAAGAACAACTCTGGCGCAGCCTTGAATCTGCCTGCCACAACGCTGGATCAAGGCTATTCCACCTTCTCGTCAGCTTGCACTCCAGCACAATTCGTGGTCCTCGCTTCAAATTGCATCTCTGGAGTCCAGGCACACGCGACCGATCCCAACCTTCGGCCGGCCATAGATCAACAGTGGAACGTTGTAATGCAGCACCAGTTCAGAGGTAACGCCACGGCCTCGCTTGGTTATGTGGGTAATAAGATCGATCACTTGTCAGACATCTACCTTTACAACCAGAAGCAGCTCAACTCGAATGGCTCTGTTGTTCCCGGTCCATATATGCAGCAGCTCCTGGCTGCCGGCGTGGGACAGGCCCGCTTCAATGCATCTGACGGTATCTCATCCTTCAACGCACTGGAAGTCACCGTGGCGCAGAAAAACTTCCACGGTCTCGATCTCCAATTCTCGTACACCTGGTCGAAGTGCCTCACCAACACCTTGGGCTACTTCGGCTCCTACGGCGACGAAGAGGGCGCTGGCGAGTCGCAGACTCAGGCTACGCAGAACTTCTTCCAGAACGAGTATGACCCGAAGGGAGACTACGGTCGTTGCACCACCGACACGGCGTCCAACTTTGGCGGTTACGCTCTCTACAACCTTCCCTTTGGTCACGGCAAAGCATTTGGCGCCAACTCCAATAAGGTTGTAAACCAGGCCATCAGTGGTTGGCAGGTTGCAACTGACCTTTCCTTCCACTCCGGCTTTGGCATCACTCCCTTCGCAGGCACCTACATGGGCGACCAAAACCCGCTCTCCGCATCCTCGCTCACCGGCTCCTACGAGCCTCGTCCGAACTGTGTGGAAGGCGTTTCTGGCGGCGAGGCCATGCAGACCGTCCAGATTGGCAATAGTATCGGTAAGGTCGATCTCAATCCGGCAGCTCTCACGGGAACGACCAACGGCCAATATGGTAACTGCTCCACCGGTTCGTTGCGTGGTCCCAGCCTCAAGACAGCCAACCTCAACCTGACCAAGAGATTCCCGATCACCGAGCGGGTCAATGCAGCCTTCGCAGCCCAGTTCATCAACCTGACGAATACGCCGATCTTCAGCGTACCGGCAAGCTGGTGGGGACAGTACAGCTCCTGCGGAGCCTGCAACGGCGTTCGCACCACTGGTCCCAACGGTGGCCTCAGCGGAACAGTTGGGTCATTTGGTCTTCTCGATGGCTCCAACCCTGGTCGTCAAGTTGAGCTCTCACTCAAACTGAACTATTAGTTCGCAACCCTCGAGACTCCGCAGACCTTCGTCTGCGGAGTCTCTTTTTAAATGGCACTTTCAGCAGGCGTTGCTACGGCGGTTTTATGACCACGCACCGTCTGAATATCTAAAGCTTGCCGAACAAGGCCGGCCTTTTCGTGAGCACAACATGCGTTGCGTGCTCCGTGGCCTCGTGCTCTGTCACAGAAAATCCAAGCGCAGGCAGGTCAATGCCGGTAAGTAGCGCCTCACCTTGACCGAGGGCAACAGGCGCGAGTGCAAAGTGAAGGGAATCGATCAACCCCGCCTGCAGATACTGTCGCACGGTAGAAACACCGCCTCCAATCTTGACGTCCTTGTCACCCGCTGCTTGTTTCGCGAGCTTCAGTGCCTCTTCAATTCCACCGCTGACAAAGTAGAAGGTCGTCCCGCCTTTCATCACGAGCGGCTCACGCTCGTAGTGCGTCAGAACGAAAGTCGGTGCATGGTATGGCGGATTGGCACCCCACCATCCCTTCCACGAGTCGTCCTGCCATGGGCCACGGACCGGACCAAACATGTTGCGACCGAGGATGAAAGCACCAAAGTTTTCCATCGACCGCCGTGCGAACACGTCGTCCGCATCGATAGATCCGCCTACCTTCCCGTGCATAGTGCAGAATGTCTTGGTATGGAAAAACCATTGAAAGATCTCTGGACCGCGCTTGCCCAACGGATCATCCAGACTCTGCTCTACCCCTGCGCTAAAACCGTCCAACGAAAGACCAAATCCCGCGACACGAACCTCCGGCATGTATGCTCCTATCCTCAAAGACTTCATTTTTGCTCTGGCCTGAAGTTACACCAGCATAGACTTGCCCAAGCCAGCTAAAAGTATGATTGCTGCAAGGTCAGCCTCATCACGCGATGATCGTTCGCCGTCGCTGCTCGCTCTCCCTCACTATTTCGTTAATATCCGCCGCTGGACGTATCTCGATTGATCCACAGCTCAACTTCACTCCCGGACTCTGGGAGATGAGCTGAATTGCGTGATTCAAATCTCGCGCTTCAAGCACCTGAATTCCCCCTAATTGCTCTTTGGTCTCTGCGTACGGACCGTCTGTCACTGTGACCTTTCCGTTCTTCAAAGACACGGTCACTGCCGTGTTTGGGGGCTGAAGTGGTTCCTCAGCGAGGAGATGTCCGTTCTTCCGCAGTTCGTCGTTGTAGCTAAAACACTCGTCAAACACGGTGTTGCGCTCGCTTTCAGACATGTTTTCGAACTTGCCGGGTTCGAGATATCCCAAACAGATGTATTTCATCCACTCCTCCTTGTTTGCTGTGGCTCAGAAAACTCGTCGGTCTGTTATCAGATAGTCGTTCGAGAGATGGAAATCGACAGCTGTTCAACTGACGATGTCGTGTCGTCGAACTATGCGGTCTTCAAAGGCCCGGCGACCTTGTACATACTGAAGATGATGCCGGACGGCAATGCGTTCGTGCTGACGAGCTCGAAGGAACGTGGCGGGGTCCCCTCCGCAAAGATGCGCTTCCCCGTGCCCAACAAAACCGGATAGACGATCAGCAGGACTTCATCCGCAAGTCCATGTTCGAGCAGCGTCGATGTCAGCGTGGAGCTGCCCCAGAGGATCAGGTCCGGGCCGTCCTGCGACTTGATGCGGCGAATGCCCTCGACGATGTCCGGTCCAAGAGCCTCGAACGGACCCCATTCCAGACCCTCTGGACGATGGGTAGCGATATATTTTTTGGCCGCATTGATGCCGTCCGCCATCGGACTGCTCGGCGCCTTTGGCCAGGATCCCGACCACATATCGTAGGTGCGACGGCCAAGCAGCAGATCGAAGCTCCCACCATGCGCGGCGGCGATTGCATCCCGGCCAGCGGGAGTCCGATAGGGCGCGGTCCAGTCGCCGTAGGGGAAATCGCCGTCATCGGCGGAGTGCTGGATCACGCCGTCCAGCGAGATGTGTTCGCAGATTTTGAGCTTTCTCATCTGAGTCTCCGTGTTCCGGGGTTTGGAGTTTCTATTCTGTTGGCATTGCGAGGAATTCGCGCACCTCGACCGATGCCCGGCAGGCGACGACGGCTTTGCGTCCCCACGTCACGGCCTCATCCATGTTGGCTGCGTTGAGTATCCAAAAGCCGCCAATGTGTTCCTTGGTCTCAAGGTATGGCCCATCGGTGATGAGCACCTTTCCGCCAGACTGCTTACGCAGTGATTTCGCGTGGGGCGCCGACTGTAGGCCTCCGGCAAAGAACCTCGCACCGGCAGCCTCCATCTCTTCGTTGAGCACATCGATGTCGCGGATCATGGCTTCGTCTTCAAGGGACGGGTCGTAGTTGTCGGGGTGGTGGATCGCAACGAGATATTGCGGCATGTCTTCTCCTTTTTCTTGAAACGGGTCTTCGGACCAGCCCGTTGCGGCTATTTGTTGGCGGCCTGATTTGGCAGCTTAGCTCGGAGCCTTAACTTGTGCCGGACCTGCTCTTCGGACAGGATGGGTGCCAAGTTTTTTGACTCAAAGACCGCGAGATACCTTCCGCCGCTGCTCACTTGCCTTCATTATTTCGTTCATGTCTCCCGCCGGCCTAACCTCCCAAATTGTGCCGTACTTCAGGGCTGGGTGCTGCCCCATGAGCTGTACAGCATGATTCATGTCCCGCGCCTCAAGCACACCAATACCGCCGAGCTGCTCCTTGGTTTCCGCATAGGGACCGTCGGTCGTCGCGACTTTCCCGTCTCTCCAATACAGGGTCAACGCGGTTTCAGGAGGCTGCAGAGCCTCTCCGCCGGCAGAGTGTCCGTTGGCGCGTAGATGGTCGTCGTACTCAAAGCATTCGTCGTACATGGCGTTTCGCTCGCCCTCGGTCATGCCGTCGAATTTGCCTTTGTTGTAGTACCCCAAACAGATGTATTTCATCGTTCTCCTCGTTTTTCTCGTCCGGATAGGTAGCCAGCGGCATAGCGGCCGCAGATTTTCTGTCACTGCTTCAAGTAGCGAAGAGCGACACTTCCTGATTTAAAAATCTTTGACTCAACAAGTTTTAGTTGCAGTCTCTCGGGCAGGCTGACACCTTCCAACAAGCGTCTTCCTTCTCCCGCAACGATTGGGCCAACGACAAAACGATATTCATCCACTAGGCCAAGCTCTATAAGTTGTGAAGAAATATCTACACCACCGAGCAGAATATTTTTGCCTTGTTCGTGCTTCAGTTTGAGCATTTCGTCGCGAACGTTCC
>Ga0206894_1126_pt1 | contig 15021 bp, 10 predicted proteins | sample Alteio_BWOrgHeat_54_FD_152953 | JGI IMG/M metagenome (GOLD analysis project Ga0206894, IMG submission 152953) | Enriched cells from forest soil in Barre Woods Harvard Forest LTER site, Petersham, Massachusetts, United States -... | ecosystem: Environmental > Terrestrial > Soil > Temperate forest >...
AATTTCGGAGTAATCTTGCGGTGGACGAACGCGAAACAAGAAATTTAGGTTTTTTTGCGCATGAATTGCGAAATGCACTTTCAAGCGCAGCCGTTGCCTCAGAAATGATTTCCGCTGGATTGGTGGGAACAGGTGGCAGCACCGCAAAAGTGCTCGAAGCAAATTTATCGCGCATGAGACACATTATCGATCAATCTTTAGCGGAAGTCCGGCTGCGTGCTGACTCCGATCTTATTATTGAAAAGTTCCGTCTGTCTGATTTATTAGATGAAGTAACAGTCACAGCAAAGATCGATGCTCAGAAAAAGAAAATTACCTTCCACCTTGAGGCGGATTCTTCTCTTGAGCTCGAAGCTGATCGGTATCTCATCCTATCCGCCATTGCCAATCTGATTCAAAATGCAATTAAATACACCAAGTCTAATGGAAAGATATGGCTAAGGGCCGCAGTTTCAGGAGATGAATGGGTTCGAATTGAAGTGGAAGATGAATGCGGCGGAATCAATACTCCCCATGTAGATTCCCTCTTTGTTCCCTTCACTCAAGACAGTGCAGACAAAACGGGGTTGGGACTTGGTCTCAGCATCACCCGGAGAGCGATTCAATTGAGCCAAGGTAAAATTACAGTAAACAATATACCGGGCAAGGGCTGCAAGTTCCTTGTCGATCTTCCTAAAAGAATTACGTCTCTTCCGAGTAACAAAAAAGCAGTACAAGGAAAAGATTCGATACAGCCCGATTTTTCTAAGAAATAACTCGTTCACCCATTTCTGAAGGTTCCGTGAAATTCGGAAGTTTATGGCGTTCCCGGCGAGATTCGGCTAAGCGCTCGTCGCAACTTCCAGTTGCTTCTCCGCCTAGCCACTCGCAAAACCTTTTGTTCATGGCTCCCGTCCTGGTCGCCACCCTCCGGGCAATCCTTCGGATTGTGCAATTCGGACTTCATGTCCGAATTGTCGCATCCTGCTCACAAACAGGCCTGACGGTTTTACTCTCTTCTCACCCCGCCGGGAACGCCATTTTTAAAATCCTCCTCAGTTAATAGTCGGAGAAGGCCATTTTTAATTTTTTTCACTTTATTTTTGTCTCTTCTTTTATATCTTTTAAAGTCTACAAAATGGAGGTTCCCTTGTCGGTGCAGGATTGCACAAGACAAGGGTAGGGTTAAGGGCAGGATGCCCGACCGGAATTTTGTAGACTTTAAAAGATATAAAAGAAGAGACGAAATTTATATTGAAGGAGGATCGTAGAATCGAGGATTTTAAAAATGGCGTTCCCGGCGGGGTTCGAACCTGCGACCTTTGGTTTCGGAAACCAACACTCTATCCAGCTGAGCTACGGGAACGCAAAAAATCTTGAAAACTTTTACAAATGAATTCTTCTATTGGCCACAGCCAATGCTGCTTCCTTCACTACTTCCGAAAGCGTAGGATGCGGATGACAGGTCCGAGCGATGTCTTCTGAAGACCCACCGTATTCCATGACCGTGACTGCTTCAATAATCATGTCGGATGCACGCGGACCAAAAATATGAACACCAAGCACACGATCTGTTTTTGCATCAGCAATAATTTTCACTAAGCCTTCCGTTTCACCCATCGCAATTGCCCGACCATTTGCCATAAATGGAAAACTTCCAGATTTGTAAGCAGCCCCTTTTTGTTTCAGTTCATCTTCGCTCGCGCCGACACCTGCAATTTCAGGCCAAGTGTATACAACCCAAGGGATAGAATTATAATTTACGTGACCGGCCTGCCCCGCCATGATTTCAACAGCAGCGATTCCTTCTTCCTCCGCTTTATGTGCGAGCATCGCGCCTCTCACGACGTCGCCAATGGCGTAGACGCCTTTGACTTTAGTTTCAAAGTGATCATTGATGTCGATTCGGCCTTTTTCATCTGCTTTTAAACCCACTTTTTCAAGCGCAAGTCCGTCGGTATAAGGGCGGCGTCCCGTTGCCACTAAAACGACGTCACACTCGATGGTTTCCTTGGCTTGGGTTCCACGGTCCATCACTTCGACTTGAACTTTATTGCCATTCAATTTTGCGCCAGTGCACTGAGTGTTGGTTTTAAATTCTAAACCTTGTTTCACTAAAGATTTTTGCGCCTCAGCTACAATTTGTGAATCCATGATATTCAAAATGCGGTCTGCAAATTCTACAACCGTTACTTTAGATCCTAAACGCTTCCAAACGGACCCAAGCTCCAGTCCAATGACTCCGCCCCCAATGACCACCAGATGTCCCGGGACTTCAGGCAAGTTTAATGCTTCCGTACTTGAAATAATTTTTTTACCGTCAAATTTGAGAAAGGGCAGTTCAATAACTTCGCTCCCCGTTGCAATCAAAACTTTTGGTGCTTTGAGCGTGCGTTTTTTTTCGCCATCAACCTCTACAATTTTTTGATCGCCTTCGGTTCCCGCAAATTTTCCTAAGCCCTGTGCCCAATCAATCTTATTTTTTTTGAAAAGTCCCGCAACACCTTGGGTGAGTTGTTTCACCACATCGTTTTTGCGAGTGATCATTTGGGAGAGATTGAGTTTGATTCCACTGATATCGATTCCATGTTTTTGAAATTTATTTTGAGCAATAGTGTAGTGTTCGCTTGAGTCCAGTAGCGCCTTAGAGGGAATACATCCCACATTGAGACAGGTTCCACCGAGCGCGTTTCTCTTTTCAACGCAGACCACTTTCATGCCCAATTGAGCCGCGCGAATCGCAGCGACATACCCACCCGGCCCACTCCCGATCACGATCAAATCAAATTGTTCCATATAAATTTAATTTATCACGAACGGTGGGGGGCCGAAACTGGATTTTACGAGAAATTAAGAGTAGCAAAATTTGGTCTTAAAATTGGGTTTAAGTTGATTTTGCTCCGAATTATACCTAGAATAAATGCGTGATTAAGGATTCCAAAGCGCTGCTCGTTGAGATTGAAGAATCGGTCAGAAAAAGGGCCATTTTGCCTGCAAAAAAAAGCATTTCTGAATACCTGAAGCGAGAGCATCACCGGATTGACGCCCGGATCATTGCTTCAGACTTCTACAGGCGTATTTCTGATCCGTGTTCAGCCCTCAAAGTTTTAGGCAGCGAAGAAGAGCGTGATCCCAAGCTCAGGTTTCAACTTTCTCGTATTTTAAATAGCTTAGGCGGCTCCCATTATGCGATGAGAATTCTCTCCTCGTTTCATTTAGAGGATTTGGCTGCACACCGGATTCCCGCGGTGGAGATTTTCCTTTCCAACTATCATTATTGCAAAGCATTTGAGCTCATGAAGAATGTGAGTCTTCGTCCTGACTCTTCTTATTCCGAACGTTCGGAGTTGATTTCCAAAGCCGCCATTCTTCAGGGTCTTGGAAAAACACAAGAGGCTGTTGAGCTAGTAGATGAATTACTCGCGGTGAGTAGTGAGCCGCTCATTCGCGCGGTTTTATTTCAGGCAAAAGGTGCGTATCTTATTTTGAATGGAGACTTTGTGAGGGCGGGTGAGTCACTCCTTGAATCAGAAAGTTTATTCTCTCCTCATGACAAAACTTTAGAGCGAAGCCATTTAGATAAATGGCTTGGCGCCTTTTTTATCTTTAAAAGAGAACCAGAGAAGGCCAGAAAATATTTAAACCGCTCATGGAAAATTCTTTATAAGCCAGGATATAAACCCGAGGAATGGCTTGAGGTGCTTTATTGGAAGGGGCGATTGACACTTTTGCAGAAAAAGGAATTTCCAGAAGAGTGGGTGAGGATTAATGCCTATCCGCAGCCCCCCAAAAGCCGCATTTTGCAGTGGATTAGAAGCGAGATGCTCCTGCCGCATGCCATGACATTTGGGGAAGAAAAAATTTTGAGGCAACTCCGGACCCGGCACCTTGACTTGGAGTCAAAGATCCGATTTCGCAAAACCCATATTCAATACGATCTCAATCTCTCCGAACATTTGATTTCAAGATTAATCATTGCAGGGAAATACGGAATGCCTCTTTTTAGACTGTCTGAAACGCTCTGGCCGGACGAACTTTTTTCATTTCAGAGCAACCTCAAGCGCCTCGAACAAATGGTGATTCGTGCGCGCAAAGAGGAAAAATTTAAAATTCGATGGAAGGATCTTCAGCTTTACTCGAACGGAAACAAAGAATGGAGTTGTTTTTGGAGCGAAAATAAACGGATCACGGGTGCGCTCTTTTTAGATGAACACCCGGAATTTCTGAGGGCAGATGTTGAAAGGTTCTTTAGACTTTCGCCTAGACGCGCACTTCAAGTATGTGAATCATGGAAGAATGCTTCGGTGATTGAGCAAGTGGGAAGAACGAAGTCTGCGCGCTACCAAAAGCTTATTAATCAGGCGATCGTTAAGAATGATGAGTGAAAGCATTAAAATAGATAATTTCGTGTTGAGTACTTCCCCTCAATAGAGGAGTGAGTTTAAACAAGGACTATTTTCAAGGTGAAACAAAAAAGAGCGGCCCCATTTCTAAGTGATAGGACCGCTCTCAACGGATTTCGTTTTGAGTCACTTAAATTTAGATCGTTCCGAGTTCAAGATGGTGGTGGTGGTGACCGCCGTGCCCTGCCACACGAATCATCAGAAAAATAAATCCTAACGGGAAGAAGAAAATCAAAAAGAAGACAATCAGAGCCCAGCTCGGACCGCTGTCAACTAGAAATGAACTGGACGGCGCTTTGGCTGAAGAGTCCATGTTCTTCAAAAGATCGCTGGTAATTGGATGATCGAGCGGAAGAGAAAGGGCCTTAAAAGTGGATTCTACTGCAGTAATCATTTCATCTTTCTTAGGCATTGGGCCTTTCACTATTCCTTCTAGGTGAAATTTTTTGATGAGTTTTTTCATCATGATCGGATGGCGATGAGCAGCGCGGGTGAGCTGATTGTTCCATTGATCGTCGCTCATTTGGCGTGCAATTGCGATTTCTTTTACCAGCATTCCGTGAGCTTTTACGGTCAAGTCAACTTGCTCATCCCGAGGCAGCTGATTGAACTGTTGCTCGAAGGCTCGAAAACTCTCAGAATATTGTGCAGTCGCAATGGAAGGACTTGCATACGAGATCTGTTGGGTTGAAAAAGCAAGTAGGGTGATAGGTAATGCTAATGCAAATAGGCGTTTCATGTACTCTCCTCTCTACGAGTTGAATGTTCACTCGTAGTTTTTGTTATTCTTTATTTATTTTTATGAGTGACTGATTTCGAAGTCAACGTTTGTACCCTTTAAGTTTTTATTTGTAGTTCTTAATCTCCCTTTGACAAAAGAGGTTATTTGGCACGCATCATCAGTGGATCTCGATTTAATGAATAAGGTTTAAATTATTTTTTCTTTGATAGTGAGAGGGAATTCCTATAGGATTCCCTTTTCGCTAGAAGAGGAGCGTTCCAGTAGAAGTGATTCCAAGGCCCGAAAGCCACGATTCAGGAATCACAGAGGCTCGGAACGCCGAAACGAAAATTGCATTTCGGAGCAAGATTCGTTGGGCCCAAGGTTAAACCCGCGGGACTGTCACAGAAAATGTGAAGTGCTTCTGGAAGTAGTCAAACTCAATTTGGGTTTCGCCCAACCGGTTTTTATTTCCTTTTTACTTTTTCTTCTTTTTCTAGTTAACCCCTGGGCACAATTGACCTGAGATGGTGTTGGCGAAGATGAAATTGATCTTAAATCCATTTGCACCCGGAATTCTCTTATTGATTTCCACAATGGTTACGCCATTGGCCCATGCTTCGGTGCCTACCGTAGGATTTGTTTTTGAAAATCCAGAAATACGGCTGACCAGTACCTTTCTCACCTTAGAAAATGGAAATGATGTTCGTGAGTTTATTGATGGCTTTGGAAGCGAAATTGCCAAGGCAAGAAAAGAAAATCCAAAAGTTAAAGTATTGATTCATTGGTTTGACGCAATCACAGGGGAAATCAATCGGGGGATTGCCTCAAAAGACGATGCCGAAGGGATTGCGGAAGAAATCGTTCAAAATAATAGTGGAATCGAAGTCGATGGAAGCAAGATTCAACCCCCTGCAACGCCATCCTCCCATTCCGCCCAAATACAACAGTATGTTTCCAATGCAAACCGTGCCGCCTTTATTATTCGTGTGGGAGTGGTGGGCGTGGTTTCTACCATTCATTTATTTTTAACTTATAACGTTCCGATGTGGATTCCATTAGCAGGAGGCATTTGTACTGCAGCGCTAATGTATTTTAATACCGTAAACACGGACAAGATCGTAAACCTGATCAATTATTTAAAATTTAAAACGCTGAGTGACGAAGAGGTTCGCGCATTGAAGGAGAAAATAGAAAATTCAAGTGCGCTGGTGAGAGGCTTACAAGGACCAAAAGTTTATTTTACATCCTTTCTTTACGAAGTGGCATTTCAGGGAACACTTCAATTCTTTATTCAGGCGCTTCTCGCTTTGAATGGTTCACCCCTTACCTTTGATGTGGCACGATCATTCACTTCAATCGCAACGGGAACCGTGGGGGAAGCCTCTTTTGATCTTGCTCAAAGATCCTATCAAGAGACGAGAGCGGGAGCGGTTCATCCTGAAATCAGACGGGCAAATTTGATGTTGATCGGCGCTCTTTCTTCTACTTTAGGGGTGCCCGCAGTTTTGGCGTCTTCTGATGCATCGGTGGCTGGATATATCAGTTTAGGCGCAATGATTTCTACGGGACTGGTATTAAATTTTTATTACCGGTACACCAATGAAATTCACGATTTTTTAGCGCCGATTTTTGCAAATGAAAAACTTCGAGGATTCTTGAACGGCGTAAGTTTAATTTACGAGAAGGTCAAAAAGAGCAATTGTAACTTTTTATTGAAACCAAAAAACGAGGCATGAGCCCAATGAGCAAGAGCAGATTTATCATTAATGGTTTTACAAGCTTTTCTTAAAGAAAATCGAGTCCGAGTTTTTCAGGATGTTCGAGTAAATCTTTAAGGGTCACTAAGAATGTCACCGCTTCTTTTCCATCAATGATTCGGTGATCGTAGGAGAGAGCAAGATACATCATCGGACGTACTTCGACTTTTCCATCCATCACTACTGCGCGATCCATAATTTTGTGCATTCCTAAAATCCCGCTTTGAGGAGGATTCAAGATCGGCGTAGAAAGAAGCGAACCATAAGTTCCTCCATTTGAAATCGTAAATGTTCCGCCGGACATATCTTGAATCGAAAGTTTTCCATTACGGGCTTTCAATGCAACTTCACCAATCGCTTTTTCAATTTCCGCAAAGCTCATGTTTCCGGCGCCCCGAATCACAGGAACCACCAAGCCGCGTTCCGTTCCTACCGCAACTCCGATATCATAATAGTCATGATAGACAAAATCTTTTCCATCAATCGATGCATTCACTCCAGGGAGCTGCTTCAATGCAAGAGTGCAAGCGCGGGTGAAGAATGACATGAACGTAAGTTTGCTAGAATATTTTTTCTCAAATGCATCTTTGTGTTTTGTTCGAAGGTCCATGACTGCCTTCATGTCTACTTCGTTAAATGTAGTAAGGATGGCTGCGGTATGTTGAGCGTATACTAAGCGCTCTGCAATTCGCTGACGAATCATCGGCATTGGAACGCGTCTGTCGCCCGGTTTGTCTTGAAGAGTGGGAAGTGTACTTTGAGTTTGAACCTTGGGAGCAGTTTCACCCGCAACAAAGGAAAGCACATCGCCTTTAGTCAGGCGGCCCTCTTTTCCTGTGCCCGAAACTTGTGATGGATTTACATTATTTTCAACGACCGCTTTTCTCACTGCGGGACTTAAATTTGCATCCGTTGCGGGAGGATTTGGTGCCCGGGGTGCAGAGGTTCCTGGTGCTTGAGCGGCTTGAGGTTTTGGAGCGCTCGGCGGAGCAGGGGGTGCAACCGTTGGAGCAGATGCGCCTGCACTTGCAGTTCCTGTTGCTGCATCGTCAATAAACCCGATAACAGATTTCACTTGAACGCGTTCGCCCGCAGGCTTGGTGATCGTCAGCATGCCCGACTGTTCGGCAACAATCTCTACCGTTGCCTTGTCAGATTCAATTTCCAAGATCTGATCGCCCGCTTTCACTTGAGCCCCATTTTCTTTAGCCCATTTCAAGATGCTGACTTCAGTAATGGATTCACCTACGACCGGTGCTAAGATGTCATGTTTCATAATTTTTTGTTCCTTCCGCTATTCGGCAAATGCCTTCATGATTATTTCTTTTTGTTCTTGGTCGTGAAGTTTTTTGGATCCAACGGCAGGAGATGCACAAATTTCACGACCCACGTAAGTGAGACTCATTTTTGGAAAGCGGTGCCCGAAATTGGAAAGGGCGCCGGTCCACATACCTTGGAAATACATCCAGGCCCCCATGTTCCGTGGCTCTTCTTGCACGAAGAAAATTTCGCGCGCGTTTTTATATTTTTCAAGGATAGACGCGAGCATTTCTTCTGGCCAAGGATAAAGTTGCTCCATCCGGATAATGGCTACTTTTCCCGTTTTTCTTGCTTCGCGCTCGTCTTGAAGATCGTAGAAAACTTTCCCGGTACAGATCATCACTCGTTTTACATCGTGAGCGAGAGCCGCATTTCCAAGCAAACTCAAGTCATCGATGACTTCTTTAAAACTGTCTTCACTGAAATCCGTTAAGGAGGAAACTGCCTTGGGATGGCGGAGTAAACTTTTTGGAGTCATCACGATCAGTGGTTTTCTAAATTCTCTTTTCACTTGGCGTCTGAGAAGGTGAAAGATTTGGGAAGGGGTAGAAGGATAGGCTACCGTCATGTTTGACTTTCCACACATTTGTAAAAAACGTTCCATTCGTGCAGAAGAGTGTTCTGGACCTTGTCCTTCAAATCCATGGGGGAGTAAAAGAGTAAGGCCATTCGCTCGATGCCATTTACTTTCCGAAGTGGTGATGAACTGATCGATGATGACTTGGGCACCGTTAGCGAAATCTCCGAACTGCGCTTCCCAGACGGTTAAGCTGTCGGGATCGGTGACCGACCAACCGTACTCAAATCCCATCGCGGCTGTTTCTGAAAGATGACTGTTAAAGATGAGAAACTTTGCTTGATCGTTCAATGAATTGATTGCGATATGGGGGGCGTTGGTGTTGAAATCAAAAACGGCCGCATGACGATGCGTAAAAGTTCCGCGGCGAACGTCTTGTCCGCTCATTCTGACGGTAGTGCCTTCATTGACCAGACTAGCGTAAGCGAGAACTTCTGCATTTCCCCAGTCGATCCCGCGTCCTTGTTCCACGGTTTGAATACGCGCATCAAACATCCGCTGAAGTTTAGGATGAATCGTGAAACCTTCCGGAAAATGATTAATTTTTTTAGTGAGCTCAATCAAGGTTGCGGCAGGAACTTTGGTATTTACCGGTTTCAGTAAATCTTCTTCATGTGCGTGATGGTACTTCGACCATGCTCCACTTTGATATTGTGAGTAATAAGGTTCTGGCTTCTGGGTTCGGACTAAATCCAATGCTTTTTGGAGGTGGTCCATCACGCCCTGAACCAGAGCCGCACTTTCTTCCAGAGTGACCACATTTTCTGCGGCTAAGCGCTGAGCATAGGTTTCTCGTGGAGACGGATGATGATAAATAAGTTTGTAGAGCGCGGGTTGAGTGAAGGATGGCTCATCTCCTTCGTTGTGACCATATTTTCGGTAACAAATTAAATCAATGAATGCATCCTTTCCAAAAGCATAGCGGTACTCCGTTGCAATCTGTAAAATAATCCAAAGCGCTTCGGGATCATCTCCATTCACGTGGAAGATCGGTGCGTCTAACATTTTCGCTAGGTCCGAACAGTAACGGGAAGACCGAGTGTCTTTAGGATCAGTGGTAAAACCCACTTGGTTGTTTGAAATAATATGAATCGTGCCCCCCACTTCATATGCTTCTATTTGCGATGCCTGAAGGGTTTCATAGACGACACCTTGTCCAGAAAACGCGGAGTCGCCATGCATGAGTACAGAGAGAACACGTTTATGATCATGATCGTTGAGTTGATATTGCTTTGCTTTGGTCATTCCAATGACTACGGGATCAATAAATTCCAAGTGAGAGGGGTTAAAGCCCAGTGAAAGATGAACATTATTTCCTTGGCGAGTGGTGTGATCTTTAGAATAGCCCTTATGATATTTTACATCGCCCTCACCATGATCGGTAGAAAGTTTGTAGTTGTCGTCGAATTCGGTAAAAAGGTATTCGGGTTTTTTTCCAAAGGTGTTCACCAAAACATTTAAGCGTCCTCGATGGGCCATTCCCATCACGACTTCATCTGCTCCTAAACGCGTCGCGGTCTCCACCACAGCATCAAGCGCAGGAATAAGGCCTTCGCCCCCTTCAATTGAAAATCTTTTTTGAGCCACATATCGAGTGTGGATAAACCGTTCCAGCGCTTCACTTTCAGTCAGGCGCCTTAAAATATATTTTTTGTCTTCTGTGGGTACTTTATAAGCTCCCCGCAGTGCTTCGATTTTTTCCTCAATCCAAGACCGTTCTTCGGGGATTTGCATTTGAGCAAGCTCAACCCCAACTGAACTGCAGTAAATTTTCTTCAATTGATCAATGATGGCGCCAAGAGTGGTGGCCTCTAGACCAATCCATTTTCCTGCTGAGAAAGTTTCGCTGAGTTGGGCATCGGTCAGGCCAAACCGTTTGAGTTCGAGTTCGACGGCGTGGTCCGGTGGTGCGAAGAGAGGATTGGACGTGGAAAGGAGATGCCCATGTTCACGATAAGCTTCAATCAAACGAAAAACTTTTAGTTCTTCGTCCCAATTGAGCGCAGCGGTTTCTTCATGTTTGCTTGCGCCATTGGCCATCGCAGAAGCTTCGCCCAAATAGACGCCATCAAAAAAGTATCTCCACGAAGAATCGATGCTCTCGGGATCTTCCACGTACCTCGTATAAATTTCTTCAATCGCATCGGCGTTGATACTCTTGAGATAATCAAATTGCCGGAGTGGGTTCACAAGCGTTGTTCACTTTCTTCAGGGGTTCAGTTTAATAAATAACGGTGTTGTCCATTTACATCAAAACCTAATTTTTTACTGCTTTATTACACACTAATTGTTGTAAATGCTCCAGTCAATCGATACAGTAGTGACATATGAGTAAAACGTCACGCTCGCACACTTGTGGAGAACTAGGAGTCAATCAATTGAATCAAGAAGTCACCTTGTGTGGGTGGGTTGCGAAGCGACGTGATCATGGCGGATTGATCTTTATTGACTTAAGAGATCGTTACGGAATAACGCAAATCGTCTTTGATCCAGCGATCGAGGGAAGTATCCCTGCGTTTGAGCTTGCCGGAAAATTGCGTTCTGAGTTTGTATTATGGTGCAAAGGGAAGGTCCGGTCACGTCCAGAAGGAATGCAAAACACAAAACTTTTAACCGGAAAAATTGAAGTTGCCTGTCATGACTTAGTGATTTTGTCAGAAGCCAAGACGCCGCCATTCCCAATCGAGGACGATGTCGATGTGGCTGAAACCGTCAGACTTCAATACCGGTATTTGGATTTGAGGCGTCCTTACTTGCAGAAAAATTTAATCACGCGGCACAAGATGCTGCAGATCGTTCGTCAGCATCTTGACGAAAATAGCTTTATTGAAGTGGAGACGCCCATTCTCTATAAGAGCACGCCAGAAGGTGCCCGAGATTTTATTGTTCCATCACGGCTCAATCCAGGAACGTTCTATGCGCTTCCACAGTCTCCGCAAACCTTAAAACAGTTGCTCATGATTTCTGGAATGGACCGATACTTTCAAATTGCACGATGTTTCCGAGATGAAGATTTGCGAGCGGACCGGCAGCCTGAATTTTCTCAGATCGATATTGAAACTTCTTTTTTAGATGAAGAAAGCCTCTTTCCGATTTTAGAAGGAATGGTTCAGAAACTTTGGAAACAAATATTGGATGTGGAAATAAAAACGCCTTTTCCTCGAATGAATTATAGTGAGGCGATGAACCGTTTTGGCGTGGATAAACCCGACGTCCGATTTGGGTTGGAGCTTCAAGATCTTTCTTCCATTTTTGCGACTTCATCTTTTCAAGTATTTTCAAATGCCCTTGCTGCAAATTCACGAGGGATTAAGGGATCGGTTCGCGCAATAGTGGTTCATCAAGACGCGGAAAAATTTTCAAGAAAAGATTTGGACGATTTAACGAAACACATTTCGGTTCATGGTGCAAAGGGACTGCTTTGGATAAAAATTCAACCCGACGGCGAAATGCAATCGCCCGCGGCCAAATTTTTTACTCCGGAAGAGAAAGCAGCACTCACTGCAAAGTTAAGCCTAAAACCGGGCTCAATTGTCTTTATTGTGGCCGACAAAAATAAGGTTGTGTTTGATTCTTTAGGTGCACTTCGTTTGGAATTGGGCGCACGGTTAGGAATCATTCCTAAACCAGAAGATCAGAACTTTGCGTTTCTTTGGGTCGTTAACTTTCCGTTGTTAGAGTATGACGATAAAGAGGGGCGATACTTTGCCGCTCACCATCCGTTCACTTCTCCTCGCCCAGAATTTTTTGATGATTTTATCCATGGCAGAAATATGGAGGCGATTGAAGCTTCAGCCTACGATATGGTGTTGAACGGAGTAGAAGTGGGTGGAGGAAGTTTGCGTATTTACCGATCAGATATTCAATCGGCGATGTTCAAGCTATTGGGACTCACTCCCGAGGAAGCAAAAAGCAAATTTGGATTTTTTTTGGAAGCGCTTCAGTATGGAACGCCTCCTCATGGGGGGCTTGCCTTTGGTGTGGAACGTCTCGCGGCTCTTCTTTGCGGAGTAGGTCCAATCAGAGATGTAATGGCTTTTCCAAAAACACAAAGAGGAAGCTGTTTGATGTCGGATTGTCCTTCAGAAGTTTCACCCCAACAATTACAAGAATTAGCGGTCATGGTGGTGAAGCCGCAGAAATGAAAAATCTAAAGTTGGGCGTGTTTGATTCGGGTTTAGGTGGACTGACGGTAGTAAAGGCGCTCCGGGCGTTTTACCCTTACGTGGATATTGTTTACTTGGGTGATACAGCACGAGTCCCTTACGGTGGACGCTCTCCGGACGTGATCGTTCGTTACGCGCTTGAGTGTTCACGTTTTCTCACTTCTAAAAATGTCGACGCATTAGTAGTCGCTTGCAATACAGTGAGTGCGCTTGCAATTCCTGCTTTGAAAGAACAAGTGGAAATCCCTGTATTAGGCGTGCTTGAACCGGGCGCAAGAGCGGTTTCAACGTTTTCACGTGTGGGGTTACTTGCAACTCGTGCGACAGTGGAATCAGGAGCTTACGTCAGGGCGGTGAAAAATTTTTCTGAAACAGAAATCATTTCGGTAGCATCGCCCTTGCTGGTTCCGTTGGTCGAGGAGGGGTGGGCTCATGGAACGCCGACTTCTATTTCTGTCGTTGCTCAAGTGGTCAGCCATTATCTTCAGCCTTTAGTTCGATCGCGGGTAGAAGCGATTATTTTGGGATGTACTCATTATCCCATTTTAAAGTCGATCATCGAAATGGAATTAGGAAAACTCCGTTGGAATGTTCCCCTCATTGATAGCGGAGAAGAATTAACCAAGGAGCTTGTTCAAAATGAATTAAATTCGCGTATGAAAAACGGTTCTCCTTTCCACGAGCCTGGAAAGTTAGAGATCTTCACAACGGATGAGTCGGCAATGTTCCACAGGCTTGCGGAGCAGTTTTTAAGCGAGTCGCTCAATGATGTGCTTCGGGTAGAGCTTTAAGTGACGCGAGTTTTTTAACTATATATAGAAAAAACTCGCGATTAATTTTGACTATAGGTGAATTTAGTCGCGTCATCAAATGATCATGGAAAATCAGTCCCGGCCAGAGTTTTTTTGAAGACTTTAGTCTAAGGACCGAATAACTCTTTGAGTTTTTACAAACCCGACTGAATCTTGGCGCTTCGAGGTTCCCTCTGATTTCTTTCTCCATTTTTCTATATACATAGTTTATGCTCATAGTTAAATGACACCGACTCGAGAGTTTTCATTCAGAACACGTACCTCCAATTTAAAGCGTCTTGATCAAGAAGAATTTGATTTGTTAGTGATCGGTGGCGGAATCACGGGTGCGGGTGTGGCGTGGGACGCCTCTTCCCGTGGCTTGAAAGTGGCGCTAGTCGAAAAAGAAGATTTTGCTCATGGTACTTCTTCACGAAGCTCGAAACTCATTCATGGGGGGCTACGGTACCTAGAGAATCAAGAATTTCATTTAGTGTTTGAAGCGTTAAGCGAACGCGCGTTCCTCATGGAATCCTGTCCTCATTTGGTGAGACCTCTTTCTTTCTACATGCCCATCTACAGAGGCGACGCTCATCCGGGTTGGCTCATTTCTGCCGGAATGTGGCTCTATGATATGTTAGCGCTTTTCCGTGCCCCGGGCCTTCATCAGAAACTTTCTGCAGGTGCCGTCGAACGTCACATTCCTTTTCTCAAACAAAAGAACCTCGATTGTGCTTTCAAATATTATGATGCCACAATGTGGGATGATGCTCTGGTGATTGATGTTCTCGCAAAGGCGAGTGAAAAGGGCGCGTGTATTATTTCGAGAGCAAAGGCGATTCAGTCCTTTGAAGACGCAAGCGGAAATATTACTCGGATGAAAGTTGAAGACGAACTCACTCACAAAACCCGTATCAAAAACAAATTTTTTCAAATAGAACGCACCCAGGACTCTTAAGTCACCGTGGAATCCACTTCGATTTCCTTCAATTGCAGAATTGAATGCGGAATAAGTAGATGCTCCGAGATCAATACCGCCAAAAAGATAAAATAACTGCTCACGTTCGAATTCATCAGAGGTTGAACTCGCCGAACTCGGAGTGGCGTCATCAACAGAGTATGAATGAGTTGGAGAAGTCTGGGGTGGCGTTGCTCCAGGAGAAGGAACATAGCTAGTCGTCGTATCTTGATTATTCGTTGGCCTTGCTGCTTGCGCAGATCCACCGAAAATCATGATACTCACCATTAAAAAAATACTTCTCAAACCATATTTGTTTATATTCATTGCTTATGTAATATATCCC
>Ga0206894_1131_pt1 | contig 14997 bp, 11 predicted proteins | sample Alteio_BWOrgHeat_54_FD_152953 | JGI IMG/M metagenome (GOLD analysis project Ga0206894, IMG submission 152953) | Enriched cells from forest soil in Barre Woods Harvard Forest LTER site, Petersham, Massachusetts, United States -... | ecosystem: Environmental > Terrestrial > Soil > Temperate forest >...
AAAAGGCATCACGACGATGGAGCAGTTGCTCGCGCTCGATCGTGCGGGGATGCATAAGCTTTGGGACAGCGTGTGGGGCGACAGGCTGTATCACTGGTTGCGAGGCGGTGAGACGGGTGACGATGGAGCGCCGGTGTCGACTGGGGTGCAGAAGTCGCTGGGGCACTCGCATGTGATGGCTCCGGAGTTTCGGTCGCAGGAGGGCGCGTGGTCGGTGGCGCACAAGCTGCTGCATAAGGCAGCGATGCGGCTGCGGATGGAGAAGTTTTATGCAGGGTCGATGGCGGTGACGATACGGTTTGCGCTGACGCGGGAGCAGGCGGCGCAGATGAAGTCGAAGAAACACTTTAGTGGGCTGACCCACTCGGGCTGGGGGATGGAGGCGCGGTTCAGGGATTGTCAGGACACGCTGACGCTGCTTGAGGTGCTCCTCGGGATTTGGAAGCAGCGGCCGCAAGGGGCGGAGTTTCAGAGGCCGTTTTTTGTGGGGGTGACGCTGCGGAATTTGATTCCGGAGAATGAGCATCAGGAGGAGCTGTTTGCCGATCCGAATAATCGTGTGCAGCTTTCAGCCACGATGGATAAGCTGAATTTGAAGTATGGGCATACGACGCTGCACTTTGCGGGGATGCTTCCGGCGCGGGAGTCTGCGCCTACTCGGATTGCGTTTACGCAGATTCCGGTACAGTATGGCGTGGATTATATGTAGGGTTGGATTGATATCCGTGGCACCGTAAGCAAGATACAGGGATTCTTCCCCCTTCGACTTCGCTCAGGGTCAGAATGACAACAAAGAAAAAGAACAATTTTTATGCGGGAAGATTGGCTCCTTCACCGACGGGATTATTGCATCTGGGTCATGCAGCTACGTTCTGGGTGGCGTATCGGCGTGCCCTTGAGCATGACGGGATGTTGTTGCTACGCAATGAGGACCTTGATCCGCAGCGATCGAAGTTCGAGTTTGTGGAGGCGATGGTTGAGGATCTTGCTTGGCTGGGGATTGCGTGGAAGCCGCCGATGGTTTCTCAATCGGAGCGTGGAGCGTTGTATCGAGTGGCGTTCGAGCAATTGCTTGAGACGGGGTTTGTTTATCCGTGCAATTGCAGCCGGAAGGATCTGGCTCGCATGATGCACGCTCCGCATGAAGATGTGGATGATGAGCCGGTTTATGACGGACGGTGCAGGCCTGTTGGCGATGCTTTGGCGCGAAGCCTGGTGCCGGGGATGAACTATCGGTTTCGGGTTCCGGATGGAGAGGCTGTTCGCTTTGTCGATGGCAATGTGGGGCCGCAGGCATTTACTGGAGGCGTGGACTTTGGGGATTTTCTGGTTTGGCGCAAGGATGGGTTTCCTAGCTATCAACTTGCTTGTGTTGTGGATGATGCGGCGATGGGGATTACCGAGGTGGTGCGTGGGGCAGATTTGTTGAAGTCCACGGCTCGGCAGATTTTGCTGCAGCGTGCGTTAGGCTTGCCCGGTGTGAGTTATTTTCATACGCCGTTGATGGTGGATGAGCATGGCATACGGCTGGCTAAGCGGCATGATGCGCTGGCGATACGCACGCTTCGGCAACGGGGGCTTAGCCGGGAGGATGTGCTGGCGATGCTCGGCTGACGGGCATGACAGTTGTCATGTTGTTTCGTGACGTTCTCCACTGTTGAAATGCGGCAAACGGGAACATGATCTCTGGTGTAAGCAGATAACAGAGGAGGCAATGGATGCCCGCTACTGCACTGATGCGAGAGAAAGAAATAGCGCGGTTTTCATCGGCGATAGAGCCGCAACCCGCGATTGCTACATTGGCCGGTGTGACGAAACGTTACGGCAGTACGGTTGCTCTGGATGGGATGAACCTTGCGCTGCGGCCGGGCGAGGTCGTTGCGCTGCTGGGACCGAATGGCGCGGGTAAGTCTACTGCGGTGCGGTTGTTGCTGGGGCTGATTGCTCCTACCGCGGGCGCAGCGCGGGTGTTTGGTGGTGATCCTCAGACGCCAGCGACTCGGCTTCGCGTGGGTGCGATGCTGCAGGTAGCGCGGATTCCGGAGACGTTGCGGGTTCGAGAGCATCTCGATCTGTTTCGCAGCTATTATGCGAAGCCGCTGCCGGTGGCGGAGATCGTAAGGATTGCTCAGCTTGAGGGAATTGAAGACAAGATGTTCAGCGCGCTGAGCGGTGGGCAGAAACAGCGTGTGCTGTTTGGGCTGGCGATGTGCGGCGATCCCGATCTTGTGTTTCTGGACGAGCCTACGGTCGGCATGGATATCGAAGCGCGGCGTGGCCTGTGGCAGCAGATTCGGACGCTGGCGAACCGCGGCAAGACAGTGCTGTTGACGACGCATTATCTGGAAGAGGCTGATGCTTTGGCGCATCGGATTGTGGTGATCAACAGGGGAAAGATTGTCAGCGAGGGAACGCCAGCTGAGATTAAGAGTGTGAGTGCGGGCCGCAAGATTCGCTGCCGTACGCGGCTGACCGTGGAGTTTCTTTCTGCGTTGCCCGGTGTGACGAGTGTGGAGCAGAGCGGGGATGACGTTGTTGTGATGACTCCACGGGCTGAAGAAGTAGTACGCGAGATGCTGTTGCGTGATGAGGCGTTGAGTGGTCTCGAGATCGCAAGTCCGGCGCTGGAAGATGCTTTTCTCGCGCTTACTTCTTCGCGCTGAAGGTTCTTGTGCAAATGCAGTACAGGAGAAATATTATGTCGACTCGATCTATTGCTTATCCTGAGCCACCGACGTTAGGCATCGCTCGCACCATCGCCGTCTTCGGCAAGGAGACGAAGTATGAGTTTCTGAAGCTGATGCGGAACCGGTCGTTTTCGCTGGCGGTGATTGCTTTTCCGATTATGTTTTATCTGCTGTTTGGCGTGACGAATCGAGGCGCGAATAGCAATGGGATTTATATGGCTCGATATCTGCTTGGGGGATATGCGTGCTTTGGCTTGATTGGAGCGGCTTTATTTGGCATTGGCGTTGGTCTGGCTGGTGAACGATCGATGGGATGGCTGGAGGTGAAGCGCGCCAGTCCTATGCCGCCGATGGCTTATCTTGTGGCGAAGTGCATGGGAGCTATTGGGTTTGGGCTGATTATTGTTACAGCGTTGACTGTGCTTGCTGTGACGATGGGCGGCGTGTCGTTAACGGCACCCGAGTTGGCGAAGATGTATGGCATCAGCGTCGTTGGGTCGATCTCGTTTGCGAGTATGGGCTTTCTACTGGCGCTGCTGGTTCCGGCGAATGCAGCGCCGGGCATTGTGAATCTGATTTATCTGCCGATGTCGTTTATGAGCGGGCTTTGGATGCCGATTCAATATCTGCCGCACTGGCTGCAACAAATTGCGCCTGCTCTTCCGATGTATCATCTGGCGCAGTTGATGCTCCGCATCTTTGGCTATGCGAACAGCACGTCGGTGATGAGCCATTGGTTTGGGCTGGCAGGATTCACCATGGTGATGTTGGGAACGAGCTGGCTGGTCTTCAATCGGGCGCAACAGAATGCGTGACGCGCGGTACACTTTCGGGGAAACGATGAGCGAAAAAGATCCAATCGCGTGTAGTAGTCCAGACATAGGCGACCATCACGGCACTGGCTATATTTGGATGGCGTATTCGGTGTTCTTCTTTATCGACCCGATTATGCATGGCCAACTAAAGTTCTGGTTGGTTTGCATCGCGATCTACGCTGTCTTCGTGGCCACTTATGTGAGCTACATGCGAGCGCAGTCGGCTAGACCGCGGTATTTTTTGCTAGCTGCCTTCTATGTGCTGGGTCTGGTTTCGACCCCGATTAATTCGGGCTCGTCAGCTTTCTTCATCTACAGCGCAGCATTTCTTCCGTTTACGGTGGCTTCCGTAGCTACCGTGGTTGCGATCATGGTGGCACAGTGTCTGGGGATTGCGATCCAAGGCCTGTTGATGCATATCAATCCCATTACGATCTCCGTGTCTCTATTCTTTACAGTTGTGGTCGGAGTGAGCAATATCTTCGTGGCGCAGCAGAAGCGTTCGCAGCGCAAGTTGCGACGAGCGCATGATGAGATTGAGCAGTTGGCTGCGCTGGCGGAGCGGGAACGGATCGCCCGCGATTTGCATGATGTGCTCGGGCATACGCTGTCGGTGATTGTGTTGAAGTCGGAGCTGGCGGGACGATTGGTTGCGCGCGATCCGCAACGTGCGTCGCAGGAGATTGCAGACGTGGAGAAGACGGCGAGGACAGCACTGAAAGAGGTGCGCGAGGCGATTGGAGGGTATCGGTCGCAAGGTCTCGCCGCTGAGGTGGAGATGGCTCGAAATACGCTGCAGACTGCCGGGGTGGCGCTGGCTTGTGAGTCCGCATTGCCGAAGCTGAGAGCCGAGGAAGAGACGGTGCTATGTCTGGCATTGCGTGAGGCTGTTACAAATATTGTTCGACATGCGCATGCGACGCAGTGCAGGATGCGCTTTACGACGACGGAGGATCGCTTTCATTCGCTGCAGGTGGAGGATGATGGGCCTAATCCGATAAAGCGGGAAGGCAATGGGCTGCGCGGAATGCGAGAGAGAGTACAGTCGCTGGGTGGCCGCTTCTCGATCAGCAGTGAGCACGGTACGACGCTCGTGGTTGAACTTCCGGTCACGGCGAACTCTTCGACTACGGGGATGGTGCAGTGATGGCGGAGATTCGGGTTGTGATCGCGGAAGATCAAGGGATGGTGCTTGGTGCTCTGGCAGCGCTTCTGGATTTGGAGGCCGACATCTGCGTGGTGGCCCGGGCTGCGAATGGAAAAGCTGCGCTGGATGCAGTGTCTACCTGTTCGCCTGATGTTCTGGTGACAGACATTGAGATGCCGAAGATGACGGGGCTGGAGCTGGCTGCTGCGTTGAAGACGAGCCATCCTGAGGTGCGCACGATTATTCTGACGACGTTTGCGCGCCCTGGATATCTGCGGCGTGCGATGGATGCCGGTGCGAGAGGCTATCTACTGAAGGATCGGCCTGCAGCAGAGTTGGCTGATGCTGTTCGGCGTGTGCATCAGGGATTGCGCGTTGTCGACCCGGGACTGGCGACTGAGGCCTGGAGCGCAGAGCCTGATCCGCTGACGGAGCGTGAGCGGCAGATTCTGCAACGGGCGGGCGATGGGAGGAGCAGCACCGAGATCGCTGGGGAGCTGCATCTCTCTGAAGGGACAGTGCGGAATTATCTGTCTGACTCGATTGCGAAGCTGGGAGCAGCGAATCGTGTGGATGCCGCTCGCATTGCGCGAACGAAGGGCTGGCTGTGAAAGATAGCGTGCACAGGCAACCAATTTTGGATTAGACGCTTTGTGCTACTCCTGCATCCGACGTAGGGAAGAGGAGACACGATGACCATCCATAAGCTTCGTTACACGCTTCGCTCTGTGGCTTTTTGTAGCGCGACTGTCTTGCTTGCCGCGGGCTGCAATAAGAAAGACGACAACCATCTCAACTTCACCAGCGCGATCAATACCTACTACAGTGCGCATCCTTCCTGTGTTTGGTCGCAGCCGATTAAGTTTCCGGTGCAGGCTGATACATCAGATACGAGTAAGACGTCGGGGTACGATGCGCTTGTCGACCAAGGCTTGCTCGTGCGGACTACCGCTGAGAAGAAGAAGTTGATCATCGCAAGCAAGCAGGTGAACAACTACGATCTTTCCGACAAGGGACGCGCGGCGTGGACAGCAGACGTGCAACAACCCGGCTTTGGCAATTTCTGCTATGGCCAACGAAAGGTCGATAGTATCGATGCAACTACACCGACGACGAGCAATGTAGGTGCATCGACTCAAGTGAACTATCACTATAGCCTGTCGGGTGCGCCGGGATGGGCGACTGCAGCAGAGACACAGAATGCATATCCGCAGATTCGCGCCGATCTTGCGGGATCTCAGCCAGGGCAGGTGACGTTGAGCAACACCAGCAATGGATGGACCGTCTCAAGCGCGCGTGGCGACCACAATGCAACGACTGAGGCCGACGGCAAGATTGTCGAGTAAGACGTAAGAGACGAAAGATGGGCCAGCGAGATTTGTTTGTCTCGCTGGCCCATCTTGTTTAGGGTTTGACTACTGTGCGTAGTCGTTGTCGGCTTGATCGTAGTCGCTTGGTCCACCTGCTAAGGCGGCCTGAGTCGCCGAGTAGGGCTTCATCTGATACTCCTTAGGCGGTGTGTCGCCTGCAAGATTTTTGACGAAGTAGTCCCAGCGGCGTCGAGCCATATAGGGTGCTGCCTCGGCGTATCCGTGAGCGACGTTGGGGATCATCAGGAGGTCGAAGTCTTTGTTGGCTTTGATGAGGGCATCGACTACGAGCAACGTGTTGTTCGGCGGCACGTTGTTGTCCATCGTTCCGTGGGCCAACAGAAGATGACCCTTCAGGTTTTTCGCGATGTTCTGGTTGGCCTGGCTGTCGTAGTTGCTGGTGCCGTCGGGGGTTCTTCACCTCGAGGCCTGCCCACTTCTCGGCCCAGTCGTCTTCGTAGTCGCGCTGATCGTGGTTGCCGCTTTCAGCGATGCCTACCTTGAAGAAGTCTGGGTAGTTGAACATCGCTGCAGCGGTCGCATTGCCGCCGCCGGAGTGTCCGTACATGCCGGCGCGGTCGATGTCGATCCAGGGATACTTTGCAGCTAGTTCTTTCATTCCGGCGACCTGGTCGGGGATGGTATTGTCACCGAGGTTGCCGAAGTAGAACTCGTGGAAGGCTTTGGAACGGAAGGGTGTGCCCATGCCGTCGATGCAGACGACGACGAAGCCGAGCTCAGCCAACGCCTGCATATCGCGGTGTGACGCCGTGAAACTGCGGCCGCCGCAGGAGCCCGTCTGCGGACCGGGATAGACGTTGTTCACGATGGGATACTTCTTCGATGCGTCGAAGTTCGTGGGCTTGAACATGAAGCCGTAGAGGTCCGTCTTGCCGTCGCGGGCTTTGACGGTAATGGGTGTTGGTGGAACCCACCCGGCGGCTACCAGCTTCGTGATGTCCTGCTTGGCGACCTCGAGAACGACCTTGCCTTCGTTGTTGCGGACAACTGTAGTTTGCGGTTGGGTGGGCGTGGAATAGACGTCTACGAAGTAACGGCCATCTAGTGATGACGTGATAGCGTGGTCGGCGTCTTCAGGCGTGAGAAGCTTCAGGCCGGAGCCATCGAAGTTGACGCTGTAGTAGTGCGAGAAGTATGGATCGCGACCCTTCTCTTTTCCAACGCCGAGGAAGTAGATTTTACGACCGGCTTCATCGACAGCGAGGACCTGGGTGACGTTGCCTTCGCCATGAGTGATCTGATTCTTCAGCTTGCCGGTGGTGAGGTCGTAGAGATACATCTGGCCCCAGTTATCGCGCTCGCTAAACCAGAGAATCTCGTTCGATTTGGATAGATACTTCCAGTTCACCTTGTCGTTGCCGCTCTCAAAGAACTTCGGCGCGATTTCGGTCATAACTTCGCGGATGTCGCCGGTTTCGGCATCGGCCAAGCGGAACCACTCCTGCTTGTGGTCGCGAGAGGTGGAGACGAAGGCGAGGTGCTTGCTGTCGTCGCTCCACTGTACGTCGTCCCAGCCACTGCCACCGCGGCAGCTTACGTCATCGCAGATGGTGGAGCGATGCTGGTCCGGCTGCATCTTGAGGCGGACGACTTTGGGCGAGTCGACATCGATGATGACGCGCTCGATCATGGTTACATCTTTGTCGCCGACGAGCGGATACTTCCAAGCCTTGAGCTGCGGGTGGCCGTTGGTGACGGGCACAAGGTACATTTCGCCGTCTTTACGCTGATCTTGTTGGAAGGTGGCGATCTTTTTGGAGTCAGGCGACCAGACGAGGATGGGGTTGTCGCTCATCTGCCATCCAGCATTGTCTGTAGCGTAGCCGTAGTCTTTTACGCCGTCGGTAGTGAGCTGGGTCTCTTTGCCCGTAGCAATGTCACGGACCCAAAGGTTGTAGTCGCGGATGAAGGCAGCCTTGGTTTTGTCGGGCGAGATGTCGGACGGAGCACGGCGGCGAGGCGAGGCGGCGCTGGTCTCAGACTTTGTGGCAACAGCAGTGCAGACACCTGCTCCGCTGAGGTCGCAGCGAAACTGCTTGCCGTGCGCTGTTACGACTACCGTCGCGCCTTCAAAAGCCAATTCCGAAATAGGCAGATGCTGAGCATCGACTTTGTGCTTGGCGGGGGATGCCTCGGCTAATGCGTTGGCGAGCTTCGCGTGATCAAACGCCGGACCTTTTGTCCCTTTCGCGGGATCGACCAAGGTGAAGGTTATGCCGTCGGCACCGCGGTCGCGATACCAGAAGCGGCCATCGGGGAGCCAGGTGGGATCGCTTACGCTGTGATACACGAGCGGATTGACGTTGTAGTTCATGAACTTTTCCGCGCGTGCGTAGTCCTCGGTTGTAAGCTGCCGTCCCTGCGCCATTCCTGCTGTTGTGAATATGCAACCCAGCGCAAGCGCTGATATCGCCGACAAACTCTTCCCCAAATACATCGTTTGCTGCCTCTGACCTTGTTTCGGTCTCTTTCTGCTGTTGTGAATGACGCTTAGTCTACCGTTATCCGCATGATTCGCAATAGATAGACGGTTGAAATTACTCTTCCGTATCTCCGGCTCCGCGCACGCGCCATAATACCTGACGCAAAACTCCCATCCAGACTGGCACGTCGCTGGCCGCAAGTCCCATTCTCAATACGAGCCGTCGAATCTGGGCGTCATCAGAGTTGGCGGGATGACGTTTGGTGTATCCGGTCTTCTCCAGCACTTCGTTGAGAAGGAGGGTCAAACGCTCGACTTCGCCCGAAGAGGCGGCCTGCGGAACGCCTGTGCCGATATGGACTCCGGTCTGGCGAACCAGTTCGTACAGGCACACCGCGACTGCCTGCCCGAGGTTCATCGATGGATGGCGAATGTCTTCATGCTGCTCCATCGGAATGGTCAGGAGCCAGTTGCAATGACTTAGTTCGTCGTTGCTGAGGCCTGTCTTCTCCGAACCGAAGAGCAGAGCGACACGAGCAGACGGATCTTCACCTGAAAGAGCGGTTGCTATCTGGGCCGCGGCCTCTGGCAGAGCGTGGAGTGGATGCTGTAGAGCGCGCTCACCAACGGCTGTCGTACCAATGACCAGGCTGCAGTCGGCTACTGCATCGGGAAGGCTGGCAAACGTCGTGGCTCCGGCAAGAATGGTGGAGGCATCGACTGCGGATCGCGCAGTCTCGAAGGGGACGGTGTAGTCGCTGACGAGGCGCAGATGGCGAAATCCAAAGTCATGCATGGCTCGCGCGGCAGCGCCGATGTTGTTTGGATTGCGCGCGCGTACCAGGACGACACACACACGGTCGAGTTGTTGAGAAGAGAGCACCTGCAGTTACTTAATCTCACAAGAAGAAAACGGCCGACGGGATCACCGACGGCCGTTCCGTTGGACACATTAAGTATATCGGACTACCTGCCGCCATGGCCGTCGTGACCGTCAGGATGGCCATGTTCGCCGCCGCCCTGATGATGCTCCTGCGGCTGTTCATGGTTTTGAGGCTGCGGGCGACTCTGCGGTGCCGGATGTGACTGCTGGGTATTGGCCTGCGCTTGTGGACGCGCCTGCGGAGCGGGAACATTTTCCCGGTTGTTGTTGAAGTTGGCCGCGTGCTGCTGAGCAACAGAGTGGTACGCTTCCGGAGTTCTGGCTGCGACCATCTGCGGGCGTCCGTTATTCACGCTGGCAAGCTGGGCGCGATCCTGACGAGCGAACTGCTCGTGGCTCAACTGATTGCCTGTCGGCTGGAAGTGGTGCTCGTTGAAAGCGGCCCGCTCCTGCACTGACTCAACTGCGCGGATACCGCCGTTGCCGCCGTTGAAGCTGACACGGTTGTAGTTATTCACAACAACTGTCTTGGTGTAGACGTTGTGAACATTGACGATGTTGATGTTGTTCACGCTACGGTTGTAGGCGAAGACGCCGTGGTTCCAATAGCCGCCTTCATAGCCGACACCGGTATAGCCAAAGCCGTAGTTGACGCCACCATAGAAGCCGATGTGCGGACCCCAATAGCCAGCGTGGAAGATGTAGGCACCGCTGGTCCAGCCCCAGTAACCGGGCGTCCAGAGAACACCGGCTGTCGGCGGTTGAACCCAAACGCCAGGGACCCAGTAGTAGCCTTCAGGACCCCATGCCCAATAGCCGGGCGTCCAAATGTATCCATCGCCAGGGCATAGCGGCTGCGTATACACAGGCAACGCAGGTGGTGCGACATTTACTGAGATCAGGACTCCTGCGAAAGAAGATGCAGGGATAAGGGTGAGGGCTGCTGCCACTAGAACTTTACGAATCGAACTGAAAAATTGCATTCATTACCCCGGGGAACGGCATGTGGCTAATGGAGCACCGCAGCCTCAAAGATTTTACAGGCCGAATCCGATTCGGCCTATCGTGGTGCACTTCCATCGAAACACGCAATCGGCAATTAAGTTTCAATTTTTCTTGCGATAAGCCGTATCCCACTACAACTAAAGGGACATAGACGCCAGGCCAGATATGCATCCGACTTCGACCACTATCACCGGCTCATCTACACTCAAAGATCGGGACCATGTTAGACAATTTCTCTCAAATCGTGAAACAGCAGGCCGACATCGTCAAGATCATTGGCGACTATGTGAAGCTGCGCAAAAACGGGAGCCCAGAACTACACCGGCCTGTGTCCGTTCCATAAGGAGAAGACCGGATCGTTCTCGGTGAACGCGAACCACGGCTACTTCTATTGTTTCGGCTGCCACGAGAAGGGCGATGTCTTTACGTTTGTGATGAAGCTGGAGAATATCAGCTTCCCGGAGGCGATTCGCGTCGTCGCTACGAAGAGTGGAATACCGCTGCCAAAGCGTGAGTTCAACTCGCCCGAAGAGGCTCGCGAGGCGGGTGTGCGGCGTCAACTCATCGACATTCATGAGGCGGCTACGCAGTATTTCGAAGCGCATCTGAAGAGTCCTGAGGCGGCACGTGCTCGCGAATACCTGACAGGGCGCGGGGTTACCGCGGAGACGATTGCGAAGTTCCGCATCGGTTATGCGCCGGACGATTTCAACGACATGCGCGACCGGCTGAAGCCGCATTTCAGTGAAGACGCGATGCGTGCAAGCGGGCTGTTCAGCTCGAAAGAACAGGCAGATGGAAAGCAGGGCCAGCTTTATGCGCGGTTCCGCAAACGCATTACGTTTCCGATTGCGAATGAGCAGGGCAAGACGATTGCTTTCACTGCGCGAGCGCTTGATTCAGATGAAAAGTCCGGTCCGAAGTACATGAACTCGCCCGAGACTGCGCTTTATACCAAGGGCCAGGTGCTCTTCAATCTCGACAAGGCTAAAGCCGACATGCGCGCCAACGACTTTGCGCTGCTCGTCGAAGGCCAGATGGACTGCATCTCGGTCTACATGGCCGGAATTCGCAACGTATTGGCGACCTCCGGCACAGCATTTACCGAAATGCAGGTGCGACTGCTAAGCCGATTTACGAAACGCGTCGTTGTAAACTTCGATCCCGATCAGGCGGGGGCTAATGCTGCCGAGAAGTCTATTGCGCTGCTTACTGAAGAAGACTTTGAGGTGAAGGTCATCGCACTGGATGGCGGTCTTGACCCTGATCGTTACGTTCGCGAGCACGGTATTCAGGCTTATATGGCAGCGCTGCGTACTGCAAAGCGGCATAGTGATTACCTCATCGACCGTGCGCGGCAACTGTTTCCAGGCCGCACCTCCGACGCCAAGGTAAAGGCGATGAATTTTCTGTTGCCGCATATTCGCCGGATGCCGAACCGAATCCATCGCGATGAGTTCGCCGCAGACGCAGCGCAGAAGCTGGGCATTGACTCCGCCATCATGCGGCAGGAGTTGAAGCAGGCTGCAGCGCAGAGGGTAGAAAGTGTTCGCTCCCACCAGCAAGACCCTGCCAGCGTGGCCGAACGGATTCTGTTGCGAGCGCTCGTCCTGCCGGAGCATGACGATGCGCGGATTCTCGCCGTAGAACAACTTTCAAATCATCCGGAGTGGTACGACGGTCTGCCCGCCGCTCCTGTGCTCGAAGCTCTCTCTCATGCGCCAGTGCCGCCAAATCCGTTGGATGCCGCGCCGGATCAGCAGACGCGAACTTTGCTGGCTCTGGCATTGCAACAGCATGACGATCATGGCGACTCCGGATCGAATGCAAATCAATCGATGCCCGAGCAGGTTGAGAACGCGCTCCATACACTGGAAAGGCGCCGCCTGGAACACAGGCAACGCGAAGTACGCTCGCTGATGGCCGAGGCTGACCGGCGCAGTGATCAGGCCATGCTTACCCAGTTAACTGCGGAGAAGCTTCAGATCGATCGCAAGCTGCGACAGTTTTAGGTTTCGGTACGGCGTTCTTTTCTGGCGCAAGATGCAAGACCTTCGCCTGAGATACTACGGCCTGATTATTCTTGTATGGATCGCGATTATTTTTGTGTCGGGCTGCTGGGATAGAGCCGTGTATTTGATGAACTGATCGGATTTCTTGCCGTATATTGCACTGTTCTCTTCGAGTCAACGTATGTAACCAGAAAGAGCCATTGCACAGAAGGTGCACTTGAAGCATTCTGAGCGGGATTCGATATCCTCGTTGTTACAATCGCCAATAATGATTAAGCCGTTGACGTTTTCAGTAGGTATCCCCGCCTACAACCAGGGCAATTTTCTTGAAGAGACAATCCTTTCCTTGTTGAATCAGAATTGTCCGCCGGATGAGATTGTCGTCTCGAATCATTACAGCACTGACAACACTCCGGAGATCATTGAGAAGTATTCAAAATATGTTCGCGGCGTGAAACCACCGCCGGGCGTGGGTCTTACAGGGCAATACAACTTTACTTTGATGTCCCAGACCTGCGACTGGATTACGTTGTTAAGCAGCGATGATGTTGCGCGGCCAAACTTCTGCGAGACGCTGCTCCGCGGAGCTGCTCGTCGAGACGACGCCGCAGTCGTTAGAGCCGGATGGGAGAATATCGACGGTGAAGGTAGATCACTTGGACCGAACTATTTTCTTAGGATGAAGGATGTCGTGTGCCCTCCGGAGACGGTTCGTTCGCAACAAAACGGTCCGGGGGTTAGCTTTGCCGCTTTCGCGATACGGCGTACGGCATTCCTTGAGGCAGGTCCTGTCTCCGAATCGTTTGAATCGCTCGCGGATTGGGCACTCTTCATGCAATTGGCTCCGTTTGGCTCCTTCATCTACGAGAACGAGATCATCAGCGGCTATCGGGTCGGACACGACGGCAATAAGTTCCGCAACCGCTTTGGCATGTGGGTTCGTGACGAGCAGCGCATGTTTTACGAGGCGATGCCGCTGGCCGCACAGCGCGCCGGCATGAAAGACACGAGCTGGATCGACAAGGCCAGCCGCGCGAACTTTTTGCGCTACGTCACCGCCGCCTACGACGAGTTCGCACCTTCAGAAAGAGAAGCGCTGTATCCGATTCTTAAGCCGTGGGCAGAACGGGTGGAGGGCCAGTTGCTTCTCCAATCCTTTCTCACTAACCGCCCTCTGCCAGTCAGCCTAAGCAAATTCGTAGAGCGAGGCAAACAGATGCTTCGTCCATTTGCACAGAAGATGCACGCCGCTCTGCTGCAACGATAGTCACTGCATAGTGCAAAACATTCAACGTCGGTAACTGCACCATCGAGGCCCATGGACCACTCCACAAAACGACGCCTCTTCCTCGGCTTCCTCTCGAACCTCGTCAGCAAATTTGCAGCATCGATCATTCAACTCGTACAAGTTCCGGTCTTCCTGCACTTCTGGAGCGTACCGCTGTACGGGGAGTGGATGATTGTGACAGCCATCCCCACCTACCTCAGCCTCAGCAACATGGGATTTGGCAATGTCGCCGGCAACGAGATGACCATGATGACGGCACGCGGCGATCACGAGAATGCCCTGAGCGTCTTTCAGAGTTGCTGGTGGCTTATCTCCATCGTCTGCGCTGCCGGGATGTTCGCGCTTGGCGTCGCACTTTACTTCTTCCCAGTAGCCGAACATCTTAAGCTTCATGAGATTGGTTCGACCGACAGCAAATGGGTCATCTTCTACCTTGGCTGCTCTGTCCTTCTCAACCAGCTCGAAGCCCTGCTGCAGTCTGCCTATCGATGCGTTGGAAGATATCCGTATGGCTCATTCATGAAAAGCATCTTTGCCCTGGCAGCCTTCGGCGTCATGCTGATTCCGGTTTGCCTGGGTGGCGGGGCACGCGTGACTGCACTCGTGTTGGCCTCTGCTAATGCGTTCTTCACGTTTGTGCTGTGCATTATGGTCCGCCGAGATATTCCGTGGATCCGCTATGGCTGGAGCCACGCCCGGCTGTCCGAGATTCGGCGGCTAGCTGGACCAGCCTTTGCTTTCATGGCCTTCCCTTTGGGCAACGCTTTGAACCTTCAAGGAACATTGATGGCGGTCGGCTACGCTTTAGGGCCTACTGCTGTTGTCATCTTTGGCACTGCGCGTACAGTCTCCCGCGTTGCATTGCAGATGATGTCGATGGTGAACAACACTTTCTGGCCGGAGCTATCCAACGCCTTTGGCACCAACAATATTCCGTTGCTCCGCTCACTTCATCGGCGATCGTGTCAGATGGCGCTCATCATCTCTTTCGGCATCGTCTTCATCATGATGACGGTTGGTCCATGGTTTCTGACGCACTGGACTGGCGGCCACGTCCCTCCGAGCCGCCCCCTTCTTACCGAGTTGCTCCTGGTAGTGGTGATCTACACGCTATGGTCGACGAGTTCGACCCTCGTGGCGGCAATCAATCAGCATCAAAAGCTGGCAGCGTACTACCTCTTCGCTACCAGTATTACCGTCGTTCTAACGTACGTGCTGGCTAAGCACTATGGGCTCTTTGCAGCGGCCGCATCGCTGCTGGTCTCGGAGATGATCATGAACATCTATGTCCTGCCCGAGTCTCTGCGAATCACGGAAGACTCCTTTTCTGAATTTCTGGCGAGCCTG
>Ga0206894_1132_pt1 | contig 14534 bp, 8 predicted proteins | sample Alteio_BWOrgHeat_54_FD_152953 | JGI IMG/M metagenome (GOLD analysis project Ga0206894, IMG submission 152953) | Enriched cells from forest soil in Barre Woods Harvard Forest LTER site, Petersham, Massachusetts, United States -... | ecosystem: Environmental > Terrestrial > Soil > Temperate forest > O...
CATACGTTTTGCTTCACTACCCGTGAACATGTACTTAAATTAACCCAAATAATTTCCGTAACCGCAATAAAAATATATTGAACAAATCAAATGAATATTTATATTTAAATGTTCAATAAAAATATGGTTTTTTTATGCGGAAAATTGTGCTCATGTTAGCTGCTAGCTTGCTTGCCTTCAATGTCACTCAAGGTTATGCCACGTGTGGTTGTGAAAATAAAAACTTAAATGACATTATCAGTCCAGGACAGCCCATCTTCACCTATCATGCAGGTCCTGTCATTTCGAGCGTGAATGTTTCGTCTGTGCTCTGGGGGGATGGTGTTAACCAGGAAATAGCTGATTCCATCCCTGGCTTTTTGAGTGACCTCGTCAATAGTCCTTGGATAGATGGTCTGGCGCAATACAACACCCTAGCTATACCAGGCCCAACAACTAATCAGGTGATTGAACGCGGAACTTTTAATGGACAATTTAAAATTTCGCCGCAAAATACTAACAAGACAATCTCTGATGATGAGATCCAGCAGGAGCTGTTGTTTCAATTAAACGCAGGTCATTTGCCAGCTCCTCAATCCGATGAAGGCGGTAATCCAACAAGTCTCTACATGATCGAGTTTCCAAAAGACATTTCATTGATTAGCTTCGTGCAAGGGACATCGTGCACCCCTAAAGGGTTTTGTGCCTATCATTCAGTCATGAGCTCACAGAATGCAACATTCATGTATGCCGTGATGCCTGAGTGCATCGTGCCAAAATCGCTTTGTGGTCCAGGCACGCAACTAGAAAATCAACAGGCTAATTACTCACGTGAGCTGGCAGATGCGATCACTGATCCGTTAAGTGGATTTGATATTTTTGGTTGGACAGTCTATATAACCGACGATCCTGCCACTAACAGCGAAGTTGCTGATATTTGTACGGATACCCTTGCCCATCTGCAGGGTGAAGTGATATTAAACGGTCATACCTACATGGTAGGCGGTCTTTGGTCCAATGATGAAAACATGTGCCAGCTGCTGTTGACGCCCCCCTATATTGTTTTGGCAACAGCAGATAATGCTGCGATCGTAGCTAATTATATCTACGATGTAAATCCATTGCTTGACACGGATCTCGTCAATATCATAGAAAACTTGAAGGCCCTACCAACTTCATCTTTGATGAACAATGCGCTTGAACAGCTTGATCCAACGCTCTTTCAAGGGATATTACTCAGCAATGAAGAGCTTACTTTGCATGTGCGTGAAATCATCTCTGAGCGTTTAGAGGGGCGCTATAACGGCGCCTGCTGCTTAGAAGACAAAGGTTGCTTTGAAGTATGGGACGATGCATTCGGTGATTGGAGCCAGCAAAAACATGCGCATCATTTAGTCGGCTTCGACAGAAGTTCGTTCGGCTTCGTGGTTGGTGCTGATCGTCCTATTGCGTGCCATATTGTATTGGGTGCCAGTGCAGCCTATAGCAAGAGCCAAATTGACTGGAAAGAACATAGAGGTAGAGGAACACTTCATAGTGCCTATGGAGCTCTTTATGGTAACTGGTCGCATGAATGCTGGTATGTCAATGGCGTCATGCTTGGTGTTTGGAATTGGGCAAAAGCACATCGCAACATAGAATTTGCCGAAATCGATCGCACAGCCCGTCACAAACACCAGGGGGGAGGCGTGGATGTGCGTTTAGACACAGGTCTGCTGTTTTCGTATGACAACTATAAAATTCGCCCATTCATTGGTGCGGACTACGTATGGTTGCATGAAGATCGCTATCATGAGCATGATGCAGATAGTATCAATTTGCATGTTGACTCGCGTGATGCTTCTTTAATACGAGGTGAATTAGGCCTTAACTTCTCAACCTGCTACATCCCTGATTGGGGCGGAAAATGGGTGCCAAATGTACTCGTCAGCTTGTTAAGAGAGGTGCGTTTTGGTGCTAAGTCCACGAAAGCACGCTTTGAAGATACAGCTCTCTTCTTTACTGTGCATGATTACTCGCCAAACATTAGCCTGTTCAGAGCTAATGTTTCTCTGACAAGCTACTATTGCAACGACCAGCTTTCCATCACCTTAGATTGGAATGGGGAGTTCGGCAATAAATATACAGATCAAAGTGGCAATATTGCCGCCAACTGGCGTTTTTGATGATATTCTTATATAGGAGCGTATATGCATTGGATGGACACGTATCAAGCGAAGTGGGCTTTTAAGCTATTGAGTGGGTTCATCATCAGATACAGCGCTTTTGTGCATGCAGGCTCGGTAGCCATTCCTATTGGCGGAGTCCAACAGATCAGTCCCATCCCTGGCCCCGCCAATCCCGATCCTATCCTAGAAAATTTGCAGACGGTGATGGATAACCATTACCAGAAGCCTTTTTACTCAGGGGATCCCACTGACTATCTGGCTTTGATAACTTTGCAAACAAATACCTATACAGCCGGCTCGCCTGTTATCTTCAATCCCTTAGACGACAACATCATGTCCATCCAAATAGGGCAAAATATCTTATTCGATGATTCAGGCACTTTTCCAGTTATGTTAGGCACAAATACCATCGCCTTATCAGAAGATGGCGGCAAGTCATGGAGCTACGGGCCGCCCGTTCAGCAGATTATTCCCTTGGGTGGCTACATTTCGCAAATTATCAATGCCTCACTTGGTCCTGGTCTATATATGCAATATAATAAGCAGGGGAGGCTCTTTGCTTCAGGGCAGGGGTTTGATGATATGGTTCCGAATCGTGGTAATGTAGTTCCTGAAACCGGATTTCTTTTTACTTATTCAGATGACAACGGGAAGAGTTGGGCCGTTCCCAATATTGTTTTCACTTCTACCGTAAATTGGTGGTTCACCAAAGGGGCTTTTGCGGCCCAGGGACAGGGACCAAGAGAGTTTTATACGACTATAGATCCGGCACATCATGATCTCATTCATGCCAATACGATGTTTCCTATCTATGAATTTATTCAGAACCCAATTGTTCGATTTGGAAATCTCTTTTATTTTCGCTCAAAAAATGGGGGCATCACATTTTCCAAACCCAAGCAAGTCTATAGTTTGATGAATGATCCGGTTTGGAAAGCCAAATATTCTGATCCACAGATCACTGACCACTTATATCTCGAATTTGGCGGGTTCAGTCTGAGTTCAGCGCATCCGCTGGTGGTAGACCAAAATGTGCTGTTATTGCCTGTTATGCGCCAGTATCCTAAAATTGGATCCACAGACTATTCAGGAAATGTGGTTGATACGAATTTCGATCAAGCTGTTGTCAGATCCTTGGATAAGGGAAAAACATGGCTCAACGTTGCTGGCGCCACAGAGCAATATATTTTGACTTTTTTCGCGCACGATCCTGGTTTAGGTTTTGGGTTCGACACGCCTCTGCATGCAACTACAGGTCAAAGCACCACGCCTATCGTCAGTCCCTTTACAGGACGCATCTATTTGACCTATGCGGCGGGTAATCCAGCCTCATTTCCCGATAGGTTCACTGCAGCACTCTTTCCCTATGTTTTGGTGAGTGCCTCCAACGATCAAGGGGCGCATTGGTCGCAGTCCGTGCAGATCAATCGCACCCCCACCAATATCTCATTTGATAGACAACAAGCTTTTGGGCAGTTCGCCCTTATGACGCTTGATGGCTATTATGTGGTCGCGTACTACGATTTCAGAAACTGGACCGGATCACCAGGCGAAGACCCGCAAAAAACGCCTCTTCAGACCGATGTTTGGTTAGATATCTATAAAGAAGTGGATGATCCTACAGGCGGCAGCACAGGCATTGGATTGGATTTTGTGGAAGAAAGGCGTGTGACGCCGCACTCTTTTGACGCTCGTATTATGGGTGCTAAAGCCACTAACAGTATCCATTTTGCTAATACAACTATAGAAGGGTTAAAGATGTCGGTTAATAAAAAAAATCAACTGTTCGTTATGTTTTCTATGACTAATGAAAGCAAGCCATCTAATATAAGAAAAGGGTATCAAGGCATGACGATCGATACAAACAATCGAGGAAACATTTTTATCCAACGCTATCAATTTCCCAAACCCAGCAATGAATAAAAGAAAAACCAGAGAATGATATGCACAAGAAGTTCGCCTTTGCCACCAGCCAGCTGCTCTTAATCAGTGCTGCCTTAACAGCCACTCCAGATCAAACGATCTCTTGGAATGGCTTCACCTCAGAAAATTGGAGCGATAGCACCAATTGGACTTCAATCCCCCCAGGTGGAATCCCGATCGACGGCTGCGACATGACTTTTCCGCAAAGTGGCGTCAGTCGCTTTATCTCCAATAATGATGAATTCGTAGACCCCAATAGCATCACCATCCATCCTCCTAATGGCGGCTCGTATACTTTGATGGGCAATCCAGTGACTGTTAGCTCTAGTATTTTGGTAGCGGGCGGCGATGCCAATTCCAGCGTAAATGTAAGCCTGCCGCTAAGAGGCACAGCAGGACTCACGAAGGAGGGCCCTGGCACATTGATACTCTCTTTAGGACAGGACTATAGTGGTGACACGTTGGTGCGCGGTGGGACGCTGCAAGCAGGAGCAGATAATCCCTTTTCGATTAATTCAGCGGTCGTTCTAGGTGATGGCCTAAGTAGCAGCGCCATCTTAGATCTAAATGGTCACAGCAGTGAAATTGTTTCATTAGCTGATTATGCCGCCACGCCAGGCACGGTGTTATTGGGGAGTGGCGACCTGACTCTCTTCGGAGAAACCCCTACTATTTTCTATGGCAGCATTTCAGGGACAGGTGGCTTGACGTTGGGATTTGATGCGTTAGTTACATTAACGCTGGCCAACAGCCATGGCGTAAATTATAGTGGTGATACGGTATTTTCCGACGGTATATTGCGAGCTGGGGCGGATAACGCTTTTTCGCCACATTCAAGGGTTTTTTTTCAAAATGAGCCCTCTATCTTGGATCTCAATGGCTTTAACAACACGATTCCTTCTGTTACATCTGAGACTTTCAAAGGCGTTATCAATTTAGGTAGCGGCACACTAACGGTTGGAGATGCTACTCATTCCAATTACACTGGAGAGATAAACGGCACTGGGGGGTTAGTCAAGCAAGGCAGTGGTACCTTGCTGCTAAGCTCTATAGATAAATTGCAATATAGCGGGGGGACAACCATCCTGGCTGGTACGTTGCAAGGCGACACTAATACTTTACAAGGCTTGATCGATAATCAGGCGACACTGCATTTTACCCAAGTCTTTAATCCATTAGTTAGTGTTATTCCACCTTTTGATGGCACTATCATCGGTAACGGTAGGCTCATTAAAGATGGATTTAAAACTCTCATTTTTAGTCAGCAGACTTCAAAAGTAGCCAATTTTAAGGGCGCTACGTTTGTCAATGATGGGACACTGCTGTTAAATACTACCTTAGGTGGTAGCGGTACGACAGTGATCCATACAGGCGTCATCACGGGCAATGGCACAGTTCAAGGTGACTTGACTGCTTCCAAAGGAGGTACGGTAGCTCCTGGTGATGGCATTGGCACCTTACATGTGGGTGGTAATTACCTGCAACAGGCCAATACTATCTACCAAGTGCGCATCGATGCGACTGGTGGCAGCAGTTTCCTTGATGTCGCAGGTACTGCTACGCTGGAAGGGGGAGAAGTGCTGATCAAACCGACTGAGGGTCAAAATTTTCTCAACAAGACATATGACATATTGCATGCTGACAAAGGACTAACAGGGACATTTGCAGGCATTAAAACAAACGTCAACGATAGCATTCTTTTTGGTCCGGTGCTGTCGTACACAGCCACCGATGTCTTATTAACGATACAACTGACGCTGGTCAATGCAGCAACAACAGCGAATGAAAGGGCCGTGGCAGAGCAACTCGATAGCATCGTCAACGCTAATGACGATGAAGCGTTGATCTTAAGCACGCTGGCCGGCCTGTGGGCATATAAGGTTAGTGAAGCGCTGGATCAAATGACAGGGCAGCAGTACCTCAGCGAGCTGCTGACAGCTGAGATCACGAATCGCCAATTTTTAAGGCGTTTGTACGACCCTGTGCGTGGGCTTGTTACGACGATACCTTGCGAACGCGACTGCTGCCACCAAAGTTGTGAGCTTGATTTTTGGTTCGAAGGGGGTGGCAGCCGCAGTTTCTTACGCGGCAGCCGTAATGAAGCGAGCTTTGCGTCCAGCGGCTTTGAACTAGCTGGCGGCGTTCAAGCTGCCATTGCGTCTAATTTGACTGTAGGCGTTGCAGCTGGCTATGCTGTCGATCAAGTGCACTATCGGGACTGCGGTGCTGGCACGAATCACACTTATTTAGGTGGGATTTATGGTTTGTACCGCCCTTGTGACTATTATGTGATGGCTGATGCGCTATTTGGAGTCAGCCACAACAAAGCCAAGCGCCATATCAATTTTGGAGATATCAAGCGCACAGTGTATAGCAAACCAAAAATCCATGAGACTACTTTCTATTTGGAAGCGGGTAAAGATTTTTGTTGCAAGTATTTTCTGGTGCAGCCTTTTGCTGGTATTGAGTTGAGCTATGCCCAGCGCGACCAAATTTCAGAGCATGGTGCAGATTCGCTGGATCTCGTGGTGTTTGAAAAGAAACTCTTCAATGCCTATGGTAGTCTCGGAGTACACCTCACGCAAGCTGTGTGTGATGGCCTAGACTTAAGTATGGACTTAGCCTGGCAATATCGCTTTAGCGAGCGGCAAAACCACCTCACAGAGCGCTTTCGCGATTTTGGCACACCTTTTAAAATTAAAGGCATCTCTGAAGAGCGCAACAGCTTCGAAGGAGCTGTCACAATTTCAAAAGAAATTGTAAAGGGGTGGACGCTATATGCTGAATTCGCAGGACAACGATGGAAAAAGATCTCCTCTTATAATTATCTGGCAGGTGTAGAAGCCCGCTGGTAGCCTAATGGGCCATTGTCGCCCAGGGTAACACATTGAATGTAAAATCCTAGGGCACCGCCCTAGGTGCAGTTAGAATAGGTTGTCAGGCTGGGTGCCTGCGTTGTAGTGTGTTTGAAGGTAGGTTACGCCCTTGATGGGCCTTATCCCTGGAAGGGATAATGGCCAGTAGCCCCGCCCAGGTTCAGTAATGGAAAAACATAAGGCTATAAACATTACAGTGTTATACCCCTGAAAGGGGTAACGGCGCGTAGCCCAGGGTGAGCGACAGCGTAACCCTGGGTATAAGAATACAATATTGCACCCCAGAAAGGGGTGCGGGCCATTTTTGGTCAAAAACGCACATAGCATGCCCGTACCCCTTTCTGGGGTACAATATCTAATATTAATCTCCCAGGGTTGCGCTGTCGCTTACCCTGGGCTACAAGCCGTTACCCCTTTCAGGGGTAAAGCACCGGGTGTATCGAGTCTCAGGATTTAGTTTTAAGCCTAATCTAAATATTCGAAAAATATATTGTCGCTTATGCAATCGTCTCATGTCGTCCATGCAGTCCATGTCGTCCATGCAGTCCATGTCGTCCATTTGACGCCCTCGCATGAACTTGTATTGCGTTGACATTAAGTGGGATATTCAATCAAAATTAATACTCAACCATTTAAAGCGGAGTTTGTAATGTCTAGTCTAGCATCGAGCAGTTCATCTAGCCCTTCGTCATCGTGGTCAGGTTCACCCGCTCTTTCGCCATCATGGCCGGCTTCAGCTGCATCTCCATTATCTTTGGTAAGCGCCAGGATGACGCCTACGCCACTAGAAACACCACAGCAAACACTATTTGACTGCCCCCACAGAGAGTGTGTGCGTTTAATGGCGTTGTTTAACAATTCCTCCGGTAACATTTCATTGGAAGTGATTAGTCAAAATGCTCCCGCTTTCGATACGGGACGAATCCTTCATTACTATGGGGACATTATTGCCCTCATTCCTGAAGCGGCAAGAGATACCAGTCTTTTATTAGAGCTAAAAGCGCTGGATAGACGTTTTTGGAAGGGAGCTTCGAAACCAGGACACACCGTGGCCGAAGCACTCAATGCGGTCGTTACGGCATTTCAGCGCATCTCTACCATTTTGTCCGGGACAACTTCTGAATTTCGCCGTCGTGGCTTGAGCTTTCTCGTAGATAGTAAACTATCTTCTTCGCCTAACTATTTTCTTTATCTGCGCATGGCTGAGGTCATGGCGCAAGGAAAACAAAAACTGGATGAAGAGGACTATCAAAATTTACAGATCGTATTAAACAAAAATGGTATCTCTTCTATGAATAAAGGGCATGAATTGCTCAACGATCTAGGGAACATTTCGGGTGATTGTAGGCGAATAGTCATTAGGTTGAATGCACAGGCAGAAAAAGTAGACTCTATTTTACGTTCACATGAACTTCCAGAAATATCGCAAGGCGCCAATTTAATCCCTGATTACATGCACATTACTCTCAGCGATATAACTGCTATAGACAATAGCTTAAAGGAACTTACAGACCTCAAAGAATCTCGGTGGGCCGTAATTCATAATAAAATATTAATAAATATCCCAGTGGAGGTGGCTAAGTCCGTACTCAAAATAGCTTTGAAGCTTAAAGCTGCATTACCTGTCACAGATGGAGATGATCACTGTCAGATTAAAGCAGTCGAAAATTTCATTGCTCTCATGGAGAAAAGCGCGAAAGACCCAAGGTTGCCAGCGCTTCTCGATATAATGGATGAATCCGATGGGATTGACTTGGCTTTTTGCAAACTGCCAATGATGTATGCTGCGCTGGAGGCTATAGGACACGGCTTATAAAAACTCAAGCAGGGAGCATGGCGCCAAGCAGCTCTGCTAGCAACGCGTGATTGGCCGGGCTAAGGTCACACAAGGGGAGGCGGCAGCTTCCCGCAGGAAGTCCGCAAAGCTGTAAGGCTGCCTTGATAGGGATCGGATTGGTTTCTATGAAGGCAGCCTTCATCAACGGCATCAGATGGTAATGGTGTTGTCTGGCGGCCACCCAATTGCCTTGCAGGGCCGCATCCGTCAGGGCCTTAATTTCTTTAGGGATGAGATTGCTCACTACGGAGATGACACCTCGGCCGCCTAAGGCCATCAAGGGAAATGTGAACCCATCATCGCCACTCAACACGCTAAAATGGGGGAAATCCTCTCTGACCGCTGCAATCGTATCGCTGATCTGCATGATGTTGCCAGAAGCTTCCTTAATGCCAGTGATATTGGGGATGTCAGCGAGGCGTTTGAGCGTGTCAATGTGTAGGTTGCAGCCGGTGCGCCCAGGGTTGTTGTAGATGATGATTGGGATTTGCACGGCGCTAGCAATCGCTTTAAAGTGTTGGTAGATCCCTTCTTGCGTGGGTTTGTTGTAATAGGGAACAATGACTAACGCTTGATCGGCGCCTAGCTCTTGGGCCTGACAGGTGCTTTTGATGGAGGCTGCAGTGGCATAGCCGCCTGAACCTACCATCAATGGCACGTTGTGAGGGATCTCTTCGCGCGCAATCATGATGATGCGCTTTTTTTCCTCTTCACTCAAAGTAGGCGCTTCACCTGTCGTTCCAAGGGGAACGATCCCATCGACCCCACTGTGCAATTGACGCTTGATCAGATGACGCAAGCCAGCTTCGTCGAGTCTGCCATCGGCATCAAAAGGGGTGATTAGAGCTGTAAAAACGCCTTTAAGTTCATGCATGTGGTGTTATTTCCTTTAGATTTGTGTAGTTAAATGCATCTTGAGAATATCATCATAGCCCTCATATTCGCCAACATGTTTCTTAAGCAGCTCAACGAGTTCTTTATTGACGTCGCCATAGGGGTTTTTGAAGAGACTATCTCCATCGAAGTTGAGGAGCACACGGGAGATGAATAGCTGCATATTCGCATCCGCAGCGGTTGTATTGCCGTAAGGGTCCAAATCTCCTTTGGCGTCGAGCGCTTTATCTTTCATCCCTAGGCTAACTTGAGAGATATCGGTGAGAGCTTGTTGGCGCGAATGGGCTGCCCAATGAATAAACGTTGTTTTGCTTATCAGCCAAGCACAGAATTTGGCAAGGTTGGCAAGATCATTTTCCGATGGCTTTTGCGAGTGCTTTGTCAAAGGTGGCAAGGTGTCGATTTTAGCATGCATCGCTTCAGACCAGCGGTAGATAGCTGGCCAATCGTTAACGATCCCTTCCCGGTGTGTTTTGATGTAGTCAGTGAAGAAACTCTTAAGTAATCCAAAGTGTAAGGCTTCCGCTTTTGCTAAGTAGTGATTCTTTGCCACGGGCATAGGCGGTTGGTATTTCTGCCAGTCTGCTTTATCCTTCACAGTTTGGATAATCAAATCAGCTACTGCTTGCGTTGTCAAGGCCGACATACTAAGCACGCTGCCGGGTCCGAAAATCACCCCTTTAGAGCCTAGCCAATTGATGAAATCGAGTTGCCCAAGGTGTGGCTCCATGGGATTATATAACGGGTTAGCCGGTGTGATATACTTAAAGAATTCGGCTGCCAGTAATCCAGCTAACTCGTGTCCTTCGCCTAAATGGCGTTCGGCCTCCCCTTTGAAAGCAAAGGTTGATCTCGCAAGGTACATTGCCCAGCCAATTTTTGGATCGCCTGGTTTAAAGACCATTTCGATAGGATCACTTCGGAATTTGATAGCGATAGATGCTAGCGTGAGTTCATTATTACTGTCTTTAGTACATGTTACAGTGACGTTAGGAAGGGCGTTGTTGTCCTTGAATTCGTAGATATCCCAATTGGCATTCCAAATGACTAGATTGTTTTTGGAGGTGTCTGGCGTGGTTGTGCTCACATGGTTGAGGAGTTCTTCAATCAATTCAGCCACTGTCACAGGGCGCTTGGCATAGGAAGGGCCAAACAGGTCGTAGATCTTTTGTACATGTGAGGTGTGAAGCCAATGTCCAAGCGTGGCGACTAAAACTCTTTTAGGAAGCTCTGGCAGTGCGGCGGCAAAGAGCTTCCAAAAATAACGTGGTGGTTGCCGGTGGCTGGGGATTGGGAAAGCTTCTTTTGTTAGGTCGGACGAAACGTCCTCGTAGTTGACTAAGATTTTACCTAGATCGTTTGTTTTTTGTGTTAAGGAAAGATCGCGGTTGATTTGTTGGAGAGACACTTCGTTTTTGATTGCGGGAAGTTTAGCAAATGGGATCCGTTGTTGTACCAAATCGATCACTAGGCGTTGCGAACGGCTGAATATGCTCGGTTTCCAGTCGTAGTGGAAGCGAAAGTTGCCGTTGGCATCGGTTCTGGCACACCCCACATAGTGTTTAAAGTTGAAGAAATCTTTAATGTAGAAGTTGACCTTCATATTTTCGACACTTTGTCGGTCGTCGTTAAATTGTAATTGACCGGAGATTGTGCGATCGTAATTTGCCAGTAAGTCTGGCGAACTGTCATGTTTATGAGCACTAATACCTAATTTGGGAGCGACTAAGCTATTGCCTGTATGCCACGCATAGAGGTAGCGCGCAGTGTTGGTAGCTATTGACATAATGCAACTCCTATAGTTATTTGAGCCTTTTGAGCCTTCATTTAACTCTTACGTTAAAATAGGATTTTTCGCCAAGAGCATATCTGATAGGGTAAAAAAACCTGTTTTACCTTGCAACCATTCAGCTGCTACGATTGCCCCAGAAGCAAATCCGTCGCGGTTTCTCGCTGTATGTGTTAAGGTGATCGTGTCGGCAGGGGAATCGAATAACGTGGTATGCGTTCCAGGAACAGAGCCAACGCGTAGACTGGAAAATTCAATAGGTACTTGATTATTAGGTAGATGTGCTTGTAGTTTCTCGATGATATTTTTGGCTGTGCCGGAAGGGGAGTCCAGTTTCTGGTTATGGTGAATTTCTATGCCACTGACATCGTAGCAGTTAAAAGGGGCGATTAATTTGGCGGCATGTTCAACCATTTGGAGGAAAAGAGCAATGCCTAAAGAAAAGTTGGGGGCGAAAAGAAAGCCTATGCTTGCGTCCTTGACGATGGCTCTTGCCGTTTCAAGCTGGTCGTGCCAGCCTGTTGTACCCATGATGAGGTTTTTCTTTAGAGCAGCGACCTTCTGTATGTTATTTAACGCACAGTCAGGGCGTGTAAAATCGATGCAGATATCAGCTGCAGTTAAATCCTCAAAAGAACCTTTAGAATCGATTGTGGCCACAATGGTATGTCCCTTAGCAATAGCGTGTTGTTCCACTGCTTTGCCCATTTTGCCGTAGCCGATTAGTGCGATTTTCATAGTTATACCATCATAATCTTTCAATATCGTTCAAATGCTTATAAAGAGTCTGTGAAAAATCAATTGGATATGGACTAATTGGACTACCTGGACGAACTGGACTAATTGGACAGAGCAGTCCAGTTCGTCCAGTTCGTCCAGGTAGTCCAATTAGTCCATGTCCAATTGATTTTTCCGCGGCCTATCTTGGTGAGCATTTACTTAAAAATAGCTTAAAAAGCCATATAGGATAAAGCCTAAAATCATAAGTTGTCTAAGTTGAATGTTTTATGGACGAAGGGCTTCACTAGAGATTTTTTGCCATAAGTTATCCATGCTTGCTTTTTGCGTGTTGGTGAGCGGATGAATCACTAAAAAGCAGTCGTCATTGGTTGTGAAGGCGGCCTTTGTCCAGTTAGCTGAACCATTGACGAGCAGGTTGCTGTCGATATACAGGAATTTATGATGGAGCAGGGGGCCACCTTGGCTTAAGGCGACCGGCACTTTGTTCTTTTTTAAGAGCTCAACGATTTTGGCCCCAGCCCCTTTGCCTGCAGTGTGGTCGATGACTACTTGTGTATCAATGCCGCGTTTACGGGCTGCAATTACCTCCTGGGCAAGATCTTGACGCGTCCATGTGAACATCGCAATGCGGATCGTCTTTTCCGCCCCACGTATTAAGGCTTTTAAACGCGAGATGGCCGCTTGATCATCGGGCAGGAACCATAGCTCGACTGTTTGGCCGCCGATGGTGAAATTTTGGTGCTTAAATGGGGGATTGAAATCTTCCACTTGCATGCTAGAAGCTTTGGCTTTAATGGCTTGCGCAAGAGAAGGGTCATCAAAAGCCGCCACGAGGTTGCCATGCACTTGAAGTGATTCTGTGGTCATATTTGCCGAGCCGAGCCAGGTTTGTTTCTCGTCGATCACGAGAATCTTTTGGTGCATCAAGCCCGGACCAAAGCGCCGCAGGCAAGTCGTTTTTGGACCGAGCTTACGGTCGATATGAGGGGAGGCTTTGGCATCGCAGATGACACGCACGTCGATCCCCTGTAAACTCTGCTGGCGCAAGCTGGCAATGATTTCAGGATCTGTAAGGGAGTAGATGATGAGCAATACTGAATGCTTTGCTTGATCGATCGCTGTGGTAAAGGCTTTTGTGAGGTCATCGTGGGTTTGGTTCGCATAGAGTTCTGCCGGTTTGTCAGAAGAGGGGAGACGTGGTTGTGTGTCTGTATTGTGAAGAGTAAAGGTAGCGGCAAATAATAATGCGAGCAGAGCACTAATCAGATAATTGGTGATATAGCGAGCAGGGGATGTGGCTTTGGATTTACGCTTTTTCTTCATATCACCAGGTTGACATTGGTGGTAAAGGCGCTCATGAGGGCTTGTTGCAACCCGGTATGGCGACGTTTGACCTCGTCATTTCTAACAGCAATAGAGATGGCTTTTTTTGTACCTACGATGACGACAAGGCGTTTGCCTCGTGTGACACCCGTATAGAGCAGGTTACGGTGCAGCAGCTTGAAATGCGTTGTATGCACAGGCATGACGATGCAAGGGCACTCACTGCCTTGATATTTATGGATGGAAACAGCATACGCTAAGACTAATTCATCGAGATCGGAAAATTCATAGATCACTTCTTTATCATCGATGGTGACGACCATTTTTTGTTCGTTTGTGTCGATCGAGGTGATGCAACCGATATCTCCGTTAAACACTTCTTTTTTGTAGTCGTTTTTAATCTGCATCACTTTGTCGCCCGGCATGAAGCGTTTCCCTCCCCATAAGAGGGGTGTGCCTTTGGGGTTTAGCTGCTCCTGTAGGATCAGGTTGAGATTTTCTGTGCCTATAATGCCGCGGCGCATCGGAGCAAGGACTTGAATTTCGTGGAAGGGGTCGAGTCCATATTTTTTTGGCAGACGATGTCCAACCAGCGATAAGATATCGCGCTGTACATCCTCAGGGGTTTCGGCTTCGATGAAGAAGAAATCGCTATCGCTTAGATTGTTGATCTCTGGAAAAGTGCCACTATTGATGCGGTGGGCATTGGTGATAATGCGTGAACCAGCAGCTTGACGGAAGATCTCATTGAGAGCCGACACCGTTATCGTGCGTGAGGCTATGATGTCCTTCAGGACGTTTCCAGGGCCCACACTTGGGAGCTGGTTGATGTCGCCCACAAAGATGACGCGTGCATGCTCGGGAATGGCTTTTAGCAAGCTGTACATTAAAGACGTGTCGATCATGCTAGCTTCATCAATAATGATGAGATCGCATTCAAGTGGGTTCTTCAGTCCTCTTTTGAAACCGCCATTTTTGAAATCAAATTCCAAGAGACTATGGAT
>Ga0206894_1133_pt1 | contig 14428 bp, 13 predicted proteins | sample Alteio_BWOrgHeat_54_FD_152953 | JGI IMG/M metagenome (GOLD analysis project Ga0206894, IMG submission 152953) | Enriched cells from forest soil in Barre Woods Harvard Forest LTER site, Petersham, Massachusetts, United States -... | ecosystem: Environmental > Terrestrial > Soil > Temperate forest >...
CCTTTTCGCGGGCGGTGTCGCCTGGGATGCGGGAAGCGTCGGCGAGGACGTAGTAGGCTCCGTCGGGAATGGATGGGGTGAGGCTGGAGTCGGAGAGGGCGGCGCAGAGTTGATCGCGTTTGAGTTGGTATTCGGTGGAGAGAGATGTGTAGAAGGCTGAGTTTTGGAGTTGGCGGAGGCCTTCGGCTGCTCCGTACTGCAAGGGGGCGGGGCTGCAGACGTAGGTGAGGTCGTGGAAGTAGCCGATGGCGGAGATCCATTGCGGATCGGCAGCGAGATAACCGATGCGCCAGCCGGTGATGCTGAAGGTCTTCGAGAGGCCGGAGATGGTGATTGTTCGCTCGGCCATTCCGGGTAGAGTGGCGAGCGAGATGTGGCGGTTGCCGTCGAAGAGGAAGTATTCGTAGATCTCGTCGGTGAAGACGAAGAGATCGTGCTGGAGAGCGATGTCGGCGACGGCTTCGCACTCGGCTTGCGTGAAGATTTTGCCGGATGGATTGGATGGCGTGTTGACGATGATGGCTCGGGTGCGCGGTGTGATTGCACTGCGAAGAGCGTCGAGATCAAGCTGCCAGTCGGGCTGTGTGAGTGGGACGATTACGGGCTGGATGCGAAGCGAGATCAATGTGCTGACGTGGTAGCCGTAGAAGGGCTCGAAGACGATTACTTCGTCTTGTGGGTTTAGCAGCGCAAGGAGAGATGCGTAGAGGGCGCCAGTTGCGCCGTTGGTGACGAGGACCTGGGTGTCGGGATCGGCAGTGATGCCGTTGTATTGTTGGAGCTTTTCGGCGATCGATTGGCGGAGTGTGGCGATGCCGTCGAGGCGCGTGTAGATGTTGTGGCCCGCGTGGATTGCGTCGATGGCTCCGTTGGCTACTGGTAAGGGGAGTTCGGTGTCGCAGATCCCTTGCGCGAGATTGATGCCGCCTACGCGGTCGCACTCGACGGACATGGCGCGGATCTCGGATTGAATAACGGCGGGGGCGATATCGCTAAGACGGAGGGCCGAGGTTTTGAGAACTGGCATGATGTTCCCTGCTGTTGCGATTCATCTTGGATGATGCGTTAGTGCCGGGTCAAGCCGCTGCGTCATTGGGCAACGGCGCTTGCCTGCGGTTGGATGACGGTTTCGCTGAAGCGCTCCATCTCTTCGAGCTGTGGGCTGAACTGGAGGAGGAGGAGATCGACGCCTGCGCGCTTGAATTCGCCGATGCGGTCTTGTACTTGTGCCGGAGTTCCAGTGAGGCCGGAGCGGAGGCCGCGATTTGAGACGGAGTACTCTTCGATCGACATCTTCTTTTCGAGTTGGGTGCCTCGCAGCCACTGCTCGTAGTTTGCGAAACCCTTCGCGTTCTGTTTGACGTCAGTGATGCGAGCGAGCTCGCGTTTTACTTCGGCTTCGGTGTCGCGGGTGAAGGCGTATCCGGCTACTCCGAACTGCATGGGGCCAAGGCCGAGGCGTTCGCGGCGCTGGCGCATGTCTGCGATTTTGGCGGCTACGTGATCGGGAGAGTCACCGTGCATGACGTAGGCGTCGCACTTCTCTGCGATGAGATTCTTCGCGGCTTCGGATTCGCCACCGGCGTAGATGGGAGGGCGGGGGGAGCGGACGGGCTTGGGTTCGAGGACGGTGTCTTCGGTTTTGTAGTATTTGCCGGTGTGCGAGAAGGTTGGGTTTGACCAGGCGCCGTTGACTACGTCGAGCCACTCGGAGGTGCGACCGTAGCGGTCGTCGTGCTGCTCGAAGTCGACGCCGTACATGCGTGCTTCCTGTTCCCACCAGGAGCTGACGACGTTGAGCGCGAGGCGGCCGTTGCTGATGTGGTCGATGTTGGCGGCTTGCTTGGCTAATAAAGCTGGGGAGTGGAAGGTGGGTCGAACGGCGACCATCAGCTCGAGTGTTTCGGTGACAGCGGCGAGGGCGGCGGCGGTGGACCATGCGTCGAGGCTGGGGGCGTCGATGCCTTTGATGTCGTTCAGGTTGAGTTCAGCCACGAGAGAGAGATCGAAACCGAGTGCTTCGCTGCGGCGCGCGAGACGACTGGTGTAGGCCCATGTGGCTTCCATCTGCTCGTCTTCTACGTTGCGGAGCCAGCCGCCGAAGACGGGCATCCAGTAGCCGAAGCGAATTCCCTGCCCGTTAGCTGACACGTGCGACCTCCGCTTCGAGATAGTCCGCGAGGTTGATGAAGGGATTGAAGCCGATGACGCGGGGGGCGTCGGCTACGAAGTTGGAGAGGGCGTTGACGTCGTAGTAGTAGATCTCGCCGTTGCGGTCGTCGACGATGTATTCGATACCGCCTACGTCGATGGTGGTTGCGGCTACGATACGTTCGATGTCGGCTATGACCTGGGCGGGTGGGGTGTAGCCCTCGACTTTGAGGCCGGCTTTGGAGGCCTCGAGGACGCAGGCGTTGTTGAGGGCTTCGCCGCGTGCGGTCTGGCAGATATCGGCTGGGCAGAGGTCGAAGGTTTCACCGCTGAGGTGGACCTGGATGCCGTAGAGGTACTTGCCGCCGAGGGTTTCGACGCGGGTGATGAAGCCTCCGCGGGCGGGGACGAACTCCTGCACGAGAGCGATGTGGTCGAAGCCTAATTGGATGCTTCCCTCGCGCACTGCGGTTTCGAGCTCCTTGGGTGTATTGAAGCGAACGATGCCTGCGCCGCTGCCGCCTACGTTGGGCTTGACGATGATGGGGTAGCGGAGGCCTTCGGCGGCGGGGATGGCCTGCTCGATGCGGTGGATGACGCGGGAGGGGATGTAGCGCAGGCCCAGGGATTGCAGGAGGGAGTGCTGGAGGGCTTTGGAGATCTCGTACTGGAAGGCCTTTGAGCCGTTGAGGACGCGGACTCCCTGGAGTTCGAGATGGCGGAGCCAGGAGAGGGTGTGGAAGATGCTGGAGCCGTGCTGACGACGGTCGGCGGAGGGGCTCATGCGGTTGAAGAGGACGCGGAAGGAGGGGCGATCGATGGCGTCGATTGCGTAGAAGTAGTCAGGCGCGAAGAGCTTCTGGAAGGGAGTGCCGCGACGCTCCAGTTCGGCGTAGACATTTGCGAACCACTGCGGGTGCTCGTAGAGGAAGGCGAGCGGAGCGGCGGTGGATTGTGCAGAGGAAGCTTGAGACTGGTCTAACGAAAGCGTGGACGACATTGGCGATCTCTCTCCAGAAATGATCTTTCTATTGTCGGTCATCCTTTGCTGTCTGCAAATTCGGGGTACCCCCTCCCCTGGTGTCATTTTTGTGCAAAGTATTCATTCTTTTATGCTTAGGTTCGTACTTTGGGTAAATACCGGCGTCTTTCTGTGTCTTCTGGTTGCAAAGTATTCGGTCTAAAGGAGTTATTCCTTGTAGTGGGTGTAGCTTTTGTTTGGGCCATTTCGCGGTGCGATGAAAGGCAAATTAGTCGTTCGTCTTCGCCTTCACTCCGGCCTTTGGCAAGTGGAGCCCACACATCGCAGAGACGCGATGAATGGGGCACTCGACTGCGCTCTTTGCCGCGACGGCGAATTTTGATGCAAACAAAAATATGTACCTGGTGTTGAAGCTAATGTAACGTTGGGCCGGGCCAGTCACTTTTCTCTTTGCAGCTGAAGGTTTTTCTTCCATGCCGATGTTGTGGAGGTCCGTTGACTACTCGAGGCTTCACATCTTTCTTAATCCCCCGACGGATAAATAGTTATTTCGACTGCAGCTTTGGCCTCGGCTATCTTGTCATTTTCGCTGCGCTCGGTCTTGTTGTGCCGCAAGTTGCGCTGGCTCAGGAGACGGAGAACACGGTGGTGGCGAGCATCCCGCTGGGAACGGGGATTGTGCCGACGAAGCCGCCGCCTGCGAAGCGGCAGGTGGAGGGTGAGATCGCTATAACGACCATGATTCCGGATGGCGACTATAGGGTGTTTAGCGCTACGGTACGCTGCAATGCCTGGCCGAGTGGGGTGGAGTACGACCGTCATAGCTGGGGACACTTGCTGAAGTCACAGGTGGACTATGTGGTGGAGGTTATTCCCATCATGATTCTCAGCCAGCCGGCGGTTTCGGATTTTTGGGGTAATGCAAAGAGCCCTAGTCAGGAGTTGGTTCCCGGGATGGCGGTTTCGCCGTTCGGCTTTCGTTTTCTGTGGCGTAGCACCAGGGCCATCAGGCCGTATATGACCGGCAAGCTGGGGGCTGCGGTCTTTGCGAAGAAGGCGTTTTCGCCGAAGGCGAGTTATGTCAACTTCAACGTTCAGGTAGATGCCGGTTTTCTGTTCAGAATGTCGGAACGGGTGGACCTGCGTGTGGACCCGTTTGTGTTTTTTCATGTTTCGAACGGCTATCTGGCGGCGAGCAATCCGGGGATGGATGAACTGGCTACGAGAATCGGGATTAACTACCATCTAGGAAAAAAACAGGAGCGGTAGAGGGCTTCTACCAGATATTTCCTGCGCCGGGGGTGTAGGAGCTGGCTACAACTGAATTGGCGATGAGGATGTCGGTCTGGAGGACTCCGCTGAACTTGGCCATGGGTGCGTTGACGGTGACCATGGATGCGTTGATCTCGACCTGAGAGGTGGATAGGACTACGTTAGCCGTGGAGTTGATCGTGACCCCTGTGGGGTCGAGGCGGATGGTGTTTCCGTTGGCGTCTTCGATGAGGATGGATGCGGAGGACTGCTGGAGGGTGATGCGCTGACCGGAGGCGGTCTCGATGACTAGCTGCTCGTTGCCTTCGGTGATGGTGTGGTGGCAGCAAGGAAGTGCTCGGGTGGGCATGCGCTTGATGCTCCTTTCAGGGGGATCACGTTGGGCCCATAGAGCAATCGTCGCTCTGGCTCGATGATAGTCGGTGATAGTGTGGTTGCCACGTAGTTATCCGAGAAGGAGTGGCGACGCGATGGCAACGGCTCAGATATGGAAGAGTTCGAAGTTCACGATTGAACGCAGTCAGGGCAAGATGCCGGGGACGGTGATCTTTCGATTGACGGGGCCGTTTACGGCTCGGGATATGCACGCGTCGCTTTCGCCGAGCGCGCTTCGCAATACGTTTGAGCCGGAGGAGGATGGTGGGCAGGATGCTCTGCATATCCTGGACCTGACCGAGGTTCCCTACATGGATTCTGCGGGGCTGGGGATGCTCGTCAGCCATTATGTGCGGTGTCAGGGAAGAGGAGTTCGACTGGTTGTGGCGGGAGTGAGTTCGCGGGTGGTTCAGCTGTTTGAGCTGACCAAGGTGGATAAATTGTTTCCGAGGTTTGATTCGGTTGAGGATGCGGATGGGGCATCCGGGCACGACCATAGAAAATGAGTCTGCTATTGTTCGTCATATTCAGGCTCAACGAATTTGGGAGAGGAACGATATGAAGAAAGGTTATTGGATCGTTGCGTACCGGACGGTCGGCGATGAAGCGACGATGAAGAGCTATGTTGAGTTGGCCAGAGCGGCGCTGGGTCCGTTTGGGTCGCGTCTACTGGTGTCGCCGGGGAGCGCGGTCACGGCTCACGAGGCTGGGCTGAAACAGGTGACAGTGGTAGTGGAGTTCGATAGCTACGAGGACGCTTTGGCTGCGTATGAGAGTGAGGATTATAAGAAGGCGCTCGACGCGCTCGGCTCGGGTGTGGAGAGGGATTTCCGGATTGCTGAGGGGGCTTAGTGGTTCACTCCTGACTGGAGCAAATACGGTTCGAGCTTCGCTCGAATGCCCACATCTCAGAATCGAGATATGGGGCACCCGGCGTTTGTAGAGATGGCGCTCAATTCTCTATTTGGTCTGTTGGGGAACGGTGGTTCGTGGAGTGATGATTCCGATGTTGCCCACACCGGCCTGATGTCCGTAATCGATGACGTCGGCTACCAAAGAGAAGTCCAGATCGGCATCACCTTTAATGAACATCGCCTTGTCGGTTCGAGTGGCAAAGATTTCGGAGAGCTTCGGCACGATATCGAGCTTGTTCATCGAGGTTTCGTTGATCTTGTACGTTACTCCGTGGTCTCTGTCTCCGAGGACCTGAACGACAATTGCTTGCGGCTGATCGACATGATCAGGGGATTTGGGGGGTTGCGGTAGGAGAGTGTCGAGTCCATGAACAGCAGTTGGCTGTATGACCATGAAGATAATCAGCAGGACAAGAAGAACATCGATGAGAGGGGTGACGTTGATATCGGCCCGTAGTTCTTTGCTACTACCTGAGGTCATGCCCATAGGAAAGATCCTCCACATCTCCTTGGACACCGGTCATGTGATTGATGTTCCCGGTCAACGATGAGCTTCTACTGGCTCAGGTATTCGTCTAGGTGGAGTTTTGAATTGGCGGATGAGTAAGGGTAGGTCTCCGCGCTCTCGCAGAGGCGGGCGGTGACGGGATTTTGGTGGAGATAGCTGTGGCGGGTGTTGTAATCGGCGGCGTCACGGATGCGATGGTCTGTGAAGCCTCTTTGCCAGACGGGAAGTTTGGATGCTAGGCGGTGGGAGAAGCCGCCCTTAATTAGTTGTATCGTCCGCTCGAGAGTGATGTCGGTTGGGGTGATCAAGAGATGCAGGTGATCGGGCATGATGACGTAGGCATGCAGATGATAGTTGGTGCGGTAGTGGTCGATGGTTTCGAGGAGAAGTGTGGCGTTGCGCTCGACTTGGAAGAGTCGGCGGCGATTGTGGGTGGCTGTGGTGATGAAGTAGGTACCGGATTTGGCGGTGCGGCTCGGGATCGCCATCTGGGGATTGTAAGACAGACCTCAGCGGCTAAAGCCGCTTTCCTCTCTGCTACTTTTGTGGCACGGCTGAAGCCGTGCCCTTAAGCAAGGCGTTCGAGCTTCGCTCGAATTTATGCATGCGATGAAACTCCCAGGAATGGAATACCTTCCACAATTCAACGGGATGGTGCGTAATAACCAGATCGCACGGAGATATTGGCTACACGATCTGGCGGGAGGATCACGATGCGGTGAAACAAACCATCATGCTTAAGTTCACCAGGGTTATAGATGATGCGGTATTGATTACGCAGATTTGCCTCTATTATCCGGAGATCTTCATGGAGTTCTGCACTGGATGCTCCATCACGAAAGACTTGCCCTCCCGTAAGAGAGGCTAGTTGTGAAAGATTACTGAGTCCCACAGAAGCAGACTGAGGACGAAAAGCATAAATCGCGGTATTGGTTTGCTGACACATGTCGACCGCGGCCTGGAGAGATAGATAGGACGCATCGTCTTCGCCATCGCTGAAGAGCATGATGAAGTTGCCACTGCTGTCGTTTGGGAATTTACCGAACTGATAGCGGCAAATGGCGTAGACAGCGTCATAAATGGCAGTGGCAGAAGGGTTATTCCCTACTCGACTGATCGCCGTTGTAAGAACAGTGGGATCGTTAGACCAGAATTGCGGAGCTTGAAGGCGCTTGCCGAAACTTGCGACAAATGCCTGGTCGGTCTTTTGCTTGAGTATCTGCTGCGCGTACGCAATAGCAATCGATTGAATCGCCTCCCGGCTGCTCTCCATTGACGAACTGGTGTCAATAAGAATGCCCGCACGAATAGGCAGATCACGCATTGCTTTGAAGGCGACAATCCGACCCGGCAATCGATTGTTGTCGAAAATTTTAAGTTCTTCTAGGCGAAGATCGTTCACGGATGCACCCTGAGCATCCGTTGCATGCAATGTGAGTTCCACCTCATCGACGTGGACCTTCATGCTGTACAGCGTGTTGCTTTGCGAATCGACTTGTGAATAAGCAACAACAACCATACCGACATAAATCATCGTCGAGAGTAGGCGCGTCTTCATTCTCCTCAAGTAATAACCGAGTGCCACCGATGCCGCAACCTCTAATGGCTCTCTCGCTACCGGAAATCATGGTTCGTCTACCTAGTCTTAAAAGCTGAATCCCCGCAGGATGTATCTACGGGGATTCAGCTTCGAAAAGAGAGCACTACAACTTACCTACTTACTACATAAATAACTCGAACAGCTTAGCTGCAGCCGCTGGTGCTGCCGCAGGACATGCAGCGGTAGCAGGAGCCGCTGCGGGTCATGATGGCTCCGCAGGTGGCGCAGCTTGGGGCGTCGCCCATGTCGTACATGGACTTCATGGCGTCGGCGGCGTGGTAGATGCCGCGGTCTTCCATGGACGGAGTAGAGGTTGGCGCGTAGGGAGTAGAAGACCCCTGTGCTGTTGGGTCGGGGGCTATTCCCTGCTGTGGAGGCGTGCGGTCGTAGTAGCTCTCCGGGGCGTACTGGGGTGCGTCAGAGTCGGAGGTTGAGGCTGCCAGCGATGGGATGATCGTGTTGCCGGGGCTGTTTACCGTTCCTTCGACCGGGATGGCGGCGTGTTGGGGGGCGAGGCCGCTGAAGAGGTCGAGTTGGTGGCCGGAGAGGAAGCGGATCTGAATCCAGCGGAAGATGTAATCCATGATCGACTTGGCGTAGCCGATCTGCTCGTTGCCGGTCCAGCCGGAGGGCTCGAAGCGGGTGTGGGCGAACTTCTCGCAGAGGACACGGAGCGGGACGCCGTGCTGGAGAGCGAGCGAGACCGCGGTGGCGAAGCTGTCCATGAGGCCGGAGACGGTGGAGCCTTCCTTGGCCATGCGGATGAAGATTTCGCCGGGCTGGCCGTTGGGGTAGAGGCCGACGGTGATGTAGCCCTCGTGCCCGGAGAGGCCGAATTTGTGCGTGACCGAGGCGCGCTCGGCGGGCAGACGGTGGCGGACGGCGCGGGGCGGGGCCTGTGCGTCGACCGAATCCCAGTTCTGCATGGCGGCTTCGGTGATGGCCTTGAGCTGCGTTTCAAGAGCAGTGATGCGCGCTTGAGCAGCGGCCTTGGCTGCGATGACGGCCTCTTCGATCTCGATGGAGCCGGCGGCTACGGAGCCTACGGCCTTCTCCTTCTGAGCCTTGCCGTCGGCGGCGGAGACGTTGAGGGGCTGTGAGCCCTTGGAGTTGTCGCGGTAGATGGCGACGGCCTTGAGACCCTGACGCCAGCTCTCGATGTAGGCCTCGGCGATTTCATCGACGGAGGCGTCCTGCGGGAGGTTGACGGTCTTCGAGATGGCTCCGGAGAGGAAGGGCTGGGTGGCGGCCATCATCTTGATGTGGCCCATGTAGTGGATGGAGCGGGTGCCCTTGGCGGGCTTGAAGGAGCAGTCGAATACGGCGAGGTGCTCGTTCTGGATGTGGGGCGCGCCTTCGATGGTGCCGGTGGCGTCGATGTAGCTGACGATGGCGTCGACCTGCGCGTTGTTGTAGCCGAGCTTGAAGAGCGCAGCTGGCACGGTGTTGTTGACGATCTTGATCATGCCGCCGCCGACGAGCTTCTTGTACTTGACGAGGGCGAGGTCGGGTTCGATGCCGGTCGTGTCGCAGTCCATCATGAAGCCGATGGTGCCGGTGGGCGCGAGGACGGTGACCTGCGAGTTGCGGTAGCCGTGCTTCTCGCCGTGGGCGAGTGCCTGATCCCAGCATTCTTTGCTGGCGGCGATGAGCGCGTCGAGCTCAGGCACGATAAATGGCTCGGCGCTAGTTCTGGACTTGCCGATCTTGTTGACCTCGGCGCGGTGCATGCGGATGACGTCGAGGAAGGGCTCGCGGTTGATGTAGTAGCCGGGGCAGGCTCCGCCTTCGTGCCCGGCGGTTGCGGTGAGCGGCGTGGCTGAGGCGAGCGCGGGGCAACGCTCGGCGATGCGCGACGACTGCAGATAGGCCTCGCCGCACATGATGGCGGTGAGGGTGGCGGCGAAGTCGCGGCCGGCATCGGAGTCGTAGGGCAGGCCGAAGGCCATGAGCAGCGCGCCGAGGTTGGCGTAGCCGAGGCCAAGCGGCCGGTAGTCGTGCGAGTTCCTCGCGATGGATTCGGTCGGGTAGCCGGAGTTGTCCACCAGAATTTCCATTGCCGTGATCATGACGTCGATGGCGTGGCGGTACGCGGCGATATCAAATGTGCCTGCGGCTGTTACGAATTTCAGAAGATTGAAGCTCGACAGGTTGCAGGCCGAGTTGTCGAGGAACATGTATTCGGAGCACGGGTTCGAGGCGTTGATCCGGGCCGTGTTCTTCGAGGTGTGCCACTTGTTGATGGTGGTGTCGTACTGCATGCCGGGGTCGCCGCACTGCCACGTAGCTTCGGCGATCTTGTACATGATCTCGCGCGCCTTGCGGGTCTCGACGGGAGTGTGGTCCTTGATGGTGTAGGTGGTGAACTCGCCATCCTTCTCGTAGGCGCGCATGAACTCGTCGGTGACGCGGACGGAGTTGTTGGCGTTCTGGAAGAAGATGCTGCTGTAGGCTTCCGAATCTGGACCTGAAGACCCGTCGTAGCCCTCGCGCATCAGCGCCCAAGCCTTGGCCTCTTCCTTCATCTTGCATTCGACGAAGTCGAGGATATCCGGATGGTCGACGTTGAGGATGACCATCTTTGCGGCGCGGCGCGTCTTGCCGCCGGACTTGATGACTCCCGCGAAGGCGTCGAAGCCGCGCATGAAGCTGAGCGGGCCGGAGGCGGTGCCGCCGCCTGAAAGGAGCTCCATCGATCCACGGATCGGCGAGAGGTTGGTGCCCGTGCCCGATCCCCACTTGAAGAGCATGCCTTCGGTCTTGGCGAGGGTGAGGATGGAGTCGAGCGAGTCGTCGACGGCGTTGATGAAGCAGGCCGAGCACTGCGGCTTGCGGTAGCCGGTCACGGAAAACTCGACGGCGCAGGTGTGCTGGTTCCAGTGCCAGTTCTGGGCGTCGGAATTGGGCTCGAGGCGGTCGCAGCCGACGTTGAACCAGACAGGCGAGTTGAAGGCGGCCTTCTGGGTTACGAGCAGGTGTGCGAGCTCATCGTGGAAGACGGCGGCGTCTTCAGGCGTGGCGAAGTAGCCGTTGGCCAGGCCCCAGTCGCGGATGGTCTCAGCAACGCGGCCGATGAGCTGGCGGACCCCGGTTTCGCGGTCGGGCGTGCCTAGCTGGCCGTGCAGGTACTTGCTGGCGACGATGTTAGTCGCGGTCATCGACCAGTCGATGGGCGTCTCGACATCTTTCTGCTCGAAGATGCTCTTGCCGCTGGCGTCGGTAATGGACGCCGTGCGGCGCTCCCACTGGACCTCGTCGTAGGGCGACACGCCCGGTTTCGAGAAAAAGCGCTCGAATTTCAAAGCGATGTTGGTTTTGCCGGCGGCGCCTTTTGCAGGCGTGGCTTGGGAGGCTGGGGAGCTGGTTATCTTCTTAGTGGCCTCGGCCATGGGTACTCCTTCTTGGGGGATACGAATTTTGATGCCCTCAGTAGAGGGCGGGTCTTGCTGGGGTTCTGGCGCCTAAAAAAGAGCCAGGGTGAGCGCGATGCGCCCTAAAAGCTCGAAAGCAAGTCTGGAAAAGAACTGCTCGGGAACTGCGGTTACCGGATGAAACATCGCTGTCGTTGCATGTGGGTGACCAAGCTCATCCCGGAAACCTTTGACAGTTCTAAAGAGCCGCAGGTGTGAAGTTAGCTCTGTTAATAGTATGTGTCAAGCGGCAACCACAACATCTAGTATTTTAGATGCAAATAGGTACCAAATTTGTCCAATTTCTGGACTTTGGCTGTGGAGAACTCCGGAAGCACCCGTCAGCCGGGTAGATGAACGCTGTGTAAAAAAGCTCCCTGGATGAGGCTACGCTTGAGCGTATGGGCGAACAAGGGGCGGAAGTGGTGCAAAAGCTGTGGAGGGATGTGGAAGGTGTGGAGGATTGGCAATTCGAGACGTGTCCTGAGAGGCCGTTTGCACGATTGATGAAGCAAGCGACCTCCCGAAGATGCAGATTCAGACCTGGACCATACCGCCATCGACGAAGAGTTCAATACCCGCGACAAAGCTTGCGTCATCCGAGGCGAGGAAGACAACCGTCTTCGCAATCTCGTCAGGATGTCCCATCCGTCCCAGCGGAACCTGCGAGGCGAGGCTGGCCTTGATCTGCCTGGCCTGCTCGGCATCCTGGGCGAGGCCGTCCACTCCCGGAGTATCGATGGGGCCGGGGCTGACTACATTGACGCGAATCTGGCGGTCCTTAAGCTCATTCGTCCACGTCCGGGCGAAGGATCGGACGGCGGCTTTTGTGGCGCTATAGACGCCAAAAGCTGGCATACCTTTGATGGATACGATGGAGGCATTGAGCACAATCGCTCCACCATCGGGAATAAGAGGAAGAGCCTTCTGCACGGTGAAGAAGACACCTTTCACATTGGTATTGAAGGTCTTGTCGAAGTGTTCTTCCGTGACCTTATCGATTGTGGCAAACTCGCCGCCTCCTGCGTTGGCGAAGAGTACATCGATGCGACCGTGCTCCTGCCGGATTTGTGCGTAGAGTTTGTCGAGATCGGCCAGCTTACCGGCGTCGGCCTGTATTCCGGTCGCGTTCGCTCCGATCTCCTTTACGGCCGCGTCGAGCACTTCCTTGCGCCGGCCAGTGATGACCACCTTTGCGCCTTCGGCGACAAAACGCTTGGCGGTAGCGAGCCCGATTCCGGCTGTTCCACCGGTGACGAGTGCTATTTTGCCTTCAAGTTTTTTCGGCATCTGGATTTCCTCTTGTGGTTATGGGTTACGGTTCCCTTGACTCATTGCCGAGGTGAAGAGTTCGAATGAATTCCTTAGTTCTGAATTTATGAACTATTGAACCATGATGTCAAGCCCATCTATGATGAAAATTGTATGAGGCCACTGTTTCACCCGTCGATCGAAGACGTTCGCGTGGAAGCCATTCTTCACGCGCTGAGCGATCCGGTGCGCGTAGCGATTTTTACGGAGATCGTGGGCTCGGACTGTTCGCGGAATTGCTCAAATTTTTTAATCATCAGCGAAAAAGATATTCCGAAATCCACACTTTCTCAGCACTTCAAGGTTTTGCGAGAGGCAGGGCTGATTCGCGGGGAGCGTATCGGTGTGGAAATGCACAACACATCGCGCTGCGCCGAGATAGACAGGCGCTTTCCGGGCCTCATTGCGGCCATCGTCAACGCTCATCGTGTTCAATCCGGGAACAAAGAGCGGACGCCGCGAGGAAAAAAGCGGAAGTCGACTCTCCGTCCTAAATGATTGGGAGAGAACGACGTCAATAAAAAGGATTGTGGCGTTGAGAGCTGTTTAAAACCCCCACGTCTCAGAAGCGAGACGTGGGGCACCTTGCCAGGTTCGCTGAGACCGGCTTTTCATCGCCGCCAGAGCTGCACAGCTCCAGCGCCAGCTAAGAGAGCCACGATCACCACAACCACGTACATTGCATCAAGGCTGTAAGATTTCCCGACCAGAGGATCGGCGGCATTGTGCAACATCTGGACGATTTGGTAGGCCGTGGTGATCGTCAGAACGAGGCACCTCACCAGCGCGGAGACGGCACCGACTCTTGATTGGGCATCCCTCAGAACAAGGATCGATCCAGCCACCATGAGAAGCGGCCCGATGAACATCCACCAGACGGATAGAAGCGCTTTGCCGATGAGTACCGGACTGTGAGGCGGGTTGTTGGCGAAGAACCCACCCGACAGCGCGAAGAGTCCGGTAACGATGAGGCCCCAGAGGAGCCCCACGACTAGGAGGAAGAGCGATATGGATCGTGTCGTCATTGTTGTTGGGGCTGCTTGATGGGTACAGTGCCAGTGTTTACCTGATGGTCGTGGAGCAGGCCATTCATGAACGGAACCGTTCCTTGAGGAGCATTCTGCACCGGGATATTCGTTGTCGGCCCGCCCTGCGGCGCGATGTTTGTCTCGAACGCTGGCGAGACCGAAGTCGTGCCGCTGACCGAAGCCTGAGTGCCAGCTTGGTTTACTCTGATGTTCACGTCTGACCTGATAGCGGTAGCGGCTGGAAGATCGCCGCTATGCACATTCATTTGCACGTTCAGATTCACGTTCCCATTGGCACCCTGAGTTGCGGTGACCGTGGGAGCTTGAACCACAGCAGCAGGAGTGTCTTGACCGGGTTAGATTGTTGTGGGTCGTGTTGATGCCGGTCGTCACTCCAAGTAGCGGGTTTCCACCGTTCTTAGCAGGATCGGTTTCAACGTGCATCGTCAGGGAGACTCTGGAGCTGGCGTTCTCCTGAGAAGAGAACGTGCGATTGTCACCGCGACCGCTTGCTGCACCAACTCCAACCTGTGCCGGAGGAATGAATGCCCGATACTGAATCCACATCTCTTCTTCGCCGTTGGGATCGACGAGAGAAAGTGGATTGTTCAGCACATAGGCGTACTTATTCCACTTCTGCGGATTCATCAAATGCTTGGGGTTGATCTTGCCGGGATCGGCGACATCCAGTGGCCCATCGAAGACGCATAGTAGCGCGTGCCGAAGTAATCCAGCCCCGACTCCGCGTCTCGTTCTTTGCCGGTATAACGGGATGCACAAATTGGAATCGCCGTCATACAAGGTAGACCCTCAAATCGTACTGCTTATGGAACGCGGATGGAATTGCTGTTGATGATGGTTCCCCACCGAACGATAG
>Ga0206894_1135_pt1 | contig 14321 bp, 13 predicted proteins | sample Alteio_BWOrgHeat_54_FD_152953 | JGI IMG/M metagenome (GOLD analysis project Ga0206894, IMG submission 152953) | Enriched cells from forest soil in Barre Woods Harvard Forest LTER site, Petersham, Massachusetts, United States -... | ecosystem: Environmental > Terrestrial > Soil > Temperate forest >...
CTGTCATAGGACTCTGAATCTAGCGTAAATATCTCAATCCAAACTACATACGTCGTACAGGCAAACACCTCTACCTCCGTAGCCAGTAACGCGCCACGGGTTCTTCGTTAATCCTGCTTCTCCCAAATCGTTCAACGGGGTTCAAACCAGGCGTGAAACAGAAGAACACAGTCCATCCGGAACTCCAGATGCTTCCTGTCAACCACTCCTACTTGTCGTCGGGGGTCACTTTATTGACCGGAGCAGCTTCGACATTAGGAAAAGTAAATGGTCTGAAGCTTGAGGTCAATACTTATTTTGGAAAGCCAGCAATAAAGCTATTCCAAAAACAGAATTTTTGTATCCCATCAAAACGTTACTTTTTCATGCGTTATCCACTCATTTTACCTCATTATGACCAGTAACTTCGATCCAATGTCCGGTACTGGATCGCCTCCGCAATATGTTTAACTGCAATATCCTGCTCCCCTCCCAGATCGGCAATCGTTCGCGCAACCTTTAATATCCGGTCATGCGCCCGGGCGCTCAAGCCCTGCTGTTGCATCGCCCGCTCCAGCAGCCGCTCCGCATCGGAAGAAAGCTCACAGTACGTCCGTATCTGCTGCGTACTCATCTGCGAGTTCGCAAAGATCTGCCGCGAAGCCGCCTTCGACGATCCCTTCGTCCGCTCACCTGCCTGCCCAAACCGAGTACCCTGCCGCTCCCGCGCCGCCAGCACCCGCGCCCGAATCTCCTCCGAGCCCTCGGCCGCCGTTCCACCCCGCAGCTCCTTGTAATGAACCGCCGGCACCTCAATATGAATATCGATCCGATCCAGCAGTGGGCCCGACACCTTCGAGACATACCGTTGGATCATCGGAGGCGTACACATACACTCTCGAGACTTATCGTTGAAGTATCCGCACGGACACGGATTCATCGCGGCCGCAAGCATAAACCTCGCCGGGAAGTTCAGGCTCATCGCCGCCCGCGCAATCGTCACCGTCCCATCCTCCAGCGGTTGGCGCAGAACTTCCAATACATTTCGTGGAAACTCCGGCAGCTCATCCAGAAACAACAAACCGTTATGCGCCAGCGAAACCTCGCCCGGCCTTGGAATCATTCCTCCGCCGATCAGTCCCGCATCCGAGATCGTATGGTGCGGCGACCGAAACGGCCGATGCGCCACCAGCCCCTGCTCTGCATCAAGCACACCTGCCACCGAGTGAATCTTCGTTGTCTCCAGCGCCTCTTCAAACCGCAGCGGAGCCAGAATCGAAGGCAGCCTCTTCGCCAGCATCGTCTTGCCGGAGCCCGGCGGTCCAATCATCAAAATGTTATGTCCACCCGCAGCCGCAACTTCTAGCGCACGCTTCGCCACATGCTGTCCACGCACATCTTTGAAGTCGAACGGAAAGTGCTGCATCTCGTTCAGCAGCTCGCCCGTCTCCACCTTCAACGGCGTCGCCTTCACCGCTCCAAACGAGAATGAGTTCAGCAGCTCCCGCACCTCCAGCAAAGACTTCACCGGATAGACATTCACTCCCTGCACAACCGCAGCTTCACGCGCATTGCTCGCAGGAATAATTAGGTTCGCAATTCCCTTAGCCTTGGCCGCGACAGCGATCGGCAGCATCCCCTGCACAGCCCGGAGGCTTCCATCCAAGCCTAGCTCTCCCACCAGCAGAAAGTCGTCCAGTTCCTTGATATGCAGCGCACCATAGGCGCCGAGTATCCCAATCGCGATCGGAAGATCGAACCCCGAACCCTCTTTCTTCAAGTCCGCAGGAGCCAGATTAATCGTGATCCGCGTCGGCGGAATATCGAAGCCGGAGTTTTTAATCGCCGACCGCACTCTGTCACGACTCTCCCGCACCGCCGCATCCGGTAATCCCACCGTGTTGAACTGTTCTTTATCTAACTTGATCCCGGAGAAGTCGACTTCAACATCAATAATGTGGGCGTCGATCCCATACACAGCAGCACTACGAGCCGTAAAAAGCATGATGAGCCTGGAGCAACCTTGAGGCAGAGAATTTCGCCGAGTATAGCACCCCGCCTTTTATTTCATCCGTCACCTCCGCGAACACGAAGAAGTAAAATCGCCGGCATATGGACTCGCGCGTCGAACTCTTCCGTCGCCTCGCACTCCAGCTCCCAGGAGCCGTCGAGAGCTCGCACATGAACCACCCCGACTTCCGTCTCAACGGCCGCATCTTCGCAACACTCTCCGCTCAGGAAAAAGGCTACGGTGTACTCAAGCTAACTCTGGAGCAACAACAATCCTTCATCACCGAGCAACCCCACGCCTTCTCTTCGGTCCAGGGCGGATGGGGACGAATGGGCATGACCTTCGTCCATCTCCATGAAGTGGATGAGGCCCTGATCGCCGGAGCTTTATCGACCGCATATCACAATCTCCAGAAGAAACAGGCCGAAAAGAAACCAGCTGGGAAATCCACTCCATCGGCAAAGTCCGCCAGGCCACGTCGCCCACGCCTACAATAAGCAACGTGAACACCAGTCTCTTCGAACTCTTCAAGATCGGCATCGGCCCCTCCAGTTCCCACACCGTCGGCCCTATGCGCGCAGCCTTGCGCTTCGTCCACGCACTCGACTCTGCAAATCTCCTCAATCGCACCGCCAGCGTCGTCGTCGATCTCTACGGCTCACTCGCCCTCACAGGAATCGGCCACGGCACCGATCGCGCCATCCTCCTCGGTCTTCTGGGCGAAGCCCCCGACACGGTAGACCCAGCGCAGATCGAAACAAAACTCACCGCCATCCGCACCACCGGCACACTCAACCTTCTGGGCCGCAAAGCCATTCCCTTCCTCGAGCCCCGACATCTTCTCTTCCACCGCGACCAAATGTATCCAACCCCCGGCATCGTCTCGCACCCCAATGGCATGCGCTTCACAGCCCTCGACGAAGCCGACACCATTCTTTCCGAAGAGATCTTCTACTCCATCGGCGGAGGCTTCATCGTCTCCGAAGCAGAGCGCACCACCGAAAGCACAATCAGCAAGCGCGCCGTTCCTTATCCCTTCCGCAGCGCCACCGACCTCCTCTCTACCGCACAGCACCACAACCTCACCATCGCGCAACTCATCCTCAACAACGAAATAGCTCTTCTCAACGACCCCACAATCTCCATCAACCGTCCCGAAGGATCTCCAACCACAGAAGATCGGGCGCCTCATCCAAGGCAGTCTCAATCTCCAGAAGAAAGAATCAAAGCCAGCATCCTCACTCTCTGGCGGACCATGCAGTCCTGCGCCCAGCGCGGCATCGAGATCGAAGGCATCCTCCCCGGAGGCCTTAACGTTCGCCGCCGAGCCCCCCGTCTCGCCCGCCGCCTCGAAACCGAAGGCTCGAAAGATCCTCTCGCCCCCATGGACTGGGTCACGGTATACGCCATGGCCGTCAACGAGGAGAACGCCGCCGGAGGCCGAGTCGTTACCGCTCCTACCAACGGAGCCGCCGGAGTTATTCCCGCCATCGCCCACTACTACATGCGTTTCATTGAAGGCACCGACGCAGCCAAAGAATCCGGCCTCATCCGCTACTTCCTCACCGCTGCCGCCATCGGCATCCTGTACAAAGAAAACGCCAGCATCTCCGGAGCCGAGGTCGGCTGTCAGGGCGAAGTAGGCGTAGCCTGCAGCATGGCCGCCGGTGGTCTCGTCGCCGCACTCAACGGTACCAACGCGCAAGTCGAACATGCCGCCGAGATCGCCATGGAGCACAACCTCGGCATGACCTGCGACCCCATCGGCGGACTCGTCCAGATTCCCTGCATCGAGCGCAACGGCATGGGCGCAGTCAAAGCCATCAACGCCGCCCGCATGGCCATGCACGAAACCGGCGACCACAAGCTATCGCTCGACCAGATCATCGCCACCATGTACCAGACCGGTCTCGACATGCAATCCCGCTACAAAGAAACCTCATTAGCTGGCTTAGCTTTGAACATCATCGAGTGCTGACAGTAGAGGTTCGCAAGTTGCGTCTCAACGCGGATAAACACGTACATGATGAAAGTCTTGGATCGTCGTTCCTTGCATCGAACCGCTCACATAGGGAATTGTGGGACAGAGCATAAAGTCGGCAAAAACGACATGATCGAAATCCTTGACAAGGCCTGACATCTTATCGGCCGCTGGAGAATCTTCAACCCAATACATGTGATGTGTTCCAACTGCCCAGATTCGAAGAGTAGTGCCGCCATTATAAAAGCAGCCCTACCGTGCACGATACGGCAGCCTATACCTGAGCTTGGCTCCCCACCTGTGCTTGGCGTCCCGACAAGGGCCTTGCAAGATAATGCAGCGCACAGAAATAGCATAAGAGGCCACACACCCCTGCGAAGATAATTACCGATCATCGGATCTCCATTCTGCAATTAGCAGAATACTGCGAATCTCCCACAAGCCACCTTAGCAGCCGTCTTCATCACAACCACCCCATCGGTCTCCCAACGCGCAAAGAACTCCTTCAGTGCCCGCTGCATCCCCTCATACTTCTCATGTCTCGGCTCAGGCGTCACCGAGTACGACTGTGTCTGCCCAACCAGCTCCTCCAGTGTCAGCCGTTGCTCCCCAGCGATCTCTTTGCGAAACAACTCACCTCCAGCAAAGAACGCATCAATCCGCGGAGCAATCTCATACCGCTCGCGATTTTCCGAATAATCCGTTCCATGCTCCCGCAACATAGCCTCATACTCCCGTGATTGCGGCGAATCATCCCTCACTCGGCTATGGCTCGCGAGCACTACCCAACCATCAGGCCGCAGTATCCTCCGAAACTCCTTCGACGTTCGCTCCAAATCGAACCAGTGAAACGCCCTACCCACCGCAATGAAGTCCATCGAGGCATCTTCCAACCCAGTCGCCTCTGCCGTTCCCTTCTTCACAATCAGTCCAGGCCAGGCCGAGGCCAACTTCTCGCACGCACCTCGCATATCATCGTTCGGCTCGACAGCAACAACAGCATTACCATGCTCCAGAAACAACTCCGCAAGCATCCCCGTACCTGCGCCAACATCCGCGACCATGTGTTCCCGCCGCAGCCCGCACCGCTCCACCAAGATGTCGATCACTGCCTTCGGATAACGTGTCCTGTATCGTTCATAGTCTTCAACTCGTCCAGTAAATCGTTCCGTATGCTCGCTCATTATTACTAGGATGCATCAAGATACCTTCACCGCTCCACCGCCAGCGCCACAGAATTCCCTCCTCCCAGACAAAGCGCTGCCACACCCTTCTTCACATCGCGCCTTATCATCTCGTGAATCAGTGTCACCAGCACCCTGGCTCCGCTGGCCCCAATCGGATGACCAATCGCCACCGCCCCACCATTCACATTCACCTTCGAAGCGTCTAGCCCAAGTTCTTTCATCACCCCCAGAGCCTGCACACTGAACGCCTCATTCAGTTCATACAAATCCACCTCATCTCGATCCCACCCTGCCTTCTCCAAAACCCGCTGCACTCCAATCACCGGAGCAAGCATCACCCACTTCGGCGCCACCCCACTCGTAGCCTGCGCCCTGATCGTCACCATAGGAGTTAACCCCAACGAAGCCGCTCGATCCGCCGACATCACGACCACAGCGGCCGCAGCGTCGTTCACACCAGGAGCGTTCCCCGCAGTCACCGTCCCATCCTTCTTGAAGGCTGGTCGCAATGCAGCAAGCGCCTCCATCGAAGCATCATCCCTCACGCTTTCGTCTCGAGCGAACACAGTAACGCCCTTCTTCCCCGGCACATTTACCGGAACGACCTCCGCATCAAACCGCCCTTCCTCCCATGCCGCCGCAGCCTTCCTATGCGATGAGAGCGCATAAGCATCCTGCATCTCCCGCGTAATCGAATGCTTCTCTGCCACCAGTTCTCCCGTCATGCCCATGTGCCAGTTTTCGCACGCGCACCACAACCCATCCTTCACCATCGAGTCCACCACCACCGAGTCACCCATCCGGAATCCCTTCCGTCCCTGCGGCAGAAGATACGGCGCTTTCGACATCGACTCCATCCCACCCGCAACAACAATCTCCGCATCACCCGTCATCACACTCTGCGCTGCCATCGCTACAGCTCTCAGCCCGCTGCCACAAACCATGTTGATCGTCAGCGCCGACACCGTATCCGCAAGTCCTCCCTGCAACGCAGCCTGCCGCGCAGGATTCTGTCCCAGCCCTGCAGGCAGTACACATCCCATCACGCACTCATCCACGCTCGTCGCGTCAATCCCCGCTCTACGCGCGGCTTCCCGCACCACCACTGCCCCAAGCTCTACCGCGCTCATCTCCGCAAGCGCTCCTTGAAACTTCCCCACTGCTGTCCGTGTCGCGGAGACAATCACCACATCCTTCATCGCATCACCTCATCGCGCTATGTTCGCAAAAAATCAAAAACAGAACGCGCCAGTATACGGCTCATCACTCATCACGTGCTCTCACCCAACAGGGTCATCTCACTTCTCAGCTCTCAAAATCGCATCTCACTCCTCCGACTCTCTATGCATACGCTCAAAAAAAAATGCGCTCATGTATAGATTTTTCTTGACAGTGAAATTACGTAAATCTATACCTTCGTTAGCTGCAACGGAACATGTTGCGGTGTCAATGTCTAATCACTAGGGAGAATAGGCAAATGGCAGTCAAGAAAGCAGCCAAGAAAGCAGCAGCAAAAAAGGCTCCAGCGAAGAAGAAGTAATCACTCAAACAGGCAAAGCAAGAAGGGGGACGCGATAAGCGTCCCCCTTCTGTTTCTGCCGCAAACATCTGCTACTGCGCCGTTGCAACCTTCGTCGGGTTCTTCGGTGTCGACAGATAACCCGACACCTTGTTCTTCTCAATCACGTTCACCACCAACTCATACAGCACTGGATCCTTGCCCGTATAGAACTGAACCGGCTCATCGAGGCCCTTATCCTTCTTCTCGATGTTGCGATCATCGGCACTCACGTTCATCGTGTACTTCGAGTGCTTCTCATCAGCCTTCTTCAACTGCAGCTTGATCGTCGACAGTAGCGTCGGCTTCGCACCCTTCTGCAGAGTGAACTCGAAGTAGTTCCGGTCGCCCTTATGCTTCAGGACCTCCAATTCATCGTGGTTGGTCGCAATCAGACCACTCATCACGCCGGCATCGCCGACAACCCGATTGAGCTGCGTCTTCGTCGCCTCAAGATCGCTCTTCGTTGTCGCTACGTCCGTCTTCACGCCGCCCACGTCCGTCCTGACACTTGCCACATCACTCGATACAGCGCCAATCTGCTTGCTCGTCGCCGCCTGGGCCTCTTCAAGCTTCGCCGTCGCCGCCTTCTGCGAGGCGATGATGCTCTGCGTCCGCGCTTCCATCTGTTTCTGCGTAATGCCGACGCTCTGGCCTAGGGTCTCACTCGTGGCTCTCAGCCGGGCGTTGGTCGCCTCAAGCCTCTGCGCCAGATCCACGTTCTTCTGGTCCGCCGCCGCCAATCTCTTCTCAGTAGCGGCCTGACGGTTCTGCAAACCATAGCACCACACCAAGCCGCCCAGCGCCGCCAGTAATGCAACCACTATTACAGCAAGCAATGCCCCAGATACCGACCGCTCTGCTACGTAACCCTCTTCGCTCATTACCCCTCCTGTACTTTCTTTGTTGGACGCATCGCCCAGCGGTTCATCACACACCGCTGGCACACGCAAACCTGCACTCACAGACTATATCCTCTTCCAAATCCAACTAAACTTGTTCTATGCATTCCTCTGCAACATGTCCTGATATCTGCATCGCGGGCGCCGGCATCATCGGCCTTTCCCTCGCCCTAGAACTCCATCGCCGCGGAGCCAGGGTCACCGTCCTCGAACAGGGCACCCCGCTCGCCCAGGCCTCCAGCGCAGCCGCCGGAATGCTTGCCGTCGACGATCCCGAAAACCCATCGCAGCTAAGTCCTTTGTCCCGGCTCAGTATCTCTCTCTATACGGACTATCTCGCTCGCCTCCATGCTCTCTCTGGCTTCCATGTTTCGTTCCAAACCAACACCACCCTCCAGGCGCTCTCACACCAATCCCTCGCATCTTCCAACACGCTAACCGCCGCAGAGTTGTCCCATCTCCTTCCGCAACTTACACCTGGCGATCACCGCTTCACCCTCCTTGAAGAGCACAGCCTCGATCCCCGCGAACTGGCCAGGGTTCTTCTCGCCGCAGTCCGCAACACTGATATTGACCTTCGTCCCCACACACCCGTCCGTATGGTTCGGTCCCTGAACCAACCCGTCGAGGTACACGCCTCCACCGGCATCATTCATCCCTCTTTTTTTGTAGATTGCACAGGAGCCTGGGCCATCACCTCGTCCCGTCTCCCGCACTTGCACGTAACTCCCCGCAAGGGCCAGATGCTCTCTGTCTCTCTTCCGCCATCTTTCCCCCTCCACTTTGTCGTGCGCACGCCGGATATCTATATCGTTCCTCGAACCGCCGATCCTGCATCACCTCGCGCCATCATAGGAGCCACCGTGGAAGATGCAGGCTTCGATACGACGGTCCACTCATCCGACATCGCCAGCCTCCGCGCCAAAGCTTCCGCCCTCCTGCCCTTACTGGCTCATGCGCCCGAGCTTGAAACCTGGGCCAGCATTCGCCCGGCAACCCCTGACGAACTTCCCATCCTCGGCCCTCTTCCCGGACAGACAAATCATCTGCTCGCGACCGGTCATTATCGCAACGGAATCCTTCTCGCCCCTGCTACGGCCCACGTCATCGCGCAGCTTATCTATAACGAAACACCATCGATCGGCCTGTCCGCATACGCTCCCGACCGACGCCCCTCAACGCGACCTAATACCAAAGTCGCACAGCCATTTCGATATTCGCCCACCGAACCGTGACAACGGTTTCCCCCCTGCGCTATAACCAAATGTACTTAAGTTTCATCAGGGGAGAAGCCATCTATGTCCACCGCTGTCGCACCGAAAGGCTTGGAAGGCATCGTCGCCACCAGCTCTTCCATCTGCTTTATCGACGGTGAAGCCGGCGTTCTCTCCTACCGCGGCATCGACATTCACGAGCTCGCTCAACGCTCCACCTTCGAAGAGACCACCTACCTTCTCTGGTTCGGCAAACTGCCCAACGCGACCGAGCTCGCAGAGTTCACCAAACACCTCGCCGAAGCCCGCAAGCTCGACCCCAAGATCATTGACCTCCTCCGCAGCGTCCCCATCTCCGCGACGCCCATGCAGGTCCTACGCACCGCAGTCTCTCTCCTCAGCATCTACGACACCGACGAAGCTGATTGCGGCCACGATGCCAACGTTCGCAAGTCTTTCCGCCTCACCGCTCAGATCGCCATGATCGTTGCCATCTTCGATCGCATCCGCAAAGGCAAGTCCGTCGTCGAAGCCGACCCCTCGCTCTCACACGCTGCCAACTTCCTCTGGATGCTCAACGGCGAGAAGCCCTCCGAAACCGCCACCCGAGCCTTCGATATCGCGCTCATCCTCCACGCCGACCACGAGCTTAACGCCAGCACCTTTGCCGCGCGCGTCATCGCCGCCACCCTCGCCGACATCCACTCCGCTATCACCGGAGCCATCGGCGCTCTCAAAGGCCCACTCCACGGCGGAGCCAACGAGGCCACCATGCGCCTCCTCTACGCCATCGAAAAAGCCAACGCCGATCCCGTCGAATATGTAAAACAGATGTTCGCTGAGAAGAAAAAAATCTCCGGCTTCGGCCACCGTGTCTACCACACCGAAGATCCGCGTGCCACGCATCTACGTCGCATGTCCGAGGAGCTAGGCAAGGCACATGGCAGCACTAAGTGGTTCGACATGTCGCGCAAGATCGAGCTCTACGTCAAGCAGGAAAAGAAGCTCAACGCCAACGTCGACTTCTACTCCGCCTCCACCTACACCACGCTCGGTATCGACATTGACCTCTTCACCCCCATCTTCGCTGTCAGTCGGATCGCCGGCTGGGCCGCTCACGTCATCGAGCAGCACGACGACAACCGCCTCATCCGCCCCCGTGCCGACTACGTAGGCCCCACCTACCCCTCCCCATACATCCCCGTAGCGGAGCGTTAGGCCTCTCCCCTTCATTTACTGCGTATGTCCTGACACAGATACTCAAAACTCCTCTGGTCAACAAGCCTCGAAGATGCCATGCTCAAAGGCACCCTCCATTTCAGGAGTTTTGCTTGTCTTTGCAACGGTATCGGTGTGCCGTGATCTGCGCCATCCTTCTGGTCGCGACATCGCCGCTGGTCCTCGCACAACAGACCTTACAGCTCAGCGAACTCCCGCAGGCACCCTCTTCAGCAACCACTTCGGCTGACGTACCCGAGGTTCCCGGACTCGACGCTCCCGAGCGCGGGTGGAACGCAGGCCTCACCATCACCGGCGTTCATGATTCCACCACCGGCTGGGCCACTCTCGCCGACCCGGCCTTCAGCTACAGCTTCAACGACATCTTCTCCGTCGACGCTACTCTTCCCATCTACTTCTATCGTCTCGCCGAGAGCCGTTCCATGCATCCCCTCCCCAACGCCCAGCTCGTCAACCAGCGTGGCGAGCTAGGCGACCTCATCCTTGGCCTTCACGCTCAATTCAGACCCACCCTTTTCCAGTATCAGCTCACCGGAGCCGTCACGGCTCCCACAGGCGACGAGGCTTACGGGCTCAGCTCCGGCCGCGTCACCTTCGATATCTCCAACCTCTTCCAGCGAACCTATCGCCGCTACACGCCCTACCTCGAGGTAGGCGGCGGCAATTCGACTGCGCTCGTCAACCGCCTTGTCAACAAAAACTACACCTCGCTCGGCCCGCTCGCACACTTCGAGACCGGCGTTTCCGTTGAACTACCCTTGCGCAGTACCTTCCAAACCGGTATTTACGAGCAACTCCCCATCGGCGACCAGAAGATCTACGGCCCTTCGTCCAATGGCAAGCACACAGTCGTCAGCGGCTACCACGTTACCGAAGACAACGGCTTCACCAACGTTCTCGACATCGCCATAGACTCCCATACAACGCTCTCCGGTTACTACAACCGAAGTCTCCGCCGTCATACCGACACCGCGGCCATCAGCATCACCTACGTCATCCGGGGAGCATCCCCTTCCGAAGAAGAAGAATCCTTCGACGATCTCTTCCCGTAACAACCGAAAACAAAAAGAGCAGCCGCAATGGCTGCTCTTTTTTCGAACCCACCACTTACTTCGCACTGGCCGGCGGCACAATCCCATTCATCCGCAGATACTCCACCAGCTGTCCATAGTGGTCGAACCCATGTGCTATCGCAAAACCGGCAAGGCTCGCACGCGTCTGCGTTCCCTTAACGCTCTCGAAAGCGTTTTGCGCCGTCATTGTCCCAATCGCTTTATGCAAAAAATCGAACGACGCAGCCAGCGCCGCCACCAGCTTGTCCTTGTCCGTCAGGCTTCCAATGGCCTTCACGTCGACATCCGGCTTCAATCCGCTCAACGCACTGCCGAAGAAGTAGTTGCCTGCGCGATATGGGCCACCATCGCGCCAAACGACCGCACGCCTTTGTTGTCGGGCGACAGATAATCCGACTTCTGCGACGGCGCAAAAATCGCCGCGCTCGGTGCAAAGTCAAACTTCTCTGCCGGCATCGCCTTCACGGCTCCCATCAATTCTTCTTCGAACGAGCTCAACAAGTCGCCAAAAGACTTCGCGGGCTCAATCATCGTTCCCGGCGCAACTTTTGGAGCCGCGCTGTTCCCCTGTGCCTGCATTCCGGCTGCACAACAAGCTGCCAGTGCCAATGCCACAACTATCCGTTTCATCATCGTCTTACTCTCCTCGCGCTCAAAATCGCACCAACCGCGCTCAGCCTAACAGAGTTCACATATGCCTGATTCAAAGTTTTCCGTCACTCGTCACACATCTCGTCAGATCTTTCGCCAAGGCGTACGCTGAACAAACCATGCTCTATCTGGAGCGAAAGCCGTCACCTCCGCTTGCAGGGTTTATCCGTTCGTTCTGGTATACGAACGCGCCCGACCTGCCACATCAGCGCGAATACGTTATGCCTGGCGGTCTTCTTCAAATCATCATCTCGCTCGCAACCGATTCCCTGACAGACTGCGGAGCCGACAGCGGTGAAGATTCTCTCAATATCTGCAGACCTCTGCCATCCGCAATTCTCGTAGGCGCGCGTACTCGTTACGACATCGTTCACACACGCGATATGGCCGAACTCATCGGCATCGTCTTCCATCCCGGCGGCCTCAGCCCCTGGCTACGGCAATCCGCCGATAATTTCTACGAGCGCTCCGTCGCACTCGACGACCTCTGGCCGATGAAAGAACTCCGCGACCGCATAAGCGATCAGAAGACTCCCGAACAAAAACTGGCAGCGCTCGACACAATCATCCTTGACCGTCTCCGCGGCCGCCCCATCGAACGCAAAAGCATAGTCAAAGCCGCGATCAGAAACCTGCGCGAGCGCGATGTTGCGCAAACTGCCCGATCGCTGGGTGTCAGTGATCGCCGTCTCCGGCAAATCTTTCAGGAAGACGTAGGCCTATCTCCCAAACAATGGAGCCGCATCCAACGATTCCAGCACGCTCTTCAGATTCTTCACACCGGAGAAGAGATGCGGTGGGATCAGCTTGCACTCCAATGCGGATACTACGATCAGCCTCATTTCTGCAACGACTTTCACGCCTTCTCCGGAATCGATCCAACCACCTACACCGCTCGCCGGGGACGCTGGCGCAACCATGTGATTTTCGATTGACTTCCGATTTTTCCAAGCCTCCAAAGGAAATTCGCCGCACAATACTTCCATGAAAAACGTAGCCAAAAACTGCACAGCAACCGTCATCCCGGCAATGCGCTACCGCGACGCCCTCAAAATGATCGACTGGCTCGAGCGCGCCTTCGGCTTTCAAAAAAATGCCGTCTACATGGGCGACGGCAACACAGTAGCCCATGCTCAGATGACATTCGGCAACGGCATGATCATGCTTGGCTCCGTAGACAACGGCTCGAAGTCTGCCATCAACATGGCGCAGCCCGATGAGATCGGCAATCGCGAGACCCAGTCCGCCTACCTCGTAGTCAGCGATTGCGAATCGATCTACGCCACTGCAAAGGCCGCAGGAGCAGAGATGATCTTCGACCTAACCGAGATGGACTACGGCGGCAAATCCTTTACCTGCCGCGATCCCGAAGGCCACATCTGGTCCATCGGCGAATACGATCCGTGGGCGACACCCTAGCGCAGGCCGAATCGTCCCATGCCGCCACAAGGCGGTAAAATAAAATAATGAACCGCATCTACATGGACGCGAACGCGACCACACCTCTGCTGCCAGAGGTCTTTGAGGCCATGCGCCCATTCTGGACCGAGCACTTCGGCAACGCCAGCTCCATCCATCAGCATGGCCAGCACGCCCGCGCCGCCGTCGATCATGCCCGCGACTCTATCGCCCGCTTGTTCCACTGCCGCGCCTCCGAGATCGTCTTCACCTCCGGCGGCACTGAGAGCGACAACCTCGCCCTCTTCGGTACCATCACCTCCGAGCTCTCCCCCACCAAGGAGCGCACCCACGTCATCACCACCAGCATCGAGCACCACGCCGTCCTCCACGCAGCCGAGTCGCTCGAGCACCGCAACATCGACGTCACCTTCCTCCCCTGCACCGCACAGGGAATCATCGAGCCAGCAGAACTCATCGGCGCCATCCGCCCCAACACCAAGCTCGTCAGCATCATGTACGCGAACAACGAGACCGGCGTAGTCCAACCCATCGCCGCACTAGCCGCCATCGCCCACGCCGCCGGAGCACTCTTCCACACCGACGCCGTGCAGGCTGCAGGCAAAATCGCGCTCGACCTCAGCCCCCACGGCCCGCTCAAGGACGTCGACCTCCTCACTATCTCCGGCCACAAGATGTACGCGCCCAAGGGCATCGGCATCCTCTTCGTCCGCCGCAACGTCCGCTTGAACCCGATGATGCACGGCGGCTCCCACGAGCGTCAGCGCCGCGCCGGAACCGAGAACGTGGCCGGAATTGTAGGCCTCGGCAAAGCCGCCGAGATTTCACAGCAATGGCTCCAGACCGAAGGCCCCACCAAGCTCGCCACTCTCCGCGACCGCCTCGAACAAGGCATCCTCGCCCAGGTCGATGAAGCCGGCCTCAACGGCGGAGGCGCACCCCGCGTCGCCAACACGACCAGCATCTACTTCGATCACGTCGAAGCCGAAGCCCTCGTCATAGCCCTCGACCTCAAGGGCCTCTCCGTCAGCGGAGGCAGCGCCTGCCAATCCGGAGCCACCGAGCCCTCGCACGTCTTAACCGCCATGGGCCTATCGCCCGCCCGAG
>Ga0206894_1136_pt1 | contig 14186 bp, 14 predicted proteins | sample Alteio_BWOrgHeat_54_FD_152953 | JGI IMG/M metagenome (GOLD analysis project Ga0206894, IMG submission 152953) | Enriched cells from forest soil in Barre Woods Harvard Forest LTER site, Petersham, Massachusetts, United States -... | ecosystem: Environmental > Terrestrial > Soil > Temperate forest >...
CGCCGGTGAAAGCGGTTGGCTGCCAGACGATGAAGCTTGCCTGTTTCGTGAGCCCGGCGCCCTGGAAGTATTCATTCCAATCGAGGCCCGGAGCCTTGGCAGCGAAATCGGATGCCTGCCAGGTGTTGTTGGCTTTGTGAATGTCTTCGTTTTCGGCAAGCGGAGTGTGCTTCTCGGCGATCGCGTGCTCCAGTTCAACTACGCGCGCGGCGCGGGCCTCCGTATCGTCGAACCCGGCAAGCTTGAGCATGGCGGCAATGTGCGTCTGATATTTGCCACGGAGGTCACGCATGTGCGCGTTGTCGCTCAGATAGTATTCGCGATCGGGAAGCTGGAGACCGCCCTGCAACAGATAAGCGGTGTAGTGGTCAGAGTCTTCAAATCCGGGTGCGACCCACAACCCGAAAAGATTCGCGGTATGAAAGTTGGTGTTATTAAGCGGGTCAACATCGGCGCGCAGGCTTTCGCCCAACACGTGGGATAACTGCGCCTTGTCGTGGATGGTGGCGATGGCATCGAGTTGCGGGCGTAGCGGTGCGAGGCCTCTGGCTTCAATGCCCGCCTCGTCCATATAGGAGTTGTAGAGATCGGCGATCTTGCGTTGGCCCGATCCAGCAGGCGAATTAGATTTGGCAGCTTCTTCAATCAGCCCTGCGGTGCGTTTGTTGCTGAGATCGGCAAGCGTGGAGAAGACGCCGATGCCGCTGCGGTCAGCCGGAATTTCTGTGTTCTTGATCCAGCTGCCATTGGCAAAAAGAAAAAAGTCGTCACCGGGCCTCACGGAAGGGTCCATGTTTGCGACGACGATGCCATGAGTTTCCTGAGCGCGGGCGGCAAAGAACGGAAGAGTCAACAGGGCGTAGACGGTGAGTTTCCAGGCTTGTTTCACAGAACGTACTCCAATACGCTTTCATTCCCGGGAAGGGCAACGTGCAAGAAAAGAGGGTAGCACGCTGATAACACATGTGGGAGCCTAAGCGTTAGCCGGTGGAATTGGTGAGACAAGAAGATGTTTCCAGTCTCCCTGAACCTCAGAAACGCCGCACTTGGTGGGCAGGCACGCCGATCGATTATGATCGCGAAATGCGCGACACAGCTCTTCTGACGAGGCGTTCTTTTGTAGGCAAAGCAATGGCTGCAACAGTAGGCGGAAGTGCGGCTGGTGCACTGGGTCAAACGGCCTCTGCCATGGCGCAGCAATCATCGACCTATATCGATCTGTTTCGCAATCCGGACTTCGTTACGGCTTATGCCGGGTTGGAGAACGCGATGGCGCTGACGCGAACAGTCACACGCTGGCAGGCGAGCGGCGTGGAGGTGGAAGTCTCACCGGAGGCCGCGAAGGTTGCGATTCGCCTCTCCGCTCCGGGTATAGCTTTGACGCAGATTCATGTGCGCTGGACTGTGTCCATGGCACGAGCAATCGCATCAAGGCTGCGCTTCCTGGGCGACCAATGGGAACGAAGCTATGGCGATCTGACATGGCGCGGCATGGTTCCGGAGCGGGTGATGCCGTGGTATTTCGCGACGTATGACGGCGCGGCTCTACACGGATACGGCGTGGAGACCGGAGCGGGCGCGCTGTGTTTCTGGCAGATCGATCCGGAAGGCGTATCGCTGTGGCTGGATGTAGCGAATGGCGGATCGGGCGTTGTACTGGGACAACGACAACTGTACGCGGCTACTGTGGTGGCACGCAAAGGCGAAGCAGGCGAGGAGCCGATGGCGGCGCTCGGAAAGTTCTGTCGTGTGATGTGCGCCGAGCCGCGTCCTGCGTCAGGTGTGATCTACGGCACCAATGACTGGTACTACGCCTACGGAAACAGCAGCCAGGAGCAGATTCTCGAAGATGCGCAACTGGCCGCTGAGCTGCGTCCGCCGGGCGGTCCGCGTCCTTTTACGGTGATGGACGAAGGCTGGGCGAACAAGGCGAAGTTTCCGGACATGCAGAGCCTCGCCGATCGTCTTCGCAAGCTGGAAGTGCGTCCGGGAATCTGGATACGCCCGCTGCGTGCGTCGCACGAAACCAACACGACATGGCTGATGCCGGAGGCGCGTTTCGGCAAGCGCATGGAACGCGCAGCGGAGCTTGCCTATGATCCTACTGTTCCTGAAGCGCTGGAAGCGGTGCGCGCGCAGCTGCGCCAGTTGGTGGACTGGGGATTCGAGCTGGTAAAGCATGACTTCTCGACCTACGACATGCTGGGGCAATGGGGTTTTGAGATGGGCGCGCAGCCGGCGTTGAAGGGATGGTCGTTTCACGACCGAAGCCGAACGAATGCCGAGATCATCTCCGGCTTCTACCGTGAAATTCGCAGGACGCTGGGCGAACAAACGCTGATTCTTGGCTGTAACACGATGGGGCAATTGAGCGCGGGAGTTTTCGACGCGCAACGCACCGGCGACGACACAAGCGGAAAAATTTGGGAGAGGACGCGGCGCATGGGCGTGAACACGATTGCCTTCCGCCTGGCGCAGCACCGCAATTATTTTGTGGTGGACGGGGATTGCGTCGCGGTGACGAGCGCTGTGCCGTGGCGTCAGACGCAGGAGTGGCTGCAATTTGTAGCGGCCAGTGGCACGGCGCTCTTCGTGTCAGTGGAGAAACGTGCGATGGAGGCAGAGCAGAAGAGTGCGCTCAAGGTTGCATTTGCACTTGCCTCTGCATTGCCGTCCGCAAATACACCTGCCGACTGGTTTGCAAGCACAACCCCTGAGCTATGGGGAGAGAAACGCTTCGCATGGAGTGGGACGGATGGAGCTTGGCCGTTTACGGTGTGAGCGTTGGTATCCTATGCTTCGCGCAGAAAAGTGTGTGGCGCTTCATATTGCCGCGCACGACGGAGGGTTCGAGCGTATGCTTATAGGTACAGGTCGAATTTTTTCTCGCCTCCAGCCTGAGCTTGTTCGCTCCAGACGAGTCACTTCCAGGTACTCAACCGTAAAGTTGGAGGGCAATGAGTCCCATCAAGAAACAACATGTCAGCAAATCTGGAAAGAGCGTGCTTGCCTTTCGCAGGCTGAGCGTACCGAGTCTGGGCAGCAGGACTCCGTATGACGCAAAGCACGTGGAGAATGACAGCCAGCCGAGGATGCTTGGCGGCCCTGCTATTCCTATCGACTTTGCTTGCAATCCATCGCGCGTGCACGAAAAGCCCTAGTCGATACGCTAGGTTTTGCTTGCCGTAAATGACCGGTCGCGAGATTCCCCCCAATCCGCAAGCGCTTGTATTTTTTGTGCAATCCGACATTGAGGCAGCCCTTGATTTCTGCTGTAGGCGATGTGGCTTATCTGCGAAGAGAGAAGCCCCAGGTCGCGCAGCGGGAATATTATTCGGGGCCCGGGTTTGCGCCGTAGCGGCGCAACCAGAATCACTTTTTAGGCCGCACAGATTGCTGGGTAAGCGGCGTTTAGCAGCAGTTTTCCTCGTCTCAAGCCGGATTTCATTCGCTCCAGACGGGCTCGCATTTTCACCGTTTACCGAATTGGAGTTTTTATGACATTGATCAAGAAGACCGATGTGCATCGCCATCTTTCTACAAAATCACGCGAGAACCGCGAGATGCAGCGTCCTTACGGTGTGGATAATCCAGCTCCGGGAAAGGCAGAACCGGCAGCCGCGCCTGTTGTGGCTACGAAGAAAGTTTCGACGATCGTGCCAGGAGAGGAAGAAGTAGGCAATTGAATGAGTGCATCTGTAAAGGCTGGCTTTTGGCTCGTGCCTGGAAGCCAGCTTGTGCGGACTCCCCTTTCCTGACTTCCGGGAACAGGGCTAAAGGATATTGACCGCCCGAGCGGCTAGCAGCACGACCGTTGCGAAAGAGATCAGAGCCTGTAGCATCATCAGCACCTTGGCCCATCGCGATAGAACGGGCGAGTCCGTAGGTGAGAACGCTGTACTGGTGTTGAAGGCCAGAAACAGATAATCGACGAAGCCGGGACTCCAGCATTCTTCGCCCATCTGACGCTTGGCTTGCTGGTTGAGCGTCATCTGCGGAAACAGGAAGGCCCCATCGGTGTGGACCCCGCGGAGTTCGCGTGCGTGCGGGCCTCCGGCATCAAGCCGCCAATACCACGAAGCGAAGACGAGTATGTTGGCCAGCCAGAGTGCAGCAGCCGAGCGCAACAGGTCCTGCGGCAATTCTTTATGCGAAGGGAGTGCCGCGATGAGCAGGTAAAGCGACCAGACCATGTCAAGCGTAACCACTGAAGTCAGCACATACCCCAGGATCTTGTTGGTCGTATACATTCCGCGATAGCGCGCCCACACGGTAGGAATCAACAGCACTCCGACAACCAAGATGAGCAGCCATGCCGGACCTACGGAAAGGGATTCAGGCAGAGCAAGACGCAATCCGCCCACTGCGAACAGAGCGAGCATGGCTGGCCAGCGAGGTTCTAAACGCTTAGGAGTGTCTGTCATGATGTATTTCCATCATGCAATGCCAACTCGCTGGCGAGCAATGCTCGATACGGTGAAACAGGCCCTACTTCAGACTCTGTAGCAGGTTGGCCAGGCGCGCACCCGCCAGCGCAACTCTTTGCTGCGCGAGCAAGTGCGCATTGGTTTCGTACGTGGCGTCCGCCGTGTAAGGGCCGAGTGCGGCTCCAATGGGCTCAATGTAGACATGCGGCTGCGCGAGCTGAAAGCTTTCCTGTACCCAGTCGGCTTCGTTCCCATCGGATGCGGTTGCACCCGCAGCCGGGAGCTGTTTGGCGGCAGTGACTGCCACCTGATAATCCTTCGTATCGCCGACGCCGAGCAGATTGTCCCAGTAGCCGTGCAGGTCTCCGGGTTGGTTGGTGAGTTTGACGGAGTTGCCGCCGCCATCTCCTCTCGGGCTGGATGCAGTGATGCGCGTCGCGCAGTGCAGGGGCTGGTGCACGTCACCGACGAGATGCATGATCCAGACAAGATCGTAGGACTTGAGATCGTCGCTGGCATCGGAGGCAAGCACCTGGCGGAAGGCGGCAATCTGCGTCTGGGCATTCGGTGTAGGAATGGCTGGTAGTTTGGTTCCATCAGTACTGAACGGCGTATTCACGAAGTGCCAGTACTTGTGCATGTACTTATCGGTATATCCTGTGTTGTTGGTCGCTTCGCTGGAGTGTGGCGGGCTATCGCCATCAAGGTTGTACCCACTGCCCTGTGCCTTGATTTCGTCGGGCCAGGTGGCAGCCATCATAAAAATATAGAGATTGCGATCATCATCGGATGTGCCGGCCGGAATATACGACAACCACTTGTTGTAATCGGGATTTTTCTCCAGCAGCACAAGGGTGCGGGCGCGCAGCTCGGGACTCATTTGCTGCCACGCGACATAGGCGACGGCCATGTGGCCAATGGAATTCCATGCGTGAGCAGGTGGCATGGCGATGCAGGCGCTGATGGCCAGCACAATCAACGAGCGAAGATAGACTTTCATTGAATTTCTCTCCGTGTAGCCCCTGACTTGTCAAAAGGGGGAGAGTACGGGTGGGGCTTTCTATTGCGCAGAGATTGTCTCATCGTTTGTAGACGATGCGCTGGAAAAATCATTGGTGCGGCACTCTGTTTGGTTGGTGCCAGTTTTCGCTATGAGAGAAATGTTTGGAGGGGATCGCATCCATGCGATTTTCAGAGCAACTGAGTTCTGCTGTAAACGAGACGGTTCATTTCTTCATCAGAGCTGAGAATCAGCCCTCTGTCGATTCTTTGACAGTCCGCGCATCGGGTTGATTCCCGGCTTCGCGGGCCGCTTTCTTTTGCGCGGCCTTCTCTGCTTTTGCCTTTTGCGATGCGGCTCTTTGTTTGTCCGCGAACTTCTGACTTGCGCGACTCTCGCTGGCTCTGCTCATATCTACAGTCTACGCCGCTTTGTGTGGACGCATTTGCGGCCGATATAGGAGATGTAGGCCATCTGCCCGCAACCGGCGAAATCGTCTGCGGCGCATTTGCCGGTGCAGCGTAAATCCAAGCGTGCTAGCATGACCGCGTATTTGCCAAGCCTATGGACAGAGAAACTCGATTCATTCGCGCCGCCACAAGGGGCGGTCACGCCTGGTACCAGAACAAGTTCATGTGGCTGTTCATTTTTCTGCTGGGAATGCTGCTCTACTATCCCTATTCGCTCGGGAGCAATTTCCGCTTTGTGTTCTATCGCGCACTGTTCTGCATGGTGATTCTCTTCACTGTGTACGCTCTCAGCATGCGGCGGGGGGTGGTGGTCATCGCTCTGGTCCTGGCCGTTCCGGCGATTGTGCAGCACACCGTCTACGCCGCTGATCTCAGAAGCACACCCGCCGTTGTCAACTCGTTTCTTTCCCTGGCATTCGATGTCTTCATCGTTGTGGTAATCTTCCGCCGCATCTTTGCCAAAGAGCGGGCCGATTCAGAATCCATCTTTGGAGCGCTCTGCATTTATCTCTTTGTAGGCTTCAGCTTTGCCAGCGTCTTCATCCTGATCAGCTATCTTGAGCCGCATGCCTTTTATCTTGATCCGACAGTCAATGACCACATGTTTTTTAATCGGCTCGACGCGGTCTACTACAGCTTCGGCAGCATGACTTCGCTGGGTGCTGCCGGTATCACACCTGTTTCCGGCGAAGCACGGCTGTTGACCATTATTGAGGCCCTGCTGGGTGTTCTCTTCCTTGCCGTGCTGGTTTCGCGACTTCTGTCAGCCTATGGAAGGAAACCCGTAGTCGTCGAGGTCGAGGAGTAGCACTTTCTGCTTTCCGGACTGGTCTCACTGGAGATCGCGCAGCTTGCCGGGACGCATCGAGGGTGAGTACCATACGCCCTACTGGAGCCTTCCATGCGACTTGCCAGCTTGTCGGGCTTGTTATCCGTAAAAGCTCTACTTATCTCTGTCTATCTCTTCTTTGCGTGCCGGGCTTTGCCTGTAACTGCGCAATCCTGCGGCTCTACCGGTTTGGCGGTCCAGGTACTCGGCTCTGGCGGCCCTGAGACGCAGGATAAGCGCGCGTCGACCAGCTATCTCCTATGGGATCACGGTAGAGCGCGTGTGATGGTTGACGCCGGAGGAGGCAGCGCTCTCCGCTTTGGGGAGAGTGGAGCGCAGATGTCCCAGGTCGACGTTTTTCTCTTCAGCCATTTTCATGTCGATCACACCAGCGATTTTCCCGCCTTGATCTTTTCTTCCTGGTTTGAAGACCGCAAGCGCCCGCTGCCGATATTCGGCCCTTCGGGAAATAAGTTCATGCCTTCCACCACCGAGTTTGTGAATGACCTCTTCAGTGAGCCACACGGAGCTTGGCGCTACCTGAGCGATCTGGTGGAACCATCGACCGAAGGAAGCTATACCTTGCAACCGCATAATGTTGCGCCCAGCGCAACGCCGGTTCTCGTATTCCACAACGCCGAAATGGCCCTGTACGCAGTGAGCGTCATTCATGGCGCGTTTCCCGCGTTGGCCTGGCGAGTGGAGATTGGTGGCAAGCGAATCGTCTTCAGTGGAGATACGAACGGAGAAGGAGAAGGCCTGACCCAGCTGGCATCGAACGCAGACCTATTCGTCGCTCATAATGCCGTGCCGGAGGGCGCTACCGGGGTGGAAAGGCGTCTCCATATGCCGCCTTCGGTCATCGGAACGATCGCCGGGAATGCTCATGTGCGGCAATTGATACTCTCTCATCGAATGCTGCGGACTTTGGGAAACGAGGATGAGACGCAGGCCGAAATAAAGCGTCACTATTCAGGTCCAATCACCTTCGCCAATGATCTCGATTGTTTTCCAGTAAAGTGAGCCGAGCCCTCCAACTCAGGATCAAGAAGAGAACTGGTCGCGATACGATGGAATAGCCCCAGAGAATCGGCATGCCTCCTAAGTCCGAAGGAATTCTCGAGTCTTCGCTGTACGTCAATGACGTAGCCGTTTCAGTCCGTTTTTATGAGAAGATCTTCGGGTTCCGCATCATCAGCGATTTCGGAGAACGCGGCTGCGCAATGCAGGCTGCCAATCGCCAGATCTTATTGCTGTTTAAGAAGGGCGGTTCGCGCCTGATCCACTCTGCGCACGACGGCGACGGCGAGCTTCATATCGCCTTCGCGGTTCCGGCGTCTGAGTTGGAGAGCTGGGAAGCATGGTTGGCGGAGAACGGAATCGTCGTGGAAGAGAAACGTAAATGGGATCTGGGCGGCCAAAGCCTGTACTTTCGCGACCCGGACCGCCACCTGGTAGAAGTCGCGACGCCCGGGGTCTGGTCGATTTATTGACGATTAAAGGGTCGTCCTGCAAAACCTATCAGAAATGTGGACTATGTCTTGACCAGAGGCGCAACTCGCGGCTCTTCTTAGAAGTCTAATTTTAAGGATTCAGGAGAAATTATGTCCCAATGGAAGTCGCTTGCTTTCTCTGCTCTCACTGTTGCGCTGGTGAGCAGCGTGTCCGTGGCACCGGCTCAGGTTTCCATTAACATTGGAGTCGCGCCTGTGTGTCCGTACGGGTACTTTGACTATGCCCCGTATAACTGTGCTCCCTATGGCTATTACGGCCCGGATTGGTTCGTTGGCGGAGTTTTTATCGGAGCCGGTCCCTGGTTCCATGGCCATCACGGCTTCTACGGCCACGTTGATAATCGCTACGATCCTCATCACGGTTACAACGGGCCGATGCCGGAGCGCGGAGAGCAGCCGTTCAACCACTTCCACGCGAACGCGGCGGTGGATGGGCAAGGCCACATAGGCAACGCAGGTCACGATGGAAGCCATGAACACAGCGCCGGATTTCAGGGGCACGGCGGCGGTCACCACTAGAGAGTGGTTGGCTCTGTTGACACCTTCTGTAAGCAACCCGTAGAGAATGAGCCATGTGAGAGCGGCTGCCTCACATCTCCAATTCCTTAGACTTGTGTGCCCATATTCGATTTTGAGATGTGGGTTTGGATGATCCCATGTCTCAAAAGCGAGACCTGGAGCACCGGCGTTTATTATGGCAGCGGACGGAGGTTGCAATGTCGGAAAGACACGACCAGAGCCTACTTGAGGCACTGCTGGACTCATGGGATCGGAACAACACGATCCTGATCAACCTGCTTCGCGCGTTGCCGGAAGGTGGGCTGGAGGCCAGGGTGATGGAGGGCAGCCCGTCCGTAGCGAGGATGTTCATGCACATGCACTATGTGCGGCTGGTGTTTCTCACCGAGGACGCCCCCGAATTTGCGAGAAAGCTGCCAGAGGGTGAGTGGAGGGACGAGCGGGACCGCGGGCGCATTGTGGAAATGCTCAACGAGAGCGCGAAGGCCGTGCGCGACGCGGTCAAAGGTCGGCTGGAAGCTGGACAAGAGATGAACCTCCACTACGACCACCCGATCCTTTTTCTCCAGCACATGGTCTGGCACGAGGGCTACCACCACGGCCAGATCAAGCTGGCCCTCAAGGTGGCGGGTCTGCCGTTTGATGATGAGGAAATTGGTCCGGTTACGTGGGATGTGTGGATGGACAAGCGGCGCTGTTGATTGTGAAATTTCATGCTGTTGGCGGGTCCACGTTCGCAGAGAGATGATGGTAATTTCTCCGCTGAAGATCATTCACCCACGTGGAGACTTCGCATGAAGCTGCTCCGCTGCCCGCTGCAGGCGGGTTATTGAGTCTAACGGGCCGGAGTCGAGCCGGCGACGCACGAGAAAATGCGTGAACGCGCCGCGCCATCCTTTTGGAAAGTCAAAATTACAGCGATAGTTGACGCGGCACTGCTCCTGTCCCACCGGCACACAGGTCATGTCTTCCTGCACAGTGATGCCAAATGGGAATCGCGCATCAAATCCGAGCCTATAGTTCAATGCGTCGATCTTCGTGAACCGGAACTGTAATTTCAAGTGCAGAAACTGTGGGCCAGACTCTGCGAAAACTGTCTGTCCCACCACAGCAGGCCCGGGAGGATCGGCGGCTGTAATTCGCACGTTGTAGAAATCGCCCCATCCTTCCGGACGCGTAAGAAGCGTCCAGATAAGCTCCACTGGCGCATTGACGATACGAGTCGGACAACTGGCGTAGTTCATAACCGCTGCGTGTCAGAGGATATTACGCCTTTAAGCGAGTGCTCCACTTGGCGTGTTTCAGAAAGTCCTTTGTGAAACGCCGGGGCTAAGTTTGGGTGCCCCATCCTTTGCGAAGCAAAGGATGGGGGTAGCACATTTCTAAGCAAGAGCAAAATCTAAAAAACAAAAAGAGGCGCAAAGCGCCTCCCGGTAGAAGCCGGGAACTTTAGTCCCCGGAATAAAACCGTCGCCGAAGGCGATCACCTCACTGCCGTAGGCTATCGGGGTCCCCGGCGCGCGATTTTTGCGCGCTGGGGTGATTGAGTGGCTTCGAGAACGGAAATGCGGCACCCATGTCAAGCCCTGCGAGACAAAGAATTCTCCTAACCACACATTCCAAACGAAATATGGGAGGCCCAATTTGGCAGAGTATTACCACCTAAATTGCTAAACTAGAAATAGAGAGAAAAAGCCCGCTGGCAACTGGCGGGCTTTCGTGTTTAGGAAGCACCTACCCGAATACGCCGTCATTCTGACGACCAACGGGAGAAAGAATCCATGCGATGCAGAAAGAGCCACCATCGCCGACACCCTTCAGCCCCGAAGACGACCGCGCACGAGAAAACACCCTAAACGCCACACTCTCAAAATTTACCGATTTTAGCGGACGAGGGAAGGAAGGCGCTGGCTTCAGCCCGCGCAATCAACTAAGGGGCTTTAGCCCCTTAGGGGTCCGTAGCTTTTACCCTAACCCACACACGTTCAATAATTTAACAAGGAACATACCCAGGGGAGTCACCCAATGTACAACGAGTGCCGTCACATCTTCACCAGCGGTAAACGCTGCCAGTCACCCGCATTGCAAGACCAGGATTTCTGCTACTTCCACCAATCCAATCGCCGGCGCCCCGATACCTCCCGTCGCTCCGGACAACCAACCACCCTCGTCCACCACCTGCCGCCGCTTGAAGACGCCGACGCCATCCAGCTCGCCATCTCCGACGTCGTGCTCGCACTGGCCGCGAACCGCATCGATCCCCGCCGCGCCCAGATCATCATCTACGGCTTGCAGGTCGCATCACAAAACAACCGCCAGCGCTCCGCCGACCGCAAGCTGCCCACAGTTCGCGAAGCCCATGCGCATGAAGACGGCTCACTCGTCGCTCCACCTCAGCAGCAGCCCGACCCCGAAGACATCCCCGAGAAAGAAGTCCCCAGCCTCGGCAGAATCCTGCTCCGCGAAGCCGAAGCGATGAAGTCTGGGCGCATGGCGGAACAGCAAGCCCAGGGAAAGGCCTCCGCATCCGTGGACCAGCAATCTGTCAGCATCCAACTCCCGCATATCCAGGCCACCGCCGATCTGCATCCCGCAAAATTTCATGCAGATTGCGCATGGCCCACATCTTCCAATCATTCACAAATGCGGGTGCCGCTCGGCGGAGCGATTGCAACTGGTTTTCGGCATGATCTGACGGGAGAAGTTAGAACCGTGGAGATTGAGTCTGAATGGACAGCGACAAGAAGGGAACGAGCAGTTATGGAGATTGCCACGTAACGTATATGGGTGCCGCAGAACCTGCTCTGAGCGAAAGCCGGAAGGGTCTTGAAAGATGTGGGATTAGGGGATGATCCCATGTCTCAAAAGCATAGAGATAGCGGGGTCGAACACAAAGGGAGAAGGTTCCCCTACCTAAGTTTTCAAACGACCAGCCGCTTGCATCGCTGCCGACCATGTGTTAAAACATAAACATTCAAGTTTGCTCCTTGTGAGCGAGCCTGAATTTCATGCAGAGTGGCTGAGGGACGGGCCCTGTGACGCCACGACAACCGGCTCAAGCAATTTGAGACAACGGTGTCAACTCTCGCTCACCTTAAGTGGTGGGGAACATGAGATTCGGGGTGCAAGCTGTATCGCATCTCGCTAAATCCCAGGTGTTAGGCAGTACCAGTAGTAAGCAGTACCTAATTGAGTCGTCACATAAGTGCCCGTGCAGAATTGCACCCGTTTTTAGTCGACGGGTTTTAATGCCGCTCTCGGATGCGAGGGCAGAATGGCTTTATCTTACGAGTTGTGTTGTCGGGAATGCGGGAAGCGGTATGAGAACCAGCCGCTCTCGATTTGTGACGAGTGTTTCTCGCCGCTAGAAGTTGTTGTTGATCTTGACGCCGCCAAAAAGACGGTGACGCGCGAGTCGATTGCGCAGGGTCCTACCAATATGTGGCGCTACCAGGCGCTGCTACCTGTCCCCGATACTTACGTTCCGCAGACGCCCGCGGGATGGACGCCGCTGGTGAAGGCTCCGCGGCTGGCTGAGCGGATTGGCGCGAAGAATCTCTACATTAAGAATGCCGCCGTCATTCTGCCCGAGAACACCCGCATCCGTGGCCTGCGCGACTCGAAGCAGCTCCTGCGCGAAGACCGCGAGCGGCTTGCCAAGATCGTCAAGCAGAAAGCCGTCGCCATCGCCATTGAAGAGATCGACGCTGCCACCATCGACCGCATCAACATCTACCAGGCGTCAAAGCTGGCCATGACGCAGGCTGTGCTCAAACTCGCGCCTGAGCCTGATCACCTGCTCATCGACGCGCTCCGCCTCGACCATCCCTGCGCACAGACCAGCATCATTTATGGCGACTCGCTTTCGATATCCATAGCGGCGGCATCGGTCATCGCCAAGGTCTACCGAGACAGCCTCATGCGCGAGTTGCACCATCAGTATCCGGAATACGGCCTTGCCTCGCACAAGGGCTACAGCACGCCTGAGCACCTGGCGGCGCTAGAAAAGTACGGCCCTACCCCGCTCCACCGGAAAAGCTTTCGTCCCGTAGCGCAAACCTCGCTCCCATGGGACACTCCGCCACAGGCCGAAATCCTCGACGTGCCTACCGGCATTATGTCTGCCTAGCGCAATCGGTCCCATCCATTCGCTACACTGGAAATAGAGCGCGCGAGGGCGTGCTTATTAGAGGAGCCATTCATTGTCTTACCGCATGATGTGCCTCACCGCGCATCCCGACGACGAGAGCGGAGCATTCGGCGGCGCGCTGCTCATGGCGCACGACCAAGGCGTTGAAACCAGCGTCGTCTGTCTCACCCAGGGCGCCGCAGGCAGTTTTCGCGGAACCGCAAACAGCGATGAAGAACTCGCGCAGATCCGCCGCGCCGAGTTCGAAGCCGCCTCAAAAGCGCTCTGCATCACGCACTCTGAAATCCTTGACTACCCCGATGGCGCACTCGACCAGCAGAATTTTTACGAGCTCGCACGCGTCCTCGTCAGCAAAATCCGCAAGCATCGTCCGCAAGTCGTTCTCACCTTCGGCGGAGACGGCGGCGTCAATCTCCACCGCGACCACACCATCATCTCGCTGGCCGCAACTGCCGCCTTCCACTGGGCCGGACGCGAACAGCTCTTTCCGGAGGAAGGCGCTCCCTACCCTCCGCAAAAGCTCTACTACTCGAGCACGCCCTTCGTCTCTGTCTATAACTCCACTGAAGGGTCGAATGCAGCCATCGTCCCATCGTCGCTGTCCCTTGAATTGGGTGTATGGAAAGAGCGCAAGATCGATGTCTTCAGATTGCACACCACGCAACATGGAGTGCTGGACCGCATACGCGACTTCATTGAAAAACGCATGGATTACGAGCGCTATTTGTTAGCCGCATCGCGTAACAACCGTCCACTCGCAGAAGACGACGCGCTCTTCGCTGGAGTCATCGAAGACTGATTCCCAAACAGATGCCGTCATTCCGAGGAGCAACGCGACGAAGAATCCATGCGGTGATTTTGCGGGCCAAAGATGCCTATAGCTTCCTCACTACGTCAAAATTTGTCATCCTGAGCGCAGCGAAGGATCTGCTTTCCTCAGCAGTAGCACGAAAATGAGTGCCTCACATCTCGCTTTTGAGATGTGGGAAGACTCACTTCTCCGCTAGCTCCGGCGAATGAATAAACACATCCACCTGCTGCCCCACGTAAACAGGAAACTGCGGCAGAGCAAAACGAAACTCGAGTTGCAGTACGCGCACATCCACGCGCTCTGAATTCGAGCCTGTGAGGTTTTCCTTCGGCACCATATACGGCACAATCCGCACAAACTGCATCGGAAACTGCCGCGTCGAATCGCCCTTCAGCATTGCCATCGCCGTCGACCCGGGAAGCACATGCGAGGCATTGATCTCATCCACATCCACGCGCACCATCAG
>Ga0206894_1137_pt1 | contig 14140 bp, 10 predicted proteins | sample Alteio_BWOrgHeat_54_FD_152953 | JGI IMG/M metagenome (GOLD analysis project Ga0206894, IMG submission 152953) | Enriched cells from forest soil in Barre Woods Harvard Forest LTER site, Petersham, Massachusetts, United States -... | ecosystem: Environmental > Terrestrial > Soil > Temperate forest >...
ATTCACGAAAGCTTGGATATATCGGACAGGGAGTTACCTACGTTCTGCCCTGGGCAGTGATGACGTGCGTGGCAAGCGGTTTTGAGTCATGGAGCTTTACCCTGCTTAGTGTGGTACTGCTCGCCCGAGTGGCAGTGGCGCTGGCGGTTGGAGTCGGTGTATTGCGGGATCGACAGGTGCTGCGAGATCTGTGGCTGCTGCCAATGCGGGATTTCTTTGGTCTGCTGTTCTGGATCTGGAGCTTCGCGGGAAATACAGTGGTTTGGCGGGGAACGCTGTTCCGACTAAAGGACGGGAACATTACGCTGGTGGTGAGAGCTAATGAAAACTAGGTTGGTTACTGAGGATTTCCTTCCCGCCGCTTTTTGCGATGAGATATGCGTTGCCGGCAAGCATCGGGACATGTTCGGGCTCGGTCCAAAGAAAGATGCGCCGCGGGCCTGACCACTTCATACCGAGGGTACCAGCGTCTTCGAAGATAGGTGGGGCATCGGCAAAGAATGAGCCGTACCAGAGATTGGAACTGCGGCCGTCGAGAATGTGCAGGTCGTCGCGGCGAAGGTAGAAGCCGAGGGTGCTAGCGGATTCGTACTCGCCGTGGATGACGATGACGTCGTCTGGCTTGAGTTCGGTGGCTATCGCGTTGACTAGACCCTGTGAGGTGAGGACTGGGGAGAAAATCTGCAGACCGAGGTGGGTGGCGACAAGAAAGGCAAAGGTGGCAGCAGCGAGGCAGATATTGGCGGCGTGAGGCCTATGGATGCGGCGAAGTTGCCAATTGGCGAGGGACCCAGTGAAGAGAGCCAAGGCGGTGATCAAGAGGGGAGTGCGGAACGCCCCCATAGCCTGAACGTTGAGGTCGAGGAAGTGGCCAAAGGAGAGGGCATAGTCTCCGGGATTCTGCTTGAGGAGAGTGGAGAGATCAGTGGTCGGGCTTGGTAATTGCGTGTGCAGGATGAGAAAGCCTGCAGCAAACGCGGCGATGAAGCTCAGAACAAGAATGACAACAGAGATGCGCTGTCCGGTGGCGACTAGCGAGTCCGGTCCGGTCCGGGCTTCGGCGGCTTCCCGTGTAAACCATGCGGCGATTAGGAGTATGAGCGCAGGTAGAGAGGGTAGGACGTAGTACTCCTGACGCGTAGACAGACTGAAAAAAAGCATGGGGACGGCGGCCCAAATACCGAAGAGTAGAAGCGTGCTTTGGTTGGGCGTGAGGGGTACCGCTTGGTCATCTCGCCGCAGACGGGCGATAACGGCGCGCCACGGGATTTGGTCTAGAGCGTTCAGAAGGAAGGCTGACCAAGGCATGAGCCAGACCAGTAGGAGACCCCAGAACAGACCGAGGGGAACGGTGTCGTAGTCACGCGGGACACGGAGATTGAGATAGCGGAGGAGATGCTCGTTAACGAAGTAGAACCAGAACCAACCGTGGACGTTCCCCTGGTTCGGTTCTGGAACTGTCCAGTGGCCGTGAGTGAAGCTCAGGCTTCCTGGATGGCCCTGGGTTGGGTTGGCGAGGCCGATGAGGATGTGCCAAGGCCCGGCAATGGCGAAGAAGATGAGCAAGCTGACGATGGGATGGAATTGGCGAACACGTTGGATGGTCGCGCGTAAGCCTCGTGTGAGAAGTAGGTGTGAAATAACGATCGCGACAGGGAAAACGATACCAATGAGTCCTTTGGTGAGGGAGCCTAAAGCGCAGCAGGCGACGAAGCCATAACAGAGTGACGGGTTCGGTTCAGTTTGAGAGTCCGTTAGCCAATAGCAAAAAATGGCGAGTGTGAGCCAGAGACAGACCATCGCATCGGGAATGGTGATGCGAGTGAAGATGAAGATGCCGAAGCTGGAGAGCAGGATGACGGAGGCGTAGAATCCCGCGTCGGTGCAGCGAAAGGCGCGACGCGCAAAGCTGTCCATGACGAGTGCGAGGGCAAGGACGGTGAAAGCGAGGGGAAGGCGCGCCGCGAAGGTGTGGACACCAAAGAGCCTCATGCTCGCCGCCATGCTCCAGTAGAGGAAGGGGGCTTTCTCGAGGTAGCGGATGCCGTTGGCGTAAAGTGTGGTCCAATCGTGGCGAAGAAGCATCTCGCGGGCTACTTCGGCGTGGACTGAATCCGCGTCATCGAGCAGCGCCGGCGTGAAGAGAGCGAAGCTCGCGTAGAAGACAAACCAAAGGCCGATCAGGACGAAGCGGTTTCTGGTTAAGACTTTTGTGGGGGAAAGAGTCGGGGACACAGATTCAGTTTATGGGCATTGCCACTCTAATGTGTGGATTTGAAGTTAGGCACCGGGCTTTTCATATTGTTGGCTGGCTGCATGGTGAATGATCTGACCCAATTTAGTGCTGTTGTTGCAGCTCTCGGACGCGGAATCCGCGCCATAGATGCCCTCTTCAGCCAAGCATTCTCTCGTTGGAAGCGACAACTTGCAGTAATCAGCATACAGGGTCTTTAAGCCTTCCCGAAGGGAGATCTTTGCCCCCCAGCCTAACTGATACATGCGCGAAACATCGAGAAGTTTACGTGGCGTTCCATCCGGTTTGGAATGGTCGAAAGCAAGTTGGCCTTGAAATCCAACCACTTCACGAATTAGTTCTGCTAATTCTCGAACGGTGACGTCTGTTCCATAGCCCACGTTTATTAGAGGCGGCTGTATATCTGATCGAACAATCGCCTCATATTTTTCATCAGGCAAGTTCATCAGATGCACACACGCATCAGCCATGTCATCACTGTGAAGGAACTCTCGTCGCACCGATCCGGTTCCCCAAATGGAAACCTTGGGAGCTCCAGATATTTTTGCTTCGTGCATCTTGCGCAACAACGCGGGCAACACATGCGACGTGGATAGATCGTAATTATCGTTGGGTCCGTAGAGGTTTGTTGGCATCGCCGAAATGTACTGGGTTCCATACTGCCGGTTCAGAGCCCAGCAGGTTTCAATCCCTGCGATTTTCGCGACTGCATAGGGGCGGTTCGTAGCCTCCAGACGGCCAGTAAGCATGTACTCTTCCCGCATCGGCTGCGGGCAATTTCGTGGATAGATGCAGCTGGATCCAAGAAATAAAAGGCGCTTTACTCCTGATCTCCAGGCAGCTCCGATGGTGTTTTGCTGTATCGCGAGATTCTCCTGAATGAAATCCGCCGGATAAATATTATTCGCGAGAATACCGCCAACTTTTGCGGCAGCGAGAAAAACGTAGTCTGGTCGAACATCTCTGAAGAATATATCGACGGCTCCTTGGTCCCGAAGATCAAGTTGACCTCTCGTCATGGTGATTATCGACTGACATTCGTCCCTCTGTAACCGCCGGACAATCGCCGAACCAGCGAGGCCGAGGTGGCCCGCGACATAAATCTTAGATTTGGTAAAACTGAAGTTATTAGAGATACTCATACAATTCCTACTCCTAGCAGTTGAATCTCTTTTGAAGAAATCATAAGCTTTAGCCCCCTTGATTTATTGCCACGATGCTCGAGAGTCAATTTTTCTCATCTGTTAATGGAGAAAATCTATTTGCGTCTCGTGATTGCATTATTCAGTGAGGGCTTGTCCCTATTTGTTAAATGCTTTGGAACCGGTTGTTTCAAATTGCAAATCTTATATCGATCCGACAATCGCTGGATTATTGGTGAGAGACTGATAAGGGATCGGCTGGAACAGACGCACCGTTGGCTGACTGCGCCGAAGGCCCATCCGTTCGACGATCATAACTTAGCTTGATATGGACTGGCTCAACCTCGAATGGCATCTTGTCAGCCGGCGACAGGAGTGGCTCATACGCGGCGTGCATCGTGATCACCTGGTCTGTCCAAGGATCGCGGCGTAGGAAACTCGACAAGGGCATCGCCGCCTCCTGCTTTAGGTCGTTCATATCGAGCTTTGGACTTTTGTCCATCATAGCTGCCAGCCAAAACGTCTGGTCTACATCACTCTTGACCAGGCCGTCGCCAATCACCGGTTCGTTGAGAGCTTTCAGTGATTTGACTCTTTGCTGCAGCTGCTGCAGATAAAGCCCGAAGTACTGCTGTCCCCCCTCAAGTTCCTTGACGCTGAGCAACTCGATAGCCTTCTTAGCTGCGGCGACGTTGTCCGCGTCGGTGTGGCGCATCGGAATGCGATTGAAGACTGAGATGTTGGGAAAGAGCAAGCTGTCGCTGAAAGCAAACGTAGTATCGAGACGGTGGCCCAAGATAATGTGAGCGATCTGAAAAGCAAGCAATGCATTCAAATTACCCAGCTGCTGGGTACCGTCCTGGCTGACAATTCCAGTTGTGTCGATCAAGCTCTTCGACAGAATAATTGTATTGCCTACCGCGATCGACTCTAGCGGTTCAGTGAGAAGCGTCCGGCAGTGGATTGGCCGTGTAAGCGTAATGTTGTTGTAGGCCAGGATGTTGGCGGCCAATGCTTCGAGGGTTTTGTCAAACTCGCTAGGCGCGTCGAGCAGGCCAGCCTGAAAGAGCCGCTCAACAACGTTATCCTCGGCTTGTTGGATCCACGCGCGCTGCGCGCCAAGGGGCATGACGTCCGGAGCCTCATTGCTGACATCGGTGGCACCGACCACATCGAGTGAAGTGCTTTCCGTCTCCTTCTGTGGCACCTTCAAAACATAGCCCCAAATGTGATTGATGGCCTTGAATTTCAGAGTTCGCATTACGCTCTTCTGATCGTTCTCTTCCAAGTAGAAAGAAGTTGGGAGCCAGAGGTTAGGCTGCACGTTGGTGCGCCAACTGTCGAAGTCGTAGAACTCTCGAACATCTTTTTCCGAACCAGCGAATGTACCATTAAACCGAACAATGTTGCCACCACGGGTTTCGACCCAAATATAGCCGAAGAAACGTCCTCGTGAACGTGCGCCGGAGGCGGGCTTAACGGTAAAGACTTCCGTGGATATCGTTCCGAGAAACTCGTTTCGGACAAAACCGAAGCTATAGTGCTGACGATCGAAGTCATTCGAATCCACCAGCAGCATCTGCACAAAGCCACCTTCGGTGAAGTTCAGGTGCAGGCTGGTTCCCAAGCCTGCGATAAAAGCAACCGAGGGATGCAAAAAACCAAGTTTACCGTTCGCGTTGGTTCCTTGTGAAGTTGCTTTGTTGACCGCATAGCTTTCGGCACCAATAATTTTGCCGAACTCGACGCGACCTAAGAAATGTTGATCCGAAGCGGGAACCTGGCCGAGTTGCCGATCGGGTCGCATATTCTGGATGTAGGTCTCAACTAAAGGGGCGCGCTCCTTTACCGTCTTGACTACCTCCTTTTCACGCACGATGGCCTTGTCGATCAACTGGTTTTGGCTCGTCGTAAGTTTGCGCGAGGGAAGAGTATTTTGATCCACCTTTTTCCTTGTGGTCAGTGGAAGACTGTATGAAGTAGAAGCGGAAAAAACGAGCGCTATGACAAAAGCTAGCGTCCGTATGACGACTAATCTGGGGAGGGTCATTTATGCTCCGGCGATGATTGTGGACTTCATACTCTGGAGACGTCGGTTCCGTTTTCGGATTACTAGAAGTGGCGAATCCTCGTAATTGGACCGCTAGAAAACGTAAGCTGATCCTACAGTTATGCCATACGGGGTAATACCATTGACACCAAACCCTGGCCATCTCTGGTACTCAAAGTCAAAGGCTCGAATGTTCCAATGGCGTTTTACGTTGATATCCAGCCCCCCCCCCTAAGGCATACATCTTGTGCGAGGAAGATGACGAAGTTGAGGTGACGTAGACAGGCTGAAATGTAAAGACTCCTATGCCGGCAAGAGCCTTTCCATAAGGATGGAATCTTCCTCGCGACATGGCAAAGCGGGGACCGACGAGATAAGAGTTTTCGGCGATATCGCCAGGCGTAATGACGTTGACGATATGAATAGCACCCTCAATCCCTATATGTGATGTGAAATCAAAAGTTCCATAGATGCTGTAACCCTTGATCGTCCCGGGATTATAGTCAGGCTGAAAGGCACTTAGGCCCGCTCCCACTTGAATGAAGGCGGCTCGAGTAGCTGTCGGGCTCGCTTGGGCATTAAGAACGCTATCTGCGGAAAGCGCGAGTATCAACGACGCGAAAATTTGGCGTACCACTCAACCTCCAAAATAGTAAGTGCGAGAACATCTGTGAGACAAAAACGGTCTCTGGAGCAAAGATCTGAAATGCAACTAGACCATTTTCTTCGATTTGCATACGCGAAACGTTTATGGATCATACCGTTCGCTTTCGTAATTTCTCTCTACGACTTCGGCAGTATTGCGCTACATCTTCGGGTTATTGAACAGCTGTTTGCACCTGATTGCGAGGCTACGTTTTCCGCTATGGGCGAATAGCCTAACGGCAGTTCTGATCAATTGCTGTGTTCGTGTCACATCAGGTTTCGCGGACGCTGTAAGCCTCGAAACCATGCTGTCGGACCAGAGCATCACGCTGGGCAGCCTTTAGATCGGCTTCGATCATCTCGCTGACGAGTTGATCGAAACTTGTGCGTGGGCTCCAACCGAGTTCGCGCCATGCTTTGCTTGAATCGCCGAGCAGAGTCTCGACCTCTGTGGGTCGGAAATAGCGCTGGTCGATTGCGACGATGACATTACCGTTGCCATCGATAGCCTTCTCGTCGACGCCGTATCCCTGCCATGTGAGATCTATATCAAGACGTCGCGCACATCGTCGGACGAACTCGCGAACGCTGTACTGCTGCCCCGTTGAAATGACGTAGTCCTGAGGCTTCTCCTGCTGGAGCATGAGCCATTGCATCTCGACATAGTCGCGTGCGTGCCCCCAATCACGCTCAGCGTCGAGGTTGCCAAGGAAAAGGGTATCCTGAAGACCCATTTTAATGCGTGAAAGTCCGCGGGTAATCTTACGCGTGACAAAGGTTTCGCCGCGCAGAGGGGACTCGTGATTAAACAGAATCCCATTACAGGCATAGATCCCATAAGCCTCTCGATAATTGACGCATATCCAATAGGCATATAGTTTGGCCACAGCGTAAGGAGACCGTGGATAGAAAGGCGTGGTCTCCCGTTGAGGAATTTCCTGAACAAGACCATAGAGTTCGCTGGTCGAGGCCTGATAGAACTTTGTCTTCTTTTCGAGACCCAGGATGCGAATTGCCTCAAGTAGACGTAATGGGCCAATAGCGTCCGCATCAGCTGTGTACTCGGGTTGCTCGAACGAGACCTGAACGTGAGACTGCGCACCCAGGTTATAGATCTCGTCGGGCTGTACCTTTTGAACGACTTGGATGATGGAAGAGGAATCGGTGAGATCGCCGTAGTGCAGGATGAAGTGTGGGTCGGGAATCTGAGGATCTTCGTAGATGTGGTCGATGCGATTGGTATTAAGTAGAGAGGAGCGGCGCTTGATGCCGTGAACCTCGTAACCTTTGGCGAGGAGCAGCTCGGCGAGATAAGCTCCATCTTGACCGGTAACTCCTGTGATCAGGGCTCTCTTCAAACGAGCGGCCTCCTTATAGCAGAGTGCGTGGACTGTGTGTGCTTCGTACGGAACAGTAATGAGCGAACCGTTGGCGCGAGAGCAAATTATCAGTACTTCATCTTCATGATGCTGTCGCCGTGCGTGTTCGAAAATCAGCCTAAAGTTGTATTGGTAACGGGATATCGTCCCACCATAATGGTGACAAAATTGTCTACTGCAGGGATGGGGATATCAGAATCGGGAATACTCAGCGGATAACACTTGATTCTCGGTTCGGGCTCAGGTTGGGAGCTAGGCTGCAACGCGGGATGCAGGCGGATAAACGGCTCGGCTATGCCGTGTTTTGTCTATTCGGTCTTTTGATCACCACCGCTAGATGTCAAACAACTGAGACAAGAGAGACTTCCTCCTATCAGGCTCTACTCGAAGAACCATCAAATCGGATCACCGACCGTAAGATGGCAACATCTGAATCTTCATTCAAGTCTCAGATCGAGGACAGTTCTTCGGGCTCTGCATATATTCCTACTGACAGCTGGGTTTACCCAGCTATGTTCCGCCTTTATTCGCTCGGTTATGTAGACACTACCTTTTTGAGCATGAGACCGTGGACCCGATTGAGCGTGGTTCATGCCCTGATGGCGTCTCAAGCCAGGATTATGCAAGGGCCAGACGAGGCGAAAGAGATACTTGCCAGCCTCGAGAGAGAGCTTTCTATCGAGATGCGATCGGAGGAGATGGGTAGGGGCACGGTCTATGGATTTCAGAGCCTTTACACACGGATGTTGGGAATCGGTGGAACACCGCTGCGTGACAGTTATCATCTTGGGCAAACGATTGTGAACGATTACGGGAGACCGTACCAGGAGGGCATCAACAATGTGACGGGATTCTCTACGCTGAACGAAACGGGACGCTTTTCGCTTTACGTACGCGGTGAATACCAGCACTCACCCGCGGCGCAAGGGTATTCCTCTCAATTAGCCGAGGCACTTTGGGAAGAGGATATGGTCATTCCCTATGCTGTGCCCTACCTACCCCAGGCAACGATTCCTGCGGGCCCAATTGCGGCGGAGAATACGTTTCGACTTCAGGAAGCTGTTTTGTCGGTTCATCTCCTGGGTCATGAAATCTCAGGAGGAAAATCGGATGCTTGGTTTGGTCCGGCCGTAGGCGGCTCGCTTGCATTGAGCAATAACGCTGAAAACGTCTATTCCTTCCGAATTAATCGCGTTGAACCTTTGAACGTCTACCTGATTTCGAAATTGTTGGGACCAATGCGTTATGACTTCTTTATAGGGAGCCTCAAGGGGCACACAAGTCCCAACAGCCCTTGGGTTCATGCAGAGATGTTTGCGTTTCGACCAACGAACAACGTTGAAGTCGGATTTGAACGAACCATTATCTGGGGTGGTGAGGGCCATGCGCCAGTCACGATGCATACTTTTCTGCACGGTTTTTTTCGATGTGAACGATACGACTGGAGTGGAAAAGGATTCGCGAAATGACCCGGGAGCTCGCTTCAGCGACTTCAACTTCTCGTGGAGGCTGCCGTATGTGCGGCGATATCTCACTCTATACGTGGATTCTATTACGCATGACGATGTTACCCCCATCAGCGCGCCGCGCCGCGCCGCGTATCGTCCCGGCATTTATCTGTCGCAATTCCCTGGTCTCCCGAGACTAGACCTGAGAGTTGAGGGCGCTACCACGGACCAGCCGGTATCGCGGAGTAACGAAGGAAAATTTACCTACTGGGAAGGGATACAGCTGCAGGGATATACCAACAAGGGCTTCATCATGGGTGACTGGATGGGCCGCGAATCTAAGGGCGGACAGGCATGGCTGACCTACCACCTGTCAGGCAACGAATGGCTTCAGTTGCAATACCTTACCAGAAAGACGCCCAATGACTTTATCGCGGGAGGAGTTACGCAGAATTCGTTCACCATTAGCGCAGTGAAACGACTCAGCCGCGATATCCAGGTTGACGGTTCGTTGCAATATGAGCGATGGAAGGCACCGATCTACCGTGCGGGACATCAGAGTGATGTCACCGCGGCCGTACAGTTCACGTGGTTTCCCAAGCTGAGACAAACTCCTGACTGGATCCGATAGTTCATCGAACGCGGTAAGTATGGGCTAAGAAGGCCGCTCCGTGATGGGCTGATTTGTGCCAAATTCACCTCGAAGAGAGCTAAAGACCACCCAAATGATAAATAGCAGGTTCGTAATGAGGTATCTCTTCCAAAGCCGCCCCGGCTCTTGAATGAGTCGATAGGCCCACTCTAAGCCAAACCGTCGAACTATCTTGGGCGCTCGTGCCCTAGTTCCAGCGAGGATATCGAAGGCCTGTCCGACGGCGAGAATTACCTTTGCATTCAAACGATCTCGGTGTTCTAGAATCCATTTCTCCTGCTTAGGGCAGCCGAGACAGACCCAGACGACATCTGCGCCGCTTGCATTAATCTGGGTGCACACCTTTTCATCTTCCCGCTGGCTGAGCTGCATGAAGGGGGGAGCATATTGCCCCGCAATCTGGATGTCAGGGTAGCGAACCATCAGTTGTTGCGCAGCCTTTTCCGCGATACCTTCGCGACCGCCGTATAAAAAGTGGCGATAGCCTTGGCCGGCAGTCTGCTCACAGAACAGAGGCATAAACTCCGGACCGGCCACCTGCGAGATCCGGCCCCCAAACAGCGCTTTCCCAATCCACGATAGTGGGTTGCCGTCGGGGCAGTTAAGGTCTGTCTGTCGGAGGATATCACCGAAGTCGGGCTCGAGTCGGGCCTCCACGAGCATATGAACATTCGCAAACGTAACTAGTCGGCAACGATCCCCGTCTTTGAGCCATTGAGTTACTACACGAATTGCTTCAGGCATCGTGAGCACACCGATGGGCGTACCCAATATTCGGAACGTCTGCACCCGTTTGTCTCCTACGACTAACTCTATAAGAGCATTGAGAACCGCACTTAGCCATAACCCGCCTGGGCTTGGTCGTTAACACCAATGGGGTGCGCTCTACACCATAAGAGGTATTACGAAAATGCAATTCGGCTCGAGGTTCGCAATGCTCCGTGCCGAGTGGATAACTTTCCTTAGATTTCCTACAGCAAGAGCGCGGTCCTCTGACTCAGACTGTTCACCTTACAGTCCTTACCCGTGGTTGTGCTTAGTACGACTACAACACAATTTAGTGTCTTACCTTGAAGCTAGAGGCTCGTTGATAAAGAGACAGCCGTGATATTCTGGCCCTAAACAGAGCGATTGCTGAACCTTACGGAGCAACAAACGGGATGAGATATGTAGTTGCGCGCCGACTGGGAAGAAGAGGCGAAGGCTTAGGCAATGAGATGCTTCCATGGGGCAAAGGGGCAATCGCAAGTGAGGTTTTGAATGCTTCGCTTATTGGGCCAGCGTGGGGCATAAACAAGCGACGATATTATCGAAACTTTAGGACCACCAGACTAGACTTTCTCCTGGCAGATGCCCTTGTGCATCTGCCTCACTACAGCTTTACCGAACATGATTATGCAAATGAGGGTGAAACCGACTTTGGAACTGCGATCGAAAAATGGGCCAGCAGAAAGGGTCTGTTTTCGAAAAGACATTTTACTGTAACTGTCGATGGCATGTATGGCGGCTATGCCTGCATTTACAACGCTCGGCCATTCCTGTGGGCAAAGCTCCTAAATAGCCGTGATGCGGTCAGCAATGTGTATAAGATCGCCTCGACGCTCGATCGCCGCAAACTGTTTATCGCGGTCCATATGCGGTTCGGTGGCGATTTTGTGAAGCTGGAAGATGGAAAGAGTGCGCGAGGGCGGTTCAATGTCTTCATTCCAAAAGATTGGTATTTAAATGTTTGCCAAGCGCTGGTGGATGAGTTCGGGGACTCGATTCAGTTTCATTTTTTTACTGATCGGGGAGGAGCCGAATTCGCTGAAGCCGTCCAACGCTTCAATCCACAACAGCTTCGTCAGCCCGGCCTGACAGAGTGCAGCGACCTTGTGCTGATGGCGCAGGCAGATCTACGCGTCTGCTCGATCTCTTCATATAGCCTGGCCGCAAGCTTTCTATCGGGTGGCCCCTACCTCTGGTATGAACCGCAGCTCACACAGATTAATGGGTTATACAGCCTCTGGGGCATGGAAGAGCAGCAGCGACTGAAGGGCTCAGCCACCGACAGAAATGCAGCTATTGCCAGAGAGATCGAGCCGGGCTCGGAATGGGAAGCCGAATTTCGCGGATACGCCATGGATACCAGAGGAGCTCTTCCTGCGGGTCTGTTAACACAGCTGCGGCGCCGGCTTCTGGCAAAAAATCCGGTGGCAAGCATCTTGGAATATGGGTCATTGCCGTCCTGGATCTGTGAGGGAAGCCTCAGGGAAATGAAACATTAGGGCAGCTCTGCATAGTCAAAACTTTATGAACTTTCGGGCGAACTTATCGCCCGAAGACCTGAAGGATGGTTTCGCTCATACGCTTCGCCATGGCACTTTGTGTGAGCGCTGCAACGGTGCTGACAGCGCGTTCGCTCATAGTCTCGAGGGTTTCGTGGTCCGTCTGCAGAGCGCGTTCGATCGCGTTGTAGGTATCTTGTTCGTCAGTCGGAGTGAAGATCCATCCGTTCACACCATCCACAACTAGTTCCTCGACGGCCTGACTGAACCGACTGCCCAATACGGGAAGACCGGCTATCATCGCTTCGTTGACCACCAAACCCCATTCGTCCGCCAGAGTTGGGTACACATAGAGCTCGGCGCTATGGTATTGGGAAGGCAACTGCTCAAATCCCATGCTCCCTTTAAAGTCGATTTGAAGGTTCGACGGGAGTTCAGTCCGCTCGAGTTCATCGCGCTGTTCGCCGCTTCCCACAACTGTGAGCGACACGGACTTTTCCTGATGGACACTGCACCAACGCGACAGCTGTTGAAGAAAGGGATTTAGGCCCTTCCTTTCGATAAGTTGTCCGGTGTACAGGAGGCGCAGAGTATGGTCCCGTCGACGAGTGCCAGAATCAAGAAACGCGTAATTGTCTGCCACATAAGGAACGATCGAAATAGGACCGCAGTATCCCAATGAACGAATATACCTAGCACCACTTGCACCATTGACGTAGACGGCATCGACGCGTCGGAGAAGCCAACGCCTCAACATCTCTCGTGTAACGCCACGCGATTCCTCGGTATGCTCTGACAACGTGGCCCAAACGATTAGTTTGGTACTGGGACGGAGTAGTTTGTAAAGGCGTGCAATAAGGGAACGAACTCCAAGTTCGCTGGTAACGACGACGTCAGGTCGATAGCTCCAGAGCAGAGGGAGAGTGTCATACGGGATGTGAGTGAAAGTCTGATCAGTATAGCCGTGAGCATTGCGAAAGTTCCGTTCAATTGTGATCGATCGATGCACGACGACATCAAGCGAACCCCAAAAGACTGGCCAGTCACGATTCCCTTCCATTGTGACCGAGAGGAAGACCCGCAGCTGACCTACATTTTGAGCGAGGCTTTCCAGTAATGGCACACGGTAAATCGGTAGAAAATTCGTGAGCAGTGCTACCCTTGCAAGGCTTTTCTCCATAGACACCCTTACTTTGATTGTTGCGATACCACGGCAGGTATTTCTTCGTGTAACGAATCGAATTCGCTAAACATCGAGGTTCGTACCGCACCCATAAAGTGTTTTCTTTACCCTTCGGTGGCCTTTTATAACGAAGACACGGCCATCAACTGCGACGAGTCTACCTTCTCCGAATACCGAGCTGTTATAACCCTATCGGGTAAGTGCATCACCCATCCTCGTCTGGTAATAATGAGCGATGTCTACCGTTCAAGTGAGCCTCACCCAGTCAACTGGGCGAGCCTTGCGATGGAACTACATAGGTGTTTTCACCCGAATGCTGCTCGGATTCGGCATCAATATTTTGATGGCACGGCTACTCGGACCAAAAACCTTCGGCGAACTGACGGTGGCGATGATGGTCTATAGCTTTGGCAATCTTCTTGCTAATGTCGGCGTGGGGTCGGCGCTGATTCAAAAACAAGAAATAATGGAAGGGGATATTCGTTTCTGCTTTACCTGCCAGATGGCGGTGGGCACCCTGATGGCGCTAGTGCTGGTATTCTCCGCTCGAATTTGGTCGATATTTTTTCATGAACCCGGAATTACGCTGGTACTGCGCATTGTCTCGCTCCTTTTTGTTTTTCAAGCCTTCGGGACGACAGCAACTGCACTATTAAATCGAAATCAAGACTCTCGCAGAGTTCAAGGCATTTCAATTATTTCCTATCTGATCTCATATGTTTTGCTTGGAGTGCCACTTGCGCTTTCGGGCGCTGGCATTTGGAGCCTGGTTCTGGCTCAACTGTCCCAAGCGCTTATTTATAGCGTTCTTGCCTACGCATCTATACGGCACTCCCTTGTCCCTCTTCTGCAGTTTCGTTATGCAAGTCTGCTCACCTTCGGGTCTCGAATCCTTGGGGCTAACATCTGCAACTGGGGCATCAGTAATTTCGACAATGCAGTTGTGGGCCGCGTGGCTGGTCCTTTTTCTCTCGGACTTTATAACCGCGCTTTCTCACTAGCCGCGATCCCTGCAGAAGGCATTATCTCCAGTCTTCTGCAAGTTCTGCTCCCCGCCTTGTCGCGTGTGCAAACGGACAAGGCAAAGCTGCGCAAGATATATGCTTCAATGTTGGGAGTT